>Ga0137395_10000051_pt1 | contig 33779 bp, 28 predicted proteins | sample czobulk216metaG_FD_108283 | JGI IMG/M metagenome (GOLD analysis project Ga0137395, IMG submission 108283) | Vadose zone soil microbial communities from Angelo Coast Range Reserve, California, USA - czobulk2.16 metaG | ecosystem: Environmental > Terrestrial > Soil > Vadose zone | place: USA...
CACGGCACGCAAGAAGATGCGGAGCGAATTCGGAAGCAAGGGCAGGGAAGCCGATTACTTCTCCAAGCTGTGCAGGCTCCTCGCGAAAATGGAACCCGGCGACCAACGACTCTTGTTGCATATGGCCCAGAAAGTCGCAAGAAACTAGCCCCGAACAGTTTCACCTACCGTGAAGCCGAACGCCTGACGGATGAACTGGAACGGAGGCACCCCGTGGCTCAGAAGACATTCCTGCTCATTGCCAGCATCATCTTCTCGCTTATCGCACTCGGCCATTTGTCCCGGCTTGTATTCAAGTGGTCCGCGTCCCTTGGAGGACGGGCGGTTCCGTTTTGGATAAACTGGGTCGCTCTGCTCGTCTTTGTGTACCTGGCGTCCGAAGGATTCAGGCCGGCGAGAAAGCCTTAGTGCAATCTCCTCGCTCACTTTTACGGCCAGACATAATCTTTTGTCTGAGTACCGACTTCCTCGACCAGTTGGCGAGGCAAGTTAGAGTCATTGTAAGGTCCCGGAGCCTGTTTGTAACGGTTTGTTTGATGGAAGCGTCTCTCCAGTACGCTTGTCAAAAACACGATATTCGCCGGGGTGTTTTTGAGAAAGCTCTGCGACGAGAGCCGCTGCGGTGTGCAACTGGCCAACTGCCGCAATCCAGACCATGGTTCCGTCTTTTTCTTTCTTGAAAAGATCGAAGGGATTTGTCCATCCTGGTACCTCGTTGTGATGGGGCGGCGCTAAGCGGCTAAGTCAGGGGACGAGGGGTCGGCGGATAGGTATTCTCAGGCCGCAAAAGATTAAGGGCGCATCAGCCGCTAAGCCTATGCGCCCTCTTAGACTGAGCCGTAAAGTTTTTACGCTTCCCGGTTCAACCTGGCGTGAAAGATAAGCGCTCTCGATTGCGTCGTCAATTTAATTCTCGCTGAGTCCCTGTGCAAATCTGTAGAGGCTGTGCAAAACTAGCTTTACTGTTTACCCTTCGCCTTCGCTGCTCTAAACTTTGCCCACCGCTCTTTTGTTGCCCTCGAAATCTTCGCTCTCGCAGCGGCAGACATCACTCGTTTCTTCTTGCCAGTCGCTTTACCACTGCTTCTACCAGTCGTTGTACCGCTGCTATTCATACGGCCTAAGAGCTTCATTGCGGCTCGCACGGTGTCCAAGTGTTGTTGCGCCGCACTCACCTCCTTCTCCCACTTCGCTTCTTCCTGCCTCAATGCCGCCAAGATATCCATGAATCCTCCGGGCGGACATCCACTCACGTCCAGGCATCGATCCGGCAAAATAACCGTTGTAGTGGATCACGATCTAATTGGTTAGAGGAGGACCCAGTCTATGATGAAATCTGGCTCGGGTCTTGCGGCCAAAAGCATAGAGCGAGTCCTCGAACTTTCACCAGATGCGCAAATTAAGAGGCGCGAAAGTGGCAGGGTTTTTTGGCAAGTGGCGAAGGGCGTGCTTCGCGTTCCGCGCCGGCAAAATGCCCCATCCAACCTTTCTTGAAGAGTTAGTACTCTAACTAGGTAAAAACACGCTCCCACGTAGGTCAAGTCCATCCTTTTGAATTAATTCTTTTGCACTAATTACAGTAAACACCGTATTGTATATTAACGAATATTCTCTACCATCCTTGAGCATTGGTGAAACGTTGCCGCGGCTCTCGACGCGGTTACCTTGGAATCAGTTAGTCGCTTCAAGGGCGTAGGGCCTACGTGTGCAAGCGGGTGTGTCTTATCGTCCGATCGGAAAAACACACTCCGCTCATCTTTGCGCAACGAAGAGCTTGGTGCAGTTCTAGTCGGACACGGTTTAAGCGCGCTCAGCGTCAATCGCTGGCATCGTCGTCCGAAAGGTGAAAGAATTTCGGGCCGCTGGGTGGGTTCGTGGTGTTCCTTCCATCCTCAGGGTCTCCTAGCCTGCAGGGTTGCGAGATGATAGGCCCTAGACGATGCTGAGGGTACAATGGCCACGCAAAGAATAGCCCTGACGGCGGCTGAATCACCAGAGGGATTTCTCCTCCTGGACTCCTCTTTGAACCCCCTTTTTGTCAATCCAGCAGCGGCGCAGATTTTAAGTTATCCACAGAAGCCTGAGAAGCAAAAAAACCTCGACGATTTTCTTGTAAACAAAATACGCTCTACCCTGTTCTCAGGGCGGGGTTCGCGTGTATCCTCCCCAGTCACTACATTCCAGTCTGGGCGAAGGGTCTATCACTGCCGGTCATATCGATTCAACGCCTTCGCCAAAGGGGACTCAGAGGCTTCGCTGGCCGTCCTTCTCGAGCGAGGTCCTCGGGGATCGATTCCGCTCGTCCACGTTTCGGAGAAATTTCATCTTACCAATCGCGAGCAGGAAGTCTTTCAGCACCTATCCGATGGTCGGACAACTAAAGAGATCGCACTGGGAATGGAAATCAGTCCAAATACCGTGAAGTCTTTTCTACGCGTGATTATGCTCAAGATGGGAGTCTCCACCCGGTCTGGGATCGTAGGAAAAGCGCTTTCTACACAGCTCTGAGCTAATAAGGCATCCTCGCTGTGACCAACTTTTGCTCGAATTAGCCCGTTTGCGGAATTGATTGGGTCCCATCCCAGCACGGTATAAGAATACAAATGATTTGTGCCACATAGCCGTGGTCGATATCGAAGAGAAGAGAAATTCCCCGCGCTTCCCTTGGGCGGCTGAGATAGTAGGGTTAGTTCTATCGCCGTGGGCAGCGCCCGAGCAACCCCAACTGCTGCCGCGAGCCATGACGGTAAACATTAGCAGGGGCGGAATCTGTATCCTTACGGATCAGCCGCCCTCTCCCCATGCGGTTGTGCGCTGCGAAATCGCCCTTTCGGACAACCGCATGCTTATCCCTACGCTTCTCAAGGTTCGATGGTCATATAAAGTTGAATGGGGCGGGCAATACAGATTCGGGCTCCAGTTCCTTATCTGATCTGATTTTTCGCGCCGCTTTTTCCAAAATTTCCTCAGAATTGCCCAAAGGGACTAGTTCGTTTAGGCTAGGCCAAGTTGTTAAACCCGTCTGGGTAGTTGTAAAGAACTCTACCTCAACCCACCTTACTTGCAATCCATTGCGAAAGGAGCACATTCGCTGGAGTGAGGTGGGGTGTCTGCTTCACCTAGACTTCTGGAGCCGGTTGTGAGGTTGTAATGCTTGATGACGCAGATGATCAAGTGTCACGCAGCTTTGAAGAGCTTTGGACAATCGTGTGCCGCCGTCGGTGGTGGATACTGCTTCCTTTCTTTACTTGTTGGGCGGTCATATGGGCGGGGAGCTGGCTGTTGCCGACGACCTACGAGTCTGAGGCGCTTATCCTGGTGGAACAACAAAAAGTCCCCGAGCAGTATGTCGTACCCAACGTCACCGTTAGTCTTCAGGACCGCTTGCAAAGCATGACCCAACAGATCCTTAGCCGGACACGCCTTCAAGCGACTATCGACCGCTTTCATCTTTATTCCTCTCGTCGCGGCTTGGGCGGCCTCTTACAATCGGAGGATCCAGTTGAGCAAATGCGCAAGGACGTTAAGATCGAACTCGTCCGTTCACCGGGGCGCCCGGGAGAACTTACCGCTTTCCGGGTCCATTATTCCGCCGCGTCCCGCGAACTCGCGCAGCAGGTCAACAGTGAGCTAACCTCGCTTTTCATCAATGAAAATCTAAGGTCCCAGCAGCAGCTTTCTGAGAGCACGACATCCTTTCTTGGAAACCAATTGGCGGACGCGCGGGCCAAGTTAGAAGAGCAGGAAGCCAAGGTTAGGGCCTTCAAAGCCAAGCACCTCGGAGATCTGCCCAGCCAGTTAGTGAGCAACGTCGAAATCCTGTCGGGATTGCAAACTCAGTTGCAGAATGTCGAGCGGGCGTTGGACGGCGCGAAGCAGCAAAACCTATATCTTGAGTCGCTCTTACAGGAATACCAGTCGACGCGGGTTAGCCTCGGTATTGGGGACTCAACTCTGACATCACCAGAAGCGTTGGAAAAAGACTTGGCGGATCTGCGTCACCGCCTTGCAGCGGATCGTTCGCGGTATATGGACAACCATCCCGACATCGTTGCACTCGAGGACAAGATCGTCAGTACGGAGAGATTGAAAAAGGAGGTCGAAGATAAAATCGCCTCCAACCAGAAAACCAGCACGACGAGGACTGGCCTCGAACCCGGCGCGGCGACGGTGCTCGATCGCGGTTCTCCTACTCCTGTAATGCAGATTCAGAGCCAACTGAAGGCCAATGAACTGGAAATGCAAAACTATCAGGGGCGCGAGAAGGAACTCCAAACACAGATTACTGCGTATCACGCCCGCCTGAACTCGACTCCAGAAAGAGAACAGGAGTTGGCGGATGTCTCTCGCGGGTATGAAGAGTCGAAGGCCAATTACAACTCGCTGCTGCAGAAGCAGAACCAGTCGCAGCTCGCCACGAGCCTCGAACAGCGCCAGCAGGGTGAGCAGTTCCGAATTCTCGATCCGCCAAGCGTTCCTGACAAGCCTTCCGCACCCAACCATTTCTTGGTGAGTCTGAGCGGTTTGGCTTTGGGGATCGCTCTCGGATTCGGTTGGACTGCTTTCCTGGAACTGACAAACGTTCGTGTCCGTCAAGAAAGAGACCTACAAGGGCTTGTCCCGGCCCGCGTGTTGGTCAGTATTTCCCACTTGAGCACTCCGAATGAGGACCGACTCCGCGTGTTGTTCCGGCGTGTTGAGCTCGGCGCCGGGGTGGCCATGGTCATTCTGATCATGGCTGGCAATCTGTATGCCTTCTACAAGGGTTAACCGCCATGTACAGGGAATTCTATGGATTAGCGCGAGATCCTTTCGAGGTTAGCCCGGATCCCTACTTTTATTACCAGACGCCGCGCCACAACGAGGCGATGGCCGTCCTTCATTGTGGCGTACATCTTCGGAAAGGATTCGTGGTGGTCACTGGTGAGGTGGGTACGGGCAAAACCCTGTTGGTGCGGGGTCTCCTGGACGCCCTCAGTCGCAACAGGATTGAGTTTGCCTTTGTCTACAATCCTATGCTTTCGGTCCCGGATTTTCTCGCGCATGTGCTGACAGACTTGGGTCTCCACTACGATGAGCGCCCAAAAGGCCAAGTGCTAACTCGGCTGAACAATTACTTGGTCTCGCGCTCCCTCAACGGCGGGACGACGGCCCTCGTCGTGGACGAAGCCCAACTCCTTAGCTGGGAGCTCTTCGAAGAAATTCGCCTGCTGACGAATCTGGAGACCTCACAGCACAAGCTCTTACAGATCGTATTGGTGGGACAACCGGAACTCGATGGCAGGCTCGATTCACATGAGTTGCGCCAGCTTAAGCAACGGATTAGGTTGCGGTGCCGCTTGGAGCCGCTGATATTGGAAGAGTCACAAGGTTACATCCGTCGACGGCTGGAATTGGCCGGAGCTAATTCCCACGCAACTACTTTGTTCTCCGATGAAGCGACCGTTGTCGTCCACGAGTTCTCCCGCGGGATTCCGCGTCTGATCAACACCCTCTGTGAAAACTCCCTGATTTCCGGCTACAGCCGGCAGGCAAAGCAGATCACTCCGGAAATAGTCCTGGAGGTCGCCGCAGATCTTCGACTGGATCAGGTCACAGCGTCGTCCGCTCGGGATGCGAACAACGAGGGCGCGCAAAAGAAGTTCGCGAGGCACCGTCCCCGATGATCGAGGAGTTGGACGGCGGTGCCAAGCAGCTGTTCGACGACGCCATATTCGAGACAGGTGTGAAAACAAGATGAGCAGACTCTACGAAGCCTTGCTGCAAATGGAAAAACAATTTCGCCCTGCCGGGCCGGCCACGCCCGAGCCGGCCCAAGCAATGGAATTCCTGAATAGCTTCGTGAAAGAGCGAATCGAGCCACCAGCAGCTCGTTCGGTGAAGGCAGAGATTTCTGCGACGTCGCGTTTGGTGGCGTTGACAGATCCCAAGAGTCTTGGCGCCGAGAAGTTTCGCTCTCTGGCTACCCGCTTGGAGAATCTGCGTGTTCACCGAGAGCTAAAATCACTTCAAGTCACTAGTAGCATGATCAACGAAGGCAAGACCTTGGTGGCTGGAAATTTGGCCGTGACGCTTGCCAAGTATTCCGGCTGCAAAGTTCTGCTGGTGGAAGGAGATTTACACAGGCCGATGTTGGCATCGCTGTTCGGCTTGACGCAATTGCGGGGCCTAAGCCACTGGTGGTCAGGACCGGATGAGGATATTTCGCGCCACGTGTACCGGTTGAATGATTTGCCATTGTGGTTCCTCAACGCAGGCGACACATGCGACGAGCCCTCACAAATTCTGCAATCGGCGCGATTTGCGGGAGCCTTTAATCAGTTGGTCAGCACATTTGGATGGATCATCGTGGACTCAACGCCAATGGTGCCGACAGTTGTCGCCAATCTGTGGTCGCGGTTGGTAGATGGAATGCTCCTGGTTGTTAGGGAAGGCGTGGCGCCAGTCAAGACGCTGAAAAAAGGGTTGGATGCCCTGGATAACGCGAAGCTGGTCGGGATCGTCCTCAATGAGACTTCGGACGTCGATGGGTTAATTTCCGTTCAACATTATTATCGTGCTGTGAAAGAGCAAGCACGAAACGGTTGGAGGAAAAAGAATAAGTCAGGAGTGGTTATTTGATCCGGTTCCTGCACGCCTACTTCCCAGGACGCACACTCTTGCTTGGCATCTCGGAAGGCTGCCTGGTTGCGCTTGCCTTCCTGACCGCCACAATTGTCCGGCTGGGTACCAATGACGCCTCCCTCGTCCTTAGCTACGAACAAGGGTTCGTCAAAATTGTTGTGGTATCAGTGGCCTTCATTACGTGCATGTATTATTTCGATCTTTATGATTCCTCCATCTTGAACAATCCGCGCGAAGTTCTCACGCGGATGATCCAAATGCAAGGCACAGTCTGCATATTCCTAGCTGGTTTTTACTATATATATCCTGCACTGGAACTGGCCCGGGGAATTTTTCTTATCGGTTTCATTCTCGTAGCGATGCTCCTGTTGCTCTGGCGGCGCTTGTTCTTATCCTTGAATACTCTGACGCAATTCGCTGAGCGAGCATTGATCTTCGGCGACAGTCCGCTAGCCAACGCGTTGGCAGCGGAGTTGAGAACTCATCCGGAATTGGGAATCCACGTGGTTGGACAACTGAAAAGCGTCGACAACGGCAATGGACGGTTAATCTTGACTTCAAGCGACGAACAACTCGCAGCAGTCATGAATTCGGTCACACCATATGAACCGGACCGCATCATTGTGGCGCTGGGCGAACGGAGAGGACAGTTGCCTGTCGAGGCTTTACTACAGCTGAAGAGTCATGGTGTGCGAATTCAGGATGGCGGCGAGGCATACGAAACGCTGACCGGGAAGGTTCCCATCGACTCTCTGCATTTGAGCTGGTTGCTATTTTCTCCTGGCTTTCGAGTCTCTCGGCCTTTGGTGATATATAAGCGTATCGCTTCCCTTGTTCTTTCCAGTGCTGGCTTAGTTCTGGCGCTGCCATTGATGGCTTTGACCGCCTTAGCCGTTCGCCTGGATTCTGTAGGCCCGGTGATTTTTCAACAGAAGCGCGTCGGCCACGATGGTAAGTTTTTCACTCTCTATAAATTCCGCACCATGGTCGACGGCTCGGACCAAGACGACAACCATCCCCCGGCCGAAGAATCCGATATCCGTTTCACGCGTATTGGTAGGTTGTTGCGGCGTACCCGTATGGATGAACTGCCGCAACTCTTCAACATACTCCGGGGAGATATGTACTTCGTCGGGCCGCGACCATTCGTTCCCAGCCAAGAACGGGATTGTTCGGAAAAAATCCCCTATTATCGCCAGCGTTGGGTCGTAAAACCGGGCGCCACCGGGTGGGCCCAGGTTAATCGCGGATATAACGTAACCATAGAAGACAACAAAGAGAAGCTCGCGTACGACCTGTTCTATATCAAGAATATTTCGGTCGGCCTCGATCTATTGATTCTATTTAAGACGATCAAGATTCTCTTGCTGGGGCGAGGTTCGCGGTGAACACCACTTCGGTAGCTGTCTTTTGGGTCTCGGTTTCGGTAGTGATGTACGCGTATTTTCTTTACCCCATGATCTTGTTCTTGTGCTACGCGGTAGCGCAATTGCGCAGTGATCTGCGCTATCTGCTCGTGCGTGGAGACCGTCGAACTCCGTCGCTTCGAGCTGAAGAACTTCCCAGCGTAACTGTTATCATTCCAGTATATAACGAAGAACAACATCTAACAAACAAGCTCCGCAATCTCCAGCAACTGGATTATCCATCAGACAAACTTCAGGTTGTGTTTGTGTCAGACGGGTCCACTGATCACACGAATGAAATGTTGCAACGCGTGACTGACGCCAACATTGAGACGTACATGCTGCCGACGCGCGCCGGGAAGGCAATCGCGTTGAGCCATGCCGCGGCCCGCGCGCGCCACGACATTTTGATTTTCTCGGATGGAAGCACGCTGTTCGCTCCGGACGCCGTGCAAAAACTCGTGCGCCATTTTGTCGATTGCTCGGTCGGAGCGGTGTGTGGCGCTTTGCGGTTTCAAGCGAGTCCCGAATCGCAGCAAACCGAAGGGGTTTACTGGAAATATGAAAGTATGCTGCGACTGATGGAAGCGCGCCTGGGCGCTACGTTGACGGCGAGTGGGGCCATTTATGCGGTTCATCGCAAGGCCTATGTGCCGCTCGCTGCTGATACCGTGCTGGATGATTTCGTCATCCCCATGGGTGTTCGCAAGATCGGCTACCACGTCCTCTATGACCCCGAAGCGATGGCTACCGATGTCGCGGCCAGCACTGTAGCGGGCGAGTTCACCCGTCGAGTTCGACTCGCTGTGGGCAGCTTCCGCGCCTTTCCGGATTTGGCGCGGGTTCCATTGGACAGATCGACGCGTCTCGCCTTCTACTCGCACAAAGTGCTCCGCTGGATTGTCCCTTGGTTTCTCATTGCTTTGCTCGCGAGCAGTGCATCTTTGACCATCCATCCTTTTTACAAAATCTTCTTTCTTTTTCAGTTGGCGTTTTATTTGTGGGCTGGATTGGGATTCCTTCTTCGTGAACATGTTCATCGCTTCCGATTTGGATTGTTGGGCTATTTCTTATGTGCGATGAACCTGGCATTTCTGGTTGGCTTCGTTCGATTCCTACTTAACCGAAAGGAGGTCACTTGGCAACGCATCGAGTAACGAAGGTCGAGCCGACAGTGGGCGTGCAGAAACTCACATCTGGTCCCGGACCGGGCTCTTTGCAAGCGCACACAGTCAAGCAGGTGACGGAGGAGGACAAAGCATACCTATCTCGCGTTGCCGCAGTCAGGCAACAGATACTTGCTACGACGGTTGAGAATGTGTTGGCGTGCTCACCTGCTGCGCCTCCCGCTGTAGTTGTCGGAGGAAGTGTTGGCCGGGAGGAACATACCATTCTCCTGCAAGATGGATGTGCCCGAGTCTTGGGAGATGCAGAATTCTTCCTAATTTGTTCAACCAGCCAAGCAACTCGGCAATTTCGTAGCATTCTCGAAAGCTTAGCTGCCGAGATTGAAGCGCAACTTGCGGACAGGGCCATCGATTGCCGCATAACGTGCAGTGCGATGTCTTTGGACATTCTCCGAAAGATGTCTCCGCACATCCTTGCTCTTGAGTTGCGACAAACAGGCAAGGTTCTTTGGGGAGATCCCAAAACCCTCGAGTTAATTCCGCCTTTCAGCCTGACAAGTATCCCCAAGTGGGATGCCTGGCGCAGCGTCTCCAACCGAATGATCGAGCAGCTCGATTACGTTGACGCGCTGTGGAACGGGGATCGATCAAGATTGGTCGAATTAGTTTACTGGACCCTGAAAATTCAACTGGAGCTTGCGACTTTGGTCCTATTGTTTAGCGGTGTGTACCGTCCGACTTACCGTGAGAGGGCCGAGGAACTTGAACGCCTCCATGGAAACTTGGACGGCGTTCCCTGGGCCCCGACCTTGGCTAATCGCGTGGTTGCCTGTACGGAATTCAAACTAAAACCCAATTCCTCTTCGTCGTATGCGGGTTTCTTTTCTGGAGCATGGGAGACTGCGAGGGAATTGACCTTTGCTCGAGGAGAATTTCTCGCCGTGCTTGGTTTGCTCCGCAGCGTGTGGTTGTGGGGAGCGGAGCAGTTAATCGGACGTGAACTGGCGCAGAGTGCCCAGCCACTTGACGTCGGACTGGAGATCGCGCTTCGACAGGATTGGCGGTGGCGAGCCCGGGGATGGGCACGGCTCGGGCTTACGGACCGAGACTGGCTAACTACTCAAGGTTGGGGGCGCTTTCTGCGACTGTCGCTCCACGGAAGCCCTCGCTTTCTGCTTTACGCCGTTTCCGCGGCTTTGTATTTTGCGGGAGAAGATTGGCTGACCGGTGAGGCAAGATCAGCGAATCAAATATCTGCCCGCGCATTACGATACCTGCCATTTGCTCGAGAACAGAAGACGTTGGACTGGCTGCAGGCAAGCAGAATAGTTGTGGGCGCTTGGAATCACTTCCTGCGTCCGAGTTGGGCATGATTTTGGAACTCAATGATCGGCTGGTCTTGGATGCCCGAAGTCATGACAGGGCGAGATGAACACAGCAAACCAAAACGGCATGAACATCCACGGCAGGATGAAGCTCCGCACCATTCACCTGCCTTCACTTTGTCGGCTAAGGGCGACACTCCAATTGCTGTCGAGCCGACGTCCGCTCCCAGGTGAGACGCGGGAACATCTTCAGTCAGCGATGCAATGGTTATGCCAGGCGCAGGATGCTACTGGCAATGGTGGGATCTCCTATGGCTACGGATTCTTGGAAGGCTGGTTGCCTGCTTACCCCGAGACAACCGGCTACGCGATTCCGACCTTTCTTCGCTATGCCAGCCTTACTGGGGAGAATGGCTACATACAGCGGGCCCTCGCCATGGCGGAATGGGAACTCACGGTGCAGGCCCCTGACGGAGGTTTTGCTGGCGGACACGTCAGTAGCGGTGGAAGCCGCGCCTCTGTAGCGTTCGATACTGGACAGATCCTTCAGGGGTTGATTGCTATCTATCGACAGAGTGGTAGAGAGAAGTTCCTGCGCTCCGCCGAACATGCGGGCAACTGGCTCATCGGACAGCTGTCAGAAGAAGGCACTTGGCACGACGTACTACCCTACCAAGATCAACCTAGACAACGCGCTTACAATGCACGAACAAGCTGGGCATTGCTCGAACTCGCTGAAGCTACCAGGCATGAGCAATACCGAGCAGCTGCCCGACGCAGCCTGGAATGGACCGTTCGCTGCCAGTTGCCCAACGGCTGGTTCCGAGAAAACTCATTCGAGGCGGGTCGCCCCGCTTTGACTCACACGATCGCCTACGCACTAGAGGGACTGCTGGAGAGCTGGGGTTATTTGCAGCAGCCTTGCTTGTTGGAGGCGACTTTACGAGGTGCGGAAGAACTTCGGAAACAATTCGAGTGCCGCGGAAGGCTCCCTGCTACTTTTGCGGAGCGCTGGGAAAGCGGGGACAACTACACTTGCCTAGCAGGCTGTGCCCAGACGGCTGTCGTGTGGTTTCGATTATTCGAAATCACAGAGCAAAACAGATTCCTGGATGCCGCGCAGCGAATGAATCAATACCTTAAGACTGTTCAGATCCCCGCTGGGATCGACCCGTCCGCGGAAGGTGGCATTCCGGGCTCGTATCCAGTCTATGGCGCTTACGAGCGCCTACGGTTACCCAATTGGGCTGCGAAATTTTTTGCCGATGCGATGCTGGCTGAAACTCGACTGAGCGCGGGACACAGGAAATGAGCACAGTCACAAACTTAGGTACGGAAACGCTGCCATTTGTTGTTTTTGGTGACGATTGGGCCTCTCACGTCACCATTGTTCATCATATGGTTCGCCTATTGGCAAAAACGAATCCGATTCTCTATGTGAATGGCACTGGGACCCGATCTCCTCGCTGCAACCTTTACGATCTGCGCCGGGCCGGAGTGAAATTGAAACAATGGCTATCACCCAACGATCGCGAGGCCCAGAGCGGGCTTCCTAACGGGCACGTCTATTCGCCATTTGTCATCCCGCTTAACTCGGTTGGCATGGTTCGGAGAAACAACCAACGAATACTGCGGCGCGGCGTGGGTCATCTGCTCAAGACGCAGGGTCTTGAAGCACCGATCTTGCTGGTTGCTCACCCAGCGGGAGGCGAAATAGTTGGTGCAATTGGTGAGCGGCTCCTGATTTACCTGGTCATGGACGACTATCAAGAAATGCCTGGGGTTGATCGAAGGTATGTGCGGGATCTCGAGCGGATTCTGCTGGCTCGGGCCGATTTGATCTTTGCGACTTCCACGAAATTACAAGAGCAAAAATCAGGAAAGAACACGCAGGCAGTCTTTCTTCCACACGGAGTTGATTTCGACCATTTTCGTCCGGCCACCGACTGCTTGGTTCCGGAAGAGATGAAGAACTTGCAGCGTCCTGTGATTGGAATGTATGGCACGCTGGCGCCCTGGGTGGACGCGGATCTTCTAGTGCAAGTAGCGCGCGCATTTCCGCAGGCATCTGTTGTACTTATTGGGACACGAACGGACTTTCCGTTACCCGAACATGTGCCCAACCTGCATTGGCTGGGGGCACGTCCCTACGCGGAGCTACCTCGGTATGCAGCGCACTTTGATGTTGGACTGATACCATTTCGTTGTAACGAACTTACGGCTTACGTGAACCCTTTGAAGTTGCTGGAGTATCTGGCGCTCGGGTTGCCAATCGTTTCGACTCCCCTACCAGACCTGTCCCGCTTCGCCGAACACGTCTACATCGCCGACAACCGCGAAGATTTTGTGCGCAAGGTAAAGCTCGCGTTGGACGACAATGCCCCGGCGCGACGCCGGCAAAGGGTCGAATTGGCGGCACGTGAAACCTGGGAAACGCGGGTCAAGACTTTACTCCAACACGTCGAGAAAGCCCTTGATCGGCGAGTGTCTGCGTGAGTCAAATGAAAGTCTGCACGGTATTCGGAACGCGCCCCGAAGCCATCAAATTGGCTCCTGTGATTCGCTGCTTGGAGGGCCAACCAGGCGTAGAGCAGCGCGTCGTTGTGACGGGCCAACATCGAGAATTGCTGGACCAGGCCCTGGATCTGTTCTCGATCCGACCGGCGCTGGACTTGCGCGTCATGACCCAGAAACAAGACTTGGGGACGCTTACCGCGCGGATTCTGGCGCAGCTTGCAAAGGATTTTCTGCAGCATCGTCCGGACTGGGTCGTCGTGCAGGGTGATACGACCACGGCATTCACCGCCGCGCTCGCTGCCTTTTACTTGCGGATTCCTGTGGCGCACGTCGAAGCGGGGCTTCGCACCAATGACCGCTATAATCCGTACCCCGAGGAAATCAACCGAAGGTTTGTTGATCAGTTGGCCAGTCTGCATTTCGCTCCTACCGAAAAGGCGCGTGCAAATCTCCTGAAGGAATTCTTCGATGCGGGAACAATTCACGTTACGGGCAACACCGGGATTGACGCTCTCCTGGAGATCGCAGGTCGCACGCCGCACACGAATGCAACCGGGGACGGAAGCGGTAGCCGGCTGATCTTGGTCACCGCCCATCGCCGGGAAAGTTTCGGGCTGGAACTGTTGAATATTTGCGACGCGCTGCGTGAATTGGTAAGGCGCAATCCGGAGCTGCATATCCTTTATGTCATCCATCCCAACCCCAACGTCCGGGTTCCCGTGCAGCGCGCTCTTGCCGGTGTGCCTCGAATTGAGACGGTTGCGGCGCTGGATTACTTGAGTTTCGTTCAGTTGATGAAGCGGAGTTGGCTGATCCTAACCGACTCGGGTGGAATTCAGGAGGAGGCTCCTTCTTTGGGTAAACCCGTGCTCGTCATGCGCGACCGTACTGAACGAGTGGAAGCAATCGAAGCCGGCACAGCCCGATTGGTGGGCACCAATCCCGCCCAAATCGTTGGCGAAACGGAAAAACTACTTCACGACTTCGTCCAATACTCGCAGATGGCTCAGACTCGCAATCCGTACGGAGATGGGTATGCTGCTGCCCGCATTGTGGAACTTCTGGTACGAAATTGCTTCGCGCAGAAAGCCGTCACGTTCAGTGCGTCCGAGGCCACACATTCTGCAGCGGTGCAATCCGTTTGGAGATGAAAATGCGCAGCAGGCGACCGGTTTCGATCTTTGTATTGGTGGACGCTCTGGGATGGGATTACATCCGTAACCGACCGTTCCTGGAAGACATCGCCCAATATCGTGGTGAGCTGAAAACGATTTTGGGATTTAGCTCCGGAGCTATTCCCGCGATCTTGACGGGGCTTTCGCCCACTCTTAACGGGCACTGGAACCTGTTTTCCTACGATCCCCAAAACTCGCCTTTCCGATGGACGCGCCCCCTGTCAGTGCTGCCTTCGCCGCTCTTGAACAATCGCGTTTCGCGCAGGGCGATTAATTGGCTGGCGCACCACGTCACGCGATATGAAGGATATTTTTACCTCTACGCTGTGCCCGTCGAACTGCTTCAGTACTTCCACTATTGCGAGCGGCGCGACATCTTCCGCCCTGGAGGAATCAATAAAGGGAAATCTATCTTCGATAGCCTTGAAGAGCGGCACATTCCATTTCGCTCCTATTCCTATCACGAGCATAGTGATCAGCAAATCGTACGTCATGCGATCCGGGACATCGCCGAAGAGGATTGCTCGTTTTATTTCCTCTATCTCAGTGAAATGGATACGTTTCTCCATCGGCACTGCCACGAACCTGCGAAGGTGAGTGAAAAAGTCGCCCTTTACGATCAGTGGATTCGCGACCTATATCAAGAAGCGAGACGGGTTCGCTCCGATGTCCAACTGTACGTGTTCTCCGATCATGGAATGGTGCCAACATCCACGAGCCACGACCTCTGGTCGGAAGTGGAGGCTTTGGGGTATCGCGTGCCAGACGATTATTTGCCGTTTTACGATTCCACGATGGCCCGATTTTGGTTTTGGAATGACCGTGCGAAGACTGCCCTCATCTCGCACCTCCAGTCACTGGCCTGCGGGCACATCCTGACCGACTCTGAGCGGCAGGAATTCGGCGTCGATTTCCCCGATATGCGCTACGGAGAAACTATTTTCTTGATGAACCCTGGCTGCCTAATCGTGCCCAGTTACCTGGGCAAAGGGACACTTCCGGGAATGCACGGGTTCCATCCTGAAGCGCCCTACTCGTCAGGCGCGCTAGTGGCTACCACACCGTTACCTATGTCAGTCAAAACCATAACCGACATGCACGCTCTGATGCAATTGGCTGCGGCACGCTAGAAATGGAGAGAGACACTCAACTCGCGGTCGCGCCCTTCACGGCTACAGCAACAGGCCGTGTAGCCAGCAGCAGGCCAAACAGCCCGCCGCAAGTGCGGAGCACGCCCAAGATTCGGGTCTTGCACGTCTTGCCCAGTGTGGCGCGAGGCGGGATCGAAGAAGGTGTCTTATCGCTCTTGCGTAAACTGGATCGAAATCGATTCTCCCCGATGCTAGCGTGTCCACCCCAACTGATCGAGGCTTATGGTCGCGAGCTTGCGGAAATTGATTTGCAAGTCTATCCTCTGCAGCGCCTCGTCCGGCCCAGCCAAGTTTTCGTTATCGCACAACTCGTTCGCGTTCTTCGAGCCGCCGCTCCCGATATTGTACATACACACTTGTTCGTGACGAGTCTGTGTGTCGCACCGGTGGCCAAACTGTTTGGCGTACGAACTTTAGTTGAGAGCTGTCGCATCCGCGAGGGTTGGCGCGGGAACGCCTCAAGACGATATTGGATAGATCGCCAAGTAAACAGGTTTGTTAATGCCAATGTTACGAACTCGGATGCGCTGCGACGGTACCTGCTCGAGGTGAAGCGATTCCCGAAAGATAAAGTCGTGGTCATTCGCAATGGCCGTGACTTGTCAGGTGTTCTGGCGCCCCCATTAAACGAGGAAACAGCTCTCCGAGAAGAGTTCCATCTGAGCCCTCAAGACACAGTGGTCGTAGCTCCTGGACGGCTCGAAATCCAGAAGGGCCACAACTACTTGCTCGAGGCGCTGCCGGAAGTGCTAGGACGATTCCCTGACCTGCGATTGCTCATAGTTGGCGAAGGCTCTCTTCGCGGTCAAATGACAGACAAGATCACCAAACTGAACTTGCAAGATCATGTGACCTTGACCGGCTATCGCAAAGATGTTTACGACTTGTTTCGGTTATCCGACCTGGTTGTTTTGCCATCGTTGTTCGAGGGCCTGCCCTTGGTAGCGATTGAAGCCGGCGCCTTGGGTAAGACGATTCTGGCAACCAGCGTGGATGGAACCCCCGAGGTCGTACTTCACGGCGTAACCGGTTGGCTTGTGCCTCCCGCAAATAGTGCGGACCTGGCTCAAGCCATGTGCAAATTGTTGGGAGACTCTGGATTGCGAGCTCGTTTAGGCGAACAAGCACGGATGTACGTAGCGCAGGCGTATTCATTCGATCGGTTGGTCGCTGAAACAGAAAGACTTTACGTGAGACTCTCCGGCCGATCGCGGCCTGAAAAACGGGAAGTGATTCGTCCATGTGCGGAATCGTAGGAGTTGTAGGTAACAAGGCTACTCGCCGACTCGTGGAAAGAATGTGCTCCACCATCGCTCACCGAGGGCCCGATAGCGACGGATTCTTGGTGCGCCCAGGCGTGGCTCTAGGGATGCGTCGGCTCAGCATCATTGATTTGTCAACCGGAGACCAGCCGATTCATAACGAGGACAACACCATCTGGACCGTTTTCAACGGCGAGATTTACAACTTTCGAAGCCTCCGCAAGGATCTGGAACGCCGCGGGCATCGCTTCTACACCCAGGGCGACACGGAACTGCTAGTTCATTTCTACGAAGAATCTGGCTACGATTTATGTGCTCCCCTGTGCGGGATGTTCGCCTTTGCGATTTGGAACGAAGCCAAGCAGGAACTGGTAGTTGCTCGAGACCGGCTGGGGAAAAAACCTCTCTACTACACACAATTGGGCCACACCATTCTCTTCGCGTCCGAAATTAAGGCCTTGCTCTGTTGCGAGGATGTACCTCGCGAGATAGATCCCGTCAGCCTCGACCAATACTTGACGCTCGGCTATGTTTCGGGGCCGCGAACGATGTTTCGCGGGATTTCGAAGCTGCTACCTGGCCATCTAATGATTTTCTCGGATGGACATTTGACAATTCGCGAGTACTGGGATGTGACCTCTCAAAACTCAACGGTCCCTTGCAGCGACAATGAGGAAGAGTGGCTTGAATGGCTAGATGCGAATCTCCAGGATGCAGTTCGATCGCGCTTGGTGAGCGATGTCCCTCTGGGCGCTTTCTTGAGTGGCGGATTGGATTCCAGCGTGCTCGTGGCCCTCGTACGCCGATATGTCACCGGCCCGTTTAAGACGTTTTCCGTGGCTTTTGATGAAGCCGGCGATTACGATGAGCGGCGGCACGCGCGCCAAGTGGCGCATCACCTCGGAACCGACCATCATGAGCTTGTAGTTCGCGAATCGGCTGTTGAACTCCTAAATAAAATTGTTTGGCACTTCGATGAGCCTATTGCTGATGAAGCTGCCGTTCCGACCTATCTCCTTTCGACGTTGGCCCGCCAGCACGTCAAGGTCGTTTTAACAGGCGAGGGAGCGGATGAACTATTCGCGGGCTACGGCCAATACTACTACGTGCAGCGCCTGGACGAGCTGCAGGTTCGACTCCCCAGGTTGGCTCGCGAGGCAGGGCGCCATATCTTGCGCTTGGTACCGGACGGTGGCCGCGGCGGAAAATGGGTAGAACGAGCTCATAAAGCCCTGGCGGGTCTTTTTTATCCCCTTCCTGAAAGTTTCATGGAATATGGGCACATGATTCCGAAATATGTTCGCCAAAGTCTTTATTCTCGACAGTTCAAACAAATGCTGCATTTACAGAACGAGCTGCCCTACGAATGCAGAAGAAAGTACTTCGGAAAGGTCGTTTCAACGTCGGCTTTGAACCAAGCTCTCTACGTAGACACGAAGACTTGGCTGCCGGACGAGTTGCTGATGAAAGTCGACAAGATGACCATGGCAAACTCTTTGGAGGCCCGCGCACCATATCTCGATCACCGGCTCGTCGAGGGCGTCTTCCGTATGCCGGACAAGTTGAAGGTCCGGAGGGGCGTATTCAAGTACCTTCTACGGCGTTACGGACAATCAATCTTGCCCGAAAACATTTGGCGGCGTCCCAAACACGCTTTCTCCGTGCCGTATCGTGAATGGTTCAACGGTCCGCTCAAGCCCCTGGTTTACGACGCCCTCTCACGGCAGAGGATTCGGAGTTACGGATTTCTCGAAGCGGAAGCCATCACAAAATTCCTGCATGAGTACTTTAATCGCGGGAGACAGGGAGAGAAGGAGACTCGCGCGTTGTGGGCCTTGATTTGTTTGCAGCTCTGGTGCGACCGTTTCCTTACAACGAATCGAGTCGAAATGGCGACTGCTTGCGGCGACAATGACGCGGTCGGCGCCTCAATTGCTCACAAGAATGCTCCGACGGTTGCGTCGCGGAACGGGTGAGGCAGGCCTTGGACGCGAACCCACCATCGCGATTTGAAAAGGTCGCTCACGGGGTTCTTTCCAGATACGTCACTACAGCCATCGGAATCGTCACTAGCATCATTCTCACTCCGATGTTGCTCTTTCACCTTGGAAGAGAAGTGTACGGACTTTATGCCGCGTTGGGTTCGATTATGGCTTATCTCTTCGTCCTGGAGTTTGGAACCGGATCGGCAGTTCCCAAGTACGTGGCTGAGCTGTGGGCCAAAAATGATGCCGAAGGTCTGAATAGGCTAGTTTCGTCCTTTTTCTTCGCCTTTCTGGCACTCAGCTTGTCATTGATCTTGACGGCACTCATCAGTCTACCCTTGGTCCCGCGTGTCTTTAAGACGTCGCCGGAATTGGCGAGTACGGCTGAAATTGTTTTCTTTCTGACTGTCGTGAATTTTGCCATCATTCTGCCTTTTAGTACGATGGGCGGTCTGTTTTTTGGCACCCATAGGATATACATTACATATTGGCTGGACGGTTTTTTCTATGCCCTCAACCTTGCGAGCGCATATCTTGCTCTGAAACTCAACTACGGGCTAGTTGGTGTTAGCTTGGGGACATTGGGGGCGCGAATCTTAGTTGTTATTCTGCTCGCTTGGTTCGCCCAAACACGCTGCGCCAGCGTCCGATTTGAATTAAGCTATTTCGATTGGAAAGTTGTTAAGCGGGTCGGCACGCCCTCGCTCTATTACTTCATCATTGATTTATCCAGCTTAATTATATTGAGCACGGATCAGCTTATTATCAGTTCGTTTATAGGCGTCGCGGCGGTAACCGCCTACTCGATTGCTTTCAGACTCTGGAGGATTCCTGCCGGCCTGATTACGACGCTTTCGAACGTATTGCTTCCGTATATCTCTGAGCTGGATGTCTATGGCAATTTGCCACGCCTGCGCGATCTTTATTCTAAGCTGACAAAGTATTCGCTGCTCTTGGCCATGGGAGTTTTTGCGTGCGTGGCCGCTTTTGGCGAGAAACTCATTAGCCTCTGGGTTGGTCCAGAGAACTTTGCAGGAACGGCGGTGCTGTTCTGCTTCGGGTTGATGTTTCCTCTCCACACAATCGTGGGATCGAGTGCGCAGATCTTAATCGGCATGGCGCAGCACAAGAAACTAGCTTGGGTTCTTTTTTCGGAAGGCATCCTGAACGTGGGGCTCTCCCTGCTGCTGTTGCATCATTTCGGAGTTCTTGGTGTTGCTTTAGGAACAGTGATCGCGAGGCTGATGACAAGCTTTTGGTTTGCGCCTTGGTATGTGTGCAGGATACTGCGACATGATTTCCGCGAATACTTGAGGGATGTGGGGCTTACTTTGATTCCGTTTGTACCGTCTTTTGGATTTGCTGTTATCGTCAGGCAGTGGAGCGCTTCACCCTTTCTTATAATCTTTGGAGGAAGTTTGGCAACCTGCGCGACTTATTTAGCCTTTTTTTCTAGATTGTCCCTAAGCCGCGCAGAACGACAAGGATGGTGGGATCGCATGACCGCGCTTGCGGCGCGTGGTGCCTCGGCCACGTGATCGCGTGCAGTCTAGTTGAGGATGGGCCAGCGTGAGAATTCGATTTCCTCTGTGATTCAGGATTGTTCCGTGAATACGACTTACAGAATAGACACGCAGTCGTCTCCACTACCGCGAATCGCACACGTAGAGGTAGGGGGAACGTTTGGGGGCTCACTCGTAGGGCTGTGTGGCTACCTCCGCAACTGCGATACTGAGCGCTTTCACCACGAAGTGCTTTTTTTCGAGCCGCCCCCTGGTAGTGAGATGGTTTTGGGATCGCGCTGGCCAGTAATCGACATGGGCTTTCCTGTCTCTCCATTGTCGCACCCTGAGCCAGGAAAATGGTCGAAGCGGCTTCGCACTTTCTTGACCAACCGACCTGATCTCTCCAAATGGCTGACGCTGGCCCGAGGGGGCTGGCACCTCTTGGCAAGCTTGCCGCGCGCCGTGCGGCTCGCGCGGCATTTCCGTCGGCAGAATTATGATTTAATCCACTGCAACAACAGTTTTACGTATCAGGTGCCCACGATTTTGGGCGCCTGGTTTGCTCGCAAACCGCTGGTCTGTCACTTCCGAACGATTCGGCGATTGACACCCTGGGAAGGCTGGCTTTCGCGTAGATCGAGAGTCATCGTAGCAGTTTCCCGCACGGTAGCCGACGCGTTAAGCTGTCAGAGAATTAGAACGCCGATTGTTGTCTGTTATAACCCTCGTGAGTGTCCAAGTCCGTCTCCGGAAGCTACTACTTTGCGCTGCGAGCTACTCCAAGGCGGAACGGCGTTAGTTGGGACGGTGTCCCGACTTGAAGATGGAAAGGGTATTGAGGACTTTCTCGTTGCCGCCAGCCTGTTGCAGTCGCGATGGCCGAATGTTCGCTACGTGATTGTGGGAGACGGAAACAATGCGAGGGCCTTCGAACAAAAAGCTGGCGAACTCGGGTTGCAGGCGCGGGTGCATTTCACGGGTTTTCGGAGCAACGTAAGCGATTATTACGCTTCGATGGACATCTTTGTTTGTCCGTCACTGGCGGAAGGAGCCCAGGGGGTAGTGATCGAGGCCATGCTCGCGGGGCGACCTACTGTTGCAACGCGTGTGGGATCGATACAGGAACTCATCCGCGAAGGGGACAATGGGTTGATCGTGAACCCTTCAGATCCACAGACTTTAGCCCGGGCGATCGAGTCGCTGCTCGTGGATTCGAAGCTCGGGCAAGCGATGGGTGCGAGGGCAGCTGCGAGCGCTCGGCACCTGTGCGATCCTGTTGCTCAAGCACGGATGATCGACCAGGTGTTTACGCGTGCGTTCTCGTGTCAGCCATTCACGAACCCCGTGTCCAAGGGGACACCTGAGCACCACTCGAATCTGCTGTACTCCCGAACCACAGTTGATCGATTCGCAGGGGAGCGTAAAGCCGTGTCCGCAGGAAGTGAAGGGGACACACAGAGAATCGCAGACAACACGAGGAACTTTTATGAGAACAGCTACGCCACGGACCGGCGCCGAGACGCGTACCGAGGCCTGCGATTTACCAAGATGTGGTATCGCGCTGCTCTCCAGCATTGCATACCTCGGCTAAGGGTTCCTGGCAGCCGTGTGCTCGAAGTAGGCTGCGGTTATGGGTTATTGGGAACATACTTGTCGCAGCTAGGCGCAAGGTTCGTTGGTGTGGATATTGCCCTGAGCGCCTTGAGTCAGTTCCCCAAGTCCTCCGAGGTCTCTTGCCATCCTGTCGTAGCCGATGCCACAGGGCTTCCGTTCGCGGACGCGTCGTTCGACCTAGTTTTCTGCATGGAAGTGTTGGAGCACACTCTGGATCCTCATGCACTTCTAGACGAGTGCTTTCGAGTAGTTCGGCCCGGCGGCCACCTTGTTTTTAGTTGTCCAAATTACTTTAGCTTGGTATTCATCCCTAAATTGCTTGCTGAGCTCGGCGTACCATATTTCCGTGAATTTGTTGGACGACAGTTCATCGACCGCTGGACAACTTCGTTCGAATTGCGCCGCTTGCTCGCATCTCGCGGCATAGTTGAGTTACAGCGGGCAGTTCGCCTGCATCCTCCATTTTTTGAAAAGGTCGACTATCGGCTTTCGGAAAAAAACCCATTGCGGCGAATTAACGACTGGATCTTTGCGGCAGAGAGTCGTTGGGGCGATTCCTTTCCGCTGAATTACATCGGCCAGCATACCCTTTGCATGGTGCAAGCTGGCGGCGGCAACGGAAGAGATGGAATGAAATTTCCGATGCGCCAGGCTGTCGAATCAGGGGATCTATGAATAGAATTCAGAAGCGGCGGGAGCGATCGGCCAAACTTTGGGAGGGGTACGCAGCTTCCCGAGTCTCTTTTGGAGAGGCCCTCACTCGAATCCTGGCAGACCACGCCGGCGTTACAGATTGGCGCGGTGCCAACATCCTGGACGTGGGTTGCGGAGGCGGTCAGATTGCTCGGGCGTTTGCGACCAATGGGGCGCGAGTGGTCGGCTTTGAAGTCAACTATGAAAAAGCGGCCGACGTGGCGCGCCGGTCCGTGGGGTACGGTTCGACGGGCTCGCTGCGCGCGTTGACAGCAGATGCACACCATCTTCCCTTTGTCGATCATGCCTTTGACTTGGTAATATTGGCCGACGTGCTTGAGCACGTGAAGAAGCCCGCAATTGTTGCTCAGGAAGTCGCTCGGGTACTCCGCCCCGGTGGCATGCTATATGCCTCGCTGCCTAATCGCTATTCGATCCTCAATTTGATCTCGGATCCCCACTACCAGGTTCCTGCGGTCGGCCTGATGCCCCGCTGGATGGCTGCCTGGTACGTGGTGAAGCTGCTACGGATCACCGACGGTTACAGAACCGAAAAGTATTTCTCTCATAGCGAAATCATCAAACTCTTGGAACGATCAGGAATGCCTTGCGAAGAACTAAAGGGGCAATATGAACGAAGAATCCGTTGCGGGGACATGTCGAAAGCACCCAGCCGCCAATGGATAACGTGGATGTTGCAGTTCCCAATGGTCCACCGGTTTGCGCTTTACGCTGCTCGTACAACTTGGTTCAGGTATTTCATCCAACCCGGCTGGGAATTTATTGCTCTCAAGCCCGAAGCTCTCAGAACTGAGTCGAAAGAATTCGAGAGCGTACCAGAGGTAAAGTCGCGCTGAGGTCGTAGCATGATTTTTTTTTACTGGCTTGTATTTGTTACACCGCGGGGCGAGGACGAGTTTTGGGGTCGGTACTTTGCGGGCGTGACGCTGGTCAAATACTTGGGAATCGCATGCTTTCTCTATGCAGGATCTTATCTCGTCAAGCGTCACTCCCCACCACGATACCTTCAGACCGCCCAAGCCAAGTGCGTCCTAATCTTCTTTGCAATAGCATGCGCGTCCTTCATCTTGCGCGGCTCGGGTTCCTTCTGGCAAGGCGGACTAATTGTGAGTTACATATCATTTCTGGTTCTATTCTTCATTACGTTGACTGTAGTTGACACTCCGCGCCGGTTCCGCTGGGTGTTGATTGCGGGGAACGGCGGAATCGCGTTTGCTTCTCTTTACATGGTCCGCGAATGGCGCTGGTATGGCTATAATCCATTTTTTCGCCCGGATATAGGCGTTGGCAATCCCAATGATTTCGCCGCCATGGCGAACCTTTTTGTGCCGATTGCATTCTATTTGATGTGGGAGCGGCGGCTTTACTGGGAGCGGTTGCTATGTCTTGTCTGCCTTCTTTCAACGCTCGCTGGAATTATCGTATGTGCATCTCGCGGAGGCTTCCTGGGCCTTGCTGCTGCCATCCTGCTGGTGGTTTGGCACTCAGCAAAGCCCAAGAGAAACCTAGTGATTGTAGGGGCTTTGCTTATCCCGATGGCCCTGGCGCCCTTTTCTCCGCTTCACCGGCTGCTTCGTCCGAACCGGAGTGACCAGGAATCAACTGCGATTCGAATGGAGCTGTGGAAGTCGGGTTTGCGAATGATCCGGGCGCATCCGCTTCTGGGCGTGGGACTAGGAAACTTTAGGCTCCTGTCGAGTGATTATGGGCCGGAACTAAAGAAAGCTGGAATGGCTCATAATACTTATATCGAAATCGCTGCAGAAACGGGCGTCCCTGGCTTGCTTGCTTTCTTGGCCATCTTGTATTTCAGCTTTCGAACTCTGGAGCGAATCCGCCGCCATACGCCCCGCACTGGGCCCGCATTTCTGCGTAAGGCCGCATCAGGCATACAGGCGGGTCTGCTGGGATGTTCTGTCGCAATCTTCTTCAGCTCGCTCGAATACATCAAACCGTTCTGGCTTGTCGTGTTCCTCACGATGTGCATGCCATCGCTCGTCGCCCGGACGCGAAGGAGACACCTGGCGCCCCTGGTGATCGCCAAAGTAGGCGATCATGAGGTGGCCACTGCCCGGGAAGCCCTTTCGGCCGCCGCGTCGGAGGCTGTCCAGCAAAGTGGAGAAAGAGGAAATCTATGGGTGTGATGATTTTCTTGAAATAAGCCGGAGTTGTGTTCAAACGTCAATCGGAAAGGTCAGCGACGGCCAAAGTAAAGTATCCGAGAGCCATCGAGCTTGTGATGCTCGAGCCGGGTTGGGCTCATGCTGCAAACAGCGGAAGCGCTCGGCCTGATCCCCACCCATTCCTTGCGGTAACACCCTTTTGGGCCTCCGCTCGAAAAGCGCTCCCGAAAATAAGCTCTAATGCGCAAAGCTGGCAGCAGTAAGGTCCTCCAGTCCCGGGGAACCAGAGTGAACACAACGGCGCCTCTCGGCTTGGTAACGCGGTGCATCTCGATCAAGTAGGACTTCAGTGCGGCATGGCAGGGCAGGTGCTGGAATACGCAGTAACCCAGCGCAAGGTCGACCGATTCGGCCTGGATACCAGGGAGCGTGAACCCTTTTGCTGTGCGGAATTCAGCGTTGGTCAGGTTTGCTTGCCCTGCGATAGCAAGCATTCTCTCTGAGATGTCCAATGCGATCACCCGCCCAACTTCCGGGGCAATTGCACGCGTTAGCCTACCGACGCCGCAGCCGATTTCAACGACGGTGTCTGCCGTCCTTGGAACATAACCTGTCACTCGTTTTATATCTGTCCAGATACTCCGCCCGCTGGCCCAGAACTCGTTAAGATCGCGGTCCGTATCGTAACCACCATAAGACGAAACGTACCAATATGCATTCTCGTCGGCCGCTCGGTTCCAGAATGATTTGACGGTTTGTTCTGTGGACATACACTACTTCCTTATTACTTAGCGGTGACAAAACCCCATAACTCGTATAAAAAAGCAACTTGAAGGTATGGCTTTATGAACCCCGTACGTTTGAGATTAGGATGGTACCTAGAATCTTCAAGCGAGACAAACTCGAGTCAAGAACGGTTTCCGGAAAATCTCACTGCATAAGCGACCTGCACCCCGAACCGTGACCTCATCAACCCTAAGACCCTATGATGCCGGCGACCAGTTGGATCAATTTGGCGCAACCAGAACTCTTAACACGTCTCGGTTAGCATTCTTGATCGCTGAAATCGCGTCGCCGTAGTCTTTCACCTCTCCACCGATGGGGCGGCCTTCGGCATCGGTTCCAGCTCTAACAACGCATTCTTTTCCATCGTAGGCGTTGCCGCGGTTCGTGAGTAGCCCATAGTTGGCCTTCTCAGCGAGATTATCCGCGAGTGCCCACCATTCAAATCCGAGAACCGGACTGAATCCATCTTCTCCCCTCAAGTCGAGGAGGGTGCGCAAGTAGATCGCGTAGGCTCGTCCGCGCTCGGCCTGCGTATTGCTGAGCGACGCGTTGGCTGAGGGATCGGTCGTCGGATTTGCAGCAAGCGGCGAGTCAGGCAAAGCCAGAAAGACCTTACTGCCAACCAGCAAGGGCCTACCAGTCAGGTTGTAAGCATCCGCGACAGGATTAGCCTTGTCCGTCTGGTGATGAGGGTTGACGAAGAGTATATCCAGATACTGTGCCGCAGCTAATAGGACTTGGGGACGAGTATCAGGGCCTCCTACCACGACGGGGCCTATGATTAGATGGTCGGTGTCGACGGACCGGATCGCATCGTGGCAAATTTGAAAATACTTTTTGGCGATCTGAAACAGGAAGTCGTTCAAGTCCTGCTGCATGGCGACGGTTTCCTTGGCTAGGCTGAATCTATTCCCCATCCAACGATGCGCGCCATTTTCGTCCAGAAGTCCCTGTCCGTTTCCCCAACCACCATCGCTGTCCCAGGTGCTGTAGGCGCTGGCCCAAGCTTTGTCCAAAGCGTTGATGTCGGCACCATAGCGGCCCTTCAAGAAGTCTCGCAGCGCCAGCTTGGAGTAAACTGTTGTGTCCGGATAGCTCAATTTCTTTCCGAATAAGGTGCCCGTAGCTTGGCTAGAAGCCGTGGCCAATACCATCCAGGCCAAGTGAGGATGCGTTTGCCGGTTCCCGAAGCCTTTTAATTCATCCAACTCATCGGTGATGATGCCAATCACCCACGGAGACTTGTATTCGGCGTCGGGAAAGCCGATCGTTCCGCGCATATTAGTGGCCATCGCCCCAAAGGCATACTGCTGAAAGCCGGGATCGTACACATCTGGGAAGCTATACATGCGAAGTGGCGCAAGGATGTTCTTCACGGGACTTTTCAAGAATCCCTTTGCGTTCATCATGCTATGCAGGGCGAAACTGACATGCTCGTTGAAATGTGGCATCAACGGCGAAACGGTTGTGTACCCTTGGCTGTGATAACTCAGCACAAACATCGAGGCTCCCCAACCCAACCCATTGAAGCCCCACCCCAGCAGGCGTTTCTTCTCTTCGGAAGCCCAGGTAACGGAGTTACCGTATTTCACCTTTGCATAATCCCAGTAGTACTTTCCCGCTGCGTCACGTCCGGGAGTCGCACTGCTGACCAGGGCTACCCCAAGAAACCAAAATCCATGGCCTTCGGGTGTTACCAGCATCCAACGGCCCGAGCTTTGTGGACCGAATTTCTCCAGATGAAAGAACCCCGTACTAACCTTTCGTGAGGAGATCAGCTTGAGCCCGCCAAATTGATCGAAGGCCAACGAAGAGTCATTAACCAGTGCCTCTGAACTGCTCCCGTGAGTGGAGATAATCGCGAGGCACAGAAGGCAGGCGGCCATTCCCACTATGAGCACGCGCTTGAACCATTGAAAAGCCGTAATCCGAATAATCATCTTCTCCACATCGCGGCCCCGTTTCATAAAAGGGATTCGATCGCATTAGGTCCAGGACTGCCACGAACGATCAACAGGGCGATTTAGGTTTTTTCCGGCAACCACTGGTTTTCTTGACCTATCACGTGGGGCTACTGACATAAACGAAAACCGAGCTATGAATCGCAAACCTTCACATAGCCTATCACGTGGCATACCGGGGCCTGTAGCAGCTTCCTTTGGCCTCTCGGAGATATCCTGACCGGGATCAATCCGATCAGTGTCCCGCAGCCAAGGCTCTTAAGGTGGTTAGGTTTGCGTTTTGGATCCCCGAAATCGAGTTCCCATAGTTGGCACCTTCCCCGCCCACACGATAGCCCCATGGATCGACGCCATATCGAGTGACAGCTTCCTGGCCGTTGTAGGCGTTGTCTCGGGTGGTGACCAGCCCATAATTGGCTTTTTCTGAGAAGTTGTCCGCCAGTGCCCACCAAGAAAACCCCATTACCGGATATGTGCCATCGGATCCTTTCAGTTGCAGTAGTGTCTGTACATAACGCGCGTAGGCCTGCCCGCGCTCCGCCTGCGTATTGCTGAGTGACGCGTTTTCCGAAGGATTGGTCGTCGGGTTCGCGGCGAGCGGCGAATCAGGCAACGCCAGGAACACCTTGCTGGCGCTTAGAAATGGCTTGCCGGTCAGATTGTAAGTATCCGCGACCGGATTGACCTTGTCCGTCTGGTGATGAGCGTTTACCAAAAAAATATCCAGATACTGCGCCGCTGCCATCAGGACTTCGGGACGCGTATCAGGTCCTCCCACTACGTCTGGTCCGACGATTAGGTGGTTGGTGTCGACCGAACGGATGGCATCGTGACAGATTTGATAGTACTTTTTGGCAATCTGAAACAGGAAATCGTTCAAGTCCTGTTGCATGGCAGCCGTTTCTCCAGCCAGACTATGCTTGTCTCCCATCCAGGAATGCTGGCCGTTCTCATCGAGAAGCCCCGTGCCCACACCGTATCCGCCTGAACTGTTCCATGTCGTATAGGCGCCCTTCCAAGCGCTATTTAAAGCATGGATATCGCCACCGTAGCGGCCTATCAGAAAATCCCGCAGCGCTAGCTTGGAGTAAACGGTGGGGTCTGAATAACTGACCGTGTGACCCAAGACACTGCCAGTAGTTAGCGTGGGAGCCGTCGCCAGTACCATCCAGCCTAAGTGGGGATGCGTCTGCCAGTTTCCGAAGCCCTTTAGTTCGTCCGACTCATCGGTAATGAAACCAATCACCCAGGGGGATTTGTACTCCGCGTCGGGGAAACCGATCGTTCCGTGCATATTCGTGGCCATCGCCCAAAAGGCATATTGCTGAAAGGCGGGATCGAAGACGTCAGGGAAACTGTCGATCTTAAGAGGCGAGAGAATGTTCTTTACCGGAGTCTTTAAGAATCCACCTGTATTTGACATGCTGTGCAAGGCAAAGCTGATATGCTCGTTGAAGTGTGGCATCATTGGCTGCGCGGCGGGATTTCCTGGTATGGAGAAACTGGTCGTCGTGATGCCAGCTCCCCACGATAACGCGTTGAAGCCCCAGCTGAGCAAACGGTTCTTTTCTTGAGTGGCCCAGGCTTCCGAGTTTGCATACTTGGCTCCAATATACTGTGAGTAGCTCTTGCCGGCAGGATCGATTCCTGGTGTCCCGCTACTAACTAAAGCTACGCCGAGAAACCAGTAAGCATGGCCTTCAGGCGTCACTAGCATCCAGCGGCTACCGAATTTATCCATCCGGAAGAAGCCAGTAGCGCCGCTGGGTGAGGCCATGCTCAGCAAACCGCCATACTGATCAGTTTGGGGAACCGGGTCCACCGAAAGCGTCAAGGCTGCAGAGGCTGTGTGTGGTGGGGATGCCGAATCGGCCACTTGTACTTTCAGGTTGAACGCTCCGCCCCCGAGCGTCGTCGCAGAAAGCTGTCCGCTTGCGGCCCCAAGTGTCAAATCAGAAGGAACTGACTGGGAGGTAATTTTCCATGTGTAACCCGGCCGCCCCCCCGCAGCCTGAAGAATCGTAGAGTAGGCGTGACCCTCGAGTGCAGCGGGCAGGGAGGCGGTTTGTATGGTTAAATTATGAGACCCAGACGAACTGATAACGCCTGAACAAGAGAGCGATAAAGTTGAGAGGGCTAGGAGCGCGAGGATAGGATCGGGAAAGCTGAATTGCCTCCCGAGTGGCCATGGGCGCCTCCTTGGATTTTCGATTCTCCGAAAAGTTTGCAATCGGCGGTTTATCAATCTCAATGTTCGTCTCTTCCTTCCATGTGTTCTACCCTCGTGGACTTCATGAATATGGTAGACACATGAAACACTCAGAAGACACTGGCCTGACGGGCAAGATAGGTTCAGCAAACTTTACTTGCCCCTAAGGTCACCCAAGGTGTCGAGTAGCTAGGACGAGGGAGGAATGCCTCAAACAATTTCCAAATCGGGCATAACGGCCTGAAATGCCAGCGTGGCCTCAAATGGAAGCTTTCCGATTGAAATGCTCGCGTGATCCGCATAAAACGGGTTCCCGGCGACAGCTGCCAGAAATCGAAAGATGTGGCTACGATGGCGATCGGTTACCAAGAGGTGAGTTGCCGCGGTCTGGCACGCACTTGTCCGAAGTGCGTGCCGTCTTGGCTATCAAATCGCCGATGCGAACGGTGGTACATTCATGTAGAACAGATCCTCGCATTTATGGTCCGGCTCTGAAGCCGTTCTTGTTAATTCGTTCGAATGGGCGCCGGGCTGGACACTGGTCGCATCTACGATTATTTCAGCCGCTGGTGAGACAAAGGCCTTGGGAGTTGCCCCCTCGGCCGGCGAATTTCATGTGCGATAAGGGATTGTGTGAAACGATTTAACAAACGCGTGTTCCTCACCGGAGGCGCGGGATTTATTGGCTCCCATCTCGCGGAAGCCCTGCTCCGCGCGGGAGCGACGCTTTCGATCATCGATAATCTTAATGATTTCTATCCTCCGGCCTGGAAAAAATCAAACTTGAAGGAGATTGGAGGCTCGGGGAATTTCCAGTTCATCGAAGGCGATATTTGCAATGCAGCGGACCTTCGTCGGGCCTTCGTGGAAGCGAATCCAGAAGTCGTAATTCACCTCGCAGCACAAGCTGGAGTACGACCCTCGATTGAGAGGCCGACGGTGTATGATCTTGTCAATATATCGGGCACTCTCAATCTATTGGAGTTAGTTCGCGAATTTAGCGTATCAAGGTTCATCTTCGGCTCATCGAGTTCTGTTTACGGAGCTACCAGTCGAGCGCCCTTTGGTGAAGAACATGTGGAGTTACGTCCGATCTCCCCGTACGCTGCTACCAAGCTCGCCGGTGAAATGTTAACTTTTACCTATGCCTATCTATTCGGTATCACGGCTCTCTGCCTGCGTTTCTTCACTGTTTACGGGCCTCGGCAGCGACCCGATTTGGCGATCCACAAGTTCACAGCTCTCATTGAATCCGGGAGAGCGGTGCCAATCTTTGGAGACGGCAATTCTGGCCGGGATTACACTTATATTGATGACATCGTGGCGGGCGTCATGGCGTCGCTTGAGTACGAACCTCCGCCAGTCAATGGCGCGCGATACGATGTCCTAAATCTGGGGAACTCTCACCCAGTTAAGTTGCACGAACTTGTGAGTCTCCTGGAAAATACTACAGGTCGAAAAGCGATACTCGAATCCAAACCGGCGCAGCCGGGAGACGTGCCCCTTACCTGGGCGGATATATCGAAATCATCACGACTTCTCGGCTACCGTCCCCGTACTCCGTTGGCGGACGGCCTGGAAAAGTTTGTTTCTTGGTATCGCGCAACAGATAGAGATAGGCGTTTGACTTTTCGATAACTGAAATCCGTCCGGCGTCCAAACCGAACCCAGTGAGAACATGCATGTCGCAAATCTGCGCCAATGCGACTCGCAAAGACGAGCCGCAGCGCCAAGACCCACAATTACAAGGCGATGGGAATGGACGTACGGACTGGGCGGAAGTTCCTGCACGCGGGTCCGAGTTTTGGCGGATCGTGTCTTCCAAGAGATACACGGGCCTTCCTTCGGACCTTTCGTGACTTTCGCCTAGAAAATCATATCGTCGCAGCAAGCGTTGCCGTAAACAACAAACCGCAGCGAATCATCTTCGCGAAACTGGGGCCACGTTCGGCGGCTCGCCGAAGGCCACGGTTGGCCTCCTAGGCCTTTCCTACAAACCCAAGACCATAACGTGCGCGACTCTCCCGCGTTGACACTCGTAAAGCGATCTTCAGGCAGGCATGCGAGCGAAGGCTTATGATTCCGTGCCGAATGAGCCGGCCAAGCAGGCTTTGCGGCACCGGTGCCTCTTCGCTTGCCCTAACGCCTGAAGGTTGCGAACGGAGCCGACGCGATTGTGATCGCCACAGACTGGGATGAATTTCGAAATCTGGATGTCCGCCGGATGAGGGCACGCATGGGAGGAGATAAGTTCCTGCATTGCCGAAACGCATTTGAGCCGGTCTCTACCGCTGAGCTGGGTTTCGACATTTCCCTCTTGGACGTTCGGGAAATCCAACAATTGCGCTGCACCTCAGCAAAGATCGCGAGAACTGGAATTCAAGTTGGAAACAAGAAAGCATCCGAGTCATCGAGTCCATCCCACGCTTCCAACATGCGGGCAAATTCGATATAAGAGAGGCGCTGGTATTGTGGGAAAGCCATGGTTGCTACCTGCGTTCAAACGTGGGAGGCCTCACGAAGGGATCGCGGCTGGTTCGTGTGGTGTGCGATCCTCCTCGGCCTTGTTGTCTTGATGTATGGTTCCGTGCTGAAGGCTCTGATTCTGCAGTGGTGGAGTGACGCTGACTATGGTCACGGTTTCTTTGTCCCGATGTTTTCGGGCTACATTCTTTGGCTTCACCGCAAGCGTTGGATGAGAAGTGAAATTAAGCCCAGCAATTTTGGATTTCTCGTGATGCTTGGGGCTATGGGGCTGTTTTTCGTCGGTACCTTGGGAGCCGAGCTGTTCACCAGTCGTTTCTCCCTCCTGGTAGTGCTAGCGGGAATAATTCTCTTTTTGGCGGGATGGAAAGTGCTTCGCGCTCTTTCTTTTCCGCTGGGGTTCCTCGTATTGATGATCCCCATCCCTGGAATTATCTATAACCAGATCACTTTTCCCCTGCAATTGATCGCGTCGCGACTTGCAACCTTTTGGTTGGAATTAGTTCGCGTGCCAGTGCTACGTGACGGTAATGTCTTGCTACTGTCAAACTACTCGTTGGAAGTTGTGGAAGCATGTAGCGGCATCAGGTCGCTGATGAGCCTCTCTGCGCTGGCAGTGGCCTATGGCTACCTCGCCGAACCTCGACGCTGGGTGCGCTATCTTCTCGTCATTGTTATGGTACCGAGTGCCATCGTCACCAATGCACTTCGCATCGTGGGAGCCGGAGTCCTGGCCCACAGCTTCGGCCCAACAGCTGCGGAGGGCTTCTTACACCGGTTCTCAGGTTGGGTAATTTTTCTGATCGCACTGTTCCTGATGTTCCTTAGCCACGCGAGTCTGCGACGTATGGGAACAAGATGGAAAGGAACGGCCAATGTTTAATATTTCAGGATCGGTACGTTTGTGGATCACTGCAGGCGTTCTGCTCGGGTCCTCGGCGCTGTTGCACGCAGTGAGCCATGCCGAAGCAAGCGTTCCCCGCCGACCCCTTGGCGAGTTGCCCTACTCACTCGGAACTTGGAAAGGGCAGGAACGCTCAATGGAAGAGCGAATTGTGCAGGCGGTAGGCGTGAGCGACTACGTAAACAGGGTTTATAGCGATCCGGGGGACGCAGGTGTTCAGCTTTATATCGGGTACTACGCGAGCCAAAGGACCGGAGATACGATTCATTCCCCGAAGAACTGCTTACCGGGAGCCGGTTGGGATCCGATTCATTCCGGATACGTCACGCTCTCGGTTCCAGGAGGATCCAAAATTGTTGTGAACGAGTATGTAATTCAGCAAGACTTAGATAAGCGATTGGTTTTTTACTGGTACCACGGTCGCGGCCGAGTCATTGCCAGTGAATACTATGGCAAGTTCTGGATGGTCGCGGACGCCATTTCTCGCAATCGCACTGACGGCGCTCTGGTCCGCCTGATCACGCCCATGAACGATGGTGAAGCGAACGCGCATGCTCGACTTGTGACTTTTACGCAAGTTCTCTTTCCGCATTTAGACGATTTAATACCGAATTGAGCCTCATGCTTTGTTATGGAGGACCAATCATGAAAGCCCAGAACAAGTACGCTACGCTCTCTGTCGTAATTTTTTTGGCTCTGTTGGTCACCTCGTGCGCGAGAGATCCAGAGAAAGCGAAGGCAAAATATCTGGCATTAGGTCAGAAATATATGAACAAGGGGCAATATGGAGATGCGGCGATCGAATTTCGAAACGCCCTTAGGCTCGATCCACGCTTTGTCGACGCCTACTACCAATTGGCTCTCGCCGCCTTGGCACGACACGATTGGAGCGAGTCATTCGCAGCTC
>Ga0137395_10000052_pt1 | contig 33722 bp, 40 predicted proteins | sample czobulk216metaG_FD_108283 | JGI IMG/M metagenome (GOLD analysis project Ga0137395, IMG submission 108283) | Vadose zone soil microbial communities from Angelo Coast Range Reserve, California, USA - czobulk2.16 metaG | ecosystem: Environmental > Terrestrial > Soil > Vadose zone | place: USA...
CCCTGGTGTTGGTGACTGGCCTTCTGTTATGGGTCGGGCGATTCAAGCTATTCACGGGATGGCTTGTGCTCGGCGTGTTGCTCTTCATCGCGACGATGGGGCTGGACGGAGCATTCCTCGCCCCCAACCTGCGGCGGGCTCGAAGCACCGAGGGCGAGGCCAGGACGGTTGCCGGCGCCGCTATGACGGTACAGGTGGTGGCCTGGTTCTTACTGGTCGTCGTCGTCTTTCTCATGGTGGCGCGTCCCTTCTAGATCGATGCCGCTGGGACCAGTCACGTTGACCGGGGCGCACATTCGGCTCGAGCCACTGCGGCCGGCGCATGGCGGCGCGCTGCTCGAAGCCGGACGCGCCGCCGAAATCTGGAAATGGATGCCGACCCGCCCGGTCAATCAGGCAACCATGGAGGGCTGGCTGAAGAACGCGATGCAGGCGGAATCGATCGGCCGGGAGTACCCATTCGTGGTAATCCTCGTTCCAGGCGACCGCCTGGTTGGCAGCACACGCTACCTGGACGTCCAGGAAGATGACCGGACCGTCGAGATCGGCTGGACCTGGTACGCGCCGGACACCTGGGGCAGCGTCGTCAACCCGGAGGCGAAGTACTTATTGATGCGGCATGCTTTCGAGGAGTGGGGTGCCATTCGGCTCGCACTCAAGACCGACATTCGCAATCTCCATTCGCAGGCCGCCATCAAGAAGCTGGGCGCGAAGTATGAGGGGTTGCTCCGCAACCAGCGGATTCGTCCCGACGGGAGCTACCGCGACACGGTAGTGTTTTCCATCACGGAGCGTGAGTGGCCGGCCGTCAAGGCGCGACTCGAGCAACGCATCGAACGGCTTACTTCTCGGGGAACAGCGACGTGATCGAGGGGTTTTGCGAACGGCTCGTGCGCGCCGGCCGCGTCGCGCCGCCGGGGAGGACCAACAGGGTCGGCTCGTCTTTGCGCCGCGAGCGATAACCGCTGGCGACCCGGGCCGCCGCCGCCTGGACGGCTCCGATCATCTCCTGCGCGGCCACTTCGGGGCTGCGTAGCGATTGCTCTTCGAACGGCACCAGCTCGCTGATGCAGATCTGACGCTGTGGGTCGACGATGACGACCGCGACGAAGGGCTCCTCGGACCTGATGCTGGGATGGATCTCTGACCACGGAATGACATTGCCCATGACGCGAGCCTAACCCCCCGTTTTGACAGCTGTATGTCGCAACGGCCGGCCAATTTTCTAACGCTTTCTAGCCGGTCGTGACCTCTTCTTCTTCGGAGATGGGGCGCGACCCGTTGGCCGGCGTTTCCTCCGCGGACCCTGAAACGAGAGATGGCCCGGGCAGCCGGATGATGGTCCAGTCCTCGTTCTTCTCGGCGCGGTCGGCCAGCGCCTCATCCTTCGAAAACAAAATGACCTGGTGGTCGAGGCGGCCCAGCTCGTCCATGGCCGCCCGTAGCCGGCGGCGATCCGCGTGCACCAGCGCCTCGTCGAGCAGCAATGGTGGTGGTTCCGCGTTTCCGCCGATGATCCGCGCCAGCGCCAGGCGCTCGAGCAAATAGATCAGGGAGCGGGTTCCGAGGCTGAGGTCATCGACATCTTTATATGCCCGCTGATCCTGGGTCTTGACGGAGAGCGCGAGGTCTTCCCCGATTCTCACGTCACGGTAGCGCCCGTTCGTGATCGGGGACAGCTGGTCCTGCAGTTGCGATTTGAGCCGCGGGATCACCGCCCGTCGGACGGACTTGGCCGCTGCCTCCAGGGTTTCGATCGCGAGGTCGTAGGCGTGAGCCTCCGCCTCGAGCTCCAGCAGCTGCTCGCGGATCGTGGCGATCTCCTCCTCGAGTGCGGCCACATCGCCGATCTGGGTCAGCCGGTCGTTCAAGAGCTCCTCGGCCCGCGCCCGTTCCTCCTGGGCACGCTCCTTGACGCTGCGGTGTTGGTCGCGCTGCCGTTCGAGCTCGGCCAGGGGGAGCGCCGCGAACTCGGCCGCTCGTCTCGGGTCGACACTCGCGCTCACCTCGCCCAGCTGGCGGGTCAGGTCCTCGACCAGCTGGCGCAGCGACCCCGCCTCGTCCGCCGTCACGCCACCGCGTTGCGATTCCAGCTCCGCCAGCCGAACACTTGACGTCCGGTAGGCCTCGGCGTGACTGACGCTGGCCTCCCAGGCTTCGGTGCCCGCCTCCATGTCGGGATCGGTGATGCCGGCGCGGGTATAGATCGCCGCCAGCTGGCGGGCGTACTCATCGGCCTTGGCGCGCTCCGCAGTGGAGCGCTCGCCCGGAGCCCGAAGCTGGGCCAGCTGGGCGTCCAGTTGCTCGATCCGGGTGCGCACCTGCTGGGCCTGGCGCTCGGCCTCGCAGCTGGCGACAAAGTCGCGCGCGGCGCCCAACGCCTCCCGCCGGTCGAACCCGAGCCGGTCGAGCAAGCTGTGAAGTTGCTGCCGGAGCGATTCCCGCCGTTGGTCCATCTCGGTTTCGGCCCGCGTCGCCTCCTGCGAGCGCTGGCTCGCGGCGTTCCAGGCCTGGCTGTCGTAGGCCAGCGACTCCACGTCTCTGGCGGTTTCCTCGACCGCCTCCTCGGTGGGGGCCGGCTGGGGCAGTCCCCAGGATCCGACCACCTCGCGCAAGCTTCGACCGGCGCTCTGTGCGCGCTCTTCCAACTCGGTGGCCTGCCGGTCGAGCTCCAGGCGGGTCGCGTCGTAACGGACCTTCTGGAGGTGCTCGACGAGCGCCTGCTGCAGCTCACCCGAGCTGCGAACGCCCCACGGCTGCAGGATCTCCCGGCGCTTGACGCGGGCCTCATCTTTGGACCGTAGGCGGCGATCGACCTCGCGGACGGCAGCACCGCGGACCCAAATGCCGATGCCCGTCGATAACACGCCCATGCCGAGCAGGAAGAAGGCCGCGCCAGCGAGTGGCAGGGGCATCCCGCCCTGGAGCGCGAGGAAGGCGACCAGGATCGCCATCGCGGTGAGCAGCAGCCCGCCGAGCATGGCGCCGAGGAAGGTTCGCTGCCGGCTGCGGGCGCGTTCGGCCATGGCCTCCTCACGCCGCATGGCTTCCTCGGCTTGCTGGCCGGCCTTGATGACGTCCGGCACCTCTTTGTAGCGCGCGATGTCGTGCTTGAGCTGCTCCAGCCGCGGGGGAAGCTCCGCGCCAGCGCGGCTCCGCGCCTCGGCGGCCACATTGTGGCGCTCGCGCCATTCCGAAAAGACACGTTGGAACTCCATCTGGCGCGCGGGCCAATCGAGGTTCTGGCCGATCAGGCCCGGGTGACGCTCGGCGATCCGGCGCGCCTCTTCAGCGGCCGTCTGGGCCCGCAAATGGACCTCGGGGGCCTGGGCATCGGCAACATTGAGGGAGGTCAGCAATTCGCGCACCACCGGTTCCTGCTCCAGCGCGGCCGCGTCGATCCCACGGGCTCGGGTCTGGTGACCCTGCGCCTCCAGCTCGAGCTTGGCACGCTCGGTCTCGAGCTGCTGCACCTGGGCGGCGTTCTCCGCGCCTCGGCGCTCGAAGTCCTCCTGTGCCTCGCGGGTAGCGCGCAGGTGGCTGCGCAGCTCCTGGACTTCCGACTGGCGGTCCAGCGGAAACATGGCAAAGCGCGTGTGATCTTCCTGGCGCGTCCGCTCATCACTGATCGCCTTCTCCAGCGTCTCGACGCGCTCCAGCCGATGACGGGCTTCGTCCAGGCGCGAAGCCAGGACGGCGGCGTCGAGTAGCTGGACCACCGCCAGCTCCGCCTCGGTCAGCGCCGACACCGTCTCGCGCTTCTGGGCCAGTTCGTCGACCGCGCCACGCGCCTGGCGGGCGGCGTTTATTTGTCGCTCCAGGTCGGCAAGCCGGCTTTCGAGGTCATGGAGGGGCCCGGTGCGCCCACGCGGCTTGCCGATGCGCTGCGCTCGTTCCTGGCGCAGCCGGTCGAGCACGGCCTGTGCGGTCCGGTCCGGATGCGCGGAGTCGGCCAGCGCGACGATCGCTTCCTTGATGCTGCCGGCGTCTTCGAGGCGCAGCACCTCGCTACGCGAGATGCAGGCGGTGTTGGTGTAGATGTCGCGGCTGATGCCGAGCAACTGGCGTCCAACCTGGAGCCCACCCCAGGGGTCGCGCTCGAAGCGGTCGCTGAGCTCTGCGCCGTTTGCCAGGTCGAGCACCCGAACCGAATCGGCATCAAGGTCGCGCTCGACCCGGAGCCGCGTGCCGTCGTCCAGCTCGAATTCGAGAGCGAGACCAAAGCTGCCGCCTTCCCATGGCCGCCAGCGATCGGTGCGCTCGACGATCGCCGATCGACGGTCGCCGGTCTCGAGCCCATACAGGCCGGTCACGATCGCTTCCTGCAGCGTCGACTTCCCGGCTTCGTTCGGACCCACGACGAGGTTCATCGTTGGACCGAAGCGCAGATCCATCCCTTGAAGGGCGCCGAAGCCTTCGACCTCGATGCGCGTCAGGCGCATGAATAACTCACCGGGTACAGGCTAAAGGTCATTCGTCGAAGGCATCGAGCGCCAGCTGCAGCGCCCGACCAACCGTCTCTTCCTCCTGGCGTGATCCCTGCTGATGATCGACGAGCTTGCGAACCATTTCTCCACGGCTGGTGAACTCCTGGGTCGCCGCCTCGAGGTCGTGCGAGACCCGAGACTGGTCGCGGAACTCGAGATAGGCGAATCCGTCACTGCACTCGGTCGCGAGGGCCTGGGGATCGATGCTCAGCGATCGGGCGCGTTCCCCCACGAGTGTTGCCCGGATCACGGCGCCAGCAAGGTGTTTGCCCTCACGGATGGCAAGCACGGCGTCGCGCACGTGCTCGGGGCTCGTCATGCCACTGATGTCGATCGTTTCCTGGGCGAATTGGCGCTGATTGACGTCCTCCAGCAACACATGCACCGCGCCATCATCCTCGATCGTGACGAGCGCGGTACAATGCCGCCCAGTTTCGCTCCACCCCAATGGTTCGGGACTGCCCGGATAGGTCATCGGCCCGCTCGAACTCGCCTCGTGATAGTGGCCGAGAAGCGCGTGGCGGAACCCAGCCTGCTCCACCTGGCTCGGCAGGATGGGCTTGTACGGCGTCACACCCTCGGGCACCTGGCTCATGTCCGAGGCGTGCAGCAAAAGGACGTGCGTGCCCTCGTCCTGCCGGGCGAAATCCCGCAATGGTGCCTCCGAGACGTCTGGACGCATGAATCCGGCCGCCCAGACCTGGACGCCGCTGTAGCGGTAGGGACGCAAATCATCGTGGGCGGCGATCGTGACGTTGTCTGGCCAGCGGAGGTAACGGTAGGGTGAGCTCGGCACGGCGGGATCTGCGTTGCCAGGGGCGATCAACACCGGCCGACCAGCGCTGCCCAGGGTTTGCGTGAGGAAGCTTGCCGTGTCACGGGTGACGTGATCCTGCTCGAAGAGATCGCCGGCGCAGGTGATCAGGTCGACCTGCGCCTGGCTTGCGCGCTCGACGATCCGCTGGAGGGCGGCTCGAAGGTCGCCACGACGGCGTTGTGCGCCAACGCCGTAGAGGCGCTCGCTCGCGAAGGACCGGTCCAGATGCAAGTCAGCGAAATGAAGCAGGCGAAGGGCCACAAATCCCCCGTAACCACGCGAATTGTGCCTGGCGCGATGGCATATGCGAGCGTGAAATCAGCGCCCATTATAGAACGAGGGCTGAATTTGTTCCGAATCAGCCGGCGCGGCGACAGCAGCGCCTAAACTGAGCGACGAAGTGGGCTCGTTCGAGAAGGGGGACCGGGGTGCGCGCATCCTCAAAATCCAGACGCTCCTTCAGGGCAATCCGCGCGGTCTGACGACGGGCGAAATCGCCCGTCGGACGGGCGTCAACCCGCGCACCACCTATCGCGACGTCAAGGCGCTGGAGGCGATGAACGTCCCGGTCTACGAGGAAGCGGGACGAATCGCGATCGACCCGAACTACTTCATCGCACCGGTCAAGTTCACGCTGCGCGAAGCGATGGCACTGCTGATGGGTGTCCGGCTCATGTCCCGCCACAGCGACGAGGCCGACCCTGATGTTGGCGACGCCTTCACCAAGCTGGCGGCGGTGCTACCCGCGCCGGTCGCGGAGTACGTGCATGCCACCGTGCGCCAGATGGCGGCGCGGCCGCCCAACCCCGTCTATTCCAGGGTGCTGCAGACGGTCGCGCTCGGCTGGGCCGGCCGCAAGGTGGTGCGGATCTGGTATCCAAGCGCGGATCATGCCGTCAAGCCCCGGCTGATCGAGCCGTACTTTCTCGAGCCGTCGCTGATCGGACACGGCAGCTATGTGGTCGCGCGTGATCGCGGGGTGGGCGAGATGCGGACCTTCAAGCTGGAACGCATCACGCGGGCCGAGCCCATGACAGAGACCTACGCGATTCCGGCCGACTTCGATATCAACCGCTACCTGTCGGGGGCCTGGGGGATCTATCACTCCGGTGATCCGGTCGAAGTTCGGCTACGGTTTTTTGCCCCGGCGGCTGCCAGGGTCAGGGAGTCGACCTGGCATCCGTCGCAGAAGCTCAGCGACGGGCCGAAGGGCTCGGTGAACATGACCGTCACCGTCACGGGAACAGTCGAGATCACGCCCTGGATCCTCGGCTGGGGCGACGCGGTGGAGGTCATCGCACCGAAAGAGTTACGCAAGAAGATCGCCGACGCGGGGGCAAAAATGGCAGCGCGCAACACCGTGAGATTTCCCTCCCCCTCAGGGGGAGGGCAGGGTGGGGGCCGCAGGGCCCGAGGAGGGTTGTTATGAGTGTCTTCGGAAAAGTATCAGCGGTGAAGCCTTCGAAGATTTGGGACGGAGTTCTCGCAAGGGCCGTGCACGCCGAAAGGGTCACGATCGGATTCGTCGATATCGACCCGGGCGCGCTGGTACCGGAGCACCGGCACGACAACGAACAGGTCGGATTTGTGCAGCGTGGTTCGGTGACGATGACCGTCGCGGGTCAAGCGCGCGAGCTACAGGTGGGGGAGACGTACTCGATCGCCGCCGGGGTCCCTCACTCCGCGAAAGCCGGCGCCGATGGAGTGTCAGTGGTTGATGTCTTCGCGCCCGTTCGCGAAGACTGGAAGAAGGTGCCAACCGTTGAGCCCTTTCCGGGGAGGTGGCCCTGAGGTATCTCCTCCCCCGCTTGCGGGGGAGGGTCGGGGAGGGGGCGTTAAAAGAGCCCGGCGTACTCTCCGCCATCGACCGACAGCGCCGCGCCGGTGATGAAGCTCGCCGCATCGCCGGCGAGGAAAGCAACCGCTGCGGCCAGTTCGTCGGGGCGTCCGTGCCGGCCAAGTGGGATGTTGCGGATGCTTCGGGCCGTGTACTCCTTTGGATCGACCCCGAGGCGGCTCGCCTGGTGACGGTTTTCTTCGACGATCCGATCGGTCTCGAAGCGGCCGGTCAGGATCGAGTTGACCCGGACCTCGGGCGCGGCTTCTTTCGCCAGTGTCTTTCCCATCGCGACCACCGCCGGGCGAAGGGCGTTCGACAGCACGAGATTGTCGACGGGCTGATGGGCGGCGATCGACGTAAGGTTCACGATGCTGCCGCGACCGCGCCGCAGTGCGGGAAGGGAAGCGCGCGTCAGGCGGACGGCGCTCATCAGCACCAGGTTGATCGCCTCCGCCCACGCGGCATCGTCTAGCTCGGCGACGCTGCCGAGGATCGGCCCACGCGTGTTGTTGACGAGCACCTCGAGGCCGCCCAGGGTCGCGGTCGCCCACTCGACGAGGTCGCGGCACTGGTCAGCTTGCGTGAGGTCGGCCACCCGCGCGACGACGTCATGACCTTCCTTCCGCAGCGTCTCGGCGGCAGCCTGGATCCGCTCCTCGTTGCTCGAGGAGATCGCGACGCGACAGCCTTCGGCGGCCAGCGCGCGGGCCGATGCAAACCCGAGGCCACGGCTGGCGGCGGTCACGAGCGCGCGGCGTCCCCTGAGCCCCGTTTCCACGGGCCAAATACTAGGGCGTGGTGGCTAGGCGGCGGCGCGAGGTTGCTTGCCGCAGGCGGGGCATGGCGTGCCCGCCTTCAGCTCCGCGCGTTTAAAGGCATGCCCTCCGCAGTGGGGGCAGAGCGCACCCGGTCGCAGCGGCTGTGCTAGCGCGGCCTTCTGCATGCGCTCCCGCAGGTGACTGTCCTCTTCCTTTTCGATGAAGCGTGGGTCGGTGGGCGTCTGCGTGCTCATGCGGCCTTCAACGCTCCCGGCTGAAATGCTCCCGGTCGAATGTGCTCAGCGAGCTTGATGCCGATGACTTCCGGATGCAGGTCGACGCCGCGCTGATAGGGATGCACGCTGAGAATCGCCGGCACGCGCTGGTTGCCGACCTCGACGTCGAGGACCTGACCGTGCAGGCTGGTCATCGACCCCCATCCATCCCAGGTCTTCATCGTCCGCCACCATAGGTATCGGGCGACCGGTCCACCCATCGCGACGATCGCCTGTGGCGCGATCCTTGCCAGCAGGCTCTGCAGGTGGCGGTCGACGCATTGATTGAGGGCCGCATCGGTAACGCGATCCGGGTTCTCGGTCGCGCAGCGAACCGCCCAGGTGTGAAAGGCGGAGTCCATGACGTCGTGCTTGTCGAGCTTCTGGCCCATCCGCCGGCGGGCGGCAAGCATCACCGCGCGGACGAACTGAAAGTAGGGGAGGGGAGTATCCGCCGTCATGTGGTGCTCGAGCCGCCCCTCATGGTCGAGCCACTCGTTGAACGCCTCGTTGCTGGCGCTTGCCGCGTCGAGCGGGCTCGGGCTGATGAAGACGATCGGCGCCTCCGGGTTCCCAAATCCCACCTGGGGCCGGCGGAGCGGCTGCGCGAGCCGTTCGCATGGACTGTCCGCGCCCCGGTCGGACTCGGCGATCGCGCACCCGTGCAACCGCTTGAGGGTGTCCGAGCCGAAGAATTGCAGGTACTGCTGACCCTTGCTCACGCTGTTGGAAACGACGCGAAGAGATGGGTGAAGCTTGCGCACACTTGGGCCGCTTAAGATTTCCGGCATGGCAACGATTTCGGCCATCGACGTGAAGGAGCTCCGACGTCGCCTCGACGCCGACGGGGCGAAGCCCTACCTGCTCGATGTCCGCGAGCCGTGGGAGTATCTGGCGGGGCACGTGCCCGGGGCGCAGCTGATCCCACTCGGGGAGCTGGAACGACGGGTCGCCGAGGTGCCGCGCGATCGCGAGGTGCTCGCCATTTGCCATAGCGGCCAACGCAGCCTGGCCGCCGCCGATTATCTGCAGCAGCTCGGCTACACCACGGTCAGCAATGTCGACGGCGGAACCGCCGCCTGGATCGAACGCGGCTACCCAACCGAAGGTTCGTCTAAGAGCTGAAGCTGCGTCGCGTCGGCGGCTGCGACACACAGCTGTCAAAACGCCCTGCTTGACTTTGGGAGTGAGCCAAACCACGATGATGTCGACCAACCGTCCCTTTCACGTCCTGGAGGAGTTGCTGTGAGCGTCCTTGAACTGGTCCTATTGATCCTGCTGCTGGCTGTTCTGGTCGCCCTAGTGGCGGTTGTGATCCGCCGGCCGTCCTCGACCGGCCCGTCTGATGCCGTGCTCGCCGCGCTTGCCGACCTCGGCTCGCTCAAGTCGCACGTCGAAACGGTGAGCACCCAGCAGGGCGCGCTGAGCCAGTCGCTGGGCATGCTGCAGGCCGCCGTTCAGGGGGTGGAGACCAAGGTCCTGGAGAGTTCGGCCGGGGTCCGGGAAGCCATCGGCAAGGACCTGTCCGACGCCCGGATCGTCGTCGAACGACTCAAAGTCGACGGCGAGGAGCGGCGGCGCATGGAGGAAGACGTGCAGGCGTCGGCTCGCCGCATCGAGACGGTGCTCCTTGGCAGCCGCACCCGCGGTGCCGCTGGGGAAAACATCCTGCAGGACGCCTTCCGCCAATTCCCGGCGGAGATGATCGACATGAACTTCCGCGTCAATGGCAAGGTCGTCGAGTACGCCCTTATTCTGGCCAACGGCAAGCGGCTGCCGATCGACAGCAAGTGGCCGTCCCCCGAGCTGCTCGACCGGCTCGGCGAGGCGATGCAGGACCCGACCAAGGAAGCCGCGGTCGTGCAGGAGATCGAGCGCATCCTCCGGCTCAAGGTCCGCGACGTGCGGCAGTACATCGACCCTGCCGCCACCATCGGCTTCGCCCTCGCGGCTGTTCCCGATCCCGTCTTCAACGCCTGCCGCCGCGCGCATCTCGAGGCCTACCGCGAAGGGGTGATCCTGATGCCGTACAGCATGACGATCCCATACGTGCTGGCGCTCTTCCGGCTGCACTTGCAGTACGCGCGGTCGATCGATCTCGAGAATCTCGAGGGCTACTTGCAGCAGATCGACGACAACGTCACGGCGCTCGACCGCCTGCTCGAGAACAGCATTGCCCGAGGCAGCACGATGATCCAGAACGCCTTCAACGATGCCAAGCGCAACGTGGGCCAGATGCGGGGCGCGCTGGCGGCGCTGCGTGCCGTACCTGAGGTGTCGGTCAGTCCAGCGCCGGAGGTCGAGGAGATCGATGAAGGGGACCTGGCGCTGCTGATGGCCCGGCGCTAAATCAGGGCAGGCCGGGCGTGCGGGCGAGTCGCATGACCAGCACGAGCAGGAGGAGGAGGCCGCCGCCGGTCAATAGCAGCATGTTGCTCGGACGGGAGCCGGGGTCATCGACGACCAGCTGGTCACTCGCCGTGGCGGTGCCGGCTTCATTCGTGACCTCGATCGAGTAGGAACCCTGGGCCAGGTTGTCTGGCAGTTTCACCAGCATGTGGTAGGTGTCGGACGCTTGCACCGTGGTGGCGGGCCGGCCGCCGACCTGCACGGTCGAGGTTGGAGTCAGGTGCTGGCCGAGGATCATGATGTTGGGCTGGGTGGTCGGGTTTACCTTGACCGGCGTGACCTGGTAGATCTGCGGCGGCAGGACGGCCGCCCTGGCCTGGATCGGCGCCGCTGGCTTGAGGGTGGCCGTGGGGACCAATCGTTTGGTCGCCGCATACGCCGGAAGGCAAGTCACGGCGAGGGCGAGCATGCTGGCGAGTCCGCCGATCGCCATACGCGGGACTGCTGTCATGGAGTGGACCTCTACTACAGATAACGGCGGAGGTCGGAGGCGAAAGGTGGCGGTGCGGCCCATTCTGTCTGCGCTGTTGGACGTAGCCGTAACCCAGGCCGAAATAGAAAAGCCCCTGCCCGCTCGGGGCAGGGGCTTTTTGAGCTCGCTGGTTAGCGGTTGCCGCCTCCGGGCCAGGTCTGCTCCGGCGGGCGCTCACCGATCTTGATCCGCTCCGAGCTGCCGCCGGATGGATCGGACTCGCTGCCCGGGTCGCTGCCGAAGCCGCCGTAGGACGGCATGCTCGGCGGCTCGGCCGGCCGCGCCACCGGGCGGGAGGCCCCACTAAACGGGCTGGCAGCGGGCTTGGGCGCGCTCGGCGGGGCGGCCTTGGGGGCCGCCACCGGCTTGAGCGCAGCCTTCGGGGCTGCCTTCGGAGTGGCCTTCGCTGCCGTGCTTTTCTTTGCCGCGGGGCGCTTGGCCGACGCCTTCTTGGCGGCGGGGCGCTTGGCGGTCGACTTCTTTGCGGTCGCCCGCTTGGCGGTCCCCTTCTTGGCGGTGGAACGCCTGGCCGTCGACTTCTTGGCGGTAGACCGCTTCGGAGTCGACTTCTTGGCTTTTGATTTCTTCTTCGCTGGCATTTCTCCTCCCTCGGATGCGCAATGATGGCTCGCGCTTTGGTTCAGGCGGATGAGGACCCGCTGCTGTTACCTGCGATTTATAGCATCGGCTTCCCGCAAAGACAAGCATTTCCCTCGCGCCGGAGGGGCCTCAGTGCGCGTTCAGCCAGTTCAGCACGGTAGCGAACAGGAGATCGTGCTCGAGGTCGACCGTGATCGCGTGTCCCGACCGCTCGAACCAAATCAGCTGCTTGTCCGTAGACCCAACTCGCTCCAGGATGTGCGGGGCATTGCCCACGTTGACCGTTCGGTCGCCACGACCATGCATGATCAGTGCCGGGACCCGCACCTGCGGCAGTTCGCGGTCGAGCACACGGAGCAACTGCATCAGGCTCTCGATGCACACGGTCGGCCGGCGTGCATAGCTGTGCAGCAGACGAACGGCTGCCGGATCGCCAAGGTCGGGGTCGTCGGAAGGGACGTGCCATGGCACCACGTACTTGAGCCCGCGAATGAGCTTGATTCGCCAATCGCGGAAATACGCCGGTGACCCCATGGCGCCCATGGTGATCACGCCCTTGACCTCGGGATGGGTCGCGGCCAGGTGCAGTGCCAGCGTGCCACCCAGGGACTGGCCACAGACGAAGATCTCCGAACAGTCTCGACGAAGGGCGGCGAGCGCCTCTTCCGCCGAGCGAACCCAGTCAGGCCAGCGGGTTAAGGCCATGGCTTGCGGCGTCAGCCCGTGCCCGGCGAGTAACGGTCCCATGACGTCGTAGCCACCAGCCGCCAGGCACTCCCCCAGCCCCCTCATCTCCGGCGGGGTTCCGGCGAAGCCGTGAATCAGCAAGCATCCGCGGACTCCGCCGCGGATCCGGAAGGGCTGAAGTTGCTCCGGTTCGGCGGGGCTGCTCCAGACGGATTGGGTCACAACGGCCATCAGCTTCGCAGTCTATCGGCCCGCAAGTTCATCACGGCGCTCCCGGTTATACGACCCGGGCGAGGTTTCGCCGTCGGTCTCCGAACGGGCGACTGAACCTTGGGGGTGAACTGACGCATGGCGATCGTCGGCTGGCTCGTCGCACTACTGATAGGCATCGGGTTCGCCTTGTTTTCGGTCGGCAACCAGCAGCCGTCGAATATCAATCTGCTCGGCGCCACCTATCAGAACATTCCCACCTGGGTCGTGATGCTTGGGTCGGCCGCGATTGGCGCGCTGATCGTGATCGTGATCAGCCTGGTCGAGCGAGTGCGCTGGTTCATGGCCAGCCGCTTCACCAAGAAAGTGCTCGCCGAGCACAAGAAGATGATCGTGCAACGAGACAACCGCATCAGCGAGCTCGAGCAGGAAGTGCTCCGGCTGCGAGGGGCCGCCTGAGCCGACTATGACCCTCAAGGCCTGCCCGCAGTGCGGGTACCGCTATAACGCGCCCGAGAACCAGACGTGCGGCAAATGCAAGGGGTGGCTTGGCGGCGTCGCGGCCGCCGCGACGGTGGCCCCGCCGCCTCGGCGTTCTCTGATTCCGGCCACGGTCCCCGAGTTTGCCTGCTACCTGGCCGTGCCGATCGGGGCGCTGCTGGGGTTCCCCAATCCGATCGGCGCCGCATTCGGCCTGCTGATGGCCACCCTGCTGATCAAGGTTGTTCGGCTCGACATGGAGCGGTTCTCCAAGGGGCTGCTGATCGGGATCGTGATCGCGGGTGTCTTCTTCGTCTACCTGGTCTTCCTCTTGATCTTCGGCCTCATCTTCAACCTGCTTGAACCCGTCCTCCAGCCGTTCGTAGGGCGCATCTTCAAGCACTAGCCGGGGTTCCCGGCCGTGAGGCGCCCGCTGGTCCATGCCCCGCTCGTGTTGCTGCTCGTGGTCAGCGCCGTGCCCGCAATCCTTGGATCGGGCCCAGCTCATGGGTCGACGGCAACGGCCGTCGTGACGCCGTCTCAGCGACCGTCGGCCTCGCCGACTCCCCCGCCGACGCCCGCCCGGTCCGCCGACCCGCGGCCCCCGCCGCTGTCGCTTGACATGGCCGTCGGCCAGATGATGGCCGCCAGCTTCGGCGGACCAAACGTGACCGACGGCCTGCGTCACCTGATCCTGGACCAGAAGGTGGGCACCGTCCTGATCTTTGGCGACAACTTCACCGACGCCGCCTCGCTCGGCCGGCTTACCGCCGAGCTGCAAGCCATCGGACGCGAAGCCGGTCTACCGGCCCCGCTGCTGGTCGCGGTTGACGAGGAGGGCGGTCGGGTGATGCGCGTCCACGACGGTGTCACGCCGCTCCCCTCGCAGCTCGAGCTCGGCGTACGGGGTCCTGACGGCGTCCGGCAGGCGGTGGCGGATACCGCCGCTGGGCTGCACACGCTCGGCATCGAGCTCGATCTCGCGCCAGTCGCTGACCTGCGCACCAACCCGGCCGACGGGGTCATCGGGGACCGCTCCTACGGAAGCGATCCAGCGGTTGTCGGCCCGCTGGTCGCGGCGGCGGTCACCGGGCTACACGATGGCGGGGTTGGGGCGACCCTCAAGCACTTTCCCGGGCTTGGTGGCGCCGCCGGCGACCCGCATTCGGCGATACCGACCGACGGCGAGAGCCTGGGCCAGTGGAGCGCGACCCAGGCGCGCAGCTTCCAGGCCGGCATCGATGCCGGTGCGGACGCCGTAATGACGACCGCTCTGGTGGTCCCGGGCCTCGATCCAACCCGAACCCCGGCCGTCTTTTCCCGAGCGGTCGTCACCGGGCTGCTCCGCGACCGCCTGAACTTCCAGGGTGTGATCGTGACCGACGGCCTCGGAATGGGCGGGATCACCGGCCTCTACGGGCTGCCCGATGCGACGGTCGCTGCCGTCCGCGCCGGCAATGACCTGGTGCTGCTCAACAGCGCCGATGCGGGCTATCAGGTCTCGGCGATCGAGACGGTCAAGCAACAGGTTCGCGCCGGGTTGATCTCGATGGACGAGGTGCAAGCGTCCGCAGCTCGTGTGATCGCGCTACGGGCTCGCTGGCCGAGCTGGGCGCCCTCGCTGATGGACGTGTCGGCGTCCGCGCCGGTGGTCGATCTCGCCTTAAGCCCCCGCTGACGGCTTAGCGGTGCAGGTGGTGGATGACCTTTCCCAGGTTCTCGAGATCCTTTTCGAAGACCGTGATGTAGCTGAGGCCGAAGCGCTCGCGCCGCTTCTCGAGGGCTTCGGCAACCTGGCCGACCGACCCGATCAGCACCAACGGCGTCTCGAACACCTGGTCGACCTCCATGAGGTATTCCTTGGCCAGCGGCGCCGCCGCCTCGCGCGGGCGGTCGGTGATCACGACCGTTTGGACGAGCGTGTTCAGCTCGATGGCTGAAAACCGACTGCCGGCCGCATCTCGAATCCAAGCCACCTTGCGGGTGAACGCCTCCGCGCTGGCGTCGGCGTCTTCGAGACCGGAGCCATCCCGACGGGACCGCGGCATGATGCTGATGATGTCGGCCTCTTGGGCGGCCAGCGTAAGGAGCCGCCGTCCACCGCCGCCGATCAGCACCGGCGGATGAGGTGCCTGCTTTGGTTTCGCACTTCCAGTCAATCCCGTCAGCTGGTAGAAGCGACCGTCGTGCGTGACCGACGTCGCGCTGAAGAGCGCCTTGACGACATGCAGCGCCTCCGCCATCCGCTCGACACGCGTCCCGCCGTCATCGAACGGAAGGCCGGCGGCTTCGTACTCGCTCTTTAGCCAACCGGCGCCCAGACCGAACTCGAAGCGACCGTCGGTCAGCAGGTCGATCGATGCGACTTCCTGGGCCAGCAACGCGGGATGGCGGAAGTCGTTATCGTAGACGAGGCTGCCGACCCGCAGCCGGGAGGTAGCTTCGGCGGCCAGCACCAACGCCGGCGCCAGGGCGAACCTCGCCCCGAAGTGGTCCGGCATGACCAGCGTGTGGTAGCCCAGGGCTTCGATGTGCCGCGCCAGTGCCATCCACTCCGTCTTCGGCCGCGGCCGGCTTGCACTCAGGCCAAACCGGAACGGGCGCAGTGTCAGTTCTCGCGGTGTATCCCTCCCCCGCTTGCGGGGGAGGGCAGGGTGGGGGCATTGTGCGGGCGCACCAGCCAGTTCAAGGCGTTGAGGTAGGCGTTGGCGGCCGCCTCAACAACGTCCAGGGCGGCGGCCCGCCCGACCACGACCTGCGAACCCTGGCTGAGGGTCACGACCGCCTCGCCCAGCGCGTCGCTCCCCTGGGTGGCCGCCGCCAGGCTGAAGTCCTCGAGCTCCGCCGGCACACCGGTGACCTGCTGGATGGCGCGGAAAACCGCATCGAGCGTGCCGTTGCCGCTGGCCCGACCCGACTTCACTGCTCCCTCGTCAGTCAGGGCAACCTCGGCGGTGGCCGAGACGCCGCTTTGCGCGTTGACCTGCACATCCTTCAGGGCGAACCGACCCGGCGTCGCCCGCCCGAGGGCCTCCTCGACGGCCAGCTTCAGATCCTCGGGATAGAGCACCCGTTTGCGCTCGGCCAGGCTGAGGACCAGGGAGTACACCGTGCCAAGCTGCTGCTCGTCCAACTGCATCCCCATCGCGGCCAACTCCTCGGCGAGACGCCGCCGCCCGGCAGTGGTGCCGACCTGGCCGAGCTGCGGCGCGTATCCGATGTCGGCCGGGTCGATGAAAGCCGGAACCAGGGACTTGGGCCGCCGCGGCGGGCTGAACACCGTGGTCGGGAAGGCGGCACGAACATCGTCGATCCAGCGCTCCCACCCCGAGTAGTCCATGGTCGCCAGCATCGCGACGTAGGCGTCGAACCGAACCAGCAGAGCCGCCGGCTGGTCGTGATGCTTGATGATGAGGGTGGTGCCGCTTTCCTCCAGGGCCTTGAGGATCGGGTCGAGGTTGCGGGCGAGTTCGGGAGCGGAAATGACTTTGAGCACGTCGCCATCGTAGCCCCGACCCTGGCGATGGTCAAACACAAACGAGGAGAGATTTGACGATGTCCGCTACGGCAAAACGGGCGGCCGTCGGCGTACTGTTGATGACGGTCGCGGCATGCCAGCAAGGGCCCGTCGCGCCGAAGGTCACGCCCACCGCGTCGCCGAGCGCGAAGGCGTCGGCGATCGCGGCGTGCCCCGCGGCCACCGCCTCACCCGGTGCGCAGGTTCTGTTGCAAAACCAGCCCGCGCCCGATGACCTCGCGTTCGACAACGCCGGGCGTCTGCTCTTCAGCGATATCAAGACGGGTTTCGTTTCGGCCCTGAATGCCGACGGCTCGGTCGAGCGGATCGCAGGCGGGATGTCGGCCCCGGAAGGCATCGTTGTTCAGGCCGATGGACGCATCCTGGTCGGCGAGCAAGGGCGTAATCGCGTCGTGGCGATCGACCCGAAAACCCACGCGGTCACGCTGTGGCACGCGTTTCCGAACCGGACCGGTCGCGACGGCATCGACGGCATCGGTCCCATCCTTCCGAGCCTGGATTCCCAAGGCAATTTCCTCCCGACGGCCGACAACGTGATCGTGCCCGACAGTCCGAACGGCGTCGTTTGGCGTGTTAGCTCGGATGGCAAGACCGCGACCCAGATCGCGAGCGGCATGGTGCGTCCCGTTGGTGCCGCGGTCGATACCGCCGGGCGCATCTTCGTCGCCGACGAGGGCGGCGCGCTCTGGGCGCTGACGCCGGCCAAAGTTCGCTTCGCGACACTGTCGACGCCCGATGACGTGCTCGTCGGTCGAGGCGGGCACATCTTTGTCAACACGCTCGGGGACAACGCCATCCACGAACTGGATAGCCAGGGCCACCAGGTCGGCGTTCTCACCGGCATCCAGCAACCCCAGGGCATCGCGCTCGACGATGCTGACAACCTTTACTACACCGAGTTCAATACCGGCCGCATCGACCGCGTGGTTCGGAGCTTCATCCTCGATCCACCGAAAGTCACGCGCACCACGCGGGGGAGCTATATCATCTGTCCGGTCATCCGTCGGGCCGCCGGATTCAGCCATCCGTTAGGGCTTTCGACCAGCTCGAGCCTGACGACGTCCATCCTGCAACTGGTGCAGCCCGGGACCGATTCATCGGGTGCGCTCGAGGTTCAGACGCCGGAGCGTTCGATCACGATCGGCGTGAACACAACCGATGGAGGCGTCCCTTTGACGCTGTCGCAAACCGTTTCGCTGTCGCCGTGATCATTCATTGCCCTTGATCGAGGCCAGCGGCACCAGCTCGTGCTCGATGGTCGCGAGGCCCGCTCGGGTGACGGCCTCGACCACCTCGCGAGACGACTTATAGACGTCCTTCGACTCGTCGATGGGGACCACGCCATCGATGTTGACGATGATGCCCGCCTCTCGATAAGCCGCATTGACTGCGTCTTGTTTCAGCGTTTTCCTGGCGGCAGTGCGCGACATCCGGCGCCCGGATCCATGATTGACGCTGTAGCCGCTGACGTGCGCACGCTCCGCCGCCCGAAGGATGAAGCTCGAATCACGATTGCTCCCCGGGATCAGGATAGGATGCCCCGCTTGCGGGTCGTCGTAGCCGGCCGGGAAGGCTCGGGTGGCGCCCTTGCGATGGACGTGGACCCAGCCGAACTCGGGATGGTGTTCGCGCTGGACGAGGTTGTGGCTGATCTCGTAGACCAGCGAGAGCGGCTTGCCGAACACGTCCTCAAAGGCAGCGGCGATCTGCTCGAACATGGCGAGTCGGTTCACGATGGCGAAGTTGCCGCCGGCCGCGACCGCGTTGAGATAGTCGCGATAGTGCGCCGACTCGGGCGTGAAGTAGCCGAGGTCGAGCGCCTTGATCGCCGGGTTCTCCTGCTTGGCCAGATGGAAGTAATTCGTTGCCAGCCCATGGCCGAAGCCGCGGCTGCCGGAGTGCAGCTGGACGTAGAGCGTGTCGCTGCCGAGATTGCCCTGCAGCTCGATGAAGTGATTGCCGCCGCCGAGGGTGCCAAGCTGCGGAATGCCACGCTCCGGTCGACCCGGGCCACCCCAGGGCGGCTGCCACGCATCATCGACCGGAAGGCGATCGCGTTCGGTCCGCGTCCGGTCCACGCGCTCGCCGTACTGCTGGGCGTAGTACGCGGCGCCGCCGCGGATGATCGCCTCGAACTCGTTCCGCGTCAGGTCCTTCAGACGCGTGCGGCTGGCCTTTCCGGGTCCAAGCGCGACGCGCCGCGTGACCTCCTGGTTGAAGCGCAAACGATTCTCCGGCGTGGCCGCGCTCATCAGGACATCGCTCGAGGCCGACATCATTCCGCAACAAATGTCGTAGCCTACAGGGCCCATCGCCACGGCACCCGTGTCCGCGTCGGTCAACAAAACAGTGCCGATGGGCACGCCGTAGCCGTGGTGCACGTCGGGCGTGATCGCCACCAGCTTGACGCCGGGAAAGCTGGCCGCGTTCACGATCTGGGGATAGATCGACTCCTCGACCTGGTCCAGCAGGTTCGGGGTCAAGAACAGGCGAACAGGCACGGCGCCGATCTCCTCCGTGTGGAGCGTGTAGTAGCCGTGACCCGAATCGCTGGCCGCCAGCTTCCAGCTCATTCCGCCAATCTAACGCGGCAGCAAATCGGATCGAGCGCTTTCTATACTTGGCTCGTATGCCGATAACAAAGGGCGGTCTCGAGGATGTCGTTGCGGCGACCTCGACGATCTGCGACATCATCGGTCCGCTGGGCAAGCTGACCTACCGCGGCATCGACATCCACGATCTGGCCCGCAACTCCACGTTCGAAGAAACCATCTATCTCTTGTGGTTCGGAGCTCTGCCGACGCGCGAGGCCTTGCATAAGTTCAGCGCCCAGCTGGCGTCCCGCCGGCCTCTACCCACCCAGGTCCTGACGATCATGAAGGACTTTCCGCGCAGCGCCACCCCCATGGATGCACTGCGAACAGCGCTCTCGGCCCTGGCCTTCTACGACCCGCAGGCGCACGATCCCTCGAGGGAGGCCAATGTCGACAAGGCGATGCGGGTGACGGCGCAAACCGCGACCATCGTCGCCGCCTACGAACAGATCCGCCGCGGCCGCGAGCCGGTCGAGCCGGAGCCCGACGGAAGCCACGCCGAGAACTTTCTCCGCATGATGTCCGGCGCCGAGCCCGATCCGCTGTTCGTCCGCGCGATGGACCTTGCCCTGATCCTCCACGCCGATCACGAGCTCAACGCCTCGACCTTTGCCGCCCGGGTGACGGCGGCGACACTGGCGGACATGTACTCCGCGATGGTCTCCGCGACTGGTGCGCTGGCCGGCCCCTTGCACGGCGGGGCCAACGAGCAAGTGATGAAGATGCTGCAGAAGATCGGCGAGCCATCGCGGGTCGACGCTTATGTCGCCGATACGCTCGCCGCCCACCAGAAGATCTCCGGATTCGGGCATCGGGTCTACAAGACCGAGGATCCACGTGCGACCCATCTCCGCCAGATGTCGAAAGAGCTGGGCGAGCACATCGGCAACCTCCGCTGGTACGAGATCTCCCGCAAGCTGGAGGAGGCCGTGATGCAGCAGAAGCATCTCTACGCCAACGTCGATTTCTACTCGGCGTCCTGCTACTTCACGATGGGGATCCCGATCGACATGTTCACGCCGGTCTTCGCGGTCAGCCGCACGGCCGGCTGGGCGGCCCACGTGCTCGAGCAATACGCCGACAACCGACTGATCCGGCCCAGGGCCGAGTACCTCGGCGAGAAAGACGTGCCTTACGTGCCGATCGACCGGCGGGTCAAGGCCGCCAGCTAACCCGCGAAAACTACCCGAACGATCTCCGTTATATTTATGGCGCTCGTGGAGCTCATACCCGACAGAGGAGGTCGTTCGCTCTCGTCCTACTACTAAACGCCTCACTTCAGCCGCTGAATGTGATCAGTAAGCGGCGGCTGGTCGTCCTGCTGACCAAGCAGCGCGTCACCTTCATTGACGACGCGGCCCGGCAGGCGGTCGAGCAAGCAATGGCTAAGCGTTGCTTCGGTGTGGATGTCGTGATCGTCCGGCTCCTCTCCAATATCCCGATCCCGCGACGGATGCTGCGGGCCAACCGCCGCAACCTGCTCTTGCGGGACGACGGTATGTGCCAGTACTGCGGGAAGGGGATGCCGTCCTCGCAGCTCTCGGTCGACCACGTGGTTCCCACCTCACGGGGCGGCGCGGCCAATAGCTGGGAGAACCAGGTGATCGCCTGCCGCCGCTGCAACGGCCGCAAGGGAAACCGGTTGCTGAGCGAGGCCGGGATGCGGCTCATCCGGCCACCGCGGGCGTTGACCCAGGAATTCGCCCACCTGATCTTCTTGCGCTATCCCCAGCTCAAGCACGCCTACGACCGGCTGCTCTCCAGCGCCCGCGCCGCCAGCTAGGCAAGCCGGTATTTTCTCCCTGCTTTTTCACGCCGGAGCGGGGCCCCTCTGAAAGAAATGACGAGCGCAACCGATTACCCGGTGTGCCCTTTCGCCTGTTGGGCTTCGCGGCGGATCCAGACAAGGCCAGCACCCTTTGCGGGGGTACCTTCGCACGCTATGCCGCTGCCGGTACCGAGGTAACTCTGGTCTGCGCCGACGCCCTTACCTTGAAGGGTGCCGACCAGGCCGCGCTCGCCCGCCAACTGGGCGCCGCCAACCTGGTCCTGCTCGACTACCGGTCGAGCGAACTAACGGCCGCAGGCCTCGAAGCCGTGTTTGCGGACGTGATGCAGAGCGTGCGTCCTCACGTCGTGGTCGCCGAGGGCTCGTCCATCGGAGTTAGAGAGGCGACCACCTCGGCGTTTTCGGCCGTCCGCCGCCGGGCGGGTGGATCTGCCGCCCTGCCCGCCAAGCTCTATGTCCGTCCGTCGGGCGCCCCGGGGAGTGTTGTAGTAACCACCGCGATCGCAGTCGCGGCGACCAGCCCGGAACTATTTGTCCGGGTGTTTCCCGATCCCTGGGTTACCGGGGTGCTGGAGCGAGATCTCTTTGCCGGCTTATCGGCCGATCCCGGTACCGCCGCCACGCTCGCCGACCAGCTCGCCAGCTAGCCAGCTGGCACCCTTTCATGATAGTCTTGGTGACACGTTACGTAGAAACGAGTTCTAGGAGGAAATCATGAATCTGATCGTCTTCTTGATCATCGGTGGCATCGCGGGGGCCCTGGCCGGGCGGGTCATGAGCGGCCACGGCTACGGCATCTTGATGGACGTCGTGGTCGGCGTCATCGGCGCGTTTATTGGCGGCTGGGTTCTGTCGCTCCTATTTGGCTCGACCGGCGGCGGTCTGATCATCACCTTTATCGCTGCGTTCATCGGCGCCATCATCCTGTTATGGGTGATCCGCCTCGTGACCGGCAACCGCGCTCGCGCGTAGCGAAATCTGGCAGGTTGAGCGGGCGCCGGAGGCGCCCGTTTTTTTTATTGGTCGGGCAAGATATGCCGTGATGCGACGCCTGGGGCTGGTCGCGGCGATCGTCATCCTGGCGCTGCTGGTCGTCGGCGGCTATACGGCCTCGGCGACTGCCGCCATTTACGGGGACCTCGACGGCGGCCGGCAGGCGCTGGTCGCGGCCCAGAACAGTATGACCGCGGCCGCTCGCACCGGCGATCCGGCTGAGCTTCAGAGCGCTGCCGCCCAGCTCAAGGTCGCCGAGAAGCATTTCGACAACGCCCGCGAGCGCTCCGCCACCGACCCGGTGCTGGGGTTAGCAGGCGGCATCCCAGGCGCGGATCGACAGTGGCAGGCGAGCACCCACCTGGCGGCGATCGGCGCCGATATGAGTCGGGCAGGGGAGGGGGCCGACGCCGTGGCGATCCAGGTGGCCGGCTTGAAGCAGAAATACGCCGGCCGACCGCTGACCTCCGACGACCTGCAGGCTGCCCTCCAGGAGGCGCAGGCGATTGCCCGGACCTACAGCGTGTCGATCCAGACCATCAGTCAGGAGCTGCAGGCCGCCCACGCCGAGCGAGCCCGGGTTGACACTGGCCGGCTGCTTGGGCCGCTACAGGACGCCTATGACGCGGTGGACCGGGCGCTCGCCGACGCGGACACCTCCTTTCGCCACTACCAGGACGTCCGGCAGGTGCTGTCGGATTTTCTCGGGGTCCAGCTGCCGGCTTAATCTCGTCCACCACGTGCCATGCGCGAGACCGGTTTGTAACGCTTACCGTCACAGAGCGGCCTGATAATTTCCGCAATGGCCGCCGCCCGCAATGTCTCGCGCAAGGGCCGCCAGCGCTCCCAGGATCTGGCCGAGAGTCTGATCAATCTCAGCAATGAGCGACTCACCGGTTTGTTCCGCTGGACGCTGCTGATTTTCGCCGTCATCCTCAACAACCTCAATGCCACACCGGGCTATGACGTCGGCCGGATCAACGGCATCCTTGCCGCCTGGGGCGTCGTCTGTTTGACCACCCTTCTACTGCTCTTCCTGCATCAACGCCCCGGGCGGGCGTTCAGCTATACCACGACGGCCGTCGACATGCTGGTCGCGACCATGATCACGTACGCGTCGGGCGGGTACACGAGCCCGTTCGCGGTGCTGTTCTTCCTGGTCATCACGGTGTCCGCGCTGCGGTTCGGCGCCGCCGCGTCAGTGCTCTGCGCGCTGCTGGTGGCGGCTCTCTACTTGACGGCCGGCGCCGTGGCCCCGCTGCAGAACGGGACTTACCTCATCACCCTTTCGGACGAACGCATCGTCATCCTCCAACGACTCTTCCTGTTCGTGGTCGTCGCCGTGGTCGGCTCGGTGATGGCGCAGGCGGTTTCGTCGCATCAGGAACTGGTGACGCGGCGAGACGTGGAAGCCAAGCTGATGACCGAGGTCAACATGGCCCTCGCGAATGCCATCGAGGCGAAGGACAGCTACACGCGCGGCCACTCCGAGCGGTTAGCCAAGCTGGCGGGTGCCTGCGCCGAGCGGATGGGCCTCTCCCGTGACGAGGCGGCTGCGGTGCGGTTGGGCGCCATCCTCCACGACGTCGGCAAGATCGGGATCCCGGACCGGATTCTCCGCCAATCGATGGCGCTGACCGAGGACGAGATGGCCTGGATGCGGCGGCATCCACAAATCGGCGCTGACATCATCGGGCCGGTTGAAGGCCTCCATCATGTGGCGCCCCTGATCCGCCATCACCACGAGAAGTTCGATGGCACGGGATACCCCAAGGGCCTCAAGGGCGAGGAGATCCCGCTCGGCTCGCGCATCATTGCCGTCGCCGATGCGTTTGAAGCGATGGTCGCCGACCGGATCTACCGTCCGTCCCTGGGACTGAACAAGGCGCTGGAAGAGATCAAGACCGGCCGTGGTAGCCACTTCGACCCGCGGGTCGTCGACGCATTCCTGGACCTGATCGCAACTGACACGGTGCACCTACCCTTGCCGACCAAAGATCAGGGCCAGAAGCTGGTGCCCAACCGCCCCGACGAGCCGGTCCAAACCGCAGCGTAACCTCCCCGAGTTCGCCCTGCTTAGCAGGTAATGTGTGCAGACGATGGAAGTAGCTCCTGGCATTTTTCGGCTCGAGCTCCCCATGCCGTTTGAGCTCAAGCATGTCAATGTCTTCCTGCTGCGCGACGGTGACGCCTACACGCTGATCGATACCGGCCTGCAGACGGAAGAATCGCGGCAGATTTTGAACCAGCAGCTCGCGGCAATGAAGGTGCGCGTTGAGCGGATGAATCGCATCCTGATCACGCACATCCATCCGGATCATTTCGGTCTTGCGGGTGAGTTGCGTGAACGCTCCGGGGCCGAGCTCGTTATCCATCGGTTGGAAGTGGCACTCATGGAACCACGGTATGCGCGTGCTGAGGACCTGGTCCACGACGTCGCGAAGTGGTTGAGCATGAACGGCGTGCCGGAGGCCGACGCCGAGTTCGTCAAGAGCGCATCGATGGCGGCCCGGGAATTCGTCTCCGTGGTCGAACCAGATACCCTGCTAGAAGGCGCCGAGCGGCTGCCCGTCGAGGACAGCGAGATTGAAGTCATCTGGACTCCGGGCCATTCGCCGGGTCACTGTTGCTTCTACTGGCCGGCGCGCAGCGTGCTCTTTTCCGGCGATCACTTGTTGCCGAAGATCAGCCCGAACATCGGCCTGCACCCGCAATCCGGCGCCGACCCGCTCGATGATTACTTCTCGTCGCTGGAACGGATTCGCCGGCTCGAGGTTGAAACCGTGCTGCCTGCGCACGGCGATCCTTTCTACGATCACCGTGGCCGGATCGCGGAAATCATCGAGCACCATGAGGCGCGCAAGGCGGCGCTGGTCCGCCTCGCCGCGGATGGGGCGAAGTCCGGCTGGGAACTGGCGGCAGGGCTCTTCCAGGGCATCATGCAGCGAAACGTTTTCCAGCAGCGGCTGGCGCTGCAGGAAACGCTGGCGCACTGTCAATCGCTCGCCGTCGAGGGCCGGTTACACAAGCAGGTGACACGCGAGCTGGTCACCTGGCAGGCCGCCTAGGTCCGCTGGCGCTCGACCTCGTCGACGAAATCGAGGACCAGCCGCAGCACTGTGGCGAACTGCTCCGAGTGAACCTGGTGACCGGCGCCCTCGAGGATTTGTAGCCGGGCGTTCGCTAAACCGCGTTGAAGTTCCTCTGCGCGGGCGACGGGGACCATCCGGTCCTGGCGGCCGTGGATGATCAGCACCGGTTGGCGGATGTCGCTGAGACGATGACACAGATTGTGCTGTTTGACGGCCTGGTCCTGACGGACGATGGCATGAAGCGGCATCTTCCCGAAATGCCTCGCGTCTTCTTCGACCGAGTCGGGATGCTCGGCAATGAAGCTCGCGTCATAGAGATTGGCATAGCGTCGGAGCGGCCCCTCGATGCGTGGCGCGTTGCCGCCGCCTATCGGTGGGTGCTCGCCGCCGCAGTGGGTCGCGCCCAGGATCAAGCTGCGAACCGCGGCGGGATGGTGGATGGCGAGCTGCTGCAAAATCATCCCGCCCATCGAGAGGCCGAACCAGTGCGCCGATGTCTCGCCGGCATCGCGGAGCACCGCGAGCGCGTCGTCTGCCATGAGCTGGGTACCGTACGGCGTGTCCGGTTTGTCGGACGCGCCCGTCCCGCGGTTGTCGAGCGCGATTACCTTGAGGCGCTTGGCGAGGACCGGGATATATCGCCACCAGGCGCCGTCGATGTCCGAGGTCTTGCCGCCGACCAGGACCAGCGGCGGCCCGGTTCCTTCCGCGATGTAGTGCAGGCGCGTCCCGTCGGCGGCGGTCGCGATCATTCGCGCATTAGCATGAAGCTCGAGATGGCAGGGGCCTCGTCACCCGGCAATAGCGCAGTACCCGAACCCGCCTGGCGGGCCTTGCAAAGCCTCGATCCGCAGGTAGAAGATCAGATCGTCACCCTGGCCACCTGCCTGGCACTCGCCGAGCAGCGCTTCCAGATGTTGTTCGAAGGCGTCTTGCCCCGCTTCGCCGAAACGCCGGATGACCTGACGGGCGAAGCCGATGCCCTCGCCGATGCGCACCATGCGCTGACCTTGCTCCAGGAGAGCCTGCACGCGACCTCGCGGCGGATGCTCGACGTGCTGGACCGGGTCAGCCGCGAACTCGGCGAGTAGGCGCTACAAACCCTGGCGGTCGAGGCGCTCCCACGGCGGGTGCTCGCTGCCCAGCTCGCGCTTGATGTCGGTGGCACGGTCGACGTTGTCCAGGCTGTCCTCATCGGACCGAGACGGCAATTGCACCTGCCACGGCGCGGGGTCGTAGCGCGAATGGTGCACTGGCGGGCGAAATCCCCAGGCACGACGGGGCATGACGCCGGCGGTCTGTCGCAGGACGAGCGGCTCAAGCGTGGGCGTGTCGTACTCCAACGCACCCTCGCCCGGGCGCAATGCCATCAGCAAGCCGGCGCCGACAATCAGCACGGTCCAGCCGCCCAGGATGATGACCGCCCAGTCGACGAGGCTCATCGATTCGCCATTGTAGGCTGCGTGATCCGGTTGCAGCGAAGCGCCTACACTGAAATAGATACCGCGAAGGAGGAACCGATGGCTACGGCAACCGCGACATCTCTCAGCAAGCTGGAATCGATTCTCGGTAACGATGCCGCCAGCCTGCTGCAGCACCAGTCCAAGACGATCCCGAAGTCGCAGCTGCATCTACCGGGGCCGGACTTCGTGACGCGGATCTTCTCCACCAGCGATCGTCCGACTCGGGTGCTGCGCAGCCTCGAGTCGCTCTACGACCACGGCCGACTCGCAGGCACGGGCTACCTGTCGATCCTGCCGGTCGATCAGGGGATCGAGCACTCCGCAGGCGCGTCATTCGCCGCGAACCCTTCCTACTTCGATGGGGAGAAGATCGTGGAGCTGGCGATCGAAGGCGGCTGCAATGCGGTGGCGTCGACCTTCGGCGTCCTCGGCTCGGTCGCGCGCAAATACGCGCACAAGATTCCCTTCATCTGCAAGCTCAACCACAACGAGCTGCTGACCTACCCAAATCACTACGACCAGATTCGATTCGGGACCGTCAAAGAGGCCTGGGAGCTCGGTGCGGTGGCGCTCGGAGCGACGATCTATTTTGGCTCCCCCGAGGCAGACCGGCAGATCCAGGAGATCTCGGCCGCCTTCCACGAGGCACACGAGCTGGGGATGGCCACCGTGCTCTGGTGTTATCTGCGGAATCCCGCCTTCATCAAAGATGGCGTCAACTACGAAGTCGCCGCCGACCTCACCGGGCAAGCGAATCACCTCGGGGTCTCGATCGAGGCCGACTTCATCAAGCAGAAGCTGCCCGAGACGAATCACGGCTTCGAGGTCTTGAAGTTCGGCAAGACGACGAAGGCGGTCTACGAGAAGCTGACCAGCGACCATCCGATCGACCTCACGCGCTACCAGGTCGCCAACTGCTACATGGGCCGCAGTGGGCTGATCAATTCAGGCGGGGCATCGTCCGGTGAGAGCGATCTCAAGGAAGCCGTCAAGACGGCCGTGATCAACAAGCGAGCGGGTGGCACGGGCCTGATCACGGGGCGCAAGGCGTTCATGCGACCGATGAGCGAGGGCATTCAGCTGCTGAACGCGGTGCAGGACGTCTACTTGATGGACGAGGTGACCGTCGCCTAACCGCCGGGCCGCGGCGATACAATCCGCCCATGGCAACCCCCCGCCTTCGCGCGACCGAATCGGGCCAGGTCTACAACATCGATCTGCCCGAATTGAAGGTGACGCGGGACGACGTCGATGGGATCTACGTGCTACATGGCCGCGGCTACTTCCAGACGTTCACCAGCCGCGAGGAAGCCTTCGAACGTAAGAAGGAGATCGACTACAGCACCTTTCGCTAGGGGTCGCCCATCCAGTCGGCGGCGTGGGGGAGCGGACGGATACCGCGGCTCGGCCGCAGATGCAGGACGCGCTGTACGTCGCCTCTACGGTACCACCGGGCTCGCTTGATGCCCTGGCGGTAGCTCTTGAGCACGCCTCGACTGACGTAGGCGTACAGCGTTGCCGGCTTCACGCCCAGGAGCTCGCAGGTCTCGGCGGCACTCAGGTAGGGCTCCCCCTGGATTTCGATCACGTTCGTTTCAAAGGGTAGCGGACGAAGCGGTTGCAGTCAACATGTTGCAATGCAAATCAACATATGCCTAGAATAGCTCTGTGCTGGACCGAGCCGAGCCGAACCTGCTCCGGGGCGAGTTCCCGTACACGCGGATCCCGCCGATCCGGTTCGCGGTGGACCCGGTGGCCCAGGAGCTGCCCGCCGATATTTGGATCACGGACACGACGTTTCGGGACGGCCAGCAGGCCCGCGCCCCCTACACCGTCGAGCAGATCGTCCACCTGTACGACCTGCTCAACCAGCTGGGTGGGCCGGTCATCCGGCAGACCGAGTTCTTTGCCTACACGCCGGTCGACCGCGAGGCGATCGCCGAATGCCGGCAGCGGCCCGGACCGGAGGTGACGACCTGGATGCGCGCCTCAATGGACGATCTCAAGGCCGTGCAGGCGACGGGCGTGAAGGAGACGGGCATCCTGGTTTCGGCATCCGATTACCACATCTATCTCAAGATGAACCGGACGCGCCGCCAGGCCGCGGAGGACTACGGCAAGGTCGTCCGCGCCGTGATCCAGACCGGCATCCGGCCTCGCTGTCACCTGGAAGACCTGACCCGCGCGGACCTGGACGGTTTCGTTGCGCCGTTGGTTGAGTCGCTCCAGGCCATCGGGCGCGAGGCGAATGTCCCGGTGAAATTCCGCCTCTGCGACACCATGGGCTTCGGGTTGCCCTGGCCGGAGGCGGCGCTTCCGCGCGGCGTGCCTCGACTGGTTCAGTACTTCACGCGAACGCTGGGCGTCGCGCCGGAACTCCTCGAATGGCACGGGCACAATGACTTCCACCGTGGCGAGGTCAACACCGTCGCTGCCTGGCTCTACGGCTGCGCCGCGGCGAATGGTTCGCTGTTTGGGTTCGGGGAGCGGACCGGCAATCCGCCGCTGGAAGCGCTGATCATCGACTACATCGGACTGAGAGGGGAGACGCCCGGTGTCGATACCACGGCGATTACGCGGGCGGCCGCCTATTTCCGCGACCGTCTTGGAACCCCGTTGCCCGCCAACTATCCGTTCGCCGGCGCGGGCTTCAACGTGACGAGCGCCGGGATCCATGCCGACGGGCTGCTGAAAAACGAAGAGATCTACAACATCTTCGACACGGCGCGCATCCTTGACCGGCCACTCGGGATCACTGTCAACGATCGCTCTGGCCTGGCGGGGGTTGCCTACTGGATCAACACGACGCTCGATTTGAAGGGCGCCGCCCAGGTGCGAAAGGACGACCCACGGGTAGTGGCCATCCATCGGGAGGTTGAGCGGCAATATGCGGCCGGTCGGACCACCGGGTTCTCCCCCGATGAGATGCTGGTTCTGGCCAAGTTGCAGTTCGGCAACGCCCCGGCAACGAGCCCGCGCAGCTAACAAGTTGACCTAATCGCCGGAGTTGATGCTGTGAGGCATCCCGGCGATGAACAACGAAGGCGACCCGACAGCGCCGCAACCAGAGCTGACGCCTGGGGCCGCTACGCTACCCTCTGGCGCAACCCGGTTATGGTTTGCCCGCTACGGGCTGATCGTCATTTCAGCCGCCGGAGCACTGGTGGTCGGCGCCGTTACGGTGGCGGCCGTCCTGCTACTGACCCAGCCGAATCCCAGCGTCGAGAAGATGGTGCCGGCGACCCACGACGTCATGGTGATCGCCAACCTCAATCCCTCGCTCGCCCAGAAAGTCAACCTGCTCCGGGCCGTTCATAGTTTCCCCGATACGCGCACGGACGCCGCGATCGCAACAAAGCTCGACGAGGCGTTGAAGCAGAGCGGCCTTTCGTTCACCACCGACGTACAGCCGTGGCTCGGTGGCGAGGTCGGGGTCAGCGGCAAGATGAACTTCGAGAACGGTGCCGATTCTCCCTACGCGCTGTTTGCGACATCACGTGATGACGCGAAGGCGAAAGCCGCTCTCGGCAAGCTCCGCAGTGGGACCATTGGGAAGAAGTACACGTGGCGCGAGGAGACCTACAACGGGATCAGCATCGCGTCCGGTACACCGACCGTGACCGCCGACAAGCCGGTCGCCTACAGCTACGTCGACCACGTCGTCGTGCTTGCGAGCTCGTCAGCGGTGATTCACGAGATCATCGACACCGATCAGGGGCGCAGCCCGCGGCTGGTCGAATCCTCCGACTTCAAGGCGACGATGACGTTGCTGCCGTCCGACCGGGTCGGCACGGGGTATATCGCCGGTAAGGCGCTGGTCGCGGGCGTGAAGAAACAAATGACCAAGCCGTCCACACTCGGCCTGCCGGCGCTCAAGACGTTGGATGACCTCAACGCGCTGCAGGGAATCGGCGGTGCCGTCTCGGCGACCGGCGCCGGTGTCGCGTTCGACGTCGCCGTGAAGCTGGACGTCAACAAACTGTCCCCGGCAACCCGTCAGGCATTCACCGCGACGGGCCGCCCGGATGCTGTCATTCGCTGGATTCCCAAATCGAGCGACGCGTTCCTGGCGATCGCCAACGTCGACCAGGGGATCAAAACGCTGCTCGCCCAGTACGGCAGCGATCCGAGCGTGCAGGCGAGTACGGACGCCGTTGGCCTCACCGGTTCGAAGGGCATCCTGTCGCACCTGACCGGCGACCTCGGCGTAGAGGTCGAGCTCGGAAGCAATTCCATTCCGAGCGGTGCGATCCTGATCGGCACCAATGATGCAGCGGCCATGAATGCCTTCTTTGGAAAGCTCGCGGTGCTGGCCTCCGCGACAACGGGTCAGCAGAAAGCCGGCGCAGGAATTACCCGGACCACCTATCGGGGCACCGTCATCACCACGTTGACTAGCTCGTCGCTAGGCCAGGTGCCCGGGCTGGCGCCCTCGTACGCGGCGCTCGATGGGATGGGAATCCTCGCCTCGAGCCAGGCTGAAATCAAGGCGGTGATCGACGCCCACGCCGGTAGCTCGAACATCACCGCAGACTCGACCTACCAGGCGGCCAGCACCGCCTCGCTGGCCCACCCGGCCGGCATCATGTACGTCAACGTGGCCGCCCTGGTCAGCGTCCTCGAAAAGCTGCCGTCGAGCTCGGGCATGGAGACCACGGCGGTTGCCTACCTGGCGCCATTGCGGGCCTTCATGTTCACCGCGACCAGCCAGACGGGGGCGGCCGTCGAGCGGTTCTTCGTCGCCATCAAGTAGATTCACCTCCGAACGCGATTGTGACCGCTTGCCAGCCGTTGACGCACTCTGCTAGGCTGGTGACTGACGTGTCAGTTAGTAGAACCGCGAGCGAGGCACCCCTGACCGAACGGCAATGGGTCCGTCGCGGCGAGTTGTTGGAGGCCGCCCGAGCGGTGTTCGAGCGTGACGGCTACCACGGCACCACCGTTAGTGCAATCGTGCAGGCGGCCGGCCTCTCGCAGGGTGCGTTCTACCTCTACTTTGCCGACAAGAAGGCGGTCTTTGCGGCTCTCCAGGATGAGATGGCGACGCTCCTCCGCCGTCGGATCTACTGGTCGACCCGGGACGAGGCCGATGCCCGCCATCGGCTCGAGGCGGGGCTGCAGGCCTACTTCGAGTACTACGAGGAGTACGCGGCCTGGAACCGGCGACTGATGACCGAGGGGCTCGCCATCGATGAGAGCTTCGAGCGCCGTCAAACCGAGCTGGGCCAGACACTGGCCATGGCCTTTCGACCGACGCTCGAGCAACTCGGCGTAGGCGAGACCGCGCTGGCCGCATTCGCGCTACTCGGAATCGCCTCCCAGATCGCGTACTGGCAGCACTTTCAGCGTAGAGACGAACCGTCCATGAGCGCCGTCGCGCTTGCCAAGGCCTGCGCCAGCCTGTTTCTCGATGGCGCGCCATCCATCCCAGCGCAACCACCACAAGGAGGCACACATGCCTGAAGCCAAGGAAGTATTCACCGAAATCCAGAACCGCATCAAGTCGCATCCGGAGAAGTCCGCGGGTCTCAATGCGACCTACCAGTTCGATCTCAGCGGCGAATCGTGGACGCTGAAGATCGCCAACGGCGCCCCTGAACTCATCCAGGGGCCGGCGCAAAGCCCGAACACAACCCTCATCGCCACGACCGACGACTGGATGAATATCGCGACCGGCAAGCTGAACCCGGTGACGGCATTCATGCAGCAGAAGCTCAAGGTCAAGGGCGACATGGGGCTGGCGATGAAACTGCAGGGGTTGTTGCAGTAGTGACGGATGCGCGCTGGGTCGGCCGGAGCTACGAGACGGCGCCGTTCGACGTCACCGAGCAGTCCATCCGCGACTACATGGCAGCGGTGGGCGACCTGCGTGAAGATGACGAGCTGATTGCGCCGCCGACCTATGCCATGGTCTACGGCTTCGATGCCTACTGGCAGCTCTGGACCGACCAGGAGGTGGCTCTCGACGTCGCCCACCTCGTGCACGGCGAGCAGCGGTTCACCTTCCAGCGGCCGGTGCGCCCGGGCGATCGGATCAAAACCACCGGGCGGCTGACCGCGATTAACTCGCGCGGCGAGATGGAACTGGTCAGCTTCGAGCTGAAGGCGAGGGACGCGGAGGACCGTCTGGTCTCGGATGGCACCGCCCTGTTTATCATCCGAAAGCCATGAAGACCATCAGCACACTGGATTTCGATCGCGTGACTCCAGGGCAGACGCTACCGCCGCTGACCAAGCACGTGACGGTCGAGCAGATCCGTCAGTACGCCGAGGCGTCGGGCGACCGCAACCCCATCCACCTGGACGAGACCTTCGCCCGCTCGGCCGGCCTCCCGGGCGTGATTGCTCACGGGATGCTGACGATGGCCTTTGCCAACCAGATGGTGACCGATTGGTTGGGCGATCGGTCGTTGCTCAAAAGCCTGCACGGTCGCTTCGCGGGCATGGTCCTCCCCGGCGATGACGTGACCTGCTCGGGCAGTGTGGCATCGAAGGACGACGAAACGCGACGCCTCGTGATCAACCTGCTCGTATCCAATCAGCGCGGAGAAAAAGTCTTCAACAAAGGTGTGGCCGAGGCCGAGTTCCCCGCCACAAAGGAGCAGTAACCATGCCGCTTGACTTCACTCTCACCCCCGAGCAGGAAGAGATCAAGGGGCTCGCCCACGAATTCGCCGAGAGAGAGATCCGGCCGGTGGCGGCCCACTACGACGAGACCGAGGAATTCCCCTGGCCGGTCTTGAAAAAGGCCCACGAAGTCGGGCTGACGCCCGTGGCGTCGATGCCTGAGGCCTACGGTGGCGGTGGCCTCGACATGATCTCCAACATGCTGATCGCCGAGGAGTTGCACTGGGGCTGCGCCGGAATTGCGGTAGCGATTACCGGCACGGGACTGGCCGCGGCCGCGGTCTTAGCGATGGGCAACGAGGCGCAGAAGAAGAAGTGGATCGGCGAATTCTGCAACGCCAAAAGCCCCGTGGTCGGCGCCATGGGGCTGACCGAGCCGGGCACCGGCTCCGATGCTATGGCGATCACCACCACGGCGAAGAGAGTCGATGGTGGCTACCTGATCAACGGCACCAAGCAGTTCATCACTAACGGCGGCATCGCCGACCTGCACGTGATCTTCGCCAACACCGATCCCAGCATCGGCCCCGCCGGCATCGCCGGTTTCGTCGTCGAGAAGGGGAACAAGGGGCTCAGCATGGGCCGCAAAGA
>Ga0137395_10000053_pt1 | contig 33696 bp, 32 predicted proteins | sample czobulk216metaG_FD_108283 | JGI IMG/M metagenome (GOLD analysis project Ga0137395, IMG submission 108283) | Vadose zone soil microbial communities from Angelo Coast Range Reserve, California, USA - czobulk2.16 metaG | ecosystem: Environmental > Terrestrial > Soil > Vadose zone | place: USA...
CCGCTCCACCGTCAGCTACGAACAAGATTGAGCCCGTCTATAACAAGAAGACGGGCAAGTTGGAAGTTCTAAAATACGACTCAGACGGCGACGGTAAGTTCGACACTATCAGTTATATGGACGGCGCTAGGATCGTTAGAATCGAGATCGATCGTGACGAAGACGGGAAGGTCGATCGCTGGGAGTACTACGGCGCGGACCAGAAGCTTGAGAAGGTCGGCCTTTCTCGGGCAAATGACGGTATCGAGGATGCGTGGTCGTTTTCCGGCCCGTCCGGCGAGGTGAATCGCATTGAGGTATCGACGAAGCGTGACGGGAAACCAAATCGCATCGAACACTACGCCAAGGGCGTCCTGGCCGAGGTCGAAGAAGATACCGACGGTGATGGCAGAATCGACAAGTGGGAAGCGTACGAGGGCCGGCGGCTGACGTCAGTCGCGTTCGACTTGCAGCACCGCGGCACGCCAGATCGACGAATGATCTACGGCGCGGACGGCTCCGCGCGAATGGAAGTCGACAACGCCGGAGATGGCCGCTTCGTCGCGATCAATGCAGCTCAACCGCATGCGGTATCCGCCACGTCACCCTCACCCGGACGCGAAAATGTGCACTGATGGGAAATGGCGCGAGGTGGCGCCGACTGCACCGTTTATCGCGTAGCACAGATCTGCATATCGCACAGAAACGTAAGGGTTTATCGCCGATCTTGAGGCAAATTTTTCTTGATCTCCCCGACCTCTCCCGATACCCTGATTGAGCGGAGAAATCACTGTGAAAAGACTGGTAGGTAGTTTCGGCGTTCTGGTCCTGGCAGGCGCCATCCTCTCGCACGGATCAATTCATCTTCTTGCCGCGGCTGCGGGTCAGGCTCAGGCGCTCGGCTCTTTGACGGGCACGGCTTCGAGCTCAACCGGCCAGACGATGGCGAACACCGTCGTTCAACTTCGGAATCTCGCGACGGGTCAGCTGGCCGGGTCAACGACGAGCAGTGTCGCCGGTCAGTTCAGCTTCATCAGCCTGAACCCTGGTAGCTACGCCGTCGAAGTCGTGAATACGGCGGGTCAGATTGTCGGCACAAGCGCTTCGGTGACGGTGAGCGCCGGCGCCGCGGTGACGGGCGTCAGCGTTACGGCCTCGGCAGCGGTCGCGGCCACGGCTGGAGCGGGTGCGGCGGCGGGCACGACGGCAGCCGCCGGCGGCGCAGCGGCCGGTGCGAGCTCGGCGGCGATTGTCGGTGCCGCTGCGGCGGCGGCCGGTGTTGCCGGCGCAGCCGTCACGAACGAGACTACAAGTTCCTCGCAGTAGCCAGAAGCGTTCCGGGGCGGCGTTCTCGCCGCCCCGTTTTCCCCGCTCTTTTTGATCCACTTGAAACTCAAGACGCTCGTCTCGGTTCTATTTGTACTGGGCGCTGTACCGGCTGTAGTCGTCGCACAGCCTCCAGCGAACGTGCGGATGCGTATTGGTCCGCTCTTCGTCAATCCGACGGTTGCGCTAACGAACGCGGGCGTGGACACGAACGTGTTCAACGAAGCGCCCCAGGATTCACCCAAAAACGACTTCACGCTGACGCTCACGCCCGCCACAGAAATGTGGCTTCGAATGGGACCCAGCTGGCTGAATGGCTCAGTCCACGAGGACCTCGTCTACTACCAGAAGTATGCGTCCGAGCGATCGGCCAATACCGTTTACAAATTCAACTGGATGATTCCGTTCAACCGGGTCACGTTCAAGCCGACGATGTCGTATGCGAATACGCGAGAGCGGCCAGGCTTCGAAATCGACGCGCGCTCGCGCCGCACCGAGTTCAGTTACGGTGGAACGATTGAAGTGCGTGCCCTGTCGAAGACGTTTGTGGCGCTTCGCTCGGACCGGTCGTCCACAGACTTCGACAAGGATGCGGTCTTTCTCGGCGCCAACCTGCGCGACGAACTCACGCGCACCGTTACCAACACCGGTATTGACGTGCGCCATCAAGTGACACCGCTGACCAGCCTGACCTTCGAAGCGGCGCGTGAACAGGACCGGTTCGAGTTCTCGCCACTGCGTGATTCCGATTCCATCCGGATCACGGGCGGAGTGAAATTCGATCCAGCGGCGCTCATCAAAGGTGGCGCCACCGTGGGGTATCGCGATTTCGCACCAGTATCGAACACATTGCCGGGTTTCAAGGGCTCAACGGTTGCCTTGGATTTGTCGTACGTGTTGCTGGGCGTGACGCGGTTCGCGGTCAAGGCGTCACGCGACGTCCAGTACTCGTACGATATCAATCAGCCCTACTACGTCCAGAGCGGAATCAACCTCGAGGTGGGTCAGCAGATTTTTGGCCCGCTGGATGCCGTGGGAAAGGCTGGCATAGCGCGGCTCGAGTATCGAGATCGCGCGAACGTGGTCGTCGCCGTGTCCAACCGCGTGGATCGCACCCAGACTTACGGCGGCGGCCTCGGGTACCACCTCGGACGCGACACGCGGCTCGGCTTCAACGTTGATCACTATCAACGTCTGTCGCCCGTGATCGGCAGACAATATCAAGGCCTCAGGTACGGTGTGGCGGTGACGTATGGGTCGTAAGAAAATTCGAGTGTTGAGCGCGTTGCCGCTGGTGACGCTTGTCGTTGTCCTTTCCGCCGGCGTTCAGCTGCGCGCGCAGGCTGGCGGTGACTCTCAGGTGACCGACTACCGCGTCGGACCGCAGGACGTGTTGACGATCACGTCGTACGATCAGGCCGATCTGTCGGGCAAATTCACCGTCGAGGCCGACGGCACGTTCACGTTTCCGCTGATTGGCCGGGTCAGGGCAGGCGGCCTGACGTTGCGGGCCCTCGAGGACGCGCTGAAAACGCGTCTCAAGGACGAAGGGTTTTTCCGAAACCCGCAGGTGACCGTCGCGGTTGAAACCTACAAAAGCCAGAAGATCTACGTGATCGGCGAAGTGCGTGTGCCGGGGGCCGTTCCGCTCTCTGGAGACATGACGCTGGTCGAAGCCATCGCCCGCGCCGGATCGACGCTGCCGTCCGCAAGTGGTGAAGCCATCATCGTGCATCCCTCGACGCCGGGTGCCGCCGGTCCGACACTTCCTACGCAGGATGCCAACACTGAGACGGTCGACCTGCGGGCTCTCCAGAACGGCACGGCGAGGCAGAACATCGTGCTCCGGGACGGCGATACGATCTCCCTTCCGCGGGCTGAAACCGTGTACGTCCTCGGCCAGGTCAAGAACCCGAACGCATATTCGTTGCAGCAGAAAAACACGAGCATTCTTCAGGCGCTGTCGCTCGCGGGTGGAGTCACCGATCGGGGTTCCATGAACCGTATCAAGATCGTGCGCATCGTCAAAGGCGACAAGAAGGAGCTCAAGGGCAAGCTCACCGACGTCGTCCAGCCCGGCGACACAATCCTGGTCGGCGAGAGATTGTTCTGAGATACGACCCGAATCTGTTCCTGTCTCCCTGTTTGCGACCTTCCACTCGCGTTCGTTAACATCGCCGCCGCCCTGCCAGGCGTGAAGGCTGGACCCGCCCGAATGTCTCTTCGCATCGCATTCGATCTCGATGGAGTGCTCGCCGACATGGATACGGCGCTTGCTCATCAAGCCGAAGTCGCATTCGGCGAGGCGACAGCGCGTACGCTCCAGAACGCGAGCGCAGTCACACCGCAGCCGGAGGCGAGTCTCGACGCTTCAGCTCCCTGCGATCCGTCCGATCCATCCGATCAGGATGCTTCGTCGAGCCCGGCGGTCGTCGATATCATCCCACCAGTCGTGAAGCTCAATCTCACGCCTCGTCAGGAGCGCCGCCTCTGGCGGCATATTGCGAGCGTCGAAGATTTCTGGGAGACGCTGGAAGAGACCGAGCCCGGCGTGATCATGCGCCTCGCGGAAATCGCGGCGGCGCGTCGATGGGAGATCATCTTTCTGACGAAACGCCCGAAGACGATGGGAGGAACGGCGCAGGTCCAGTCACAACGCTGGCTGGCGTCGAAGGGGTTTCCTCTGCCGAGCGTTTACGTTGTGCAAGGCTCGCGGGGGCGAATTGCCTCGGCTCTCGATCTCGACGTGGTCGTCGACGATCGCCCTGAGAACTGCCTGGACGTCGTCATCGATTCAAAGGCGCGCGCCATTCTAGTGTGGCGGGAAGACGAAAAGGCGTTGCCGACGGCCGCGCGGCGCCTCGGGATTGGCGTCGTCCAGTCAGTAGGCGACTGCCTCGACATCCTGACGACGCTCGACAAACCGGATGCGCAACAGGACCCGGGAATTCTAGCTCGCGTTTACAGGATGCTCGGATTGAAGGAAACCGCGGGCGTCTAGCGCGTCTCTGGACTCATCTTCGCCAAATCCCTCAACCTCGCCAGATCACCCGTCTCGAAGTCGTAAGCCCAGCCTGAATCAAGCAATCGACTGAACTGATCGCCAACCGCTTCGTGCGCAGGATGCCGGAGGTACGCCTGCAGGCCGGCAAGGTCGTCGAAGTCGAGCACGATGAGGAAGTCCGCAGCGTCAGGGGACGTCTTTTCGTACTGTGCGCCGTGGGTGACTCGACGTCCCACGCGGACTGCGCGCACAGAGGGAATCTCGCGAGCCGCTCGCTCGAATGCCGCAATCAGCCCTTCCCTGGCGTCGGGCGACAAATCGGTGCGCGGTTTGATGACGACGACGTGCGTGATCACTCGCGGCCCGATCTTTTTGTTTTCCCCTTGATCTTTTTCCTGTAGCGCTCGCGCGGATCACGATGGAGACCGCCGGGCCGCCATTCGCGGTCGCGTGGTTCACGCGGCGGTTTCGGCGCACGTTGCGCCGCTCGTTCGGCCTCCGGCGACTCCCAGACCCGGCCCCGAGCGAACCACTTCATGACGACGTCGCTGCTCGTACGGCGAAGTTGATTGAACGTCGGCAACAGCTCGTCGCGCTCGCGGGCGCGGAAGGCCGTCGGCTTCTGATCAATAAGGATGGTCCAGTACGCGTAGCGTGGTGGCATTGGTTAGAGACGCTTCAGCTTCTCGACCAGCGTCGTTCGTTTGAGATTGAGCAGTTTTGCGGCCTGTCCTTTGTTGCCGCCCGTTCTGGCCAGCGACAGGTGGATCAGCTCCCGCTCGATCTTCGACACAAAGGAATCGAGATCAAGGCCTTCCTCCGGCAACGCGACGGCTGTCGGGACAATGGAGTCCTGCGATTGCTGCATTTCCGGCGGCAGATCGAGCACGTCGATCTGCGTGCGGCCCGCACCGAATGCGACGGCCCGCTCGATTGCGTTCTCGAGCTGACGAACGTTGCCCGGCCAGGGATAGGACATCAGCCGGCGCATGGCTTCCTGCGAAACCGTCACGGTCGGCCGGGCGCCATTGCCCGACGGAGCATCGGGCCGGAACTTTTCGAGAAAATGCTGGACGAGCAGCGGGATATCTTCTTTGCGTTCCCTCAGCGACGGAATGTGAACCGGGATGACGTTGAGCCTGTAATAGAGGTCCTCGCGGAACTGACCGTCGGCAACCATCCGGTGAAGATCGCTGTTGGTGGCGGCGACTACGCGAACGTCGACTTTCGTCGTATGCGATTCGCCGATGCGCTCGAACTCCCGCTCCTGCAGCACACGCAGCAGCTTCATCTGCAGGGCGCCGCTCATCGTCCCCACTTCATCGAGGAAAAGCGTCCCCTTGTGCGCCTGGTCGAGCCGTCCCTGACGGTTTCCGACGGCGCCCGTGAACGCGCCCCGCACGTGGCCGAAAAGCTCCGCTTCAAGAAGCGTTTCCGGAATCGCGCTGCAGTTGAGTGCGACGAAACGCTGCATGCGCCGCGGGCTGTGCTGGTGAATCGCGCGCGCGACAACTTCTTTGCCGCTCCCGGTTTCGCCGGTAACCAGAATCGTGCTGTTCGTTGTTGCAACGGTTTCAAGCAGCTGAAACAGCCTGACCATCGGCTGACTGCGGCCGACGATGCCCTGCTCGAATCGATACTTCTCTTCCAGCTGCGCCCGGAGATACGCGTTCTCTGAACGCAGCCGGCGTTGTTCCAACGCGGAGTCGAGCACGTGGAGAAGCGCGTCGATTTGAAAGGGCTTGGTGACGAAGTCGTGTGCGCCGCGTTTGATCGCGTTCACCGCATCTTTGAACGTGCCATATCCCGTGATCACGATCGCGACGATATCCGGATAGCGTTCGACGGCGGCTTCGACCACGCTCGAACCGTCGATTCCTGGGAGACGCAGGTCAGTGATGATGATGTCGAACGCGAAATCCGCGAGACGCGCGACTGCGGCCTCACCCGAGTCGGCTTGTTCGACGTGATATCCGTGGTCCTCGAGCTGTTCGGCGATGGCCTGACGCAGCGGCGCTTCGTCTTCAACGATCAGAAGATGTCTCGTCTGCTCAGTCATTTACGAGGTCGCCAAGATTTTGACACACGGCGCCAAGTCTGTCTACTAACACTGTCGGTACGAAAAACGCAATATCCCTAAACCCCAGTCGACTTACTACCGATACACACTCACGGGAGGCAAGGTCCAAGTGGAACGAAAAACAATTTCGATCATGAAGGCGTGCGAACTCGTTGGAGTCAGCCGACGAACGATCTACAACTGGCTCTCCAGTGGAAAGATCGAATACGTCCGCACCGCCGGCGGCTCAGTTCGTATCTTTGTGGATACGCTGTGGCGCGACCCGCACAACAGCGATCGTCCTGCGGTTCAAGCGGTGTGGCAGGCAGAGGGGCGCAACCAGGCCTGAGATGTCGGGTCGGTTGAGCGTAGAGGAATTGCTCGCGAGGGGACCGATGGATGAGTCGCCCGAATTGCGTCTCCTCTTTCACCGCTTGAACAATCAACTCGGCATCATCCTCGCCCACGCCGAGTTGCTCGAAGCCAAGGCTCCGGACGACAGCCATCGCGCCCGCGCTGCGCAAGTCGTTACCAGTGCACTTGAAGCCATGGGCACCGCCCAAGAAATCCGCCGCCAGACGATCAATCCCGCCAGCGAATAGTAGTACTGAACCACCAAAAAAGTAATCGGACCGTCAAAATGTTGGCGATTCGACCAGCGGTTTCGTCAATAGTATGACGAAATCTGCGGCCTGTCGCCCTATACATCCTCGTTGGAACTGATTCTGAACACTCTTGTAAGTACCTGTTTTACAGGCATTTACACTCAATTTCTCCCATTTGACGTCGGGAAACTAGACACGGTCGCTTGAGTTGGTACTGTGATTGCGATATCGCGCAGCCAACGGAACAACCGAGGAGACCTCAAATGCGTGTGCAGCCTATTGCCGCCAGCCAGAATCGCCGCATCGTCGCCGGACTGCCGTTTGTCGAAGCCTTGGCTCGACGGATGGCGGCGTCGATGCCGAACTCGATCGACATCGGTGATCTTGTGCAGGACGGCGTGCTCGGCCTGATCGACGCTGCGCACCGGTTCGATGCCGACCGCGGTATTAAATTCGAGACATTCGCCGAACGCCGCGTGCGCGGCGCGATGATCGATGCATTGCGCCGCGACGCGTGGCCGCGCGGGGTCCGCCGGCAGCGGCGCGAGCTCGATGCGGCACGCGAGGCATTACGGCGAGAGCTGGGACACGAACCGTCGATGGCCGACCTGGCGGCACGCGTCGGTTCCGACGAGAAGCGCCTCAGCCGGACGATCGTCCGCATCAACACGATCGAGTCGACGTCACCCCTCGCCACGGGCGAGCACTTCGACGAAGCGTCGCTGCCACCGGCGCTTGTTCCCTCCGAACCTGATTCTCCAGACGCTGCATACGAGAAGCTCGAGACCCGCAACCGGGTGCGTGCGGCGATTCAGTCGCTGCCCTGGCGCGAGCGCAAGGTCGTCGGTCTTTACTACTACGGCGAAGTGACGATGAAGCAAATCGGCGCCGAGATTGGCGTCAACGAATCACGCGTGTCGCAGCTTCACGCGCGCGCCATCCGCCGGCTCCGTACGGCGCTCGGTGAGATGAGCCCGCAGCAGGTGGCGGAGATGCGGAAGGCGTTCGTGGAGTTCGCGGCCAAGAAACCGGCGATGGCGAAGGCCGATCTCAAGGCGGCGGAAGCGGGCGTCGTGCTGACATACAAACCGGGCAAGAAAGTCGTGGCCCGCGCGACGCTGAAATCCGGTCGACAGCAGCAGTCTGTGGCTGCCGCGATATAAGACGGTCAGCTCAGGCCTTCGCGGACGGCCCGCAGGAGATCGCCAAGCCGGAATGGCTTGGCGAGCCAGCCGCATCCGCTTTCGTTCAGGAATTTCTCGGCGGCTGTGCCCGCCACGTCCCCCGTGACAAATACCACTCGCCGGGCGAGCGCCGGCGCCGCGTCGAGCAGCGATCGGTAGAAGGCCATGCCGTCAAGCTTCGGCATTTTCACATCACAGATCACGAGGTCGTACGCCTTGGCGTTTACGCTCGCGAGCGCCTGTTCTCCGTCCGAGGCCCAGTCGGCCACGTAGCCCGCATCGTGAAGCGCGTCCACCACGGCCGTCGCAAGCGCCGCCTCGTCCTCGACGACGAGAATCGATGCACCGGCAATCGCGCGCACCGGAGGCATCAGCCGCTTTTCAGAGGCCACTGTGGCGGGCAGCTTCCCGCTGACTGGCAGCTCGATGAAGAACGAGGCGCCGCCTCCTTCCCGCGATTCCAGACGAATCCGGCCGCCGTGCTCCTGGACGATGGCGTAGGCCACCGTGAGGCCGAGGCCGGTTCCCTGCCCTACCTCCTTCGTCGTGAAAAACGGATCGAAGATTTTCGGCTGCAGAGCCTCCGGAATTCCCGGACCGTCGTCGTTGACCTCGAGGATGACCGATTCGTGATCGGCGTTGTGCCACGAGCGCGCCACCAAAATCCCGCGTCCGTTCGCCGACAGCATCGCCTGTTCGGCGTTGATCACGAGGTTGAGGAGCACCTGCTGAACCTGGTGGCCGTCGGCGAACACGTGCGGCAGGCCGGCGGCGAGCGCATCGATGACGCTGATGTTGGACACGCGCTGGTCGTACGCCCGCAGCGCGAGCGTTTCGCGCACGATGTGGTTGAGATCGACCATCGCGCGCGTCGTCTGGCGCTTCCGCGCAAAGGTCAGCAGGCTGCGGACGATGCGGGCCGCCCGCTCGGATTCGTTCAGGATCGTTTCGAGACCACGGCGCATCGAGTCGTCGATGGCAGGTCGGTGCGACAACCGATCGGCCCAGCTCAGGATGGTGGCGAGCGGATTGTTGAGCTCGTGCGCGACACCGGAAATGGTCTGTCCCAAGGCCGCCATTTTCTCGGCCTGGAGCAGCTGGTGATACAGGTCCCGTGTCTCGTCGTCCAGCTTCTTGCGCTCGCTGACGTCGCGGACAAGTGCTTCCACCCGGACGTTGCCGTCCGGGTCGGGCTGGTCGGCGCGTGCGGTCAGCTCCACCCAGACCGCGGTGTTGTCCGCGCGTCGGAGCCGCACGAGGTAGTCAGTGACGGTCCCGTCGCTGCCGATTCGCTCGAGCAGGGCGGCGCGGGCCTGGGGATCGACAAAGCGGCTCTGGTCGAACGGGCGGACCTCGGCTTCCGCGGTTTCGCTCGCGTATCCGAAGATCAATTTGAGATACGGGTTCGCGGCAATCGTTGTCGTCGCGTCGGGACCGATCGTGCCGATGTAGACGCCTTCGTGCACGGCCTCGAAGAGCCGCGCGAAAGCCGCGCCTCGACGTTCCACAAGGGTGGATTATACAGACACAAGATCGTCGCGCCGCGATTTCAGAGCCGTGACGGCCTCTGCTCCGTGGTACATTCCGGCTGGCGATGAATTTCTTTCGCCCGCAAGATCGATTGCTGATCGCCGGGTTGGCGGTCGCACTAATCGTGGTCTTCGCACGGCAGGAAATGATTCTCATCGACCGCGCTCGAGACGTCGAACGTACGTCCGGGCTCGGTCTCCTGCCGGCGCTGCTAATCCTCGTCGTCGTCTTTCTGTTTCACCAGCAGGGGAAGCGCCAGGAGGCGCGCGCGCGCGCGGCCGCCGCCGAGGCTGGCGCCAGCGCCGCTGAATTGCGCGCGGTCGAGATGGAGCGGCTCGTCACTTTCGGCCAGGCGCTCGGCCGATCACTCGACATCGACGCCATCCGAGACGTGCTGCTGGCGCACTTGCCGAAGCTCGCAGGCACTGAAGATGCCTGGGTGATGGTGAGGACGGAACGGCAATGGCAGGCGCTCGCCGGCGCCGCCCACGAAAACCGCGCCGCCGTCGAGCGATCGCGTGAGCATCTGGCCGATCGCGTCTTGAACAGCGAGATCCGCGCCGTCACTGATCCAGTGTCGATGGAAGGCCATCTGTGCGTGCCGATGACGGCCGGCGGTCTCGCCGTCGGTGTTCTGGGAGTGCCTGACGCAGCGGGGCCGTTCACCGAGAGCCGCCGCCGCGCACTGGCGGCGACGGCGACGCTGCTGGGCATCTCGCTCAGAAACGTGCTGCTGTTTCAGGAATTGCGCGAGCACAGCCTGCGTGACGGTCTCACCGGCTGCTTCAACCGTGCGCACGGGCTCGAAGTGATCGACATCGAGCTGCGCCGCGCGCGGCGATCGCAGGCGCCCGTCTCCCTGATCATGTTCGACCTCGATCACTTCAAGGCCATCAATGATCGTCACGGCCATCTGTGTGGCGATGCGGTGCTCAAAGCTGTTGGCGCGCGGATGCATGAAGTACTGCGAGCGAGCGACCTCAAGTGCCGCTATGGCGGCGAAGAGTTCCTCGTGCTTCTGCCCGAGACGCCGCTCGAAGGTGCGAAGCGGGTCGCCGATACGCTTCGTCGCGAGTTGTCGGAACTGTCGATCCACTGGAAAGCCGAGACGCTCGCCCTGACCGCCAGCCTGGGCGTCACGACGGCACTGACATCCGAGATCGACAGCCAGGCGATCATCGCGCGCGCCGACGCGGCGCTGTACCGCGCGAAGGAGTACGGACGGAACTGCGTGCAGGTAGCCGCCGAAGTGGCGGTCGCGTGATGCGGCCGCTACCTGGTGGCCGGCGAAGCCGGTGACTCGCCGCTGATCGACTGAGCCGGTCCGAGGGCGCACGTCATCATGCCCTCGGCGACGATTTTTCCGTTTACGCGCGCCGCGCCTTCGAGCACACCCATCCGGCTTCCCAGCCTCACGACTACCGCCTCGATTTCGACGACGTCTCCGGGAAGGACGGGCCGGCGGAAGCGGAAGCGTTTGATGCCCGCGAGCAACGGCAGCCGCTGCCGGTTCTCGGGCTTTGCGAGGATCAGGATCGCCCCGACCTGTGCGATGGCCTCGGTGAGGAGCGTGGGTGGAAAGACCGAGGCGCCGCTGGTCTCCCGTGACAGGTAGTGATCGTTGCGCGACACGTTCTTGATCCCGACGATCCGTTTGTCGATTTCGAGCTCGGTGACGCGATCGACAAGAAGGAATGGGTAGCGATGGAGCAGTATCCGTTCGATGGCGGCGTGGTCGAGCGGCAGCGTCAGGTCCATGCAGGCAAGCGATTATACTGGCAGGAACCAACGTGTTGCGCCGCCTGTGAATCAGCCTTCCACACAGCCTCAGCCGGACGTTCGCGCGAGTGCGCTCGAAGCGCTTACCGCGCTCTTTGCGCTCGGCCGTGAGGTAACGTCCGTTCTCGATCTCGAGGAGCTCCTTCAGAAGATTCCGGAGCTCATTTCCCGGATCACCAACTTCAAGGCGTTCGCTGTCTACCTGCTTGATGAGAAGCGGAACGAGCTGACCGTGGCGTACTCGGTCGGCTACCCGGCGGAAGTGTCCCGGACGCTGCATTTCAAAGTCGGCGAAGGTCTTGTGGGCGCCGCCGTCGCCGATGGATTACCGCTGCTCGTCAACGACGTGCACAAGGATCCACGCTACGTCGAAGCCGTCCCGGGCTCGAACTCGGAGCTTGTCGTGCCGCTTCGGCGAAAGGGTCGCGTGATCGGCGCGCTCAATCTGCTGAGCGACACGCCCGGCCAGTTCACGCTCGTCGACGAAGCGGTGCTCCGGCAGTTCGGGGCCAACGTCGCGGTCGCCATTGAGAATGCCCGGCTGCTCGAGCACGAGCGCCAGTACACGAGTACGCTCGAAACGCTCGCCGAGGTGGCGCGCGACTTCGGATCGATTCTGAATCTGGACGAGCTGCTCACGCGCCTCGCCAGCGTCACGCGACGCATCGTCGACTATCGGACGTTCGGCATCCTGTTGGTGAATGAGGGGACGCAGGAGCTCGAGCTCAAGACCGCCGTCCGCTACGGCGATCAACGCGTGCCGACGCACGTGAAAATCGGCGACGGCCTCGTCGGCTACGCGGCGCTGCACAAAGAACCGGTGCTCGTCTCCGACGTCTCGAAGGATCCTCGATACATTCCGGTCGTCGAGGACATCCGATCCGAGCTTGTCATTCCGCTGATGCTCAAAGATCGCTGCATCGGCGTGTTCGATCTGGAGAGCCCGGAGCTCGACGCCTTCAAGAAGAGCGACGTCGAAATCCTCACGCTGCTTGCGAGCCAGGCGGCCGTCGCCATCGAGAATGCGCGGCTGTACGAGACGATCCGGACGAACGAAGTCCGGCTCGAAAAGGAAATCCGCTTCGCGCAGCGCGTCCAGGCAGCGCTGCTGCCGACTGAGCTTCCCAAACGGCTCAAGGGCGTCGATGTGGCCGCGCGGTTCGAGCCTGCGTACGAGCTCGGCGGCGATCTCTACGACTTTCTTGCGCCCGAGCCGCAGAGCCTGGTGGTTGCCGTCGGCGACGTATCCGGCAAAGGAGTGCCGGCGGCCCTGTACAGCGCGTTCGCAGGCGAGCTGGTCCGATCGCGGACGTTCCGCCGGCGTTTTACGTCCGAGAGATCGAGTCCCGCCGGCGTGCTGGCATCGATGAACACCATCCTGCACGAACGACAGCTCGAGCCGTACTACTGCACTCTCTGCTACGCGGCCTTCGATCTCAAGCGGCGAACCGTCGTCCTGGCTAATTCCGGCCTGCCGTATCCGGTGCGGTGCAGCGGCGACAGCGCCGCGCAGATTGTGTTGCCCGGCGTGCCGCTTGGATCGTTCGCGGGCTCCACCTACGACGAAGTGTCGTACGACCTCGCCGTTGGCGACGCCTACGTCTTCTGCACCGACGGCGTCTTTGAAACGACCGATGCGCGAGGCCGGGAGTTCGGGGTGGAGCGACTGACGGAAGTCGTGCTGCAGGCGCGGAAGCAGACGGCTCGCGCGATTGTCGACGAGGTGCTCGGAGCCGTGACTGATTTTCGCGGTGACAGGCCGCCGAGAGACGACATGACCGTCGTCGCTCTACGGGTGACGTCCTAGGCGGTTCCCGTCGCTCGCTGCTCGCGTGTTTCGGGCGTCGTCTGCAGGATGCCCGCGAGTTGCGCCGCGAAGATCGCGGCCATGGCCTGAAGGCTATCGGACGTTTCGGTTCCGCGCTGGGTTTCCGCTGAGATCACGCCGACGCATCCACGCGAAGACAGCATGGGCGCCACGATGGCGCCGCTCGCCGATCCTTCGTGGGCGAGCACGATCTGGAGCTGGCCTGTCCTGAAAGCCGCTGCCGCCGCGTTGTCAGCCGATCGGCGGAGCGTTGGAATGCGCGCGAGCATTTCCTTCGTGTAGCCGTGGGCGAGCGCCGGTTGTAATTCCGAGCCGTCGGCGCTGCCCACCCAGACCATGAGCCCGCTCGCATCCATCACGCCCGCAGCCTGACCCAGCAGCGATTTGAGCTCCTCGACGTCGCTGACGCGGCCGAAGTCCGTGCATAACCTGGACACCGCCCGCAGCGATGCAACGGCCGACGAGGCGCTCGAATACGACGACAGACTCTCCGGCGCGCTTCGCAAGCCGAGAGGATCCCGTGGCGCCAGAGACGCGTCTGCCCCCGCCTCTGTTTCCGCGGTCGATGCTGGCGTCCCCGTCCGCGGAATCAGAAGCACAATCGCGAGGAATGCAATTGCCGTCGAGGCGCCGAGCACCATCGCTTCGCGCCGGCGCTCTCCCGATTCGGTGGATTCGGCGGCGTTGTGTTCGGCGGCTCGCGCCGTGTCGGTCAGTCCGGCCAGGGCTGCCGCAATTTCCCCGCCGTCAGACAGGATGACGTCGCCGGCCATGAGCGGCATCTCGGCATCGAGATACTCGCGCGCCCGCTGATCGATCGTCGCGAACTCAGCGGTTCTTGCCGTCGCGACATCGAGTGCGCTGCGAGCCGTATCTGTGGTCGCCGTCGACCTCAGCAGCGTGACCGCGGCGGCAACGCTCCCGGCGGCCGCCGTGGCTTTCGGCGCCCAGAACGCGACGTCCTGACCGGTCGCGACGTATGCGGCCTGCGAAATGCGGAGGTCTGAAAGGCCGGTGACGAGGTCACGAGCGACGGCGCTGAAGACGCGCTCGGCTCCCCTTATTCTCGCGATGCGTTCTTCGGACTGATGGACGAAAAAGGCAGCCGCGCCGAACGCAGCCGATGCAACTGCAAGGAGACTTAGTCGAACCGCACGTGATCGCATCGGAGGTATTGGAAGGATGCGCTCAGACCCGCTCAGAGTACCACAATCTGCGCGGTGAAAACGTGCGGAGTGATCGATCGACTCTACGATTTGGGACGAAGGATGGCGTAGTGGGGAAGCCCGACGCCCTCGAACCGCTGCAACATGGCTCTGGCTGGCTGCTGATCGAGATCCTCAGCCTGGAACTTGATCTTGACGTATCCCTCGAGCGCTCCGGCGACTCGCGGATCAGCCAGGGTCGTCTTGTCCATCGTCAGACAGTTCTTGCACCATGTGGCCCACATGTCGATGAGCACGGGCTTTCCCTCACGCAAGGCGGTGTCGAGGCCTTCGCCAAGGGATCGGTGCCAGCCCGCCTTGACCTGTTCTTCCACGCTCGACGTGACCGCTGACGGATCGACGAATCGATCCGCATACAATCCGTACGCCTCGTAGCCGTAGTACGCCGCCGTCGCCAGAATGACGACGCCGAACACCTGTTTGACGCGAACCATCCAGGCGCCGGGTTTCGGAAGCGACGCGAGTCCGGCGCCGGCAATCGGCCAGGGGACCGCCATGCCGACGCCGAGAACGAAAGGCAGCGCGAGCGCGATCGCCGTCCCTTTCGCATACAGATTGCTTGAAAACAGCACAACCTGGATGACGACTGGCGCGACACAGGCGCCGGCCAGCAGCGCGGCAATCCCGCCCATGGCGAAGGCCAGCACAAACGATCCGCGGCCGGCCTCGCCAAACCTGAGATTGCTCGAGAAACGCGAGAAGTCGATCGTGATCACGTCGAACATCGCCAGGGCCAGCGCGACGAACAGCACGGCGATGCCGAGGTTGAACCATGGTGAGGCGTTGACTGTTCCAAAGGTCCCGGCGGTCAGGATGACAATCAGGCCGAGGAGGCCATACACGACCGCCATCGCCGCACCATAGACGCTCCCGAGCATGAAACCCCGTCCGCGGGAGCCGGCCTTCGTTCCCGCGCCGATGATGGCCAGGTTGATCGGAATCATCGGCAGCACGCACGGCGTGAGATTCAGCGCGAGCCCGCCGAGGAACACGATCAGGAGAATGGCCAGCGGTCCACGTCCTTCAAACAGGTCTCGTTCCTTTACGCCGTTCTCGGCGTTATGGACCTGTTCGAGGAAGTCGTCGCTGCCCCGATAGCCGCCAAACGTCGTAAGGACGGCGAAGCGATCAAGCTTCGACAGCTCATCGCCGGCGCTGCGGCTGTTGGGCGAGATCTCGGCGCGCGGAGCCACAACACGCGACGCGGGCGCAGGCGCCTCGCCAGTGCCAAACGCAATGCGATCGATCACGTCGCGGTTAAGCGGCCTCGACTGTGCCCCGACGGGTGCGACTCGCAGCGACCACTGCGTTGTCAGGTTGGTCGGCGCGAAGCACATCCTGTCGTTACAAGCCTGGTACCGCAGTTTCGCGGGCACGACGATCTCGCCCGCCGCGGTTGGCGGAACCAGCAACCGCACGCCGATCGAAAAGCTTTGTTCGAAGACAGCCAGCGGTTGGTCGGCGCCTGTCTGCTTCAGATCTACGGGCGTGGGGAAAACGACCTCGGCGACCGACACGCCGGCCGGTGGCTCGACACTCAGCGCGGTGGCGATCAGCAACGGGTCGCGTGGTTTATTCGATTGGACGTGGAAACCGCTGGGAAGCGAGACCTGGAGCGCCAGGCGGACGTTGGCGCCGGCGTGGACGGCGTCGCTCTCGGCGAGCGGTCGGACATCGGCTTTGACGCCCCGCAGTTGAGCGTGCGCGACGCTCGCAGTGGCGAGGACGACAAGCGCAACGGACGCGACACGCAAGACTTACTTCACCTCTTTGAGCGGAATCACGGCCACTGGTGCGGGCGGCAGTGACGACGGCTCGACTTCACCTTTCACCGGCGGCAGATCCTGAAACATGAAATCCCACTTCCAGCGTTCAGAGGGGTTGGATGCCTGCAGCCAGTGCTGCGCGGTCACCGCCTGTCCGAACGAGAGGCCGGTGATACCGTCGAAGGCCTTCACGCCCGCGAATCGGGATGCGATATCGGCCCGAACGCTCCGCGGATCGGAATAGTCGAACGCCACGCCGAGTCCCTTCGCGAGGTTCACCAGAATCTGCCAGTCTTCCAGAGCGCTGCCGACGAGCGGGAGCACGCGGGTCGCGGCCTGGAGCCGTCCCTGGTCATTTGTGTAGGACGCCTCTTTCTCGGATGACGATGCGCCCGGCAGGACAAAGTCGGCGGCGCGTGCTAGCCGCGTCAACAGCACGCCTTGAACGATAAGGAGTGGCAGTGTGCCTCTCGCGCGCGCGCTCACAATCCAATCGGTGTCGCCCAGCGAGCCGTCTGGGCCAGGCTCGAACACGTATAGCGCCGTGACGCGGCCATTCTCGACGGCATTTCGCAGCGCCGGCAGATCGTCGGCCAGCCCGAAGGCGCGGACGCCCGCCACATTCGGAGCATCAACCTCGGGCACGACGAACCTGGAGCCCGGCGGCTGTGGCTTCTGTGACGACGTCCACGCGGCGGTGATGCCCTTGACGCTGCCAATCAGCTCTTCAGCGAGCCTGCGGAACAGGAACAACTCTTCGTGCGAGGCATGGGCCGACAGGAGGAATCTGACGCCGTCGGGATTGGCCGCGCCCGCGGCAGACAGCCGCTCGACGAGCCGTGTCTGCAGGTCGTGCCAGGAGACCGGCTGGTGCGCGTCGCGATTGTCTCTGACCATCGGCTTGCGCAGACGCTCGTCGCTCTCGATCCAGTGATAGTCGAAGCGTCCGATGTCGCACATCCAGTAGCCGTTGACCTCTAGGTTGAGCCGGGGTGTAAACCGGATGAGCTGCGATCCCTTCGCCCACTCCGGTTTCGCTTTCAACCACGCCGTGGTGTTGCAGCCCTTCGAACAGCGCGTGCAGATGGTGTCCACCGCGTTCGGGTTGTCCCAGGGCCGAGATTTGAACCGGTAGTCGCGTGTGGTGATCGCCCCGACCGGGCAAACGTCCATCAGGTTGCCCGAGATGAGCGAATGCACGCCTTCTTCCTGGAACGTCGCGATCTCGCTCCCGTAGCCGCGATCGATGATGTTGATCTGCGCATCGCCGTCCACTTCGCGCATGAAGCGGACGCAGCGCGTGCACAGGATGCAGCGCTGGCGGTTGAGCATCAGCGTCGGACCGAAATCGACGTCGCCCTTCACGCCTTCGCCATCGAATACACGCCGCGGAAAATCCATCCGGCTCTGATCGGGGCCGAAACGGTACGAGAAGTCCTGCAGCGGGCACTCGCCGCCCTTGTCGCAGACGGGGCAGTCGAGTGGATGGTTCACGAGCAGGAACTCAAACACACCCGCGCGCGCTTCGACGACGTCCGGCGTCTGTGTGTGGACGATCATGCCGTCGGTGCAGACGGTCGAGCACGACGTCTGCAGCTTCGGCAGCTTCTCGACCTTGACGATGCAGACGCGGCAGGAGCCATCGATGCCGATGCCCGGGTGATAACAGTAATAGGGAACCGAAATACCGCTTTCGATGGCGGCCTGCAGAACCGTCTTGCCCTTCTCGACGGTGACCGGGCGGCCATCGATCGTCAACGTAACCGTGTCCATTGCTCTCAAGAATATACGGAAAGCACCTTGTGGTGCTCAGGCTCACTCGATGTCGGCGAGGATGCCATCGTCCTTGTTGACGGAGACGCTCTGGAGTGCGGAACCGAGCGGAATGCGCATGTCTGTTGACTGATCCTTCACGGCGACGACCACGTCGGCCTTCCTGCCGCCTGCGTACTGGAGCGTGAGCGTGACCGGCACCTCGAACGCCTCGCCGATCTGTTCGACGTGCACGGCAAGCTCGGCGCCTTCGACGCGGTACTGCACCTTCAGGCGAGGCAAGGTCGATCCGTAGATCCACTGATCGAAGAAGCGGCCGAGCGGTCGTCCTGAGGCCGCCTCGAGGGCTGCCCGAAGATCGTCGGTTCCCACCTTGCGGAATCGCGACGAGGAATAGAACTGCCGCACGCCGCGGAAGAAGGCCTCGTCGCCAACGAGCCGGCGGAGCATGTGCAGTACCGTGGCTCCCTTGTTGTAGACGAGCGCCCGGAAAATGCGGCCGTCGGCCTTGATGTGGCCCAGCCGGTATCCGAGATAGACCGGTCCCTGATCCGACTGCCGCATCGCCCACCGCCGCATCTGCCGCATGACGCTCGCAAACACCGCGTCGCCGCGTTGATGCTGGGCGTACAGTGCGGCGAAGTATTGGGCGAATCCCTCGCTCAGCCACTGTTCGTGATAATTGCCCCACCCGACTGCCTGCCCGAACCATTGGTGCGCGAGCTCGTGCGCGATGAAGAAATCGGGAAACCTGTCGAACGCCGCCGGATCGTCGCGCCAGACGAGCGTCGTGAATGGCAGCGGCACGACAATCTGGGCGAAGTACGCGGGGCTGTGCCCGCCGGGAAGCGTGCCTTCAGTAACCGCGATGGTGAACGCGGGATACGGCGAGTCGCCCGCGAGCGTCGCATAAAACTGCGCGATGTCCGCCGCGCGCTCGGCCAGCGCCTGACCGGCTTTGATCTGACGAGGGTTGGCCTGCACCGACACCGCCAATGTTTCGTACGTCCGGCCGACGCGTGCTGTTGCGGTTTCGACAGGATCGGTCCGCGTCACCGTCACGGTGCGGGCATCGGCGAGTGTGAATCTACTGACAATGAACGACAGATAGCGGAGCGGCTGCTCCGCGGAGAACAAATACAGCTTTCGCTCAGACTGATCCGCCTTGTCGCCGGCAACCTGCGGCCAGCCGGATTGCAGAACGCCGCTCGCCACGCAGCCATACGCCGGCGGCACGCTGATTTTCATCGTAGCCGTCGCGTAGTCGGTGGTGATCGCCTGCGGGTACCACGCGCTCCGATTGCTGTAGAGGAAATTCGGCTCGGCCGAGATCTCCGTGGGCTCGAACGCCGAATCCTGACCGGCCCCGATGCCCACCGTTTCGCCGCCGTCCAGCGACTGCGGTTCCAGACGGCCCGAGTACACGAAAGTCAGCGTCAGTAGCGTGTCGCGCACGAGGCTCGCCGGCAGATTGACGACGACGACGTTCTGGTTGTTGACGCGAAAGCCGAAGAGGCGGCCAAACCGGTCGCTCGTGATCGACCGCACCACCAGCGAATCGGCCAGCCGCAACTGCACCGTGCTCAACGAATCTGACTTGGCCCGCAGCTGGACGCGAGCGACGCCGTCAAGCCACTGCCGTCCCGGCGAGACCGCCAGGTCGATGTTGTAGTCGATCACGTCGTACTCACGCAGGTCGTCCTCGTTGTAGAAACGGCCGCGGCGCGCCAGCGTTTCCTGCGATGGGTAGACCGCGATATTACGGTGGCGCACGCGATCAAACAACGTGATGTCTTCCGGCTCGTTTTTCGAGCGCGCGTAAGTCAGCGTTCCAAACCGGCGCGTGTGAAACTCGCCGACGAAGTTGTCCTGGCCAGGTAAAAGCGACCAGAGATCGGGACTCAGATCGCCGAGGCCAAGGTGATACGACTTCGTCGAGTCTTCCTTGAAAACGTTCGCCGCCCGGCGAAGATCAGCCGCGTCGACAGGCATTTCCGTCAGTCGATCGGCGGCGACCAGCCGGTCGAAGTCTCCAGGATCGATTCTGAGGAACGCCGCCGTGAATGGGGTCATCAGCGCTTCGCTGCCAGAGAAGATCTTTACCTGGCCCTTTTCGGTCGCCAGGCGCGGATGAAACCGCATTTCGCCGCGTCCGAGCAGGACGACGCCGGTCGCGCCGGCATCCGACGACACGAGAAACACACGGCCGTTTTCGAGGACGACGTCGAGATCCTCGACACCGATCGTCAGGTTGAGCGCGCTGAACTGCCGGGTGCCATCGAGCGTGATTCTGTACATCCGCTCGACGACGGTGAGGCGTTCCGCATCGAAAATCTGCAGGACACCGCCGAGGCGCTGCACATCCAGCCGCCATGTTGCTTCACGCGCGCGGTGTCCGAATTCGACGAACACGTCCACGATCACGCGGTAGCCGTCGGGGCTGGTCGTACTGCCAAACGGGATGCGGTCGCGCTCCTTGACGACCGCCCGTGTGGCGCCCGGTTGAAACTCGGAGCGGCTGAAATCGATGGCGCGCGCGCGATTGGCGTTGCCGGTGACGAGATCGAGGTACCCGAAGACGTCGCCGGCCTGGACGAGCTGTTCAATTCGTCCCAGCAGCCGCTGCACATCGTCCGGCTCAGGCGCGGGCGTTGGCTGCGCGCGAACGTCGACTGCAGAGACCAGGCACAGCAGGGCGACGATGGCCGTGAAGGAACGGCGGTTCAACAGTGGGTATTAGACACCGGCAGGTGCCGGCACGGTAGAGCATCTAAGCAACAACAACGTCAAATCGTCGGCGAGCCGCGTGTCGGCCGTGTGGATTTCGACGGCTTTCGAAACGGCAGAGCCGATCGCCGCAATGTTGTTCAGGCGTTCGGCGGTGAGTACGGTCTCGAGTCCGCGCTCGTCAAATGGACGTCCCTCGGGGTTTTCCGCTTCGGTGATGCCGTCACTGTAGATTGCGAGGAGGTCGCCGGCATGCATCAGCACCTGCCCCTCGGAATACACGGATTCGTCGAAGAGACCAAGCGCGACGCCGCCCTGGTGGAGCCGCTCCGTCTCGCCGCCGTTCCGCAGCAGCAGCGCGGGGGTATGGCCGGCGTTGACGTAGGCCAGTTCGCCTGTCTTCGTGTCGAACACCGCGTAGAAGAGCGTGATGAACCGGCTGCCGGGCGCCTGACGGCACACTTGAACATTGAGGCGGCCAATGAGATCCGCGGGTTCGAGCCGTTCGTCCGTCAGTGTTCGCATCATCGCGAGCAGCAGCGCCATCAGCAGCGCGGCCGGGCTGCCTTTACCGGCGACGTCGCCGACGGCCACCACGAGTCGGCCGTCGCCAAGCGGAAGGATTTCATAGAAGTCGCCGCCAACCGTGTTGGCGGGCCGGCTGAAACCCGCGATGTCGGCGCCAGGCGCGCGAAACCGTCCGGGCGGCAGCATCGCCTTCTGAATCTCACGGGCGATCTCGAGGTCGTTCTTGAGCGACAACCGATCCGCCACCTCGAGCAGCACGAGCAGATTGACCAGCGCGAACGCGATGACCACCGACGTCAGGCCGTCAGGTACAGAGAAGCCGGGGGACACGACGTTGACCGCGCCGACTTCAGTCCGGGTCATTCCCAGACGCATCAAGCTGAAGAACCCGGTCATGGCGAAGATCAGCGAGGCGGCGTACACAATCCGCCTCGCCGGCGACAGCTTCATCGTGAAGGCTGTGAAGAACAGCCGCAGGTGCACGATCAGGCGTCGGTGCCATCGCAGGCCTTCGAGCTCCCTGGAGTCGATCTGGCGGGCAAAAAACTCGTAGGCTTCGCGGGTGTCCCTGGTGAACAGGCGCTGGAGATCCTCGGCCTTCAGGTCGCGTGTGTAAGTGTTGACCAGCTCCCCGAAGCGAGTGCGCCTGCTCACGACACGATTCCCAGTTCGCGGCCCACGGAGGCGAACGCGTCGAGCGCAAACTGTAAATCGTCCCGCGTGTGCGTGGCCGTCACGATCGTCCGCACCCTGGCCTTGCCGGCCGGAACCGTCGGGAACGCGATGCCTTGCGCGAAGACTCCAGCATCGAAGAGTCGATCCGACAGCCGCATCGCCAGAACGCCGTCGCCGACGATAACGGGCGTGATCGGACTCTCGCTGACGCCGATGTTGAAGCCGAGGCGGCCCAAACCGGCCTTGAAGAAACGGGTGTTGTCCCAGAGCCGCTCTATGATCTGCGGCTCCTCCATCAGCACCTCGAGCGCGGCAATGCACGCCGCGGCGACACCTGGTGGATGCGACGTCGAGAAGAGAAACGGGCGCGCGCGATGATGAAGGAACTCGACGAGCGCGCGCGTTCCGGCCACGTAACCGCCCAGCACGCCGATCGCCTTCGACAGCGTGCCGACCTGGATGTCGACGCGGCCGTGCAAGCCGAAATGATCGATCGTGCCGCGGCCGTTCGCGCCGAACACTCCGCTGGCGTGGGCATCGTCGACCATCATGATGCAGCCGTACTCCTCGGCGAGTGCGCACAAAGCGGGGAGCGGGCCGAGATCGCCGTCCATGCTGAACACACCGTCGGTGATGAGCAGCGTGCGGCGGTCGGGCGGGAGCGACTGTAACACCTTGCGTGCGGCGTCGATGTCTTTGTGCGGAAAGACTTTGATGGCCGCGCCGCTGAGGCGGCAGCCGTCGATGATGCTGGCGTGGTTGAGTTCGTCTGACACCACGATGTCGTTCTTGTCTAGGACGGCCGACACGGTGCCGGCGTTCGCCGTAAAGCCACTTTGAAAGACAACGACGGCTTCCGTTCGCTTGAATTCGGCCAGCCGCTGCTCGAGCTCCTCATGGATCGCCATCGTTCCGGCTATCGTGCGGACCGATCCCGTGCCGACGCCGTACCTCCGCGTCGCTTCGAGCGCGCGCTCCCGCAGCCGCGGGTGTGTCGTAAGGCCGAGGTAGTTGTTCGACGACAGGTTCACAACCACGCGACGATCGACCGTCGTCTTTGGTTTCTGTTCGTCCTCGAGGATTCGCAGCCGGCGGTAGAGGCCCTGCGTCTTCAGGGTTTCGAGTTCGGCACCAAGATAGGCAAGCGGATCGCGGCGCATATGGGCTCGTTCAGCGGGGACCGAATTCGTCGAGCACGACAGACAGGATCGCGGCCGTCGGAATCGCCAGAATCGCACCCACCAGACCCCAGAGCGCGCCGCCCACCAGCAGTGCGATGAGCACGGCCACCGGACTGACGCCGACGCGGCGCTCCATGATCTTCGGCACGAGAATGTTGGCCTCGAGCTGATGAAGCACCAGGAAGTAGACGCCAACCCAGAACGCCAGCTTGGCCGACAAGGTCAGGGCGATCAAAACCGCCGTCACGCCGGCGACAATGGGCCCGACGATGGGAATCGTCTCGCCGACCGCGGCAATCAGCGCGACGACATAGAAGTAAGGCACACCGAACAGCGCGAGGCCGACGGCCGCGAACACGCCCATGACTCCGGCCAGTACCAGTTGCGCGCGCAGCCACGCGCTGACTTTCATGACGGCCTCGCGCGCCGCGGCTGCAACCGATGTTCGCTTCGTGTCGGGTACGAACCGCATGACAAAGGCAAAGATTGATTCGGCCTCGATCAGCAGATAAAAGCTCAGGATGACAACCGTGACGAGGCCGAAGACGCCGCCGACCACGCTCCATAACGCGATGAGCACGGTCCCGACCGCCCGCTGACCGGTGCCCGCCGGCGCGGTCTGGACAGCCTCTTCGAGCGTGACGCTCCGCGTCGACAGCCTGTACTCGATGAGAAATGCCTGGAAGCGATTGAAGTACTCGGGGGCTCGCTGCCAGAGCATTTCCGCCTGATCGGTGAGGGGCGGCACAACCATGAATCCGATCAGCACGAGCACCCCCACGATGAGGACGTAGACCGCGAGAATCGCGAAGACGCGGCGCACGGCGCTGCGCGCTTCACCTCTCGCAGGATGCTCCAGCAGCCGGACGAGCGGCGAGAAGCCCATCCCAACAAGCGCGCTGATGTAGATCAACATCAGCACGTCGCGCGCTTCGTAGAGGGCGAGCAGACCAACGCCCGCAGCCGCGACCGTGAAGACGGTGCGGACCATACGCCGGGTGAAATCTTGGTCGGAGCTCACCGCGTCACGGCCAGTGCGCGTTAACCTCGGGCGAGGTACTGAGTCGTGAAGTCCGCCATCAGTTTGTAAATGGCGGTGAGTTCGTCGGGCGGCGCCAGAAAGACGATGCGGAAGCAGCCGTCTTCAGGGCGCATCCCGAATCCCGAACCGTAGACACACAGCACGCCTGTCGCCCGCAACAGACCAAGCACGTAGTCTTCGTCCGTGCGGCCCGGTGGAAGCTCGAGCTTCGGCATCACGTAGAAGCCTGCGATGGGCGCGGAACACGACATGCCCGGCATCGCCGTCAGGCTCTTGACCGTGAGCGTGGCGCGTGTCTTGAGTTCCGCGCGGAAGATCGGCTGGTGCGAGCGATCGCCGAGGAGGGCCTCGGCAACGGCAAACTGCATCGGAACAGTGCTGCACAACCGTCCGTCCGCCATCTTCTTGATCGCGGCGAGCGCGCCGTCGAGCCTGGGCGAACGGCCGACGCCCATCCAGCCGGTGCGCCAGCCGGGCGCGAGGTACGCCTTCGACAGGCTCGAGAACGTAATGATGGCGGCGTCGGGATCGAGCTTGCCGATGGGATCAATGGGGCCGTCATGACCGAGGTCACCGTAAACCTCGTCGGCCAGAATCACGAGGCTATGCCGTTCCGCGAATTCGAGCAGCTCGCGCCGCGTCGAGGTCGGATACGTCGCGCCCGTCGGGTTGTTGGGATCGATGACGACCAGCGCCCGGGTGTCGGGCGTGACCAGGCTCTTCAGGTGATCGAGGTCGGGTTGCCAGCCGCGAGTCGGATCCGTTCGATAGTACCGGGCGCGCGCGTCGATCTTCGCGAGCACAGCCGTATAGAGCGGATATGTCGGCATCGGCACGAGCACTTCGCCGCCGCCGTCGACGAGCGCGCCGAGGACGAGGTCGATTGCTTCGGAGGTGCCCGCGGTGATGAGCGCCCGATCGGCTGAAATGGGGAATCCGTGCGATGTCAGCTCCGCCGCGACGGCTTCGCGCGCTGCGGGAATGCCCGGTGAGGGACCGTATCCGTTGTGGCCGTCGCGCATCGCGCGTTCAACGGCGGCAATCAGATGCGGCGGCGTCTTGAAACCGAAAGCGTTCGGGTCGCCGACGTTGAGGTAGCGGACTCGCATCCCCGTCGCTTCGACGCGCTGAGCTTCGGCGACGATGTTCCGGATGGCGTAGCTGAAGGTGTTGACGCGACGCGCGACTGGGATGGCCGTCGCGAGCTTCGAAGTGCTCACGCCGCCACTATACAACGGTGGGCCCGTCCAGAAGAGGTCGTCTTGCTTTCAGCCTCGGCTGAGACATCGGCCAGAAGCTGGCCCATAATGAGGGAAATGTTCAAAGCCGCACTTCTGCTGGCGGCGGCGCTTCAAGCCGCCGCCGTGCCGCAGCCGACTTTTCGATCGAGCGTCAACGTCGTGCGGCTGGCCGCCGTCGCGCGGGATCACAAGGGGCGATTTGTCCCCGATCTGACCGCGAGCGACTTCGAAATCTTCGACAACGGCAAACCCCGCGCGATCTCGGATCTTCGTCAGGACATCTCCGGCCTGAGCGTCGCCATGCTCTTCGACGTGAGCGGCAGCATGCAGGGCCAGCTCGCCGCGGCCCGTGAGGCGGCCTCCTTCGTCCTCGGTTCACTCGACCAGCGCGATGAAGCCGCCGTGTTCCGGTTCGACACCCGACTCGAGGAAGCGATGCCGTTCACGGTGGGGCTGCGCGCCCTGCCGCCCTCGATGTCGACCGTCGTGCCGTTTGGCGCGACGTCATTGCACGACGCGATCGCGAAGACGGCCGAGCGCGTCGCCACCCGCGAGGGGCGCCGTCGCGCCGTGGTGGTGTTCACCGACGGCAACGACAATGCGAGCCGTCTGACGCCGCCGGAAGTGTCCGGCATCGCGAGCGCGATCGACGTTCCGGTCTACATCGTCGGTGTCGTGTCGGCACTGGACGACCCCGCTTCGGAGACGGCGACATCGTCGGCCGAGAACTCACCGCTCGCGGGCGCGCTCGCCAACCTCGCCGCGTGGACAGGGGGAGAGGCGTTCGTTGTCAGTTCGAGCGCCCAGCGGAATGTCGTCGCGCGGCAGATTGTCGACGAGCTGCGGCATCAGTACCTGATCGCGATCGAATCGGGGGTCGAACGAGGATGGCACCGGCTGATCGTGAAGACGCGCCACAAGGACGTCACGGTCCGGGCGCGAAGCGGATATATCGTCGGGCAATGACGCCCGAGTGGGTGGGGAGAAGGAGCGAGATCATGCGGAACTCTATCGCGGCCCGGGCGGCCCTGGCTGCTGTGTCCATCGCGCTGCTCGCAGCCGGAGGGACGGCGGCGTGCGCGACGAAGAAATTCGTCAGGACGAGCGTCGGCGAAGTGAACGACAAGGTGGATTCCCTCGGCCGGTCCGTCGAGCAGACGCAGGAGCGCACGCGCCAGAACGAGGCCAGGATCGCCGAAGTAGACACCAAGGCGCAGGGCGCGGCGAGCGCCGCGCAGCAGGCCAATGGCGCGGCGGCCACGGCGCAGAATTCCGCCAACGCCGCCGGCACCGCGGCGAAGGCCGTCGACACGAAGCTCGACACGTTCGACAAGGCGTCGCGCCGGCTCGTGCTTGAAGTCGTGCTGAGCGAGAACTCCGGCGGGTTCGAGTTCGGGAAGAAGGATCTGCCCGAAGGCGCCAGGCAGCAGATCGATCAACTCATCTCGCAGCTGAAGCAGGACCCCAAGAACGTCTACATCGAAATCGAAGGTCATACCGACAACATCGGAGCAGCGGAATTCAACGAGAAGCTCGGACTGGAGCGCGCGCAAGCGGTGGAGCGCTACCTGTACGAGAAGCACCAGGTGCCGCTGCATAAGATCAATGTGATCAGTTACGGGATGAACAAGCCGATGGCGGACAATAAGACGAAGGAAGGCCGGGCGCAAAACCGCCGAGTTGTCATCCGCGTCCTCGCCTAGCCGCGGTTCCGGAGAATCATGGCGATCCGCACTGAACTGAGCCTGCGTATCCAGAACAGTCCCGGTGCGCTCGGCGGCGTCTGCCGGCTGATGTCCGCTGAGCACGTCGGCATCATCGCGATTTCGCTCGAAGCGACCGGCCAGTTGCGGCTGGTGGTCGATAACCACGTGCACGGGGCGGCGGTGTTGCGCGAACGCCACCACAGCGTGACCGAGCGCAGCGTCGTGGTGCTGGCCCTCTCGAACGCCCCGGGCTCGCTGGCCGCGGCGCTGAAGCTTGTCGCCGACGTGGGCATCAACATCGACTACGTCTATGGCGGCGCGGCGGACGGCGGATCATCCGCCTCGGTCGTGCTTGGTGTCGACGATGCGATGCGGGCATCGGCCGCGGCGGGTGTCTGAATCACACCATCATCAAATCCATGAAGTTATTCGTCGAGCCCATGGACGCGACCGTCATCGAAGTCGACGGTAACGGCCGCGTGAACATCGAAAACGAGGGCTGGTCGGTTCCGACTCTGCAGGAACGACGGGCCATCATCTATGCGGCCAGGGATGAGATGTCGGCCCTCGACGAGCTCATCACCATCCTCGAAAAACCGCACCAGACCGCATAGCCGCCGTCGGGTCGGTGGGCTATACTTCCCGGGTTTTGGCGTCCCCACTTGTCTGAGGGCTTGTTCATGGCTCAGAAGAACAACGATCCCGAAAAACGCGAGCAGATCAACCGCGGCCGCCGCAACTTCCTGAAGACGGCAGGTGTGGCTCCGCTTGCCGCGGGCGTCGCGGGAGCAGCCATCGCCGAGGCGCAAACGGGTGCGACGATCGTCGGCCCGGGCAACGTGCCGGTTCAGCTCATGGTCAACGGCAAGCGCGTGAATCTGAACATCGAGCCGCGCATGACGCTGCTCAACGCGCTTCGCAACAAAGCCGATCTCACCGGCAACAAGCGCGGATGCGATCGCGGCGTGTGCGGTGCCTGCACGATGATCATCGACGGCCGTACCGCATACTCGTGTTCGACACTGGCGATCGAAGTGCAGGGCAAACAGATCCGCACGGTCGACGGCCTGGCCAATGGCGCGACGCTGCATCCGGTGCAGCAGGCGTTCTGCGACCGCGACGCGCTGATGTGCGGCTTCTGCACGCCGGGGTTCGTCATGGCGACGGTCGCGCTCATCGAAAAGCATCCCAATCCAACGCCCGCGCAGGTGAAGGCGGGCCTCGACGGCAACATCTGCCGCTGTGGGACGTTCACTCGAATCATGGAAGCGGCGACCAGCGTGAAGGGGGTGGCTCGTGGCTAAGGCACAGAATCCGGCTCCGCAGCCGGCGCCGCCCGGACCGACCGCGAACGCGAAGAAGTACGCCTGGCCCGAAAAGCCGGTCGTGCTCAGCACGCGCGTCAAGCGGCTCGATGGTCCCGACAAAGTGTCGGGCCGAGCCAGGTACAGCTTCGATATCAACCGCCCGGGAATGATCTTCGGCAAGATCGTCCGCTCGCCGCATCCGCACGCGCGCGTGACCGCGGTCGATCTGAACGAGGCGCGACGCGCGCCCGGCGTCCGGGCAGCGCTCGTGTGGAAGGAACCCGGGAGAGGGCCGGAAAACGAAGTTCGCTATCAAGGCGAGCCCGTCGCCGCTGTCGCGGCGGACACAGAAGAGCAGGCGATCGACGCCGCGCGGCTGGTCAGGGTCACGTACGACGTGCTTGACCACGTCGCCACGGAAGCGCAGGCGATGGCGAGCGACGCATCGGTCGTGTTCGAGGGCGGCAACACGCGGAAAGGTGCCACACAGGAAGCCGGCAACCTCGAAGAGGGCTTCAAGCAGGCGGCCCACATCGTCGAGCAGACGTATTCCACGCATGTCATCACGCACGTCTGCATGGAGTCGCACGGCTGCGTGTGCGAGTGGGAGGGCGACAAGCTGACGGCGTGGGTGTCGACGCAAGGTGTGCACGCCTCCAGGCAGCAGTTGGCGGACGGCCTGAAAATTCCCCAGGCCAACATCCGCTGCGTCACCCAGTACATGGGCGGCGGTTTCGGCAGCAAAGTGGCCGTAGGCGCCGAGGGTCTCATCTGCGCGCGGCTGGCGCAACAGGCGACGGCGCCCGTGAAGCTGTTCCTCGATCGCAAGGAGGAGCATCTCGACACAGGCAACCGGCCGTCGGCGTTCGCGAAGATTCGCGCCGGCGTGTCGGCCGACGGCAAGTTGACGGCATTCGACGGCCAGAGCTGGGGCACAGGCGGTGCGGGCCAGCCATCGGGCTTTCCGCTTCCTTACATCTATCAGTTCCCGAATCGCCGCCGCGTCCACACCGACGTCTTCATCAACGCGGGGACGCAGCGCCCGATGCGCGCGCCCGGCCACCCGCAGGGCTGTTTTCTCACCGAAATCCTGATGGACGAGCTCGCCGATCGCGTCCGCATGGATCCGGTCGAGTTCCGCATCAAGAACCTGCCCGAGGCCTCACCGAATGCGGCGTGGGGCGACTATTTCATGCAGGGCGCGAGAGCGTTTGGCTGGGCCAAGCGCCACCCGACTGGCGACCCGACGCCTGGCCCGATCAGGAACGGATTCGGCGTCTCGGCGCACCAGTGGGGCGGTGGCGGCCGGGCCGGACGAGCGCACTGCGAGATCACGTCCGACGGCGGCGTCGTGATGAGGGCTGGCACGCAGGACATCGGCACCGGCACAAGGACGATCGTCGCAATGCTCACTGCTGAAACACTCGGCCTCCCGGTCAGCGCCGTGAAGCCGGAGATCGGCGACACGATGTATCCGGCATGCGGTGCCTCGGGAGGCAGCACGACCGCGGCGTCGATCAGTCCGGCGATTCGCATCGCTGCGGGCAAGGCGCTCGATCAACTGTTCGAGAAAGTGGCGCCGCAACTCGGCGTCACCGCCGACATGCTGGTCGCCGACGCCGGCCGTATACACGTCAAGGGCAGCGCGTCCAAAGGCATGACCTGGAAGGACGCCTGCAAGCTGATCAGCACGGAACCGATTTCGGTAGACGGGGAGTGGGAAGCCGGTCTGTCGTCCACGGGCACGAGCGGCGTGCAGTTCACCGAGGTCGACGTCGATATCGAAACCGGCATCGTCAAGGTGAAGCGCGTCCTGACGGTTCAGGACTGCGGGTTGATCGTCGATCGCCTGACTGCCGAGAGCCAGGTCTACGGCGGCATCATCGGCTCGCTCAACTTCGCGCTGTTCGAGGATCGCATCCTCGATCGCGTCACCGGCCAGATGGTAAACCCGAACATGGAGTCGTACCTGCTGGCCGGCATGTCCGACATCCCCAAGATCGACGTCATGCTGGTCGACACGCCCGTGCAGCGCGCGCGCGGCGTGATCGGCATCGGCGAGCCACCCACGGTTTCGACGGCTTCTTCCATCGCCAACGCCGTGCGGAATGCCACCGGCGCGACCGTCAGGTCGCTGCCCCTGCACCCACACCGGATTCTGGCGGCCATCGAGGAGCAGAAAGCAGGAGGCACGCAGTGAAAGCCTTCGAGTACGCGAACCCCACGAACGAGAAGGACGCCGTCGCGGCGCTCCAGATCACCGGGCGCGTGGCGCTGCCGCTCGCCGGCGGCATGGATCTTGTCGCCCGGATGAAGGATTACGTCACGTCGCCCGACCGCCTGGTCAACGTGAAGAACGCGCTCGACTCGTCGATTGTGTCGACGCTCGACGGCGGGCTGAAGATTGGCGCCGGCGTGAAGATCGCCGACCTTGCCGAACACGCCCAGGTCGGGAAGCTTTACCCGGCTGTCGTCGCGGCCGCGGGCGAGGTCGGCACGCCGCAGATTCGAAACGCCGGCACCGTTGGCGGCAATGTGAATCAGCGTCCGCGCTGCTGGTACTACCGCCAGGAAGAATTCAACTGTTACAAGAAGGGCGGCAACCGCTGCTTCTCACCGGCGGGTGAAAACCAGTATCACGCGATCTTCGGCAACGATGGACCGAGCCACATCGTGCACGCGTCCAGCCTGGCCGTCCCCTTCACCGCCTACGGCGCGACCTTCCGGATCCTCGGGCCAAACGGCGAGCGAACGGTGCCTGCATCAGATTTTTTCACGATGCCCACGCTGCAGAATGTCAAGAAAGAGAACGTGCTCGCCGACGACGAGATCCTGACGCACGTGATGCTGCCCGCGCCGGGCAACGTCAAGAGCGGCCACTACGAGGTGCGCTACAAGGAATCGCACGACTGGCCGCTCGCCTTCACCACGATCGTGCTGACGATGAACGGCAACATGATCCGTTCGGCGCGTGTCGTGCTCGGAGCCGTCGCGCCGATTCCATGGCGATCGACGGATGCCGAACAGGCGCTGGTTGGCAAGCCGCTCAACGAGGCGACTGCCGCGGCCGCGGGCGAGGCTGCGGTTCGCGCGGCGAAGCCGCTCAGCCGGAACGGCTACAAAGTGCAGATCACGAAGACGGCCGTTAAGCGGGCGATCATGCAGATCGCCGGGCTTAAACCCGTGCAACTGAGAGCGTAGCCATGGACCATTTGATTTCGCCAAAGCTTCAGCCGGGAGTGCACTGCCTCAGCCTCCGCCATAAGGGCATGTTCGTGACCGCTGTGCCCTATCCCGAAGAGGCAAACTTCTACGATAAGTACGAGGGCACCGCGTACTGGTGCGCAGACACGCAAGTCGGGTTCGGGCCTGATGGGCACCCGGTCAACGTCCAGGAATGCACAGGCGAGCGCGGCTGCTGCAAGCACTGACGAGGTCGGTGGCGTAGCAGTGGCTTTATAATGTCTGTGAGGTTTTGATCTATGAAACGAACGATTGCGTTGGCAGCGATTATCGGATTGGCTGGAACAGTGGCGATCGCTGCAGGCGGCGCGACCGTGACCGGCCAATACGTTGAAGCCCGCACCGCCGAAGTCTTCACGGGCGGCTGCGTCATGGGCAGCGAGGCCGAAACGCTTGGCAGGCAGGCCGTGCTGGCATGGCGCGTCGATCGCGGCACCGTCAACGGCGTGCCGGTTGACGGCCTCTCGGTCGTGGCTGCGCTCGTCGGCGACAAGAACCTCGGTCTGCACGAAATCGGCGGGGGCAAGGCTGTTGTGAAATCGGCATTGTATGTCGACGATCGCGCGAACCCGGCGCAGCGCATCGCACTCGTCGCGCTCGCCCACGATCTGACGACGAGCATCGGCACGATCGTGTCGGTGACGCCCGCGCCGATTCAGTTCGCCGACGCCGGCCGCGAGATCCACGTCGCGACGTCGAACATCGCGCTCGACGTCAACAAGGAAATGTCCCACGACCCGACCTGTGGCGCGCAGCTGTGGTTCCACCCGCTGGCGGCCGTCGACGAGGCCACGATGGGCGTGGCCGATCAGAACAGCTTCAATGGTTCGATGCTCGGCACCAAGTGGAGCGACCCGAACAAGCGCTCCGCATTCTTCGGCACGTTCAGCAAATAGAAGGCTGGACGGGCAGGATAGGCAGGAAGGGCTGGAAGGCCAAGAACCTTCCGGCCCTTTCTTTTTGTGTTCTGCCGTCCTGCCCATCCCGCCTATCCTGCCCGTTCAGCCCATATGGACCTCAAAGGCAAAGTCGCGTTAATCACCGGCGCCAAACGCATCGGCTCCGTCGTCGCCGCGGAACTGGCCGCGCACGGAGCGGATGTCGCGATCGCTTACGCCCGATCGAGAGCCGAAGCCGAGCGGACAGCCGAAGGCGTGACGGCCGCGGGGCGGCGGGCGGCGATCTTCCAGACCGACCTGACGGATGCCGGCAGCTGCCGGAAGCTTGTCGAGGACGCCGCTGCAGCGTTGGGACGTCTCGATGTGCTCGTCCATATGGCTTCCGTGTATGTGTCCAAGCCCTTCGACGAGCTCACGCCTGCCGACTTCGACGGCACGCTGGCCGTCGAACTGCGCGCGGCGTTCCTGCTCGCGCACGCAGCGGCGCCGCACATGCGGCGGCAGGGCGGAGGCCGCATCATTCTTTTCAGCGACTGGCTGCCGCGAAGCGGACGCCCGCGCTACAAGGGACTCCTGCCCTACTATGTCGGCAAAGGCAGCATCATCGCGCTCACAGAGGCGCTCGCGCTCGAACTGGCGGCCGACAACATCCTCGTGAACGCCGTGGCTCCCGGACCGATCCTCGCGCCGCCAGCCACGACGGCAGCCGAGCACAAGGCGGTCGCCGACGCGACTCCTCTCGGACGCTGGGGCGGTGAGCTCGAGATCGCGAAAGCGGTGCTGGCGTTCGTCGAGCTGGATTTCGTCACCGGTGAAACTTTCCGCGTCGACGGCGGCCGCCACGTGAAATAATCCGGCGCGATGTGGGTGGCTCTGCCGGTCATCGTGGCGGCCGGTGCCATTGTGGTCATCCTCCTTCTGGTGCGCGCGCGGCGGCGCGATCGTCTGGCCGCCGACCGATGGGCCATGATTTCGCGCGTCAGCGCGCTCCTGGCCGAAAGCGTCCATGCCGACACGACGCTCGAAGATGTGGCTCGGCTGCTGGTGCCGCAGTTCGCCGACTGGTGTGCGCTGCATCTCGTCGAGGA
>Ga0137395_10000054_pt1 | contig 33411 bp, 26 predicted proteins | sample czobulk216metaG_FD_108283 | JGI IMG/M metagenome (GOLD analysis project Ga0137395, IMG submission 108283) | Vadose zone soil microbial communities from Angelo Coast Range Reserve, California, USA - czobulk2.16 metaG | ecosystem: Environmental > Terrestrial > Soil > Vadose zone | place: USA...
GATCACGAGCGTGAGGAACGGATCCAGTGACCACGATCGCGTTGCCGCGAAGCTGAGGTAGGCACCGAGCACCACGAGCGCGCCGTGTCCGACGTTGATGATCCGCATGACCCCGAAGATCAATGTCAATCCCGACGCCATCAGCGCATACACCCCCCCTGTGAGGATGCCGAGCACCACGGCCTCGAGAACCAGGTTCATGCGGGCAGATTAAGAGCGGGGACGGCGGAGCTCACCGTCCCCGTATCACGCCTTACTTCCAGGCCTTCTTCGGGTACTCGGGTTGGGCAGCCGCCACGGATGCCGGGTAGACAAAGATCGCCTGGCCACCCTGCCACTGCTCGATGTAGACGCCCACCCCACCCTGCGGCCGTCCCGCAGAGTCGAACGACATCGGTCCCTGGACGGTCTGGTATGTGCCCGTGTGCAGTGTCGTGATCAGCTTGGCGTTGTCGATGCTGTTGGCCTTGGTGGCCGCCTGGTCGATGACCTGTCCGACGCTGTACGCCTCGGCCGCGTCAGCGCTGATGTCCCCGGCGGCGCCGCCGTACTTGGCAATGAACTCGGCAACGAACTTGTCGTTGCCGTACGCGGTGGCGCTCGCGGTCCATCCCGCCGGGACCATGATGCCCTCGGTGTTGGCGCCCAGCGCATCGGAGAACGTCTTGCCCTGGTCCGGACCGGTCGTCTCGATGATCGTCTTCGGGTTGTAGTGCTGCTGCGCGAACGTCTTCGCGAAGGCGACCGCGTCGGGGAACTGCGTACCGAGGATCACAGCATCCGCCTTCGAGTGCACGACATTGAGCGCGATGGGCGTGAAGTCGGTGGTCTCGGCCGGGTACACCTTGTAGTAAGCCGTCGTGATGCCGCCCGCCTCCAGGAGGCTCTTGGCCTTGTCGATCTGGGGCTGCGTGAACGGGTCGTCCTGGGTTGCGTAGGCGACGCTCGCCGGCCTCTGGTCAGAAGGTAGCGAGAGCAGCCACTTCGTGTAGCTCACCAAGTTGTCCTCAATCGAGGCCGGCTGCACGAAGAAGATGTTCGTCAGTCCCTGTTGGAACACCTTCGGACCGCCTCCAGCCGGCTCTGCGAATGCGTAGCCAAACCGCGAAGCCACTTGCGACGCCGGGATGGTGAGCAGGCTCGAGAACGGCCCGAAGACCAGCGCCACCTTGTCCTCAGTGATCAGCTTCTGGTAGTTGGTGACCACCTGCTGAGGGCTGCTGGTGTCGTCGACGTACTTCATCGTGATCTTGTGACCGAGCAGCCCGCCCTTGGCGTTCTCGTCCTGCGCCCACAGGTCGTAGCCCTGAACGAGCGCCTTGCCGTCGCCCGAGAAGTCGCCGCTCAGCGACACGGACACGCCGATAGTGATCGGGGCGGCGGGGGCGGCAGTGCTGCTGCTCCCGCACGCGGCCACCGTCAAACCAAACAGCGCCATAGAGGCGGCCATCAAGCGTCTGCGCATCTCGCTCCTTCCCTTCCCCGGCTTGTCGAAACCGCCACGGGCGCGGGAATTTCGTGCGATCCCACCCCGTGAACAAACGATTGCTCTATCGTATTCACGCGTGGAAGCCGTGTCAATCGGAGGCTCCTGCCAGTGCCGGCGACGCTGAAGGAGCTGGCGGCCAGGGCGAAGGTTCACCCGTCGACAGTTTCGCGCGTCGTCAACCAGGACCCCCGCCTCCGCATCGGCCCGGCGACACGGGCGCGAATCGAGGCCCTGCTGCGTGAGACGGAGTACCGGCCGAACCACGTCGCTCGTGGGCTGAAACTCCGGCAGACCCTGGTCCTCGCCGTCGTGATTCCCGACATCACGAACCCATTCTTCGGCGGCCTCTTCCGGGGCGTCGAGGACGGCGCGGCAGCGCGGGGCTACCAGGTGATGCTGTGCAATACCGACGGCAGCCCCGATCGCCAGCGCGCTCACCTGCAGACCCTTGTCGCGAGGCGGGTGGACGGCGTGATCCTCGCCAGCACGTTCATGAAGGATCCCGCGGTCCGCTGGCTGCGCCACCAGAGCGTGCCCTACGTGCTGGTCAACCGCTTCAGCGATCCCGGCCTCGACCCGTTCGTGGGGTCGGACGACGTGACCGGCGCCCGCCTCGCGACGCAGCACCTGATCGAGCTGGGCCACACCCGGATCGGCCACCTCGCGGGGCAGTCGACCGTCAGCACCGGGCTGCTCCGCCGGCGGGGCTACCAGGCGGCAATTACGGAGGCGGGGTTGACCGCGGACCCGGAGCTCCTGGTCGAGTCGGGTTTCGTTGAGGAGGGCGGCGTCCGCGGGATCGAGCGGTTGCTCTCCCTGGACAGGCCGGCCACGGCGGTCTTCGCTGTCACCGACATGGTGGCGGTTGGCGCGTACAGCGCAGCTCGCCGGCTGGGGCTCCGGCTCCCTGAAGACCTGGCCATAGTCGGCTACAACGACATCCCGCTCGCGTCGCGGCTCATCCCCGGCCTGACCACCGTGCACGTGCCGATCCACGAGTTCGGCAGCGCGGCGTCGCGGCTGCTGATCGAGCAGATCGAGAATGGCCACGGCGATCCGCGCCGGCTGGTGTACGCGCCGCAGCTCGTGGTCCGCGGGTCCACCGTGGCGGGCGCCGACGCGCCGGCGGTCCACGTGGCGTCTCGCGGCGCGGGCGAATAGGCTATGGGATGGGCAAACGTTTGCGCGTTCCAGGTCCTCAGGGGGCGGATTTGAGCACGGTCGATGGCAAGCTGGGATGGATCGGGACCGGCCGGATGGGCTTCGCGCTGGCGAGCCGGCTGCTTAAGAACGGGTGCGATGTGGCTGTCTACAACCGCACGCGAGCCAAGGCCCGGCCCCTCGCCGACATGGGCGCGCGCCTGGTCGAGCGGCCGGCCGACCTCGCAGACCGCGACATCGTGATGGTCTCGGTGGCGGATTCGCCGGACTTCGCCGCCGTAATGACCGGCCCTGACGGGCTGCTCGCCAACGGTGGGCGTGTGCCACGCGTGGTGGTCGACACCTCGACGGTTTCCATGGACGTATCAAGGCAGGTCCGCGAGCAGGCGCACCGGCTCGGCGCGGCCCTGCTCGCCGCGCCCGTCAGCGGCAACGCCAAGGTCGCCCGCGCGGGCAAGCTCACCATGGCGGTGTCAGGACCCCGCGACGCCTTCGAGCTGGCGCGCCCTTACCTCGAGATGCTCGGCACGCGGGCGGTGTGGGTGGGCGAGGGCGAGGCCGCTCGACTTGTGAAGATCTGCCACAACCTCGTGCTCGGTGTGATGACGCAGATCATGGCCGAGACGACCGTGCTCGCCGAGCGAGGCGGGGTCTCGCGCGCCGACTACCTCGATTTCCTGAACTCCAGCGTCATGGGTTCCACATTCAGCCGCTACAAGACGCCGGCGTTCGTGAACCTCGACTTCACCCCGACCTTCACAGGCCATCTGCTGCGCAAGGACTTCGAGCTCGGCCTCGACGCCGCGCGTGAGATGAGCGTCCCGATGCCCGTCTCGGCGCTGGTGCACCAGATCGTGGTTGGACTCATCGGCAGTGGTCTCGGAGACCAGGACTTCGCCACCCTGCTCGAGCTCGAGGCACGCGCGGCGAACCTGACGCTCGAGCCCGACTCGCGTGCAGTGCCGGACGGCCTGGCGCCCCCGCCATGAGCGCCACCGACGGCGTCACACCACTCGACCTCTACACGCGCATGCTTCGGATCCGCCTGTTCGAGGAGCAGGTCAACGACCTCTACACGTCGGCCAAAATGCCGGGGCTCGCGCACCTCTACATAGGTGAGGAGGCGGTGGCGGTCGGCGTGTGCTCCGCGCTGAGAGATGACGACTACATCACGAGCACCCATCGCGGCCACGGCCACTGCCTGGCCAAGGGCGCGAGCGTGGACCGCATGTTCGCGGAGCTGCTCGGCAAGGAGGCGGGCTACTGTCGCGGCAAGGGCGGCTCGATGCACATCGCCGACCAGGAGAAGGGGAACCTCGGGGCGAACGCCATCGTTGCGGGCAGCGTCGGAATTGCCACCGGGGCCGCGCTCTCGGCAAAGAAGCGCAGCACGGACCAGGTCTCCGTCTGTTTCTTCGGGGAGGGGGCGCTCGGCCAGGGCATCGTGTACGAGTGCATGAACATGGCCGCGCTCTGGAAGCTGCCCGTCATCTATGTATGCGAGAACAACTTGTACAACGAGTACACGCACTATCGCGAGACGACGGCCGGTGACATCGCATTGCGCGCGCAGGCATTCGGCATCCCGTCCGTCGAGGTCGACGGCCAGGACGTGATGAAGGTGCGCGAAGCGGCCGCGGCCGCGGTGCAGCGGGCGCGGTCGGGTGGTGGACCGTCCTTTTTGATGTTCATGACCTACCGGCAGCGCGGCCACCACGTGGGCGACATCGATCGGACGTACTACCGCTCGAAGGACGAGGAGCGTCGCTGGGCGGAAGAGCGTGACCCGCTGCGCGCGCTGGCGCAGGTGCTGATCTCGGACGGGACCGCGGACGCGGCCTCCTTGGACCGCATTGAGGAGGAGGTGCGCACCGAGATCAGCGAAGGCGTCAAGTTCGCCCTCGAGGCGCCCTACCCGTCACCCGCCGAGGTGACCGAGGACGTCTATGCCTGAGCAGGCCGTCGCCGAGCGCCAGCTGACGATGGCTGAGGCGGTGCGCGAAGCGCTCGCCCAGGAGATGCGGCGCGATCCGCGCGTCTTCATCATGGGCGAGGACGTGGCCGAGGCCGGCACACCGTTCAAAGTCCTGAAAGGCCTGGTTGACGAGTTCGGTACCGAGCGCGTGATGGACACTCCGATCTCGGAGGCCGGCTTCACGGGCATCGCCCTGGGTTCGGCGATGACCGGCATGCGGCCCGTGGTCGACATCATGTTCGGCGACTTTCTGTTCATCGCACTGGACCAGATCGCCAACCAGGCCGCGAAGGTGCATTACATGTCGGGCGGCAAGCTGAGCGCGCCGATAGTGATCCGCACGACCCTTGGAGCAACGCGCCGTTCGGCGGCCCAGCACAGTCAGAGCCTGCACGCGCTGGTGAGCCACATCCCCGGATTGAAGGTGGCGCTGCCGTCGACGCCGTACGACGCAAAGGGCCTCATGAAGAGCGCAATTCGCGACGGCAATCCGGTCGTGATCTTCGAGGACAAGATGATGTTCACGGTCAAAGGCTCGGTCCCCGAGAACGACTACACGATTCCGTTCGGTCAGGCCGACATCAAGCGCGAGGGCACGGACATCACGCTGGTCGCGACGAGCAGCATGGTCTACGTGGCGCTCGCGGCGGCGGACACGCTCGCCGTAGACGGGATCTCAGCGGAGGTGATCGACCCGCGGACGACGGTCCCGCTCGATGTGGATACGCTCGTGCGCTCGGCGATGAAGACGGGTCACGCCATCGTGATCGACGAGGGCTATCAGAGCTACGGCGTGACCGCCGAGATCGCGTCGGTGATCGCGGACGGCGCCTTCTATCAGCTCGACGCCCCAGTCAAACGCATGGGCGCAATGGACGTGCCGATCCCGTTCTCGCCGGCGCTCGAGGACCTCACCGTGCCGACGGCGGCGATGGTCGTCGAGCTCGCTCGTGAACTGGTTCGAAAGGGGAACTGAAATGGCACTCAAGACTTTCGGTCGGATGGCCGTCGACTGGGAGGAACGCGTCAACTTCGATCGTCTGCGGAGTGCGCGCCTCGAGCGCGCGGGCGCCGAGCTGGCCCAGTCCGAGCTAGGCGCGCTCCTGTGTTTCGACATGAACAACATCCGGTACCTGACCGCGACGCAGATCGGCACGTGGGCGTTCGACAAGCTCATCCGCTTCGCGCTCCTGCCGCGAGGCGATCAGCCGATCCTGTGGGACTTCGGTTCTGCAGCACGGCACCACCAGCTGTATTGCCCCTGGCTGGGTGATCGATCGAGGGCAGGGCTCTCGACCTTCAGAGGCTCCATCGCACCGGAGGCAGGCCGGCCGCAGGATGTCGCGCAGAAGATCAAGGTCGAGCTCGAGCAGCGCGGGCTGCTGGGGGAGCCGCTCGGCGTCGACATCGTCGAGCCACCGGTTCTCTTCGCGTTGCAGGATGCGGGCATCAAGGTGCTCGACGGCCAGCAGGTCATGCAGCGCGCTCGCATGATCAAGACCGAAGACGAGATCACACTTCTGAACCAGTCATGCGCGATGGTCGACGCCGCGTACGACGAGCTGTACGGAACGATGAAGCCGGGCATCCGCGAGAACGAATGCGTGGCCGTCGTCGCGAATAGCCTGTACAACCAGGGCTCGGAATTCGTCGAGGGTGTGAACGCGATCTCCGGCGAACGTTGCAGCCCCCACCCGCACAACTTCTCCGACCGCGCACTCAGGCCAGGCGACCCCGCCTACTTCGACGTGCTCCATTCGTTCAACGGCTACCGCACGTGCTACTACCGCACGTTCGCGATTGGCAGCGCCTCACCCGCGCTGGTCGACGCGTACAAGCGTTGCCGCGACTACCTGGACCAGGCGATCGCGCTCGTGAAGCCGGGCGTGACCACCGCCGAGGTCACGAGCGTGTTCCCGAAGGCGGAGGAGTTCGGCTTTGCTGACGAGGAGGCCGCCTTTGCGCTGCAGCTCGGCCACGGCGTGGGCCTCTCGATCTGGGAGAAGCCGGTCTTCTCGAGGCTCGTCTCGATGGACCACCCCGAGGTGATCCAGGAGAACATGGTCTTCGCGCTGGAGACGTTCTGGCCGGCGTCGGATGGTTGGTCGGCCGCACGGATCGAGGAGCAGATGGTGGTGACCAAGGACGGCGCCGAGATCATCACCCGCTTCCCCGCCGAGGAGCTGCTCGTCGCGGGGCGGCGCTACCGCACCGCGGGCGGATCGCTGCCGACGACGCGGGAAACTCAGTCGAACCTCAACGCCGACGGCCGCAGCCGCGTGGTACAGAGTGCCCGCCACGAGGCCTCCAAGGTGAAGACCGATCGCAGCTGAGGTCGTCATGCCGGCGCTCGGCATGGCGCAGGAGACCGGCCGGCTAGTCCGGTGGCTGAAGCGCGAAGGGGAGCAAGTCGCCAAGGGGGAGGTCCTGATGGAGGTCGAGACCGACAAGGCGACCGTCGAAGTGGAGGCGCCAGCGGGCGGGACCGTCGCCGCGATCACCGCGGCAGAAGGCGATGAGGTGCCAGTCGGGCAGACGATCGCGCTGATCCTGGCTCCCGGCGAATCAGTCGCCAGCGCGCAACGCACCGTGACAACCGTGCATGAGCCACAGCCATCGCCGCCGCGTGATCCGTCTTCCACAGTGCTCTCGCCAAGCACGCCGCACGCGGCCGGTCGGCCGCCGGCCTCGCCCAAAGCGCGCCGGCTGGCGGAGGAGCGCGGCGTCGACATCGCGCGCATCGCGGGCAGCGGACCGGGCGGCGCGGTGCTGGAGGGCGACGTCCTTCAGACGCGTGCCGATGGGGCGCAGGCGGGGTCCCGCACGTGGCGGGCGATGGTGGAGAGCGTTTCGCGTGGCTGGCGTGAGGCGCCACACTTTTTCGTCATCCGCGAGATCGACGCGGCGGCACTCGTCGAGGAGCGAGCGCGGCAGCCGGAGGGGGTGACGTATACCGACCTGCTCCTAAGGGCAACGGCGCAGGCATTGGTCAAGCACCCCCGGATGAACGGCTCAAGCGCAGAGGTGAACCTCGGACTCGCGGTCGCTCGGCCGGCCGGGTTGATCGTGCCGGTCATCCACGGAGCCGATCGCCTGGAGGTGGCCGAGATCGCCAACCAACGCCGGCTGCTGCTGGACCGCGTCCGAGCCAGCAAGCTTCGGTCTGCGGATCTTTCCGGCGGCACGTTCACGCTGAGCAATCTCGGCATGTACGGCGTCGACCTGTTCACCGCGATCTTGACCGACGGGCAGGCGGGCATCCTAGCGGTCGGGCGCATCGCTGATCGGGTGGTCGCACGCAACGGCGTGCCAGCGGTCAGACCGACGGTACTGATCAGCCTTAGCTGCGACCACCGCCGCGTTGACGGCGCCCAAGCCGCGCAGTTCGTGGACACGCTGGTGGATCTACTGGAGACGAGGCTCTCAACCTAGAAGAGCCGACCGCACCCATCCCGTTCATACAGCATGCTACCCAGCGGCGATCGGCGAATGCGAATCGCGATTCCTGAACAGCGCGACTCGAACTGTTAACCGCAAGGTTTAGGGTTCGAATCCCTATTCCGGAGCCAATTTCTGAATACGAATTGGCGGTAGCCGTCAAATACCAATTGACTGGGGGTTACAGCAGCGGTACAGCAAAGCCGATCCGAATCCTGGCCCGTCGGGAGCTCGTCCGAGATCAGATTCGGCCTGCTAGCTCGGTCGCGCGGCACAACCTTTGGGTGCAAAACCGCAAGGTCCTCAAGCTGTCGATAAGAGACGACCATCGCTCGCTTGGACGGGCTGTACCAACCGGGGCAAGACGGTACTTCGTGGCGCGGATCTATCTGTCCAGCGTCGAGCGAAGCGCCCAGCGCCATTGCGGCAGCGGCACGCGCCATGTTCGCGAAGGATTGCGCAGGCTTCTCCCAGCTGTGCCTAGGTCTTAGGGTCAGCTGAGCGGACGATGGTTTCGGCCGGTCCCCCGTTGTCCGCGGCTACGATGCGCAGCATGGAGGTCGCTGGAGCCGCCGGCACAACGATCACGCGCGTCCGCTCACGCGTGCTGGACCTGCCGCTTCCTGACGCTTTCCACCCCGCGTGGGGACGTGGACAGGTCCAGCGATCGTTCTACGTGACCATCGTCGAGGTGGAAACCGCCGACGGCGTGACCGGCGTGACAGCCGCTGAGGCCGGGCCCGAAGCGGCGGTGTGCATCGATCGTTTCGTAACGCCGCATCTCCTGGGTGAGGACCCGACTAGCCCGGAGCGCTTCGTTGGTGTCCTGCGCGACGCCGAGATCCTGGGCTCGCCTGTGTACTGCGTCGAGATCGCGCTCTGGGACATCATCGGCAAGCTCGCGCGCACGCCGGTTTACAAGGTGTGGGGCGCGGTGACCGACCGCGTCCCGGCCTACTGCGCCACTGGCGAGGTTCGCGACGCCAGAGAACGGGTCGAGGATTGCCGCCGCATCGCGGCCGACGGTTTTCGCGCCGTCAAGCTGCGCTTCCATGCGGACGATCCGCGTGACGACCTTCGAGTCGTCGAGGCGATCCGCGGGGCGCTCGGCGATTCGCTGGCGATCCTGGTCGATGCCAACCAGGCCGGCGTTCTCCCAGGCCTCGGTGGCCATCGTCCGTGGGATCATCGCACCGCGGTCGAGGTCGCCCTCGAGCTCGAGCGGCTTGGCGTCAGCTGGCTCGAGGAGCCACTGCTGCGCCACGACTACACCGGGCTCCGCCGCCTGCGGGACCGTCTCGGCACCCTCCAGCTCGCCGGCGGCGAGAACAATCACGGGGCGCATGAGTTCTCGCTTTTGATCGAGAACGGTTGCTACGACATCCTGCAGCCAGACGCGGTGCTTTCCGAGGGGATCTACCAGCTGCGCAAGGTGGCCGCGCTGGCGGAGGCGGCCGGCCTGCTCGTTGCGCCTCACACCTGGACCCACGGGATCGGCCTCCTGGCAAACCTCCACCTGGTCGCGTCCATCCCCAACACCACCTGGTTTGAATTCCCGCACGAGCCTCCGGGCTGGCCCGCGGCCGCGCTCAGCCAGATGCTGGTCGACAAGCCGTGGATTGACGCCGACGGCTGCCTTCCGCTACCCGACAGGCCGGGGTTTGGCGCCGAGCTGGACGAGGAGCTGGTCGAGCGGTACACGATCGCGCGCTTCGGCTAAGAGGCCGCAGCGACACGTTGACAAAGCCTCGCGCAACCCATACGTTGGGCCAGTTTCGGAACGCTCCAATCCTGCCATTCGTGGTCCTCTAACCACACTCGGCGCCGCATGAAGATCGAACGCATCACGTGTCGAGTGGTCGACTTTCCTCTGGAGCGTGAGTTCCACCCAGCCTGGGCGCGCGGCCGCAACCAACCTGATCTGCTGATGGTGCTGATCGAGGTTCGAACCGACGACGGAATCACCGGAATCGGTGCAGCGCACGCCGGCCTCGAAGCCGCCGTGGCGGTGGAGCGCTTCGTCGCGCCGTACTTCATCGGCGAGGATCCCCTCTTCATCGAACGGCTCGTGCCGGTGCTGCGCGACGCCGAGATCCTCGGTGCGCCCGTCTACTGCATGGAAATGTGCCTCTGGGACATCGCGGGCAAGGTCGCCGGGCTGCCGGTCGCGCGGATGTGGGGCGGTTACTCCGACCGGGTGACGGCGTACTGCGCGACCGCGGAGGTGCGGCCGCCTCACAAGCGCGTCGAGGACGTGCAGCGCATGCTGGGCGAGGGCTACAAGGCCGTGAAGGTCCGGTTCCACCTGCCTGACCCGCGGGAGGACCTGAAAGTGGTCGAAGCGGTCAGGAAGGAGGTCGGCGACCGAATCGAGATCATGGTCGACGCCAACCAGGCCGGCGTCGAGCCTGGCCACGGCGGTCACCGGACCTGGGGGTTTCCGAAGGCACTGGAGGTCGCGCGTGAGCTGCAGCGGATGGGGGTTCGCTGGCTCGAGGAGCCCTTGCCGCGGCATGACTACGACGGCCTGCGGCGGCTGCGCGACAAGCTGGACACCCTTCCCATCGCTGGCGGCGAGGACAACCACGGACTTCATGAGTTCAAGCTTTTGATCGACCGCGGCTGCTACGACATCCTGCAGCCGGACGCGCTGTTATCGGAGGGCGTCGGTCAGATGCGGAAGATCGCCGCCCTCGCCGAGGTCGCGGGCTTGGAGGTGGCGCCGCACACGTGGGGCAACGGCATCGGCTTGATGGCGAACCTCCACCTTGCGGCGGCCATCCCCAACTGCCCGTTCCTCGAGTTTCCTCACGACCCGCCGAGCGGGTTCACCGCGGCGGCGCGCGACCAGATGCTTGCGGACCCTCTCGTCATCGACGCCGACGGCTGCGTGCCCGTTCCCGACCGGCCCGGGTTCGGCATCGTCCTGGACGAGGAACGGGTTGCGCGGTACACGGTGAGCACGCACGTCCTCGACAAGAAGGCCTAGTCCGCCGGCCGGCCCTTTCCCACCTCAAGCAGGACGCGGCCGTCTTCGACGCGGACCGGGACGGTCTTGAGGGCGTAGTTCTGGTCCCACACCGCGCGGCCTTGCGCCAGGTCGAACTCCCATCCGTGCCAGGGGCATGAGAGAACCGGCGTCTCCTCGTCGACGTTCATCGATCCCGGCACCGATCCACCCAGCCGCCCGCTGACGATGCCCAGGCACACGGGTCCTTTCTGGTGGGGGCAGCGGTTGTGAACCGCGAAGAACCGGCCGCTCCAGCGGAGCACTCCCACCTCGTGCGCGCCGGCCTTGACGATCCGGAAGCGCCTGTCTTCGAAATCGGTGACCGGGCCGACGTCGACGGTCACCGTGCGTTGGCGGCCGCCGCGTCGGCGGTCGTGTCTTCCGGCCGCCAGCCGTACAGCCGGCAGGCGTTGCCGAAGAAGATCCGGTCGTGCCACTCGGCCGGGAGACGCGTGGAGAGGTAGTCGATCTCGTCGGCGTCCCAATGAGGGTAATCGGACGCGTAGACGAGCCGGTCCTCCAGGCCCATCGAGTGGAGGAGATCGACGACGTTGTCTTTGTTGGGCGCGATCTCGAGCGGCTGTGTGGTTACCCACACGTGCTCCGCGAAATACTCGCTCGGAAGTCGCTTCAGCCATGGCACTTCGCGCCGGAGGCCCTTGTACTCCGTGTCGAAACGCCACAACAAGCTCGGGAGCCAGGCCGAGCCGCCTTCGACCAGGACCAGCTGCAGGCGCGGATATTTCTCGAACACGCCGTGCGCGATGAAGCTCACCAGGTGTGTCTGGATCGCCTGGGGCCACAGCACGTGCGTCTCGAAATAGGTGCTCACGCTGCCGCCACCGGTGCTCGGCGGGTTCGCCCAGCCGCCCGCGCCGCCGTGGATCGCGATCGGTCGCCCCGTCTCCTCCGCCGCTTCGTAAATGGGGTGGAACACCGGATGGCCGAAGCCGCGGTTGAACGGGTTGTCGACGAGCATGGCCTGGATCATCCGGGGGTTGGCGGCGTGGCGGCGGATCTCCGCAGCCGCAAGGTCGGGCAGCTGGGCCCCGACCATGATCGATGAGTTCAGACGATGATCCTGGCCCAGCCACCGTTCTACGCTCCAGTCGTTGATCGCGCGGGCCAGTTCGGCCGCGAAATAGGGGTTGTGGTGGCCCGCGACGTGGCTGTCGTCTCCGAACGTCAGCACCGCGCGCCGGACGTCGGAAGCGTCGAGGAGCTGCTTGCGCATGGTCGGGTAGTCGGACCCTGGCTCACCACCGTTCTCAGGATAGGTGTCGGCGCGCATGAACCCATGGGGATTCGGAAGCCCGTCCTGCACGGTCAGCGGAACGTTGCCCGCAGGTCCGCGGTCGGTCACGTACTCGCGCCATCCCCTGGAGAGGTACTGGATCAGCTCCGCGTCGGTGTTGCGCGCGTGGTGGACGTCACAGTCGATAACCGGGCCTGCGTACATGGGTGTCGATCTAACTCCTTGCAGCGGGGGGACGGCAGGGCGGGCCGCTGCCGCCCTGCCTGGTTATGAAAGCTAGCCGCTGATGGTTTCCACGTTATCGGCGCCGACCTGGTTGGCGACCGTGTCGTGAAGGATCTTGATCGCCTGGTCGACCGATGTATTCGGGTCGGTCGCGATCTGACCGGTCGCCTGTCCGATGCCTTGAACGTACGCCGGGTAGCCTTCCTGCTCCGACGGCATCGGCTTGGAGTTCGGGAGCGCGTCGCCGAACGCTTTGTTGAAAGGAGGTGCGAAGTTCAGAAAGCCGTCAGACTTGGCCACGATCTGGCTCGGCGGAACAAAGCCCGCTCGGTTGGCGATGAAAACCTGGTTCTCGTCGCTTTCCATGATCTTGAGCAAGCCCCATGACAGCTGCGGGTGCTTGGTCGCCTTGGAGATCGCGATGGCCCAGCCGCCGAGGGTGCTCGCGCTGCCCGGCGCCTGGCCCTTGGAGGTCGGGATGGGGACTGCGCTTGCCTCCTGGGCCGCCGTCGCCCAGTGCCGGTTCTGCTCGGTCCATGCGTCGGCAAACCAGTTCGAGCCGATGGCGATCGCCATCTGGTGGTCCTTTAGCAGCACGACCGGCCGGCCGACCGCCTTCGGTGAGAAGAGGTCCGACGTCGAGCCGCCGAGGTGCCCTGAATAGATCGTCTTGTAGAACTGCATGACCTCGCGCAGCCCCGGGCTGTCGACCACCCACTTCTTCTTGCTGTAGTCGAAGATCGTCGGCGTCGAAGACGCGTAAACCATGTTTGCGCTGCCCTGCAGCACCCCGCCCGCGCCGGCGCTGGTACCGGCCGGAGCCCAGAAGGCAACCACGTTCTGGCCGCTCGCCTTCACGGCGCGGGCCGCGGCGATGAGGTCGTCCCAGCTCTTGGGCTGCCATGGCGTCTGGATGCCCGCTTTCTGGAGCATCGCGACGTTGTAGTAGAGGGCGGAGTTGTTCTCGCCCGTGTTGACGGCGTAGACCTTGCCATTGATCTTGCTCTCGTCCTGGATGACCTTCGGGAACGAGGCCCAGAACGGAGCCTTCGTCGTGTCGTTCACAAAGGAGTCGAGCGGCAGCAGGTAATCTGAGCCAACCCACTGACCGACATAGCCCGTGGGCAGCATGAAGACGTCGGGCGTGGTGGACGGGTTCTTGTACTCGAGCGCGACCTTGTTGACGAGGTCGACGTCAGTCCCGTTGAAGCCCTGGAGGTTGAGCTTGGCGTTCGGGTACTGCTGCTCGAACTCGCTCTTGACCTTTTCCCACCAGATCACGGACTGATCGTCAGAGTCGAAGACGTACGTCGTCGAGTAGGCGACGGTGATGGTCCCCTTCATGTCGTCGCTCAAGCTGGTCGACCCCGTGTTGCTCCCGCCTCCGCACGCCGCAAGCAGCGCGGCCGAGAACATCACGAGCGTCGACCAGGCTCCGGACCGTTTGCCTGGGTTCCTCAAATTGCTTGCCTCCTTCCAAATCTCGGTTGTTTCCGGTGGCACCCCACGTGCGTCGATGGTGTTCGCTGAGACGCCGCTACGCCGATTCGTCCATCCGCGCCTCCCTCACCGATCTCGCAGCCTCGGCGCCACCCGCGACCGGCCGCTGGAGGATGGTGTCCCCTAAGTTGGCGTCGAAGAGATGCAGCCGCGCAGGATCGAACGCCAGCTCCACCCGCTCCCGGGTCCGCACGCCGGACCGCGGCGGGAAGCGCGACGTGACCGTTTCGCCTGCGCAGACAGCGGTCACGTAAGCCTCGTGGCCCATGGGCTCGATGACGTCGACGTCGGCGGGGAAGGCAATCGTGCCCTCCGCGGGCGCCACCTGGCGCCAGACCAAGTCCTCGGGGCGGATCCCGACCATGACCTCCCCGCCGTCCGTGTCGCGGGTCAGGCGCGCCCCGGCGCCCAGGGGCGCCTTCACGCCGAGGAACTCGACGGCGGGCTTGCCCTGGGCGGTCGCCAACCGGCCCGGCACGAAGTTCATGCGCGGTGAGCCGATGAAGCCGGCGACAAATATGTTCGCGGGGCTGTCATACAGCGTCTCGGGCGCGTCGACCTGCTGGAGCCGGCCCGTGTTCATGACCGCGATGCGGTCCCCCATGGTCATCGCCTCGACCTGGTCGTGGGTCACGTACATCGTCGTGACCCGGAAGCGTTGGTGAAGGCGGCTGAGCTCAGCACGCATCTGGACCCGGAGGCCGGCGTCGAGGTTAGACAGGGGCTCGTCCATCAGGAAGACCTGCGGCTGGCGGATCAGGGCGCGGCCGAGCGCCACGCGCTGGCGCTGCCCGCCCGAAAGCTCGGACGGCTTGCGCTTGAGCAGGTGGCCGAGGCCGAGGACATCGGCCGTCTCCTTGACGCGCTGATCGACCACGGCGCCCGAGGCGCCGTGCGCCCGCAGCCCGAACGCCAGGTTGTCGTAGACGTTCATGTGCGGGTACAGTGCGTAGCTCTGGAACACCATCGCGACGTCGCGGAACCGCGGCGACACGTTGTTCACCAGCTTCTCGCCGATCGTGATACGACCGTACGAGGGCCGCTCCAGTCCGGCCAGCATCCGCAACGTCGTCGTCTTGCCGCAGCCCGAAGGACCGACGACCACGAGGAACTCGCCCGCGTTCACCGTCAGGTTGAGGTCTTCGACCGCGGTCTCGGCGCCGAAGATCTTGTAAACGCCATCGAACCGGACCTCGCTGAGCACCTACTTCACCGCCCCGCCGAAGTTGAAAGCGCCGCTGAAGTAGCGCGACATGACGAGATAGAGAACGATCACGGGAATCGAGAACAGGAGCGAGAAGACGGCTAGGTCGCCGAACTTGAACAGGCCGTGCGAGCCCATGAAGTTGTAGATCTCGACCGGTCCCGGCTGGTTCTCGGGGCTGTAGGTCAGGACGAACGGGATGATGAACGCGCCCCAGGCGTTGATGAACGTGTAGATCGCGGTGACCGCGATACCGGGGACTGTCAGAGGCAGGACCACCTGGCGCAGGATGCGTAAAGTGCTTGCTCCGTCGATCGCCGCGGCGTGCTCGAGCTCCAGCGGCACCGCGTCGATGAAGTTCTTCATCAGCCAGATGGCGAACGGCAGCGAGCTTGCCGCCAGGAAGAGAGCGGTCGTGTAAAGCGAGTCGAGCCAGCCGAAGTACACGTACATCTGGTAGACGGGCACGACGAGCATCGAAACCGGCAGCCCTGACGCAAACAGGATCGCCAGCATGAACGACCGCCTGAACGGGATGTGCATCCGGGAAAGCGGGTAGGCGGCGAGAAGCGCAAGCACGGTCGTCAGGACCGTGGTGGTTCCGGCCAGGATCAGGCTGCTGCGGAAAGAGGTGATCGCATCGGGGCGGTCGAGTACGTCGGCGAAGTTGGCCAGGGTAAGCGAGGGCAGCTTCACCGCCCAGTCGGGATTGGAGTCGACGGACGCGAATAGCATCCACAGCAGCGGAAGGACGAAGAAGGAACCGAGCAGGATGAGCACTCCGTTGGTCGCCAGGGCCGAGATGGAGACCCGCCGGTAGGGCACGACGATCAGGCTCTTGTCCGTCATGCGCCTGGCCGCGACTGCGCTCATACCTGCGTTCTCGAGGCCCGGACGAAAAGCACCGAGAAGACGGCGCCGATCAAAACCAGCACAAGCGAGATGGCAGTTCCATAGCCGAGCTGGTCGAAGACGAAGGCCTCCTGGTAGACGTAGAGCGGAAGCGTCATGGTCTCGATGCCTGGACCGCCCTGGGTCATGGCGTAGATGAGCGTGAACTCGGAGAGGTTGAGGATCGTCACAAGCAAGAGGTTGGTGACGATCGTCGGCTTGAGGAGCGGAATGATCACCAGCCGGTAGCGGCGCCAGACCGAAGCTCCTTCCACCTCCGCCGCTTCCAGCACCTCGGTCGGCAGGTTCCGGAGCCCGGCCGAAAACACGAGCATAGAGAAGGCGACGTTTCGCCAGAGGTTGGCAAGCGACACCATCAGCATCGGCGCCACGACGAGGAAGTTGGTGTCTGTGTGACCCAGCAGGATCGAGAGCGTGCCGCCCGCCTGTGAGAATGCGTACCAGATCAGCGCGACCGTTATCTCGGGCAGCACCCAGGCGACGATCACCACCGAACCAACGATCGCGCGGATCGAGAAGTGGGCCTGGCGGAGAAGAATGGCCAGCGCCATGCCCAGCACGGTCTGACCGACGATCGCCGACCCGACGACGAACAGGATCGTCAGCCACGACGACTTGATGAACACGTAATCGCCCAGCATCCGGCCGACGTTCTCGAGGCCAGTGAAGCTGTAGTCGCGAGACCGGCTTCCGACCAGGGCGAGGTTGGTGAAGCCCAGGTAGCAGGCGTACAGCACCGGGAACACGAAGAGAACGCCGAGGAGCGCCAGCGCCGGGCCGAGCATGACGATGCTTGACCGCTGAAATCGCTCTTGGTCAAGCCTCGGTCCGAGTTCGGCGGTGATCGCCACTCTCAACCCTCCGCAGATACGGCGAAACGAGCCAGGCCTCGCCTTTGGAGCGTTCCAATGGAACGTTCCGTAATTGTCTAGGTGACCCGCCCAAGCGTCAAGCCCCCCGCTGCCTGGAGATCTGAGCGCCTACCGAGCTCGTCGCGAGCCTGGGCGACCGTGATCAGGCCGATCCTGGCCGAGCCGCCGTCGGAACATTCTCAAACTCGACGATCGAGACGTCAGCGGGCGCGTTGAGGCGACACCGTCGACTTGGAGACGCCTGCACGCGATGCGAATCGTGGATGGTCGGATGCCTTCGCACAACCGGAGAATCGTGCGTGACCACCGTAGCCGCAGTGTTATTCAGCCGCTTTGCGCCCGGCCTACCTCCATGGCGGGATCCATCAGCACCTTCATCGTCCCGTTTCTCTGAGCCATCTCGACCGCTTCGGCGGCCCGCTCGAGCGGCATGCGATGAGTGATGATTTCTTTCAGCGGCAGCCGGTCCTGATTGCGTGCAAGCAGGTTCATCGCCGGCACGTAGGACGTGGCCGTCTCCCCTCCGACGCCGATGACGCCGACGTTCTTTGTGCAGATGTCGGCGTTGGGGTTGATGCCCACCGGGCCCATGTCGACGAACGTTCCGGCCTCGACGACTGTGCCGCCGTAACGCACCATGTGGAGGCACTCCGGGAAGGACTGGGCCACGCCGGTGCAGTCGATGACGATGTCAGGGCCCGCGCGTGTGTGCTCCCGCACCATCGCCAGGCGCTCCTTCTCGCTTGTCTCCGCGGCGTTGACCGTCAGCGTCGCACCGAATCGACGCGCCAGCTGGAGCCGCGAATCGATACGGTCGATCGCGATGAGCTTGCCACAGCCCAGCAGCCTTGCCTTGACGAGGTGACAGAAGCCAAGCGGCCCGACGCCGACGATGGCGACCGATTCGCCGAACGCGGTTGCCCCCCAGCTGGCGTTGAGCATCCGGGCCCGATCGAAGCCGTGCGTCACGGACATCACCTCTGTAAGCGCGGCCAGCTCGTCGGGCAGGTCATCGGGGACTCGAAACAGTGGCGTGCGCGGGAGCAGGTACATGTACTCCGACCAGCCGCCGAACAGGTGGGGCGGGATGCCTGCGTGCAGGCTGTTGCCGTAGTCCTGAAGGTTCTCGCAGAAGTAGTAGGGGTAGCCGTTCAGGCAGAACATGCAATGGCCACAGGGGACGTTCGCCGCGGGAACGATGCGATCGCCCACCTTGAGCGGCTGCCCTTCGCTGTCCAGGACCGAGTCCCCGCCGATGGCCGCGATCACGCCGACGTTCTCGTGGCCGCAGATCAAGGGGTAGACGATGTCGCGCTCGTGGTCCGTGCCTGCGTACTGCTTCGACTCGCCGCGATACGTGTGCTTATCGGTGCCGCAGATACCCGAGAACGTGACCTTCATGAGGACCGCGCCGGGCTCCGGTTCGGGGAGGGCAAAGCGGCGCACCTCGAGGTGCCCGGGGGCCGTCATGACCGCCGCCCGCACGGTCCCGCTCACAGCTATGGAACGTTACAGCAGGATCGGGGCACGGTCACAGCTGCCTTCTGTGGTCAGCGTCTGCGGTGACCAATCACGGTCGCCGTTGTCCGGCAACGACGATCTGTCGAGGAGTACAACACTCGCCGACCGGATCGCGCGGATGGCAAGTTGACAGACGACAGAGCAAACCCTCGAGGCTTAAGTTGTCGCCGTGCAGCCTTACGCTGGGCCTGAAGCGGGCCCCCAATTCTCGAGCGACGGCACCTGGTGGTGGGATGGCGCGCAATGGATTTCGACACTTTCGCCTGACGGCTACTACCGCTGGAACGGAACAGCGTGGGAAGCGGCACAGCCCGCTGGGGTGAATCAAGGTTGGGTTTCACTCAACGCGCGGCTGGAATTTGAGTTTCGCGTGGGGGAGGCTGAAGTTCACATCGTCCGATTCTCTTTCAGCCAAGTCTGGGGAACGGTGAGGATTTGGGTCGACGACAGGGTCGTCAAAAGGGATCTGCGGCTACTGAGCTTGAGTCGCTTTAAGGATTATCGATTGGTAGTAGGCAACGCCGAGCGCCACGAGGTGCTTATCCGAAAGGAACGGCCATGGGTCGCTGCCGGGTTCCGCCAGCAGGTTTGCCATGTGTTCATCGATGGCAAGGCGGCGGGCGACTATGCCAGTCAACCGGTAGGTGGGTGGACTTAGCCGGGCAGCGGGCACCGAATCGCAACTCTGCTGTGACCTTCAGCCGCCAAATTTTTGAGGCTTTGCAATTGATACCAAGGTGAAGCCCAAGAGTGGCTACGCGGACAATGGTCGGCGGCATCGTGTAGACGACTTAGGCGGTCTTCAGCGTCGCAGTCTTGTGCAGCCCGAGCTCCTCGACGGCCGTCTCGCGCATCTTGAACTTCTGGATCTTTCCAGTGACTGTCATCGGAAACGCATCGACGAACTTCCAGTGCCGAGGGATCTTGTAAGTCGCGATCTTGCCCTTGCACCACAAGGCGATCTCCTCGCCGCCGGCTGAGCTGCCATCGCGCAGCTTTACCCAGGCCATTACCTCTTCGCCGTACTTCTCCGACGGCACGCCGATGACCTGGACATCGGCGATGTCCGGATGGCTGTAGAGGAACTCCTCGACCTCGCGCGGGTAGATGTTCTCTCCGCCGCGGATGATCATGTCCTTGATCCGGCCGACGATGTTCACGTAGCCGTCGGCGTCCATGGTCGCGAGATCGCCCGTGTGCATCCATCTCGCCGGGTCGATCGCCAACCGTGTCGCTTCCTCGTTGTTCCAGTAGCCCCACATCACGATGTAGCCGCGGCTGCACAGCTCGCCGGGGGCGCCGCGCGGCACGACGGCACCGGTGGCTGGATCGACGATCTTGATCTCGACGTGAGGGTGAACGCGTCCGACCGTCGACACCCGCCGCTCGAGTGGGTCGTCAGTGTTGCATTGGGTGGACACAGGCGAGGTCTCGGTCATGCCGTAGGCGATTGTCATCTCGGGGATGTGCATCACTGTCTGGACCTTCTTCATGACCTCTACCGGGCACGGCGAGCCGGCCATGATCCCGGTACGCAGCGAACTGAAATCGAACTCATTGAAGCGAGGATGCTCGAGCTCTCCGATGAACATCGTCGGCACGCCGTAGAGCGACGTGCAGCGCTCTTGTTGCACCGTCTGCATGGTAAGCACCGGGTCGTAGGCCTCATTCGGGATCACCATCGTCGCGCCATGGGTGGTGCAGGCAAGGTTGCCGAGCACCATCCCGAAGCAGTGGTAGAAGGGCACTGGGATGCAGACGCGGTCTTGCTCCGTGTACCTGAGCGTCTCGCCGATGAAGAAGCCGTTATTGAGGATGTTGTGGTGGGTGAGCGTGGCCCCTTTTGGAAAGCCGGTCGTGCCGGACGTGTATTGGATGTTGATCGGGTCGTCGAATTGGAGCCTAGCCTCGAGATCGGAAAGCTGTTCGGCGCTCACCTTGGAGGCGTCGCGCTTCAGCGCGTCCCATCCCTCCTCAAGTACCACAGCTTCACGTAGCGTCGGGCAGCGACCCTTCACCTCGGCGAGCATTGAGCGGTAGTCCGCCTGGCGAAATCCCGCGGCCATGATTAGGAAGCTGATCCCCGATTGGTTCAGCGCGAACTCGAGCTCCGATGTCCTGTACGCGGGGTTGATGTTGACGAGGATCGCGCCCATGGCTGCGGTTGCGTACTGGACGATCACCCACTCGTAGCGGTTGGGCGACCAGATGCCGACGCGGTCACCCTTCACCACGCCGCGCGCGACCAAGCCTCGCGCGACCTGTTCGCACTGGTGGACGAGCTCGCGATAGGTGGCCCGGTAGTTCTGGTGTGCGACGACCAGCGCCTCGTGATCACCGACGCGGGCCGCAGTGCGGCGGATATTGCTGAAGACCGTCTCGCCAAGCAGCGGCATGTCACTAGCACCGTGGACATAGCTCAAGTTGCTCATTTCTGCCTCCGAGTCCCCCGACCAGCGTCTTGGAATCGAGTCAAAATCGTACTGCTGGAGGACCACTCAGGAACCTTCATCAGGAAGGGTTTGACACGGAGTGGGGGGCGGACTACGTTGTACCGAACGCCGCGCTCCTAGGGGCTGATGCGCACGTCGAGCACTGTCCCTCCCAGGGAAGCGCGATCCGGAGGTGCACATGCAAACGGTAGAGCCAGCGGTCGCGACGACCAGACATCCGCTCGACCCGCTCACGTCGGAGGAGGTTCAGGCGGCGTCAACGATCCTCAAGAAGGGGCGCGGCCTCGACGCCGGCCACCGCTTCGTGTACGTGATGCTGAACGAGCCGGTCAAGAAGGACGTGCTCGCCTGGAAGCCAGGCAATGGGACCCAGGTCGACCGGCAGGCGTTCATCGTGGTCCGCGACCGCACCAGGCGCAAGACCTTCGAGGCTATCGTCTCCCTCACCCAGGAAAAGGTCGTCAGCTGGGAGGAGATCAAGGGCGTCCAGCCCTCGATCATGCTCGAAGAGTTCATGACGGTGGACGAGGTGGTCCGCAAGGACCCGCGCTGGCAGGCGGCCCTGCTCCGGCGCGGGGTGAGCAACTTCGAGATGGCCATCACCGACGCCTGGTCGTGTGGCTACTACTCGGAAATCGACGGCGCTGAAAAGGGTCGCTTCTGCCGGCCGCTGACGTGGATCCGGCCCGGCCCGGGTGAGCACGTGTATGCGCGACCCATCGAGGGGCTGATCGTCAAGTTCGATCTGGACAAGATGGAAGTCATCGACGTCGAGGACCATGGGGTAGTGCCGGTTCCGCCTAAGAAGGCCAACTACACGGCCGACAGGATCTCGGACCCGGACAACGTGCCCTACTTCCCGGACGGCGTGCGCAAGGATCTGAAACCGCTCGACATCGTGCAGCCCGAGGGCACCAGCTTTCAAGTCACGGGGAACCAGGTCAAATGGCAGAAATGGACCTTCCGCATCGGCTTCAATGCCCGCGAGAGCATGGTCCTCTACACCGTCAGCTACAACGACAGAGGGGAAGAGCGGCCGATCCTCTATCGGGCCTCGCTGGCGGAGATGTTCATCCCCTATGGCGACCCCGCGCCCAATCACTACCGCAAGAACGTATTCGACATGGGCGAGTACGGCGTCGGCATGATGAGCAACAGCCTGGAGCTCGGCTGCGACTGTCTCGGCGAGATTCGTTACTTCGACGGCATCGTCAACGACAACGATGGTGGCCCGTTGCCCATCACCAACGCCATCTGTCTGCACGAAGAGGACTTCGGCATGCTCTGGAAGCACAAGGACTTCCGGACGGAGGAGACCGAGGTCCGGCGCTCTCGCCGACTGGTGTTGTCGACCGTCGCCACCATCGGCAACTACGAGTACGGCTACTTCTGGTACTTCTACCAGGACGGCGGCATCGGGTACGAAATCAAGATGACCGGCGTGATGTCCAACGGCGCGGTGCCGGAGGGCGTCACCCCCAAGCACGGTGCGCTGGTCGCTCCGGGCGTCTACGGCCCGCACCACCAGCACTTTTTCAGCATCCGGTTGGACATGATGGTGGACGGCCTACGCAACACCGTCTACGAGTGCGACAGCGAAGGCCTGCCGCCCGGGCCCGACAACCCGTACGGCAATGCCTGGATCGTGAAGGAGACGCCGTTCAAGCGTGAGTCGAAAGCGCAGAGCATCATCAACCCGCTGGCCGCCCGGTACTGGAAGATCGCCAACGGCAGCAAGCTGAACTCGGTGGGCCAGCCCGTGGCCTACAAGCTGATGCCGGGTGACAACGTGCTTCCCTTCTACCAACCCGACGCCTTCCCGATCCAGCGGGCCCAGTTCACGACCAAGCACCTCTGGGTCACCAAGTACGACCCCGATGAGATGTACGCCGCGGGCGACTACCCGAACCAGCATTCGGGAGGCGCCGGTCTGCCGCAGTTCATCAAGAGCGACAGCAAGCTGGAGGACGAGGACGTGGTCCTCTGGTACACCATGGGTGCGCATCACGCAGTGCGCCCAGAGGAGTGGCCGGTGATGCCCGTGAAGTACATCGGGTTTCACCTCCTGCCGCACGGTTTCTTCGATGGGAATCCGTCCTTGGACGTGGCGCCGTCACACCCGGCGCACCACGCCCACCACAACGGGCACTAGAGGGGGAAGGGAGATGGCCGACGGCGTCAAGCTCACGGGGTCTGTCAATCCGACATCCTCACCCGGCGGCGCGTCGGGGCTGCGAAGAAACATCCTATCGATGCCTGAGGTGCTCACCCAGTCGGTGGCCAACGCCGCGCCAAGCGCCGCCGTCTCGGTTCTGCCGGCGATCGCATTCATATATGCGGGGAACGGCGCCTGGCTGACGTTTGTGATCGCGACCATTTCACTGGTCCTGATCGGTTATTCGGTGAGCATCTTCGCCCGCCGGTTTGCGTCAGCGGGCTCGTTCTACGTCTACAACACGAAGGCCCTCGGTCCGGCAGGCGGCTTTGCCTCGGGTTGGGCGCTGACGTTGGGCTACGTCTTTACGGCCATGGCCACGACCTGTGGCGTGGCGATCTACCTCGGCGCCTTCCTGACCCAGATCGGGCTGCCCGGTGGAACCACCGGCGCCATCCTGCTGATGATCGCGATCGACGTGGCAATCGCGAGCTGGTTCGCCTATCGAAGCATCGGGTTATCCGCGCGCGTATCCCTTGTCCTCGAGGCCATCTCGATGACGATCATCCTGGTGCTGTTCGTGATCGTCTTCGTGCGAAAGGGGATCTCGACGGACGTGCTGTCTCTCAAGGGTATGCCGAGCGCCGGCATCGGGCCCGGGATCGTCATCGCCATCTTCGCCTTCGTCGGCTTTGAGAGCGCTGCGTCACTCGGGCTCGAGGCGAAGAATCCCTATAGCACGGTGCCCAGGTCGGTGATCATCAGCGCCGTCTTCGTCGGGGTGTTCTACATCATCGGCACCCTTGCCCAGAGCACAGGGTTCGAGGGCGCCAAGGTCGGCTTGGATAGTGCCCCCGCGCCGCTGTTTGACCTCGCCGGGCTCATGGGTGTGTCGTGGATCGGCTACGCGATGAACCTCGGTATCACGGCCAGCAACTTCGCCTGCACGCTGGCCAGCATCAACGCCGGCTCGCGCATCGTCTACCAGATGGGACAGGACGGGATGATCCTGAGCGCGGCCGGGCGTTCGCACGCGACCAACCAAACACCCCACATCGGCATCTATCTGGTGGTACCACTCATGCTGCTCGGCCCGTTCGTGATCATCCTCAGCGGGCATACCCCCATCGACGTCATCAACTGGATGGGCACCACAGCGACTTTCGGATTCATGCTCGCCTACCTCTTGGTGGCGATCGCGGCGCCGCTCTATCTCTACCGGCGGGGAGAGCCGTACATTGCTCCCCTCGTGGTGGGGATCATCGGCTCGCTGGTCATGCTTTACGTCTATTACGCAAGCGTCTGGCCGATCCAGCCCATGCCGGGTCCGCTCTGGCCCATCATCTTCGTGGCCTGGATGGTCATTGGATTCGCGTGGTACTTCATCGTCAGGTCGCGGTCTCCCCACGTGATGGCGCAAATCGGTGCCTCCCATGAGACCAACGAGGCGATGGTGGGAGCTCGCCGCTAGGTCCGGTCTTGGCCAGGAGGCGGCGGGCGGCATGCCCGTCGCCTTTTTTCTCTCAGCCCAGAGCGTTCAAGGTCGTGGCAAGGAGCTCGGGAAACGTCGTCATGCCCGACTCGACTCCGAAGTGTTTCCGGCCTTCAAAGAGGCGCGAGTGGGCGCCTAGTCTTTGCTCGAACAGCGCTCGGTTGTCGAGCGGCACGAACGGGTCATCCGTGGAGAAGAAGGCCGTGAGGTCCGGCAAGCGGCCGCGAACTCGGGCAAAATCGATCGGGGTGTCGATCCAGGGTCGCGCGATCGCCTCCTCGTCAGCGGAAAGGTTGGCGAGAACGAACCAGGGCGCGACGAGTACTGCGCCCCCCACGGCGACGCCGGAAGGCAGCTGCTCGAGGTGTCGAATGATCGTCTGGCAGCCGATGCTGTGGCCGACATAGTAGGCGGCTTCGCCTGCCTCGCCGACCTCCCGGTTCAGATGCGATATCCACGCACCAATCGCAGGGGCCTCCGTGTCGGGCATCGCCGGAGCCGCCACCGTGAAGCCTTTGAGCTCGAGCTGTTCCTTGAGCCAGGGCATCCAATGGTCGCTGGGTTTGTCTCCCCAGCCATGGACGATGAACACCCTGGTCATACGGTCAGCTCGCGAACATACCGCAGATCGCTAACATCGTGCCCAGGCTGACGTCCGGGTGAAGGTTTCCGAAGCTGCAGGTCGGCTGCTGGTGGAGCGGGGCGTCCGCCAGGTCTTCGGCCTTATCGGGAGTGGGAACTTCGACATCACGCTCGCGATGGTCGAGGCGGGCGCATCCTTCGCCTCTTCGCGCCACGAGGGTGGAGCAATCACCATGACCGACGCCTTCGGTCGCGCCAGCGGTGAGGTGGCCGCCTGCTCTGTTCACCAGGGACCGGGCCTCACGAACACGATGACAGGCCTGACCGAGGCGGTGAAGGGCCGGACGCCGCTTCTTCTCCTTGCCGCCGAAACGGCAGCTGGCGCAACCCGCTCCAACTTCCGCATCGACCAGGGGGCGCTGGTCACCTCGATCGGCGCCGGGGTCGCGCGCCTGCGCGAACCGGCGACCGCGCTCGACGACGCCGCGCTTGCACTACAGCGGGCCAGGGACGAGCGCCGTCCGATAGTGCTGATGCTGCCGCTCGATGTCCAGGGGGCGGAATGTTCGTCGGGGGCTCCACCTCCGGCCCAACCCGCAGTCCAGCTGCCTGAGCCGCATGCGGAAGGCATTCGAAAGGTCGCCGATCTGCTGGCCGCGGCACAGCGGCCTATCGTCATCGGCGGGCGCGGCGCGTTAGGAGCTGGGGCTAGAGAGGCGATCGAGGAGCTGGCCGACACGACCGGCGCACTCCTGGCTACATCGGCGGTGGCCGGCGGGCTCTTTGCCGGCAACCCGTGGTCGATTGGCATCACCGGCGGCTTCGCGACCCCGCTGGCGGCGGAGCTGGTCTCCAGCGCCGACCTCTTGCTGTCGTTCGGCGCCACCCTGAACATGTGGTCGACCCGGCATGGCCGGCTGGTGGCGCCCGAGGCAGTGGTAGTCCAGGTCGACATCGATCCCGAGGCCATCGGTGGCCACCTGCACGCCCACGCCGGGATCGTCGGCGAATCCGCCGCCACCGCCCGCACCCTGACCCGCGAGCTCGATCGCCGGCACCAGCGCCGGAACGGCTGGCGGTCCAAAGACCTCGCCGAGCGAATTGCCCGCGGCGGGTGGCCCCAGCAGCCTTTCGAGGAGGCCACCCCGGGGAACAGCATCGATCCTCGGACTCTATCGATCGCGCTCGACGAGCTGCTGCCGGCTTCTCGCACGCTGGTCGTCGACTCCGGTCACTTCATGGGCTGGCCGCCGATGTACATGGCGATTGCCCCCGATAGAGGCTTCATCTTCACTCAGTCCTATCAGTCGATCGGGCTGGGCCTCGCGACGGCGATCGGCGCCGCGGTGGCGCGGCCCGAGCGCTTGACTGTTGCCGCGCTCGGCGATGGCGGGCTCCTGATGTCGCTGCCGGAGCTCGAGACAGTGGCCAGGCTCGGCCTCAACTTAATGGTCGTCGTCTACAACGACTCCGCTTACGGGGCCGAAGTCCACCATTTCGGGCCCCTCGGCAAGCCGACAGACATCGTCCGCTTCCCGGAGACGGACTTCGCTGCAATTGCCCGTGCGTGCGGGCTCGAGGGACTCACGGTCCGAAAACCAGAAGACCTGGCGCCGGCTACAGAGTGGCTCGCCGGCGACCGCGGCAAGGCGCTCCTGATAGACGCCAAAGTTGTCCCAACCGTGGTCGCCGAATGGCTCGAGGAGGCCTTCAAAGGGCACTGAGAAAGATGACAACGACTGTCGACGCTTTGTCTGCATTCGACCAGGTCACAGAGGGCGGTGCACGAGAGCTGCGTTGCGCCGAGCTGGCTTATGAGGCCGCCGTGCAGTTCCCAGGTCTGCTGCCAACGCGCGCCGAAATCGATGAGGAACGTGGCCACCGGCAGAAAGACAAGCGAAGCCTCGAGATCGTGCAAGGCGAGTTCTTCGCACATGTCCTGGCTGATTCGACTCGCGGGCACCAGCTCATGGGAGCCATGGGCCGACCCCTGCAGCAGTCAATAGACCGGCTCCGAGACTTCCAGCAAAGGGGCTACGCCGACCTGGGCACGGCCGAGTTGGAGAGGCGTGGGCGGATAGGCTGGATCACTCTCAAGAATCTGAACAGCCTGAACGCCGAAGACGACGCATCGACAATGAATCTGGAAATTGCCGTCGACCTCGTGCTTCTCGATCCACAGATTGAGGCGGGTGTTCTGCGAGGCGCTCCGATGACGCACTCCAAGCACCTCGGTCGTCGCATCTTCGGCTCCGGCATCAACTTGACCGACCTCTATCACGGCAAGATCTCGTTCATCGAATTCATGCTCGAGCGAGAGTTGGGCTGCGTCAGCAAGATGTATCGCGGCCTCTCACCAGAGGAACCATCGATGGGGGACCTTGAGGAAGGCCGCACGGAGAAACCGTTTCTGGCGGCGGTCGACGCGTGGGCGATCGGAGGTGCGTGCCAGTGGCTGCTGGTAATGGACCTTGTAGTGGCAGAGCGAAACTCGTACTTCAGTCTGCCCGCTCGCAACGAGGGAATCATCCCCGGCTGTGCCCCGCTGCGCTTGCCCCGCTTCATCGGCGAGAGGGCCGCGCGCCAGGCGCTGTTCCTGAGCCGCGTCTTTCCTGCCGACTCCGCCGAGGGGAGACTGCTGGCCGATCAAGTCTTGGACAGTGATGAGATCGAGTCGACCGTGCGGAGACTGGCCGACGAGCTGACCGCTCCCGGGAGGACTAGTCTGCTTGCAAATCGCCGCGCGCTGCGCATCGCCTGGGAGCCTCTCGATCTCTTCCGGCGTTACATGGCCAGCTACGCGATAGAGCAAGCGCGGTGCCTATACAGTCCTGCGCTGATCGATAACCTCGAACGCAACTGGGTCGCCCGAAGCCCGAAGCTGACTTAAGCGCGGCATTGGTACCTGCATCTCTGCGAGCGCTCAACGTTCAGCTGGCTCGGCTGCGAGACAGGGTGAGCTTCTATCGTGACCGCCTACCCGAGGGTGGGCTTCGCTCCTTGGAGGACGTCGGCCGTCTTCCGTTCACCACCAAGGACGACTTTCGGGCGAACTACCCCTTCGGGCTATTCGCTGTGCCGCGGGAAGAAGTCGTACGCGTGCATATGTCGAGTGGGACGACCGGCAAGCCCGTAGTGACTGGCTACACGCGCCACGACCTCGAGCTGTGGGCGGAATGCATGGGCCGGGTCATGGAATATGCCGGCGTCACCTCACGTGACGTGGTTCAGAATGCTTACGGCTACGGCCTCTTCACCGGCGGGATGGGTTTGCACCTTGGCGCCGAGGCGGTTGGAGCAACGGTCGTCCCGACCAGCTCGGGAGTGACCCAGCGCCAGGTCATGCTGATGCGTGACCTTGGCACTACAGTGCTGTGCTGCACGCCCTCATACGCGCTGGTCGTGGCCGAAGCTCTTCGTGGGTTGGAAGGTCGTGAGGGCGTCCGGCTTCGCGTTGGGATTTTCGGCGCGGAGCCCTGGACCGAGGGCATGCGGCGCCAGATTGAAACGTTCCTCGGCCTGGAAGCCTTCGACCTCTATGGGCTGACAGAGTTGGGAGGCCCCGGTGTGGCTGCCGAGTGCAGCCGCCATCATGGCTTGCACATATTCGAAGACCACTTCTATGCGGAGGTCGTGGACCCGGATACCGGGACGCCACTTCAAGAAGGCCAGCCGGGTGAGTTGGTGCTGACGAGCCTCCGTCGCGAGGCATCACCAGTGCTGCGCTACCGGACAAGGGATCGGACGGTGCTCACCTCCGAGCCTTGCTCTTGTGGCAGCCCTTATCGACGCTTCCTGCGGGTGCAAGGTCGCACCGACGACATGCTGGTCGTACGCGGCGAGAACGTCTTTCCAAGCCAGTTCGAGGAGCTCTTGGCTGGCTTTGCGGGCTTCAATGGCCAGTACATCCTGGTCGTCGACCGCCAGGCGCGTTCACTCGACACGCTGGAGATCGTTCTGGAAGCTGACACAGCGGACGAACACGAGCTCGAGAAAGAGATTCGCGATCGAATCCGTGACTCCATCGGACTCTCCGTCACCGCAAAGGTGTTGCGACCGGGTGTCCTTCCCCGCAGCGAAGGCAAGGCTAAGCGCGTGGTGGACCACCGCGAAGCACCCACAGGATCGAGACCGCCCTAGGTGACCAGCCGCTTAGCATCTGGTGAAATACCCGATGCGTGGCGAGCGCGTGCGACGCGAGGATTGGGTGGAATGGACCTTACGGAGGCCAGGGCAGTCAGAAGGTCAGGGTCTATCTCTTACCAGCTGCCAAATGACCGTTTCGTACAGCAATACCGATGCTAAACGGTGGCAAATGGCGGCACGCTGCGCTACTCGGCGACTTCGAGCTCATATCTCTGAGCGGGCGGTGCCGATCTGTTAACCGCAAGGTTTAGGGTTCGAATCCCTACTCCGGAGCCAAAATCGTATTCAAAATGGCCCGGCCCGCGTCGTCGAGGGAGCGCCTTACTACAACCGCACTACAACCGCACTACAACGGCGTCATTTCGCTCTTCGGTAGCGAACCCAGATCGCGAGCCTTGATCCGGCGCTGATAGCCGGCCGCTAACGTGCACCGAAGCGACCCCCGTCATGAAACTGCAACCGAGCCATACTCGACGGCTAATCGGTGTGGTCCGAGGTGGCTTGCCCCTGATCGTTAATCAGTTCCAGAACTGGTGCATCTCCGGCAGACTCTGATCCGCTCGGCAGCACCTGCGAGATGACCAAACCAAGGCCCAGACCGGCTCTCATAGACTTCGTGGCGGGGTATCCAGGACCGGCCGAGATTGAATTCCGCGGTGGTTCGGTCACCGTTGTCGCAGCCCTTATCTACGCTGACGGAATTCGTATCGAGTGGCGAATGCCACTGACCCCCGATCTCACCCGGATGGACGACGTGACTCTCGTGGTGGAGCGGGAAGTACCGCCGGAACTGAGGAACCGACCAGACTTAGTTGATGCGTTCCTGCACGTTGAGCGCCTGCGTGAGCTATGGAATCGAGCCTGGTTATCTGACGACGGCGGTCGAGAGTTCGAGCTCTCGCTTGAGCGGTCCGGCCCGCTGAGCCGATTCGGGGGCATCGAAGGCACGGCCACCTGCAGGTGCCAGCCCTCGCCAGATCCAACCGGACTGACGCTTCACGTCGGTGGCACCGAAGTGGTGATCTCTCTCACCTCAGACCGGCGAGTGCAGGACGGTCGGTCGTCACTCTTCAGAGCCGGATATCCCGGCCCGAAGCCAATTCCGTTCCACGATGGAGTCATCAAGCTCATCTCCACGTTGGTCTACCAGGACCGCGTCAGGATCGAATGGCTGGCCGACCCGGATCCTAACCTCTCGTGGCTGTTCAACGACACTGTGTCCGACTACCTGAGGCCCCAGATCGCAGATGAAGAGCGAAGGCTTATGGCTGCTCGCGCGGAGATGAGTTCCCGAAGAACATTCGCTCTTTGGATGGGCGCTCGCCTGACCGACAACCTGCGCACGCAATATCAGGGTTCACTGGGGAACGGAGGTGGATTCAGGGGCGATGTGAACTTCACCCCAAGCCCGCCGCCGGACGCACGGGAACTCAATCTCGTGCTGTACGACCTCTCGGTCTTCATCCCACTCCGGTGACGTGACAATGACGATCAGGGAGCCAGAGAGGCTGGTTCTTGTGAACGACCGGATACACGACCTGTGGTTTGACGTCGAAGCGATCACATATGACCCAGTCAGCCGCGTGGTAAGGATCCCTTTTTGGAACAGACCAACGAGCAAATCGCCGGTGAATCGAGCGACAGGGAAGCCGCAGCCCTTCGACAGTCTCCTCGCGATCCATGACGCTGACAAGCTCACGGTGGAGGACAAAGAGCACATTGGGACCTACACCTTCAACGTGATCGCCTATTCGAATAGACAGGTCGCCATAACCGCCGACCCGAACGTGCGAATTGGCTGCAGCGTGAGCAGCCTCCACATTGACTTTGGTCCGGATGCCATCGATCGACTAGTCGCCAAGTTAGCGAGATACCCCGAGGCAGACCTCACTCGTTCAGGAAGCTCGATCTCGATCCGACCGCCCGGCGATGCCGGATTTACGGTTCAGCTTCTCGTCGACGCCAATGGCTACACCGTCTTCTTTGACGGCGGTTGGCATGAGCAATTCGACACCGAAGACGAGGCGATCAATTGCGTTGGCTTTGGCCTCTCTTCGTCTTGTAGGTTGGCTGTGACCTATCGGGGCTCGACTCCCTGCAGCTGGGCTGTCCAGTCACTCCAGGGAGGCGATTGGAAAACCGACAGCCTTACCGGGCTGTTGATCTTTCCATTCTGGCGACGCCCACGCATCGTGTTTAAGCAGAACGACCTGACCGCATCCCCATCTCAAGAGCCGCAATAGAAGCAATCCGACCACCCTGGCACCGTGTTGCGCTGAGTTGAGCTTGGCCGACAAGCGGTGCGGTCGCCAGCGGGCCGGGCCGCGAAAACTGCAAGGCGCTCCTGTCGAAGGCGTCATCGCGCGGGCTGATCGCGGGACCCGCGAACCGTGGCGCTGGTCGCCCAAGGCGTTTGGCCGGCCACGCTGGCTCATCTGGGCAAGAATCCAACGGCGCTGAAAAGAAGAAGAACGATGCCTGCAGCAGCTGCTCCGCCCCTAGCCCCAGTGCTGGTCATTCGGATCGCCGCCAGGCGCATCACAGTGTTTGGCCTGAAGGCTGCCAAGAGAAACCACAGGCCCACCAGAGTCCCGGCGGTCGCCCCCACGTAGTGCACACGGCCAGGTTACGCTCGGGTCGGTCTGTAAGCTTTCGCCCGGCTGTCGGAACAGGGCGCCTTCAGTGGGCCAATGGACTATCGCTCAGGGTATCGTCGTGTGGTCATGAGAAGGGCCGTCGGAGGCGGCCTCGCCACTCTGGTGGCCCTTGTGGTCGCCGGTTTCATTTTGGGCGGCTACCTGGATGCGAGCGGTGCCACATCAATTCCAGGTGTGGCCCAGCTCATGCACCTTCCGAAGGTGGTGCGAATCCTCATCGAGCTTGTAATCGGCGTCCCGATCGCCTTCGGCATTGCCCTGTATTTCATTCTCGAGACCGCCGAATTGTTGTGGTTCCTGGGCACGCCGATCCGGTGGTTGTCTGCCGACCTACGCCGCAAGGGATAGAAGAATGGGCTGCCAACGTGACCGCTCCTGATCACAGCGCTGCTGTCGCGGATGCCCGAAACGTATGGAACGTGGTCATTTTGGTCCTGGTGGGAGCAGTCATCATTGGCGGCTTTTTCATGACGCAGGTTGCAGTTGAGCCGATTCGATCTGCCTTGTTCTGGCTTCTGATGTTGATCGCCGGGGCAGCGATTGTGAGCGCCGTTGGATGGGGTTACACCGAGATCCGAATTCAAGAGAGGTTGTCTCCCAAGTCTGAAGGGACATCCGATGCGCGGCGAATCCTTGGCTACGTTGGAGTATTGATCGTTGTCGCGGCGATTGCAGTGGGCGGGTCAATGGTTCCGGTGCGGCTCGCCCCGGCCATTTGGGCCATCTACATCCCGATCTGGTTGTTCGGAGGATGGTGGGTTCGCAGGCGGCGAGGCCGCCGGAAGTTCAAGCGGGGGCGTCCTTAGAGCATCAACCCGGGATCAGTGGACGTTGATCAGAGTGCCTGCCAGTGTGATGCTTTGTTCGCGTTATAGGATTTCTTTGCTGCGTGATACTACAACTCAGAGCACTGCCGGAAATGCGTTGAGGAACACGAGAGTGACTACAGCGCATATCCAGCCCGCGATACCAAGCGCTGAAGCCAATCGCGACATCGGTGTTCGATAACCCGCAACACCCCAGACAACACCAATCAGCTCCAAAATCAGGGCACCGCTGTAGATCACTGCCCCCCAGCGGTTCATGGGTTCGGTCGCTAGTGCGATGACCGCGTAGCCGAGGAGCAGCCAGCTCGTCAAACCCAGGGACCAACCGATGACCAACAACGCAGTGCGGACTACCTTGACGATGAGCCGGACGACCTTTATGGCATCACCCCTGGTCGCCAGTACGGGTCATCGAGCATGCCCTACCCCGGCGGCACTCGCAACTAGCACCGTTCGTGCCGGACACTCGCCGCGTCTTCGTTAGACAGGTTCCACGCTGCCAGGGGTGCGTTGTAGGACGTCGAGCCGGTGCAGGCC
>Ga0137395_10000055_pt1 | contig 33294 bp, 36 predicted proteins | sample czobulk216metaG_FD_108283 | JGI IMG/M metagenome (GOLD analysis project Ga0137395, IMG submission 108283) | Vadose zone soil microbial communities from Angelo Coast Range Reserve, California, USA - czobulk2.16 metaG | ecosystem: Environmental > Terrestrial > Soil > Vadose zone | place: USA...
CGTTCTAAGTGCGGCGCCGGCGCCTCAGTTCGGCGAGCCGAAGCCGGGCTTCAGCTCGCGCGAGGGCGATCGAGGCGGCCGCCTGGTCGGCGTCGGCGAGCTTCTGCTGCAGCAGTTCCGAGGCGCGACGGCGCGCTTCTTCGGCTCGGGCTTCATCGATGTCCTCCGCCCGCTCGGCGGCATCGGCCAGCACGGTGACCTCGTCGGGGCGCACCTCCAGGAACCCGCCGGAGACGAAGAAGAACTGTTCCTCGTTGTCGTTGCGCACCTTGACCACCCCCGGCTTGAGCGGCGTCAACAGGGGAATGTGCCGGGGCAGGATGCCCAGCTCCCCCTCCGACCCCGGGGCCACGACGAAGTCGGCGTCGCCTTTGAAGCGACGGCCCTCGACCGTGACGATGTCGACGTGCAGCTTCGTCACCGAGCGCTGGCTCACGTCTGCTGCTTGGCCGCCTCCACCACCTCATCGATCGTGCCCGCCATGTAGAACGCCTGTTCCGGCAGATCGTCGTGCTTGCCCTCGAGGATCTCGCTGAAACCGCGGATGGTCTCTTTGAGCGGCACGTACTTGCCGGGCCGGTTGGTGAAGATCTCGGCCACGAAGAACGGCTGCGAGAGAAACCGCTCGATCTTGCGCGCCCGCGCCACCAGCACCTTGTCGTCCTCGGACAGCTCGTCGGGGCCGAGGATGGCGATGATGTCCTGCAGCTCCTTGTTGCGCTGTAGCACCTGCTGCACACCGCGGGCGACCCGATAGTGTTCCTCGCCAACGATGTCGGGGGTGAGGAACCGCGAGAAAGAATCGAGGGGATCGACCGCGGGATAGATGCCGCGTTCGACAATGGCACGGGAGAGGCTCACCGTGGCCCCAAGGTGGGCGAAGGTCGTCGCGATCGCCGGATCGGTGTAGTCGTCGGCGGGAACGAAGACCGCCTGCACCGAGGTGATCGACCCCTTCGTGGTAGACGTGATCCGTTCCTCGAGGTCGCCCATCTCGGTGGCCAGCGTCGGCTGGTAGCCGACCGCCGAAGGGAGGCGGCCGAGGAGCGCGGAGACCTCGCTGCCCGCCAACATGTAGCGGAACACGTTGTCGATGAAGAGCAGAACGTCCTGCCCGAACTCGTCGCGGAAATATTCTGCCAGCGTCAGGCCGGTGAGGCCGACTCGCGCCCGGGCCCCGGGCGGCTCGTTCATCTGGCCGAAGACCAGTGCCGTCTTGTCGATGACGCCCGATTCGTTCATCTCGATCCAGAGTGAGTTGCCTTCGCGGGTGCGTTCACCCACGCCGGCAAACACGGAGAATCCCTGGTGCTCCTCGGCGATGTTGCGGATCAACTCCTGAACGATGACGGTCTTGCCGACCCCGGCGCCGCCGAACAAGCCGATCTTGCTGCCCTTGGCAAAGGTGGTCACCAGGTCGATGACCTTGATCCCGGTCTCCAGCACCTCGGTGTCGGTCGCCTGCTCGCTGACCGGCGGCGCGGGACGGTGGATCGGCAGACGAACGTCGGACTCGATCTTGCCCTTACCGTCGATCGGGTCACCGATGACGTTCATCATCCGGCCCAGCGTCCCCTTCCCGACCGGCACGGTGATCGGACCGCCGGTGTCTTTGACCTCGGTGCCCCGAACCAGCCCATCGGTCGAGTCCATGGCGATGGTTCGGACCACGTCGTTGCCGCGATGCTGCTGGACTTCCAGCACGAGGCGGCCCTGCTTGCCGCGATCGATCTCGAGCGCGTGATAGATCTCGGGGAGATCCTGCCCCTCGAAGACGACGTCGACGACCGGACCGATGATCTGGTCGACGCGCCCGGTGCGTTGCTTCTTTGGCTTCTCTTGCTTTTTCTCTGCCTTTTCTGCGATTGCCATTGATGCCTCCTAGCCGGCGGTGAGCGCCTCGGCGCCCCCCACGATTTCACTCAGTTCTTTCGTGATCGTCGCCTGCCGCACCTTGTTGCGCAGCAGGGTCAGGTCTTCGATCAGCTCACCGGCGTTGTCGGTCGCGTTGCGCATCGCCACCATCTGGGCGGCGTAGAAGCTGGCCAGGTTGTCGAGGACCGCGGCGTAGACCTGGGCCTCGACGTATCGGGGCAGTAGCTGCGAGAGCACTTCCTCGGCCTCCGGCTCGTAAAGGTAGTCGATCCGTGGACCCTGATCCTTCCGCTCCGGGACGCGCACCGGGATCAGGACCTTGATGGTAGGTTCCAAGCGGCTCACCGAGGCAAAGTGGGTGTAGAGCAGGGCAACCTCGTCGACATTGCCCTGCAGATACTCATCCCGCGCCACGGTGATCACCGGCAGGATGTCCTTCAACTGCGGCCGGTCGCCGATCTGCGACACCTCGGCCAGGATCGGCACCCCCAGACGGCGGAAGTAGTCGCGCCCTTTGCGGCCGATGGTGTCGAGCACGGTGTCGCCCTGCCGGATGTAGCCGAGCGCCACCCGAAAAGCATTGACGTTCAGGCCGCCTGCCAGGCCACGGTCGGACGAGACCAGAATCAACAACCGTTTCTTGACGGGCCGCTCGGTAAGGAAAGGGTGCTTGTAGGTGGTCACTCGGCTGGCCACCTCGACCAGGACGTCGGCCATCCGGTCGGCGTACGGTCGCGCCGCCTCCGCCCGAGCCTGCACCCGGCGCAGCTTGGAGGCGGCGACCGCCTGCATCGCGCGCGTGATCTGCTGCGTGTTCTTCACGCTGGCGATCCGGCGGCGGATTTCGGCCAGGGTGGCCATCGGGCGCTAGCGTTCCTTCGCAGTTTCGCGCTCGGTCGCGCGGCGGGCAGCCTGCAGTGGTCCCTTTCCATCTGGCGGCGGCTCGCTTTTTACCGCCGGCTTCTCTTGCGCCTTTTGAACCAGCGGGCTCGACTGCTTGAACTCGTCGATCGCTCCGCGGAGCAGCTTTTCCGTGTCCGGGGAGAGCGCCTTCTCCTTGGTGATCGATTGCTCGATGCCCGGATGCGCGCTGCTCAAAAAGCGGAGCAACTCTTTTTCGAACTGCCGCACCTTGTCGACCGGAACGTCGTCGAGCAGGCCGTTCCCGCCGGCGAAGAGGACGATGACCTGCTGGGCGACCGGCATCGGTTGGTACTGGTCCTGCTTGAGCAGTTCCTCCATCCGCTTGCCACGCTCCAGCTGGTCCCGCGTCCGCTTGTCCAGGTCGGAGGCGAACTGTGCGAAGGCCGCCAGCTCCCGATATTGCGAGAGGTCGAGGCGGAGCCGGCCGGCGACCTGCCGCATTGCCTTGATCTGGGCGGCGCCACCGACACGCGAGACGGAGAGGCCGGTGGAGATCGCCGGCCGGATGCCGGCGTAAAACAGGTCGGTCAAGAGGTAAATCTGGCCATCGGTGATCGAGATGACGTTGGTGGGGATGTAGGCAGAGATATCACCCGCCAGCGTCTCGATGATCGGCAGGGCGGTCAGCGACCCACCGCCGTTCTCCTTGTTCATGCGCGCCGAGCGCTCCAGCAGGCGGGAGTGCAGATAGAAGACGTCGCCGGGATAGGCCTCGCGCCCGGGTGGCCGGCGCAGCAAGAGCGAGATCTGGCGGTAAGCCCAGGCGTGCTTCGAGAGGTCGTCGTAGACGACCAGCACGTCTTTGCCCTGGTTCATGAAGTACTCGCCCATCGAGGTAGCCGCGTAGGGCGCGATGTACCAGAGCGGCGCTGGCTCGCTGGCGGTCGCCGAGACGATGATCGTGTACTCGAGCGCGCCACGTTCCTCGAGCTCGGCGGCTACCTGGGCAACCGTGGCGGCGCGCTGGCCGATCGCCACGTAGATGCAGATAACCTCCTGCCCCTTCTGGTTGATGATGGTGTCGAGCGCGATCGCGGTTTTGCCGGTCTGCCGGTCACCGATGATGAGCTCGCGCTGACCCCGGCCGATGGGGGTCATGGCATCGACCGACTTGATCCCGGTCTGCAACGGCGTATCGACCGGTTGCCGCGTGATGACACCGGGAGCGACCTTCTCGACGGGGGCCGTTTCTTTCGTCTGGATCGGGCCTTTGCCGTCGATCGGCTCGCCGAGCGCGTTCACGACGCGGCCGACGAGCGCCTCGCCCACCGGTACCTGGATGACGCTGCCGGTGGTGCGCACTTCGTCACCTTCGCGAATCTCCTCGTAGGGCCCGAGGATGACGGCGCCGACCGAGTCCTCCTCGAGGTTGAGGGCCATGCCTTTGACGCCGCCCTTGAACTCGAGCAACTCGAGCGACTGGGCGTTTCGAAGCCCATAGACCCGTGCGATGCCGTCACCAATCTCGGTCACGATGCCGACGTCCGCCGAGAGGATGGGGACGTCGAAGTCCTTGATTCGTTGTTTGATGAGGTTGCTGATCTCGTCTGACTTGATGCCCAATGCTCTCCCTCGCCCTCTAGCTCAATAATTCCTGGCGCAACCGCGCGAGTTGCGTCCGCACGGTGCCGTCGACAAGGTGATCCCCGATCTGAATGGTGGCGCCCCCGACGATGGCCGGATCGGTTACGAAGGTCACGCTGACCTTGCGCCCCAACTTGCGTGCCAACTCTTGCTCGTAGCGCTTGCGGTCGTCCGGGTCAAGGTCGATCGCGGTCGTGACGGCCGCATGGACGATGCCCGAGGCCTGGTCGGCCAGCCGTTCGAACGCCTCTCGGATTTCGTGAATGTATCGAGTGCGATGGTGCTCGACCAACAAGCGAAGGAGGTTTTCGGTCTCGGGCCGCAGTTCTGGAGCGAGCAGCTTCGCCAGCTCCATCCGTCGCTTCACGCCGACGACTGGATTTTGAAAGGCGGCGACCAGGACGTCGTCCTGCAGCAACTCGGCAAGCTTGGTCAGCTCGGCGCGCCAGGGATCGATCGAGTTCGCCTCCTGCGCCACCTGAAAGATGCCGGAGGCGTAGCGACGCCCGACGTTGCTCGCCTCAGGCACGAATCTCCGCCTCCCCGATGGCACGCTCGATCAGCTCGCGATGCTTCTTGGCATCGAGACTCTCGCCGATGATGCGGCCGGCGGCCATTACCGCCAGGTCGGCGACCTGCAGCCGCAAGTCCTGGACCGCCTTTTCGCGCTCCTGCTGGATTTCGGCGCGGGCTTTGACGATCAGCGCCTCGGCCTGCTCACCTGCCTTGGCCTCGAGCTCCTTGCGCAGGTCGTCAGCCTGCTTGGTGATCCGGTCGAGCAGGGCCTGCGCCTCGCGCCGCGCCTCCTCGAGCTTCGCCTGGCGTTCTTTCTCGGCCGCCTCCAGCTCCTGCATCGCCTTCTGCGTCGCCTCGACGCCTTGCGCGATCCGCGCCCGACGTTCGTTCAGGATCCGCAGGAGTGGGCCCCAGGCGAGCCGGTACAGGATGAACAGCACGAGAAGAAAGATCACCAGTTGGGCGATCAACGTGCCGTTGATCGTGAGCAGACCGGCGTCGAGACGGGTCATTTCCCGGTGATCTGGGCCAGTAGCGGGTTGGCGAAGATCAGGAACAGGCCGAGCCCCAGTCCGATGATGGGTAATGCTTCGATGAACCCGATGCCAATGACCATCAGCGTGAACAGGCGTCCCTGCATCTCCGGCTGGCGGGCGGTCCCTTCGACGGTGCGACTCGACACCAGGCCGTCACCGATCCCGGCCCCCAGGGCGCTCAGTCCCAGCAGCAGGCCGAAGGCAATGACGGTGGCACCTAAAACAATTGCGCGTTCCAATCCAATCCTCCCTTAGTGGTTATCCATGTCCTTCTTCAACTTCGGTAGCGATCGCGACGTACGAGACCGTCAAGACGGTAAAGATAAAAGCCTGCACCGCGCCGATGAAGAGGCTGAACAGCGTCCAGGCCGCCCCCGGCAGCCACGAGATCCAGGTCGGGATGAGCACGATGATCAAGGTCAGTAAGAGCTCGCCGACAAAGATATTGAAATAGAGCCGGAAGGAGAGCGTGATCGGCTTGGCGAGCTCATCGATGACCGTGAGTGGGAAATAGGGCGGCACCAGCAGCAGGTGCTTCAGGTAGCCCCCGAGGTGCCGGCTGCGGATGCTGTAGTACTGCACCAGCACGAAGGACATCAACGCCAGCCCGAGCGTCGTGTTCCAGTCGTTGGTCGGTGACTTGAGCCCGGGCACGAGCCCCAACCAGTTCGCGATCAGCAGAAAGGTGATCAGCGTGATCGCCAGCGGGCCGAGGGTGACGTTTCGACCCTGCAGCGTCTCCTCGGTCAGGTTGTTGATGTATTCGACGACGGCCTCCGTGGCGTTCTGCAACTGGGTGGGCACTCCGACTCTCAGCTGGCTGCGCAGGATGACCCCGAGGATGAGCAGGATCGCGCACACGATGAGCGTGTTGCGAATCGTGTCGACGTTGAAATCGAGACCGGCGACGTTGACCGTCGGGTGGGTGACTTCGATTTGAAGCCGCGCTAAGACGATCATGCCGTGACCCCTGGCTGGACGCGCAGGATGCGCCATCCGGCGACTGCAGCCGCGATCGGGAAACAGCCGTAGCCGATGACGGCGCCGACCGGGTCGACGCGGCTGACGATGAGCACAAGGCCTAGCACGATCGCGATGGTGAGAAATCGGAAGGCAGCCGCGACCTGAAGCATTCGGGCAGTCGGGGCGAAGCCAACGAAACGCCTGGCAGTTCCAACCATCCAGACCATGTTGGCGAGGCCGAGCAGCCCGCCCGCAACAAGGCCGGCAACGGCGCGAGGGTGACCGAGGGCGATAAGGCCGCCTCCGACCACCAGCAGGAAGGCGACCAATACCAGCGACGCGGTCACCTCGAACCGGCGCAGGTCACTCACTTCGACGCATCTCCTTCATCACCAATCGCACGACGCTATAGCCCCCCGCTAGAACCCCGAGCAGCAACCCCACCAGCAGGAACCAGGGCGATGTGTGAAAGGCCCGGTCAGCGAGGTAGCCGAGACCCAACCCAACCAATACCGAAGCGGCGAGTTGGAGGCCGATGCCGGACGCGAGGCCCAAAGCCGCCAGCATGCTGGGGTCCTTGCGCTTTTCCGTCGGGGCCATCACTGCCTCCCAGAATTAGGCCTCAACCGTTGCAAGCTTAGCAGGGGCTGAATACGCCCCGCCATCGGGCAACGGCCCGAACCGAGCTCAACCCCGACTGGTTCGACGGAACCGGCGGATGACGATGCTGGCGATCCCGAGCAGCATCAGGACGATGGCCCCGAGCAGCACCTTCTTGTGCCCGTAGATGGCCAGGCCGAACGCCGCGAAGATGGCCGTGCCGAAGTAGAAGACGAGCACTGTCTCGCGCGGGCTCAAGCCGAAATCCAGGAGGCGATGATGGAGGTGCTCGGTGTCTGGTGTCGCAATCGATTTGCCGCGGCTCCGCCGGCGCACGATCGCCCAGGCGGTGTCGGCGATCGGGATGGCGAGCGCGGCCACCGGCACGATCAGGGCGAGCACGACCGTACCCTTCGCGACCGAGAGAACCGAAAGGGCAGCCAGGGTGAAGCCGAGGAAGTTGCTGCCGCTGTCACCCATGAAGATCCGCGCGGGATGCCAGTTGAAGAGCAGAAAGCCCACGCAGGCGCCAATTAAGGCGCCGGCGAGGATCACGATGCCGGTCTCGTTCCGATTGATGGCAGCCAGGAGGAGGGTTGCCGCCACGATCGCCACCACGCCCGCGGCCAGGCCGTCGACCCCATCCAGGAAGTTCGTGGTGTTCTCCAGGCCGACGAACCAGACGAGGGTCACCAGCACCGACACGATCGGCGCCAGCGTGACGATGCCTATTTTTGGAAGTCCGATGAAACCGATGGAGATGTCGAAGCCGACGATCGCGATCAGCGAAGCGGCGACCTGGAAGGCCAGCTTGAAGAGTGGCCGTACGCCCCCGAGATCGTCAAAGACCATCAGCGTCGTGATGACCCCCGCCGAAAGGAGCAAGCCCAGGGTGGACGGCTCGGTCGAAAACAGCGCGGCCGAAAGCCCGAACCCGAGATACATCGCCAGCCCGCCAAGGCGGGCCGTCGGCTTCTGATGGATAAAGCGGTCACCGGGCTTGGCGACGGCGCCCAGGCGGAAGGCCAGCCAGCGGACGGGCAGCACCACGATCGCCGTGCAGACCAAGGCCGCGAGAAACGGCGCCACCGCCGGGGCGAATCGGGCAGGTGAGAAATCAGACCAGAAGGTCGGGTCGCTGAATACGCCGGCGCCGCTTAATACGGCAGCGGAAATCGTTCGCACAGCGCCCGGCTGCGGGCGCGCACCTGCTCATGCACGGTTCGGTCCTCGAGGTTGAAAAGCAACTCGGCGACCATCTCGGCGATCTGGGTCATCTCCCCCGGGCCCATCCCGCGCGTGGTCACCGAGGGCGATCCCAGGCGGATCCCACTCGGATTGAACTTGCTTGCGGTGTCGAAAGGAATCGAGTTGCGGTTCACCGTGATGCCGACCGTGTCGAAAGTCTCCTGGACGTGCTTCCCGGTCAGGTTCAGCGGTCGCAGGTCGATCAGCATCAGGTGATTGTCGGTTCCGCCGCTGACGAGCCGGAGCTTCCGCTTGCTCAGGCCCTCGGCAAGGACGCGGGCATTGTTGACGACCGCCTGCGCATAGGACTTGAACTCCGGGGTCTTCCACTGCGCCAGCATCACGGCCTTGCCGGCGATGGCGTGATTGAGCGGGCCGCCCTGGCTTCCCGGAAAGACGCTCTTGTCGATGTCGGCCGCGTACTTTGCTTTGCACAAGATCATCGCGCCCCACGGTCCCCGCATCGTCTTGTGGGTGGTGAAGCTGACGAAGTCGGCATGCGGCACCGGGCTCGGGTGCGCGCCACCGGCCACGAGGCCGGCGAAATGCGCCATGTCGACGAAGAAATAGGCGCCGACTGCCCGGGCCATCGCCGCCAACCGCTCGAAGTCGAGGAGGCGCGAGTAGGCGCTGTAGCCGGCGAGCAGCATCTTCGGGCGAACCTCCGTGACCTGCTTCTCCAGCAGGTCGTAATCGATCCGCTCGGTGGTGGGATCGACGCCGTAGGGGACGAAGTGATACAGCTTGCCGGAAAAGTTCACTGGGCTGCCGTGGCTCAGGTGCCCACCCTGGCTGAGGTCCATCCCCATGACGGTGTCGCCGACGTTGAGCACGGCTGCATAGACTGCATAGTTGGCGGTCGTCCCGCAGTGGGGCTGCACGTTGGCGTGCTCGGCACCGAAGAGCGCCTTCGCGCGCTCGATCGCCAACGTCTCGATCCGGTCGACGATCTCGGTGCCGCCATAGTAGCGTCTGCCCGGATAGCCCTCGGCATATTTATTGTTGAGCAACGACCCGAGCGCCTGTAAGACGGCCGGACTGGCGATGTTCTCGGAGGGAATCAGCTCCAGCGTGTACTGCTGGCGTTCGAACTCATCGCGGATCGCGGCACCGACCTCGGGGTCGACCAGGTCGATCCGGCTGGTGAGGTCGGTACGCGCCTGCAACATCCCGCCCATTATCCTCGAATCAGTTCAAAGTCCGGGATCGCGCCCCGTCGCAGGATGCGCGGGGTCGCGGTGCTCAGGTCGAGGATGGTCGAGGCCTGCCCGATGCGACATGTCCCGCCGTCGAGCACGAGGTCGAGGCGGTCGCCCAGGCCGGCGATGACCTGGTCGGCATCGACCGGCGGCGGCTGTCCCGCCGGGTTGGCGCTGCTGCTCGCGATCGGTTCGCCCACCGCCCTCAGCAATGCGAGCGCGACGTCGTGGTCCGGGGCGCGTACCGCGATGGTTGGTCCGTCGCTACGGATGCGCGCCGGCAGCACGAGCGTCAGCGGGCCGGGCCAGTGGCGGGCCATCAGTTCGGCCGCGGGTGCAGAGACCACCGCGAAGCGTTCGACCTGGGCTCGGTCGAGGACCAACCACACCATCGGCTGTCCGCGTGGGCGTTCTTTCACCTGGTAGAGGCGCGCTACGGCGACCGGGTCCGCGGCCCGCGCGGCGACGGCGTACAGCGTGTCGGTTGGGAAGGCGATCACGGCACCAGCGCGCAGCCGCTCCGCGGCCTGCGCGATGTGCGAGGGATCCGCCGGCCACCGCACCGTCACGTCTGGATGCGCACCACCCGTTCCTGACCGGCCAGGTCCTTGTGCACACTGACGTTGGCAGTGGGCCAGTGCCCGTTCGCCAATCGCACGACACGGCGCGTCTGCGCCGGATCGCACTCGAACAGCACGAGCCCGCCGGGCTTGACCGCCGCCGGCGCTTGCGCCAGCGCCACGCGAATCAGGTCCAGCCCGTCCTTGCCGCCGTCGAGGGCGAGCCCCGGCTCAAACTCCAGCTCCTTCGGCCGCACCCGCCGCAACGCCTCGGGGATATAGGGCAGGTTGGCGAGGATCACGTCCGACGGCGCGGCGCCGCGCAGCAGGTCAGCCTTGACGGTTGTGATCCGGCGGCGAAGCCGGTGGCGGGCGATATTGTCGGCCGCCACTCGCAGCGCGCGGGCACTGATATCACGGGCCTCGATGCGAACCTGCGGGACGGCCTTGGCGACCGAAATCGCCACCGCGCCGCTGCCGGTGCCGAGATCGATGACCCGCCGCGCCTCTGGATGCGCCTTCAGCCAATCGATCGCGAGCTCGACGAGCAGTTCGCTCGACGGTCGCGGAATCAACACCGCCGGCGTTACTCGGAACATGTGGCCGTAGAACTCGCGCTCCCCCACCAGGTAGGGCACCGGTACGCGGGCGGCGCGGCGGCTGGTCAACCGGCGCAGCCGCGTGCGCTGCGCGACGGTCAGCTGGCGGTCGGGGTGACTGTGGAGCCGCTCGCGCGAACTCTTGAGGACGTGCGCCACCAGGATCTCAGCATCGAGCCAGGGTAATGGGATCCCGGCCATTGCCAGCCTGGCCCGTGCCTTGGCGAGCTGCGCCTTGACCCGGCCGCTATCAGTTGCGGGCGGCGCCATTCGGCGGCTCGCTCAGGCGGTTGCTCTGGTCCCAGGCGATCAGGCGATCGATCACCGGGTCGAGATCGCCTGCCTCGACGAACTGGGGCAGCTTGTAGTACTTGAAGTCGATCCGGTGGTCGGTGATGCGTCCCTCGGGATAGTTATAGGTGCGGACCTTTTCGCTGCGGTCGCCGGAGCCGACGGCCGAACGACGAACTTCGGTCAGCGCCTCCTGCTGCTGCGCCATCTGGCGATCGAGCAAGCGCGCCATCAGCACCTTCTCCGCCTTGGCCTTGTTCTTGAGCTGCGAGCGCTCGTCCTGGCACGTGACCACGATCGGCGCACCGCCGTCCTCGGGCGTGTAGGTGAGGCGCACCGCCGAGTCCGTCGTGTTGACGCTCTGCCCGCCGTGCCCGCCGGAGCGATAGACGTCGACCTTGAGCCGCTCCGGATTGATCACGACGTCGACGTCTTCGGCCTCCGGCATCACAACCACGGTGGCCGTCGAGGTGTGAATACGGCCCTGGGCCTCAGTCTCCGGCACGCGCTGCACCCGGTGCACGCCGTTTTCGAATTTCAGCCGCGAGTAGGCGCCTCGACCGCGAATTTCGAAGACCACCTCTTTGAAGCCGCCACGCTCTGTCGGGCTCTCAGAAAGTAGGTCGACCTTCCACCGCCGCGACTCCGCGTATCGGCTGTACATCTTGAAGAGATCGGCCGCAAACAATCCCGCCTCATCCCCACCGGTACCCTGGCGAATCTCGACGATGACGTCCTTGTCGTCGGTCGGGTCTTTCGGCACCAGCGCGGTCTTGAGCGCGCCTTCGAGGCGATCCCGCTCGGCCTGTTGCTTCTCGAACTCCTGCCGCGCGTAGGCCTGCATCTCGGGGTCTCGCTCGTGCTCCGAGAGCTCACGGGCCTCGGCCATGCCACGCTCGGCGCGCCGGTACGCGTCATAGAGCGCCACCAGGTCTCGGAGCTGGGCCTGTTCTTTGCCCAACCGCTGGAGCTCCTTGAGGTCGGCGTGCACCGCCGGGTCGGCCAGTCGCTCGGTGATCGCCTCGTATCGCGTCCGAACGGCTTCGAGCTGTTCGAACATCAGGCCGCGGCCTCTTTCTCCTCTTGCCGGGCTCCGTTGAAGGCCGCCAGCGCCACCTCGATCTGACGGTCGTCCGGTTCCCGAGTCGTCAGCTTCTGCGTGAGCAGGAACGGAAGGATCAGGACTTTGATGACCGCATTGTTCCGGTGCCGGCCGGCAAAGCGAATGAACTCGTACGCGAGCATGGCGATGACGGGGATCAGCACGATCCGAGAGAGAAGTAAGACGGGCAACGCCGGCCGCCCGACGAGTCCGAAGACGAAGGCGCTCACGACCATGACGGCGAGCAAGAACCCGGTGCCACAGCGCGGGTGGAGCGTGCTCTGGGTCCGCACGTTGGGCACATCGAGCGGAAGCCCGGCCTCATAGGCATTGATCGTCTTGTGCTCGGCGCCGTGGTAGGCGAAGAGGCGAGCGATCTCGGACTTGAAGGAGATGGCATAGAGGTAGATCAGGAGCAGCCCAATGCGGACCAGGCCGTCGACGATCCCAAAGAAGAGGTTGCCGTGGCCGCGGCTGAGGAATCCGGCGGCGACCAGTGGGACGCCGAGGAAAAAGAGCAAGGCGCCGACGATGGCGATCCCCATCGTGACCCGCATCGCGTTCGCGCTCAGCTCGACCTGCTCGGCGGCGGCCTGGATGTTCGCCGACCACATCAACGCCTTCATGCCGAGGTGAAGCTGCTCCCAGAGTCCGGCGAGGCCGCGCAGCAGGGGCAGCTTCCAGATCGGGTGGGTGTAGATGATGGAGAGCAGGCGCTCGCGCAGGACCTGGATCTCGCCGTCCGGCTTGCGCACGGCGACCGCATAGGTCGTCCTGCCGCGCATCATCACGCCCTCGAGCACGGCCTGGCCGCCGTAGAAGAACTTCTCCTGGCTCACAGCCGCGCTCATCCTAGTCCCTGCGCGATTCCGTGAGCCACACAGGGCCCAACGACACCGCGGCTTATCTCTTCCGCTGCTGGCGCTGCTGGAACCGGTCGACGCGGCCCTGGGTATCGACGATCCGCTGCTGGCCGCTGAAGAAGGGATGGCATACCGAGCAGACCTCGGTCTTGAGCTCTTTCTGCGTCGAGCCAGTCGTGAATTTATTGCCGCACAGGCAGGTCACGACCGCGTTGTGGTGGTAGGTAGGATGAATGGTGGCTTTCATGGGGCTTGTTATTTTATCAGCCGACCCTCGCGGGTAGCAGCGCCTGGGTGGATTCGAGTCCGAGCACGAGCCCTAGCAGAAGCATTAGATACAGGGCCCCGACCACCCACTTGGTTGATGTCGGGACCGCGTAATAAGCAGGATCCACCTCCGTTGACCTGAACCGCTGCCAGGTGCTGAAGGCGCCCACGACCACGATCAGGATAAGGATGAAACTCTTGAAGCCCGTGAACACGAGCAGCCCGGCGGCAATCGCTAGTCCCGCAACGTTGAACCACTTTGAAACCACCGACATTACTCGCCCGCCATCTAGCGGCGTCACCGGGATTAGATTGAATAGGTTGATGAAGAAGCCAAAGTATGCGAGGCCGCCGAGTAGGCCGCCCCAGTACGTATGCGGCATCGCGAGGGCCCCGAGGTAACAGGCAGCCGAAGCGACTGTGCCGAGGACCGGACCGGCGATAGCCGTTTGAGCTTCTTGCGCAACCGTTCGCGGCCGGTTCATGTTGACGAAGGCGCCAAGGCCCGGCAGCATGATGGGGAAACTGGCCCCGATTCCCAGGAGGCGCGCGGCGACCAGATGGCCGCTCTCGTGAACCAGAATTAAGAGCACAAAGCCGATACCAAAAGCCCACCAGCCAAAGATCTGCGCGTAGACCACGGCGGCGAGCACGGTCGATATGGCCGTTAGCGCCAAGCCTGGGATCTTGAGAAATAGGCCGACGAGCGCCAGGGCGCCCGCAGCCAAGCCGCCCGTGCCGGGGCGGTTGGCGGGCTGTCGAGCAGGAATATCCGCCTGCACCGGCCGCTCGGTGCGGTAGCCATAATCGGCAGCCCCCATATGGGGATCGTTCGGGGTGTAGAGGTCAGCCACTAGCTAAAGCATGCCCAGTGGGGGCAGCTTCTAATCGGCCCCCAGCAGCCCTGACGTCCCACGGCCGGGTGAAATTCCCGAGGCTCAGCCCCGGGCAGCGCGCCGTGAGTTCCCCGACGAACGTCCGCATGCCGATGCCCCGAGTCGGATCGGGAATCTGCGCCAGCAGCCAGTGGGGATCGACGTTCAGGCTGCGCAGCTGCACCTGGTGTACGCGGTGCTCCCGGACGAACGCGACCAGCGCCTCGAGCTCTGCTGGGGCGTCGCTGATCCCGGGGAACGTCAGCAGGTTGATCGTGACCTGGCCGCCCGCCCCGGCCACCAGGTCCGCGCACTGCGCGACTTGCTCCAGCCCGTAACCTACCGGCCGGTAATAGGCGCGGAATCGCTTGTCGTCAAGGCTGAAGATGCTGATCCGGACGGAGTTCAGTCCGGCCTCGACCAGGCGGCGGAGCACGGCAGGACGCGAGCCGTTGGTATTGATGTGGATCGTGGCCGCCGGCCAGGCCGACCGGATACGGCGGGTTGCGTCCACCAGGGCGGCGCCGCGGGTCAAGGGCTCGCCTTCGCACCCCTGGCCGAAGCTCACGAAGTTCGCGTTGCTTGCGCTCAAATGCCAGCCGGCGAGCTCCGCAATTTCCGTGGCGGTTGGCGCGAAGCCCAGGCGTGTCTGGGGCGAGGCGACGTCGCCCCATTGCTCCGAGATGCAGCCCAGGCAGGCCGCATTGCAAGCGGGCGAAACGGGGATCGCCCCTTCACCCCGGCGCAGGAAGACGTTCTGCGCGGTCAGGCACCGGTAGTCGGTGGCACAGGTCTCGAGGTGGCGCACCAGCCGGCTGTCCGGAAGCGCCTGCTGTCCGTCGCGGATCGCGTGGTCGACGTGCTGCCGGTCCTCGGCCTGTGGATCCCACGCGCTCCAGCGATCGGTCCGGAGGGCCGCCACGTGCGGTTCGCCATCGACCACGGCGACCGCCGCGTATCCGTAGAGAGGCAGCACCGGCGGCCGGCCATCATCTTCGTAGGCGGGCAGCCAGGTCCGCAGATAGCCCGGCGGCAGAACGGCGGCCACGGCCAGCGCACCGTCCCCTTCGACGCGCACGATCGAACCCGCGGCCGTCCGTCCGAGGGCGAACCGACCGGGCAGGTGCATCAGCGCGGTGCCGGGCGGTACCGGAATCAGGCGATCAACCGCACCGATCTCCCAGCCGCTGCGCGCGACCGGCTCCAGCGAGCGATGGACGCGTAACTGCCCGGTGGCCGACGCATAGAGGAGGCGCTGCACGCCGTCTACCTTATCGACACGCGCGCTTTCTCACACCGGAGCGCGCTTATCGGGCCGAGATGGGAAAACTACGAGGGAAGGAGGTCGATCGGGTTTTGGGGTACCCCCTGGTAGCGAATCTCAAAGTGCAGGTGCGTGCCGGTGGCACGACCGGTCGCGCCCATCAGTCCGATTAGGTGCCCCTGCGTCACGGTGTCGCCGGTCTTCACGAGCACGGCCGACATGTGGCCGTAGATCGAATGGAACCCGTTGCCGTGATCGATCTCGACGTAGATCCCGTACGATCCCCAACCGGCGAAGACCACCTGTCCTTCGGCGGTGGCGAACTCCTCGGTGCCGACGCCGGCCGCAATGTCGATGCCGGGGTGGTATTGCCAGAAGTACTGGGTGATGACGCCGTGCGTCGGCCAGACGAACCGGATGACCTTCTGACGGCTTCCGCCGGGGTCGGAGGCAGTCGCCGGCTGCGACAAGGGATCGACATAGGTGTCCGCCGCCAGGCCATCCGCGGTTCCACCCTGGTGATGGAGCAGCGGCGCAACCGCACCCGCCTGGGCGGCCGTCGCCGGGTAGCGAAAGGCCGGCTCGCCCAGCCTGGTCCCCATGAGCGGCGGGCCGCCGGCGGTTACCTGCGCCTCGGCGACCGGGTGCTCGAATGCCAGCGGCGCTAGCAGGAGGACAAGCACCGCCAGGGCGAGCGCCCAGCCGTGGGCGGCCAGTCTTGGGATTCCCCTTGCCAAAACTGGGGCAGTCTAGCCGACTTTTGGTCCCGGCGTCAAACGGCGCACCACCGCTTGCACAGTTTGTGCGGCGTGAGCCGCACCTTTGTGGCTTCCGTGCCCGTCCTAACGGACTTTTCGGTGTGCCCCCTCGACCGACTTCAGTGCGTAGTGGTGCTTGGTGTTGAGATGGCGGACGGTCCCGCTCTTGCTGCGGAAGACCATCGACTCGGTCTCGGCCCAGAAGTGGTGGTAGATGGCGCCGTGGAGGAATTCGCCGTCGGTCACGCCGGTGGCCGCAAACGCCACGTCTTCGCCGCGAACGAGGTCGTCCACCGCGTAGACGCGGCGCAGGTCCTCGAAGCCGGCGGCCCTCGCCTTCTCCTCGTCATCCCGCGAGCGCAGCCACAAACGACACTGCAGGTCACCGCCGAGACATTTGAGCGCACAGGCCGCGAGCACCGCCTCCGGTAGCCCGCCAACTCCCAGCATCACGTCGATCCCAGTGCCTTCGAGGGTCGCCATGATCGCCGCCGCGATGTCGCCGTCGCTCAGCAGCGTGATGCGGGCCCCGACCTGCCGCACCTGGTCCATCAGGGCTTCGTGGCGAGGACGGTCGAGCATGACGATCGTCAGATCGGAGACCTGCACCTTCTTGGCGAACGCCACCCGTTGCAGGTTGTTCTCGACGGAATCGGTCACGTCGATCGAACCCCGGGCGTCGGGCCCGACCGCGATCTTCTCCGCGTACATGCCGACCGGGGCCCGCAGCAGCGAGCCCCGCTCGGCGGTGGCGATGACCGAGACCGCGTTGGGGAGACCCTTCGCCACCAGGGTCGAGCCGTCGATCGGCTTGAGTACCACATCACAGGGTTCACCGATGCCGTCCCCGGCCGGCTGCCCGACCGCCAGGGGCGCCGATGCCGGCTCCTCGCCGATGACGATCGTCCCCTTCATATGCACACCCTGGATGGCTTCGCGCATCGCCTTCCCAGCGGTCGCCCGGATGCCCTCCCGGTCGAGGTTGCCCATCCAGCGCCCAGCCGAGAGCGCCGCCGCCTCGGTGGCGCGAACCAGCTCCAGCCCCAGGTTCGGTTGAACCGTCCGCGGCACAGCGATGCCGCCCGTGGAAGGTGTCGAGACGTCAGATCTCACGCGGTCTGGGACGTCTTATCCGTAGCGGCCGCCGGCTTCGCCGCCGCCCCGTCGGCCGGCAGCGCGCCCGCCTTGACCGCGGCGGCCTTGACGAAGTCCCGAAAAAGTGGATGTGGACGGTTCGGCCGGGAACGGAATTCCGGGTGAAACTGCGACGCCACGAACCAGGGGTGGTCGCGCAGTTCGATGATTTCGACCAGCCGGTCGTTGGGCGAAGTACCGGAGAAGATCATCCCGGCCTCCCACATCGCCTCACGGTAGGCGTTGTTGAACTCGAAGCGATGCCGGTGGCGCTCGTACACGAGCGGCTCGCCGTAGGCCTGCGCCGCCAGGGTCCCGGGCTGCAGCTTGCAGGGGTAGAGGCCGAGCCGCATCGTGCCGCCCTTCTCGGCGACGTCCCGCTGCTCGGGGAGGAGGTCGATCACTGGATGGCTGGTGAAGGCGTTGAACTCCGTGCTATTGGCGTCCGCATCACCGAGCTTGTCGCGGCCGAACTCGATGACGGCGCATTGCATACCGAGGCAGAGCCCGAGGTAGGGAGTTCGTGAGGTCCGGGCGAATCGGGCCGCGGCAATCTTCCCCTCGATGCCGCGATGACCGAACCCACCCGGAACCACGACGCCGTCGACGTCGTCGAGCGCCCGCAGGTCGCCGGCTTCGAGGGTTTCGGATGCGATCCATTTGATGTCGACTCGCAGGTTGTGGTGCACGCCCGCGTGGCGCAAGGCTTCGGTGACGCTGATGTAGGCATCGGGCGCCGGCAGGTACTTTCCCACTACGCCGATGCGGACGTTGCCCGCCGGGTGCTGGATGCGATGCACCAGCTCTTTCCAGTCGCTCAGGTCGGGCGGCGACGCGGGCGCGTCCAGTGCCTCGACGATCACGTTCCCCAGACCCGAGTCTTCGAGCATCAAAGGCACTTCGTAGATCGAGTCGGCGTCAGGAACCGAGATCACCGCGCGTCGGTCGACGTCGCAGAACAGGGCGATCTTGTCTTTGAGCGCGACGCTGATCTCCCTCGCCGAGCGGCAGACGATGGCGTCAGGCTGAATGCCGATGCTGCGCAAGGCCGCGACGCTGTGCTGGGTTGGCTTGCTCTTGAACTCCTCGGAGGCTTCGATGAACGGCACCAGCGTGAGGTGGACATAGAAGACGTTCTTGCGGCCAAGGTCATTCTTCAACTGCCGGATCGCTTCGAGAAAGGGCAGCGATTCGATGTCGCCGACCGTACCGCCCACCTCCACGATGACGACGTCGGGATTGTCCTCCCAGGTGACCCGTGTAATCCGTTCTTTGATCTCGTTGGTCACATGAGGGATGACCTGCACCGTCCCGCCCAGGTAATCACCGCGACGCTCCTTGGCGATGACCTCGGCGTAGATCTTGCCGGTGGTGACATTGCTCGCCTTGCTGAGGTTGGCGTCGATGAACCGCTCGTAGTGGCCGAGGTCGAGGTCGGTTTCGGCCCCGTCGTCGGTCACGAAGACCTCGCCATGCTGGTAGGGCGACATGGTGCCTGGATCGATGTTGATGTAGGGATCCAGCTTTTGGAGGGAAACGTTCAGTCCGCGCGCCTTAAGGATCGTTCCTATCGACGCCGCGGTGATCCCCTTGCCGATTGAGGAAACCACGCCACCGGTCACGAAGACGTACTTCGGCACCGGGACTCTATTCTACGCCGGAGTGGCGGTGTCCGCGAGTCAGTTTTTCACCCAGAGACCGTTGGATTGGTTAGACAACCGACGTTTGACTCGTTGGCTCTAAGCTCATAAGGTCAAGCAGTGTATCCCTACGGACTGATCGGTAATTGTGAAACCGCCGCCCTGGTCTCGACCAGCGGCGCCATCGACTGGTTCTGCTATCCACGCTTCGACTCGCCCTCCATCTTCGCGGCAATCCTGGACCGGCAGCGCGGCGGCAGTTTTCGGATTGCCCCGGTCAACCCCGTGCCGACCGGGGAACAGGCCTACCTCCACGACAGCAACATCCTGACCACCACCTTCCACCGCGCCGAAGGGACGCTGGTCTTGACCGATTTCATGCCCTGTTTCAACGAAGGCGAACGCTTCCTCTCCCTGAAACGCATCTGCCGCGGCCTCGAGGCGCGCGGCGGTCCCGTCGATGTCGAATGCGTCCTCGACCCGGCGCCGGCCTACGGTCGCGCGCGGACCAGCTTCGCCGAGCGCGAGGGCATCGTCATCGCCTCCGGTGGGTCGCAGGAGGTGATCCTCTCCTCTACCGTTCCGCTCCATGGCAAGGTGGAGGTGATCGACGGCCGCCCGCGGTATGTCTTGCGCTTCACCGTTGAGCCCGGGCCGCAGGTCTGGCTGACGCTGGGGTTCGGTGAGCGCTACTTCGCCCTCGGTCGGAAGTTTCCCAGCAGCAACGACGCCACGGAGCTCGCCGAACGCACGCGCGCCTTCTGGGCTGGATGGCTCGAGCAGTGTCTTTATCAAGGACCATTTCAAGACGCCGTCCGGCGCTCAGCCCTGGTGATCAAGTTGCTGACCTATGCACCGACCGGGGCGCTGTGCGCCGCGCCGACGACCTCCATCCCGGAAGATCCGGGTGGCGATCGCAACTGGGATTACCGCTACTGCTGGCTGCGTGACGCGTCCTATGGCGTCGCGGCACTCTTCCGCACCGGCTTCGAGCAGGAAGCCGTCGATTTCATCAACTGGATCCGCGACCGCGCCTACGACCATGACTTCGCGATACAAATCCTCTATCGCGTGGATGGCGACCCGCACCTGCCCGAGCAGTACCTCGAGCACCTGGCGGGCTACGAAGGCGCCCAGCCGGTTCGCATCGGCAACCGCGCGGCCGGTCAGAAGCAGCTTGATGTTTTCGGCGCGGTGATCGACTGCATGGCGGTGTATCAACGAAAGGGCGGTTTCATCTCGACCAAGCTCTGGCACGTGATCGAGCGCCTGGCGGACGGGGTCTGGGATTTGAGCCGCGAGCCCGACAATGGCATCTGGGAATTCCAGGGCGAGCGCAAGCATCACACCCATAGCAAGCTGTGGTGCTGGGTAGCATTGGACCGGGCGATCACGCTGGCAAAGGGCACCGGCAACACCGAGCACCTCGCCGTTTGGGAGCAACAGGCTCAGGACCTGAGGAACGAAATCGAAATGCGTGCCTGGAATCCGAAGATCGGTGCCTTCACCCAAGCCTACGACGACGAATGCCTGGACGCGGCTGTCCTGCAAATGCCGGTCTTAGGGTTTCTGCCCGCCACCGACCCCCGCATGCGCGCCACCATCGAGGCCCTGAGCCAGCGATTGCTGAATGGCCCTTACGTCCGCCGCTACGACTGCAAGGACGACCAGGGGTACCTGAGCGCGGCGTTCCTGCTGGTTAGCTTCTGGTACGTGGACGGGCTGATCGGCCTGAACCACCTCGACGCTGCGGAGCGCCAGCTGGGTGAGCTGATCGCGCTCTCCTCACCGCTTGGCTTGCTGGCCGAGGGCAGCGACCCGGTGTCTGGGGCACCCCGCGGCAATTTCCCTCAGGCCTACAGTCACCTCGGCCTGATCGACAGCGCGGTGCGCCTGGAGCGGGCGCGTGCGGCGCAAGCGTCAGAAGCGCAGGCTCGCCAGCCGCAAGAAGCCGCCGGCTAAACGAGCCCAATAAACCGGCGGATTGCGCCGTCCAGCCGCTCGCAGCGCTCTCGCGCCAAAAGCGAGGATGCGCTCGATTGCTCGCACGAGCGGCATGCGGCGCCCGCCCTCTTACGCGCGAAAGCGCGCCTCGGCCTGCGGCCTCGCTATTCCTTTAATCCACAGCGGCGTTCGCCGTCGCGCCGCGCGGCTCGAGGATGACGAGCTTGGTCTCGTCGACCGAGGGCGTGGTTGAGATTTGCAGCTTGGGCTGCGGCGTCAGATCGGTCGCGCCCATCTCTTTCACGAACTTCTCGAGACCTTCGAGGTTCTGCGCGAGCAGCGTGAGACCGGGCAGGTTGTAAGAGATCGGAATCACGAGCTTGGGCTCGATCTGGTTGACGATCTCGGTTGCCTGCGCCGAGTTGACGTGACTGCCCCCGCCGATCGGCACGAAGAGCACATCGATCTTGCTGCCGATCCCCTCCAGCTGGTCTTCGCTGAGGGCGTGGCCGAGGTGACCGAGATGACAGATGCGAAGGTCGTCGAGCTCGACGGTGTAGGCGAAATTCTTTCCCCGCTCCGCCCCCTTCTTGGCATCGTGGTACGTCTGCGTACCGGTCATCGCGACCCCCTTGATCTCGAACTCACCGGCGCCGCTCACGACGTGGGGCTCGCCGGACAATCCCTGGAGGCTGAAGTGCGTCGGATCATCGTGGGTGAAAATGACGATTTGCACGTTCAGCCGGACCGGCGAAAGGCCGAGCTTGGGTTCGTACGGATCGATCATCACCGTGGCCTCGCGGCCGCGTAGGCGCACCGCGTTCAGGCCGAAATAGGTAATTTCCACCGGCCTGTAGTCTACATGCGGTCGGGTGCCGAAACGCCCATCAGCCCAAGGGCGTTGGCGATCGTGGTGCGGGCCGCGCGAGAGAGCAGCAATCGGGCCGCGGTCAGCGGCGCATCGTCGGTGAGCACGCGGCAGTTCTTGTAGAAACGGTGAATCGCCGCCGCCAGCTCGTCCGTGAAGAAGGCAAGCCGATGCGGCTCGAGCGCCTCCGCCGACTCGCGAACCACGTCCGGCCAGCGCATCATGACGCGCATCAGCTCCAGCTCCCACTCCGAGTTCAACCGCTCGAGAGCGGCCGAGCCCGATGCTTGCCCACCGAGCTTCAGCACGTTGGCGAGCCGGGCGTGGGCGTACTGCGCATAGTAGACAGGGTTCTCACTCGACTGCCGTCGCGCCAGGTCGACGTCGAACTCCATCTGGGCATCAGCCGAGCGCAAAAGAAAGAAATAGCGCACCGCATCGGGACCGACGTCGTCGAGCATTTCCTTCAGTGAGATGCCGACACCGGCGCGACGCGACATCCGCACGGTTTCCTCGCCGCGCTTCACGGAGACCAGCTGAACCAGCAAGACCGATAGCCGGGCCGGATCGATGCCAAGCACGCCAAGTGCTTCCTTGACCCGCCCGACCTGACCCTGGTGGTCGGCGCCCCAGACATCCACCACGCGGTCGAAGCCGCGCTTCTCGAACTTGTCGCGGTGATAGAGGATGTCCGACCAGAAATAGGTTGGATAACCGTCGCGCTTGATCAGCACCTCATCCTTATCGCCGTCCGTTTTGAACCAGGTTGCGCCGTCCTTCTCCTCGATCCGTCCCAGGTCACGCAGTTTGCGCATCGTTTCCTGGTCCCACCCGCTGTACAAGCTGCTCTCCGAGAAGAAGTGGTCATGACGGACCGACAGCCGCGAGAGGTCGTCGGTAATGCGCCGTTGAACCCATTCCATGCCGAATTCGGCCAGCGCCGACGGTTCTACGGTCAGCCCCTTGGCGGACGCCTCGCGGGCAATCTCGTCGATGTAGCCGCCGCTATATCCGCCCTCTGGCACCGGCTGCGCCTGGATGCGAGCGGCAATCGATTCTCCAAACAGGCGGACCTGCCGGCCCTTGTCGTTGATGTAGTACTCACGCTGGACCGTGAAGCCCACCGCTTCCTCCACCCGGGCGACGACATCGCCCACGACCGCGCCGCGCCCGTGACTGAACAGCATTGGCCCGGTCGGGTTCGAGCTCACGAACTCCACCTGCACACGGGTGCCTTGGCCGACCTCGCTCCTCCCCCACTGTTCGCCGGCGCCGGCGATGGCATCCAGCTGCGCCTGAAGCCACGCCGGCTCCAGGGTGATATTGATGAATCCCGGCGCGGCCACCACCGTCCGCCCCAACGAGAGTGGTAGGGCGATCGCCGACGCCAGTTCGTTTGCAATCGTCATCGGCGGCCGCCGAAGGGTTTTTGCGAGCTTCAGCGGCAGTGTGACCGAGTAATCGCCGTGGGCCGGATTCTGCGCCCGCTCAACCAGCACCGCCGGCAAGGTGGTCTCGGCCGGCCAGCCGCTGATCGACGTAACTGCCCGCCGGACCGCCTGATCGATGATCGACGATGGAGACCTGGGCGGCGACGCGATCAGGGGTGCGTTCCGAGCGTGACCTGCAGCGTCTGGTTCTTCCCGCCGCGGGAGATGGTGACGCTGACCTTGGTACCGGGCGCGTACTGACGCAGTACGTCCTTCAGTGGATGGGAATCGTCGATGGACTGGTCGTTCACCTTGGTGATGACGTCCTGCAGCTTGATCCCGGCGCGGTCGGCCGGCGACCCAGGCGTTATCGCGGTGACCACGGCGCCGACCACCAGCCCATTCGCCGCCGCGGTCGTCTCGTCGATCTGGTTGTAAGTCACGCCCAAGAACGGGCGGTTGACGTGCCCGGTTTGGATCAGCTGGTTGGCGATGTCCCGGGCGGCATTCCCGTCGAGGGCGAAGCCGAGGCCCGGGCCGGCCTGCGCCTGCTCGATCGCGAAGTTCACCCCGACTACCTGACCGGCGGAGTTCAACAGGGGACCTCCGCTGTTGCCCGGGTTGATCTGGGCGTCCGTCTGGATGGCATTCAGGATGTCTTCGGTCTGGCCCGTGGACGAGTGCGGTATCGAGATGAAGCGGTGGAGTGCGCTGATCACGCCCTTGGTCACGCTGTTCTGCTGCCCGAGCGGGCTTCCGATCGCGATCGCGAGCTGCCCTACCTTGAGCGCGCTCGAGTCGGCCCAGTTGAGGACGGGCAAGTCCGTCGCCTCGATCTTGATGACCGCGACATCGTCGTCGGGACTGGTGCCGATGACCCGCGCGTCATATTTCTTCGCCTGGTCACGCAGGATGACCTGCAACTGGCGCGCATTTTCGACGACATGGTTGTTGGTCACGATGTAGCCGTCCGATCTGACGATGAAGCCGGACCCGATGCCGTGCTGCTCCTGCTGGATGAACATGTCCGGCGAGGTGATCGTGGTCTTGATCTCGACCACGGCTTTTCCAGCCTGAGCGGCGACGTTGATGACTGCCGATTCCTCGGTCAGGTTATTCGTGATCGGCGCCAATGGCGCCACCACGGTTGTGCCCGAGGACGTCACCTTGATGAACTGGGGGGCTAGCAGGATGGTGCCCGCGGAGCCCACCAGGCCACCGACGATCGCGCTCGTCAGCACGATCCCCAGGATACCCATGCGGCGGCGTGGTTGAACCGGTTTTTCTACCGGCACGGGCGACAGGGGCGCCGGTTCGGGTGGAGGTGGGAAGAATTGCGGTTCGCTCGCCATCGAACTCAGCCCAATTCTACGCTCGTATGTTTCAGCGACCGGGCAGGGGAAGCCACGTAAGGACCAACTGCTCGGTCCGTCGGAATCCTGCCTCCTCGTAGAGGCGCACCGCCTGCGGATTGTTCTCTCGGGTCCAGACGGCGGCAAAGGTGACATTTCGCTGACGAAACAGTTGCACGGCCTCACGAAGCAGGCGTCCGCCGATCCCCTGGGATCGGAAGGCGGCATCGACGTAAACCTCGGCGACCTCGGCCTCGAGACCCGTGCCCGGATTGAAGAGCACACACCAGCAGAGCCCGACGACCCTTCCCGCCGCCCTGGCCGCCAGGATGATGTTTTCCCCGCTGAACCGCGGACCGGGCGCGGTCGCGATGTCGTGCTCGATTTGCTCCTCGCTCAGCTGGGGATGGTCGTAATGCCGCTGCTCGTCGAGCATCAGTTCGCGCAGCAGGGGGCGAATCAACTCATGTTCGGCGGCATCGAGAATGGTGATCGAGATGTCGGTCGCTGCGGGCCGGTCTATGACTTGGCGCCGCCCGCTGGCGCGGCATCGAGCACGCCGCGGATCGCCTGGACGGCGCCCAGCAGGGCCGCGGTCTCCACTGGCACGACGATCTTGGTGTTCTCGCTGGCCGCGAACTTGGACAGCGTATCGAGTTGCAGGATGGATACGAGCGTCGGATCCGGGGCAGCGGACTTGATCGCCTGATAGACGGTGGCGATCGCCTGGGCTCGGCCCTCCGCCTCGAGGATGGTCGCCTGCCGCAGGCCCTCCGCTCGCAGGATGGCCGACTGCTTGTCGCCTTCGGCGGTCTTGATCTGCCCCTGCTTCGCGCCATCCGCGATGTTGATCTGCGATTGCTGCTGCCCTTCCGATTTCAGGATGAAGGCACGCTTCTCCTGGTCCGCCGTCTTCTGGAGCGCCATGGCATTGAGGATCGCCTGGGGCGGCGTGATATCCACGATCTCGATCCGGTTGATCCGGATGCCCCACTTGTCGGTCACCGATTCCATCTGGGCTTGCAGCTGGGCGTTGATCCGCTCGCGCTGGCTGAGCGCGTCGTCCAGGGTCATCCCACCGAAGATCGCGCGCAAGGTCGTGCGCGAAAGCTGGTCGATCGCCACGAAGTAATTGCTGACGCTGAAGAGCGCCAGCCTGGGGTCGACGACCTGGCTGAAGATCGTGGCATTCACGCTGACGGTGACGTTGTCGCGCGTGATCACGTCCTGCTTATCGCCGGTGCGGGGGGTCTCTCGAATGTCAACTGTGACCATCGCGTCGACCAGGGGGACCAGGAAGGTCACGCCCGGCTGCCGAATGGAATGGAATTCGCCCAGGCGCTTGACGATTCCCACGTAACCCTGCTGGATGATGTTGACGGTGCGGGCGATGATGACGATGGCGAGCAGAACGAGAACAGCGACGACGATTAGCGGTGCTGACATCTATTCCACCTCTTCTCAGACGGACGGCATTGACGGGGACGACGCAGGCGGCAACGACGCCGCGCGAACGACCAGGACCGTGCTGCGCAGGTCGGTGACGATAACCGGCGTGGTGGCCGGCAACGGACTGCCGTCTTCGGTGATGGCGGGCCAGAGCTCGCCGGCGATCTTGACGTGGCCCGGTTGGCCTGAGGCCAGAATCGGGTCGGTCAGCACCGCCCGCTGGCCGACCATGCTCTCCGCCCCGGACTGAAGCCGCCGGCGGCCGATGCCCAGGCGCTCGACCAGGAACGGGCGGGCGGCGAAGATGCGGACGACCCCGATCACCCCCAGGACGATGGCCTGCACAAAGAGACCGAACCCGAGCAGGCTCACGACGGCGGCCGCCAGCGCCCCAATGCTAAGAAAAACGGCGAAGAAAGCGACCGTCATGACCTCGGCGATCGCTAAGGCAACGGCGACGATGATCCAGAACCAGAACGCCGTCATCCGCGGCCATTCTAAGCCTACGGAACGGGTCTCTTCAGGCGGCTTCGGCCTGCAACCGGCCGCGCGCATGGCGCTCGACCGCCACCGGCACGATGCCGGCACCCTGAATGACCTCGAGGACGTGGGTCAGCCCGATTTCTTTTCGCCCGGCCGGGAAATCGATTCCGATCACGGACATCGCCGCATCACAATCAGGACAGCTCGTGGCGGTCACCGCATCGGTCGGGTCCCAGGCCCGCCTGGCGCATGCGCCGCAGCCTCGACAGATGAGATCGAAGACCATCCCCGTCCCCGCCGCCATAGGCGCGCTGTCCCCGCCTCGCTCCACCCAGATACAACGACGAGTAGAGTCTTTACTTTTGCTCGTCGATCATGTCACGCAGGTCCACCGCCGCTGCCTCGATATCGGCGTACTTGCGCTGACCCGCGCGGACCTCAGCCGAAAGCACGCCACACCGGTGCACCTTCTTGAAGTCGCCATACGGAAACTTGTAGTGCCCTTTGGTGTTGACGTTCGCCTCCGTGTCGATACCGAGGTGCCATTTGGCGTACTCGGCAAAGCCGTGCTCTTCGATGAAGCGATTCTCATCCTGGGTTGAGGGCTGATGCTCGCTCCACAGATCGCGGTCGTCGCGCACGACCTTGCCTTGATCGACGAGTCGCCTCGCGTGGTCGAATCCGCTGCGATTGAGCTTGACCGACGTGACCTTTACTGCCATAACGTTTTCACGCTATACCCTTCGCGCGGGCTCGCGCCACTAAGGCCAGCTAGGCGCTGAGAGAACGCCGCCAGCGTCCCGGCATGCGGCCGTCGTAGTCGATCGCACTCGCGCCGACGAACGTCGCGAGTTCCGCGATGGCGGCTTTCGTCGCTCGGGCGATGCTGGCATCCTCACAATCGGGCTCGACGCTGATGGCCTGGATTGATAGCCGCCTGGAATTTCGGTCGAAAGCCGGATCCACGCGTGCCACGAGTCGGTCCTCGTGGAGAACGGGCATGGCGAAGTAGCCATACTGCCGCTTCGCCACCGGGACATAGATCTCCAGTTTGTAATCGAACCCAAACATAAGCCGTGTTCTGGCCCGGTCGCGGATCAAGTTGTCGAATGGCGACAGCAGCGTCGTCCGCGGGCTCCAGTTGCCCGCCTCGATGCGGTCGAGCAGCGCGAGATCCTCGGTGTGGACGTACCAGGTTGACGGCCACGATCGATCAGCGCCGGTGATCTTCACTGGCACGATGCGTCCCTGCTTCTCGAGCGTAAGCAGGGCAGACGCGAGATTCGGATAGCGCGACGAAATGAAGTGGTGGCTGATGTCCATGGCGCGGCCCACGCCCAGGGCGCGCAGCGAGATTTCCGCCGCCCAGCCGACGATGGCTGGCTCCGACAGCGCCGTCATTGGCGTCCACGGAGGAAGGCACCGTTCTGGGAAATCCCATAGCTTCTGCCCGCCCTGACGTCCCGCCACCATTAACTTTCCAGATCGCGAGAGGATGGCCAGCATCATGCCAACGTTGCGATTGCCGGTCCATCCGCTCGACTGCCAGCCAACGCTCGAGGCATCCTCGAACGCCCGCGAGGGCAGCGGCCCATGTTCGCGTAACCGACGTAGGATGCTTCGCCGTAGTGCATCGTTGGCCTTCACCCAGGCCAGCGCTCGCGTGGTCCAAACCCATTTGCCCGACGCGTAGCGGCGCGTGACCCAGCGGTGAATCGGGTAGTGCTCGGTGAGCACGATCGAGGCGGCATGCGCCCAGGCTTCAAACAGACGGCGCTCTTCCCAGAGCAACGTGTCGAGGTGCTTTCGTTGGTATGGACCGACGCGGCTGAACACCACGAGCTGGTGGCTCGGCGCCACCACGCTGGTCGGGTCGAGTTGCAGGCAGCCTAAATCCCGAACGACATCGAGGATGCCATCGGCATTCGGCTTGCGCCTGGGCCCGGCCAACCGCTGGTGCGTGATCGCCAGCCGCCGCGCCGTCTGAGCCGAGATGGTGTGCACCGACGAAGCTTAGCCAGCGAGCCCGGTTACGATGCCAACATGTCCAATACCAAAATCCGCGATGCCCTCGCGCAAGCGACCGCTTATCTCACGGCGCACCCGGGTGAAGCCCGATACACCGACAGCCCAGCAACCGCTGTGTTGGAGTCCGGCCTCGCCGTGACAGTCCAGGGGCCGAACCGCATATCAGTCCAGACCGACATGCCGAAGTCGGTCGGTGGCAGTGACGGGTCGCCGTCCCCAGGTTGGCTACTTCGGGCCGCCCAGGCCAGCTGCCTGGCGACACTGATCGCGATGCGCGCGGCGCAGCAAGGCGTCGAGCTCGGTCGTATTGAGGTCGTCGTCGATAGCGAGTCGGACGACCGTGGAATTCTCGGTCTCGACGATTCGATCCCTGCCGGGCCGTCGAGCTCGCGTGCACGGGTCCAGATCGGAGGGAATAGCCCGCCAGCGGAACAGCTCAAATCGATCATTCGGTGGGCCGAGGTGCACTGTCCAGTACAGGATGCGGTGCGGCGCGCCATCCCCTGCACCGTGGAGATTGGTTCGTAAAAGCTGGAGCCGCCTGGGGGATTCGAACCCGCGAACGGTAGTTTACGAAATCCGTGCGCGGCAGTTCGGCTCGATCCCAACCCGGACTCTGCCAAGTTCGAAACCTCTCAGGGCTCGCTAAAGATCCGATGGCTCCCGCACCGTCGCCAAATGATGTGCGGGTCCTTTGGCTTGATTGACGGTCCGTACTCGAAGGTGGCACGCCCGTCCTTTGCCCATGTCATCTCGAACACGCCCTCAGACCCCTCGACGCCCTTGACTCTCAGCCCTTTGCGGAAGCTGCCGCGTCGTAGATCCGCGACAAACTTCTTAACGGCCACCCTGAACTGCGTGCGTTCATCAGAGTCGAGGGACTTGTAGTCCCGAAAGAAGCTGTCGGTTCGGCTGTAGGTCGGCACGGTACCGAGCCCCTACGGTTCGTCCAGCTCCTTTAAGAAGTCCTTGTCGGTTTTGAAAGTTCGCACGTTACCCATCGCAATATCTCGGGCGGCCTCACGCTCACGAGCTTGCCATTTGGGTTCCCAGAACCATGCCTGGGTAGCGTCGATCGTCTTTCGTGGCCGCAAGAGGATTCCGTCTGCCGTCAAATACACTTCGACCGAATCTCCCTCCTGAAGGTGTGCGGCATTTCGGATCTCAGTGGGTATGGTGATCTGCCCCTTATCGCGGATGGTGGTCAGAGCTTTAGGGACCTTGGTTCTTAGTTTCATGTTTTCCTACTTTCCGATTTTCCACCCATGAAGCCTGGGTGTCAAGTCGCATGCTCGGATCGTCGCCACTCTGTGACCGGAAGAAGGGGAAAGCCGCCTCGGGGATTCGAACCCCGGACCGATGGTTTACGAAACCATTGCTCTACCGCTGAGCTAAGGCGGCTCGCCAGCGCTCGGCTATTTTACGGCTCCGAGCCGTCTGACGAACCGGCGGCCACAGCGGCAGGCTCTCGAGCACCCGCTTTGCGCATGATCAGCTCGCCTTTCTCGGCGTCGACCAGGACGGTCTCGCCCTCGCGGAATTTGCCATCGAGCACCGCCATCGCAAGGGGATCCTGGATACGCCGCTGGATGACGCGCTTGAGCGGTCGGGCGCCGTAGGCGGGATCGTAGCCTTCGTTCGCGATCACCTCGAGGGCTGCCGGCGTCAGCTGTAGCGTGATCCGCCGCTCGCCGAGGCGCTTGCGGAGCCGCTCGAGCTGGATGTCGACGATGTGTTTGATCTGGTCCTTGGTCAGCGGTTTGAAGATGATGATCTCGTCGACACGGTTGAGGAACTCGGGCCGGAAGTTGTGCCGCACCGCTTCGAGGACCGCTTTCTGCTTGTCGTCCTCGCTCAGGGTCGGGTCCTGCAGGATATGGCCGCCGAGGTTCGAGGTCATGATGATGACCGTATTCCGGAAGTCGACGGTGCGACCCTGACCGTCGGTTAGTCGTCCGTCCTCGAGGATCTGCAGCAGGATGTTGAACACATCCGGGTGCGCCTTCTCGATCTCGTCGAACAGGATGACGCTGTAGGGGCGGCGGCGAACCGCCTCGGTCAACTGACCACCCTCTTCGTAGCCGACGTAACCGGGAGGCGCGCCGACGAGCCGCGCCACGGTGTGCTTCTCCATGTACTCGGACATGTCGATCCGGACCATGGCCTGCTCGGCGTCGAAGAGGAATTCCGCAAGGGCCCGCGCCAGCTCGGTCTTCCCCACCCCGGTCGGTCCCAGGAAGATAAAAGACCCGATCGGTCGATTGGGATCGCTGAGTCCGGCGCGGCCGCGGCGAACCGCGTTGGCGACGGCCATCACGGCCTCGTCCTGGCCGACGACGCGCGCGTGCAGCCGCTCCTCCATCTTGATCAACTTCTGGACTTCGCCTTCGAGCATCTTCTGTACCGGGATGCCGGTCCAGCGCGACACGATCTTGGCGATGTCCTCTTCGTCGACCTCTTCCTTGAGCAAGCGATGCTCCTTCTGGAGGGCGACGAGCTCGGTGTTCTTGGCCTCGAGGTCCTTCTGAACCTTGGGCACCTCGCCGTACTTCAAGCGAGCGGCCGCTTCGAAATCTGCCATCCGCTCGGCGCGCTCGGATTCGAGGCGTAGCTGCTCCAGCCGGGCCTTGAGCTCACGGATTTGCTGGATGAGCGCCTTCTCCTGCTGCCACTGGGAGCGCATGACCTTGCTCTGCTCCTGCAGGTTGGCCAGCTCTTTCTCGATCGCGTTGAGGCGATCTTTCGAGGCGCGGTCCTGCTCTTTCTTGAGGGCCTGCCGCTCGATCTCGAGCTGCCGAATCTGGCGTTCGAGCTCGTCGAGCTCCTGGGGCAGACTGTCGATTTCCATGCGCAGGCTCGAGGCGGCCTCGTCGATCAAGTCGATCGCCTTATCCGGCAAGAAGCGGTCGGTGATATAGCGCTGCGAGAGGACCGCGGCCGCCACGATCGCGGAGTCCGTGATGCGCACGCCGTGATGGACTTCGTACTTTTCCTTCAAGCCGCGCAGGATCGAGATCGTGTCTTCGACCGACGGCTCGCCGACGAAGATGGGCTGGAAGCGGCGTTCGAGCGCCGCATCCTTCTCGATGTATTTCCGGTACTCGTCGAGCGTCGTGGCGCCGACGGCACGGAGCTGGCCTCGAGCTAGCGCCGGCTTCAGCAGGTTGGAGGCGTCCATGGCGCCCTCCGCCGCTCCGGCGCCGACCAGCGTGTGAAGCTCGTCGATGAAGAGGACGACCTGGCCGTTCGACGACTCGATCTCTTTCAAGACTGCCTTCAACCGGTCCTCGAACTCGCCGCGGTACTTGGTGCCCGCGATCAACGAACCGAGGTCGAGTGAATGGACGCGCTTGTGCTTGAGCGACTCGGGCACATCGCCCTGCGCGATCCGCTGGGCAAGTCCCTCAGCGATGGCGGTCTTGCCAACACCCGCCTCGCCAATCAGCACGGGGTTGTTCTTGGTGCGCCGCGAGAGGACCTGGATGACGCGACGGATCTCCTGCTCGCGGCCGATGACCGGATCGAGCTTGCCCTCGCGGGCGAGGGCGGTCAGGTCGCGGGTGTACTTTTCGAGTACCTGGAACTTGGACTCGGGCGAGGCGTCGGTGACCCTGGTCGAGCCACGCACCTTGGTGAGCGCCTCGAGGACCTTCTCGCGTGTGACGCCGGCGCGTTGCAAAATCTTGGCGGCCTCGCTGTTCGACTCATCCGTGATCGCGAGGAGCAGGTGCTCGGTGGAGAGGTATTCGTCTTTGAGCGCCTCCATTTGGTTCGACGCGGCGTCGAGTAGCCGGCGCAGGCGGGCACCAAGATAGGTTTCGGCGCCGTAGACCTTGGGGAGCCGGTCGAGCTGGGCTTTCAGTTCGGCCTCCACTCGCGCGGGATCGACGCCGATCTGCTGCAGGATGGGACGGACCGTGCCGTCCTGCTGCTGCAGTAGGGCAAACAGCAGGTGCTCAGGCGTGATCTCCTGGTGCTGGGCCTCCTGGGCAAGCGACTGCGCTTGCTGGGTTGCCTCCTGGGTTTTTTCGGTTAATCGGTCAGGGCGAAACGGCATAGTGTGGGTCTACCCGGCTCAGAATATCCCTTAAACGGCGGGGACACCAAATGACGGCCCCCAACCTGACCCTTCCCCGAGTGGGGAGGGCAAGGGCGGGGCGTGGTTGGTTTTAGACCTCTTTGAAGTCGGCGTCGACGACGTCACCGTCGCCGGACTTGCTGGACTTGGGACCGTCGGTGCCGGTGGCCGACTGGGCTCCGGCGCCGGCGCCCTGAGCCTGGCGGTAGACCGCTTCGCCGATCTTCTGCATCGCGGTCGCCAGCTCCTGGCTGGTTGACCGCATGCGCTCGACGTCGTTGTCTTTGATCGCTTGCTTGACCGGCTCGATCTTGCTCTCGACCTCCGACTTGACCGACGCGTCGATCTTGTCGCCGTTATCCTGCAGTTGCTTCTCGGCCTGGTAGACGAGGCTGTCCGCCTGGTTGCGGGCCTCGACTTCCTCGCGGTGCTTGCGATCCTCCTCGGCGTGCGCCTCGGCGTCCCTCACCATCTTCGAGACCTCGTCCTTGTTCAGGGTGGTGGAGGCGGTGATCGTCACCTTCTGCTCCTTACCGGTCCCAAGGTCCTTGGCCCGCACGTTGAGGATGCCGTTGGCGTCGATGTCGAAGGTCACCTCGACCTGCGGCACGCCACGTGGTGCCGGCGCAATCCCGCCGAGGTGGAACTTGCCGAGCGTCTTGTTCGCCGACGCCATCTCGCGCTCACCTTGCAGCACGTGGATCTCGACCGACGGCTGGTTGTCCGACGCGGTCGAGAACACCTGGCTCTTCGAGGTCGGGATCGTCGTGTTGCGCTCGATCAGCTTGGTGTTGACGCCGCCGAGCGTCTCGAGGCCCAGCGAGAGCGGGGTCACGTCGAGCAGCAGGACGTCCTTGACCTCAC
>Ga0137395_10000056_pt1 | contig 33097 bp, 20 predicted proteins | sample czobulk216metaG_FD_108283 | JGI IMG/M metagenome (GOLD analysis project Ga0137395, IMG submission 108283) | Vadose zone soil microbial communities from Angelo Coast Range Reserve, California, USA - czobulk2.16 metaG | ecosystem: Environmental > Terrestrial > Soil > Vadose zone | place: USA...
GACCTGGGGCAGCTTCTCGCCGGCATCCTCTTTCTATCCAGCGCGGTCGAGAAGAAACTCTCCACCCAATCGCTGCCGGAGATGACGGCGGCGAAGGAAATCCGCTCCCTTGTGCAGGAGGCGATCGCGAAGACGCACCGCCTGGCCCTCGGGCTCACGCCCGTAACGCTAGGCGAGGGAGGATTCCTCACGTCGATCCAGGAGCTCGCGGCGATGACCGAGCGGGTCTTCGATGTGGCGTGTACGCTCGAGTATGAGAAGCCCTTTGTGGTCGACCGTCCCGTCGCGGCGACGAACCTCTACCGGATCATTCAGGAGTCCATCAGCAACGCCGTCCGGCACGGCAAGGCGCGCGCCATCGAGATCTATCTGGTGCTGCAAGGCCAGCAGCTGACGCTCACGGTTCGCGACGACGGGGTCGGGCTGGGCTCGACGGCCGCAAACAGGGAGGGGCTCGGCGTGAGCATCATGAAGCATCGGGCCGAGCAGCTCGGCGGCACGCTCGAGGTCCAACCCGACAGCGGCGGCACCATCGTCACCTGCAGGGTACCTGGCATCGCCCGCCCCCTCGCCGGGCTGGACCTCGCCGATCTGTGACCCGGAATCCGTCGAAGCCACGGCGCCGGCGGCGGGTGCCGAATCGTGCTTCCGAATCGGCGCGGACCGCCGCGACATCGCAGCCGCCCGGCCGCGTCGGCGCGACCTTGTTCGCCGTGGCGGCCGTCGCCGCGGTCACATTCGCGGCGTACACGGGTGCGTTCGATCATGCCTTCGTGAGCTGGGACGACCCAGATTACGTGGAGGAGAACACCCTCGTTCAAAGCCACGATACCCACGGCCTTCTCACGGCCGTGATTTCCAACAATTACCACCCGCTCACCATGATCTCGCTCGCCATGAACGCATCCCAACCGCTCTCGCCCAAGCCGTTCATCGTTACCAACGTGATCCTTCACACGCTGAACACGATGCTCGTCTTCTGGCTCGCGCTCCTGCTCTCCGGACGGCGGGTCCTCGTTGCCTCGGTCGTCGCGCTCCTCTTCGGAATCCACCCGATGCACGTGGAATCGGTCGCGTGGATTTCGGAGCGGAAGGATGTGCTGTATTGCTTTTTCTTCCTGTCGGCCTGCATCACGTACTGGCGGTTCCTCGAACAGCGAGCGTGGCCATGGCTCCTCGCCACCTTCGCCCTGTTCGTTCTGTCCTGTCTCTCGAAGGGGATGGCCGTGGTGTTCCCCGTCGTGATGGTGCTGCTCGATGTCTGGAAGCGCCGGCCCGCCCTGGAGCCGAAGAGCCTCCTCGAGAAGGCCCCGTTCTTCGCGGTCGCGCTCCTGTTCGGCCTGATCGCGATGAACGTTCAGGCCGGTGGGGATTTCCACGGCGCATTCACCCGTGTCGACAAGGGGCTCAAGGGCCTCGCCGACACCCTGCCCGTCTCGCCGCTCCAGCGCCTCACGCTCCCAAGCTATGGCTATCTCATGTACGTGTGGAGGCTCTTCGTGCCTCTCAACCTGTCCGGCTTCTACCCGTACCCATCATCCTCCGAGGCGTCCGGCGTCTTGTACCTCCTCTCGCCGCTCTTCCTCCTGGGCACCGTCGTGCTCGCGATTTGGGACATCCGGCGGACCCGACTCTTGACCTTCGGCATCGGGTGGTACCTCGTCGCCATCGCGCCCGTTCTCCAATGGGTCCCCGTGGGCGAGGCGATCATGGCGGACCGCTATTCCTATCTCTCGTACTTCGGGCTGCTCTTTTCCCTTGCCTATGGAATCGCCCTTGTTCTTCGGAAGTCGCCGGCGCTCCGCCCCGCCGCGTGGATGGCGTGCGGCCTCTTCGCGGCGTTCCTGCTGGTCCAGACCGCCCGCCAAATCGAGTCCTGGCGGGATAGCGAGACCTTCTGGAGCACCGTGATCCATCGCTACCCGCACAGCGACCTGGCTTACATCTCCCGGGGCAACTTCAGGGGCAAGTCGGGCCGGGTCCCGGAGGCAATGGCGGACCTGCAGACCGCGATGAGGCTGGGCTCGCGCAGGGGGATCTTGTTCGACGGATTGGGAAACGCCTATGGAAGCCTGGGGCAGGTGGATTCGGCCCTGATCATGTTCGACCGCGGATTGAGCCTAGAGCCGAACATGGGCCGCACATATTACAACCGCGCGATCGCGTACCTGCGTCTGGCTCGTCCCAACGAGGCGCTCGCGGACCTGGAGCGCGCACGAGTCCTGATGCCCCTCCAGGCAACGACCCTCCACTTCCCTCGCGGGAACGCCTACCTGCAGCTCGCGCGCTACCGTGAGGCGATCGGCGAGTTCGATCGGGCCATCGAGGCGGGCGTAAGGGATCCGTACGCCTACTACAATCGAGGGATCTGCAAGTCGCGGATCGGCGATTCCGATGGCGCGGCGGCGGATTTTCGCGAGGCCCGCCGTCTCGACCCGGCGCTAGGTCGGCCGTGATTCCCCGACGGCAGCGCTAGACGCGGGCCGCCGCCACCTGGGCGACGATCTCGGCGAGAATCGATCCGCGGTCCCGAGGGCCGTCATAGCGCAGGCGGTTGACGAAAAAGGTGGGCGTGCCGTTCACGCCGTCCTCGAGTCCTCGCCGGAAATCGTCCCGCACCGCCGGCAAATGGGTATGGACCGCCATCTCCCGGTCGAACCGGACGAGGTTGAGGTCGATCGCGGTGGCGTATCGGCGCAAATCCGCAGCCTCGAGTCGGTCCTGGTGCGTGAAGATCAGGTCGTGCATCTCCCAGAACTTCCCCTGCGCGCCCGAGGCCTCGGCCGCCTCGGCCGCCATCTGGGCGTGCGGGTGGATCGACGTGATCGGAAAGTGGCGATAGACGAGCCTCAGCGTGTCGAGATTCTCGACGACGAGCGATTCCAGCACCGGTCGCGCCGCGGCGCAGTGTGGGCACTCGAAATCGCCGTACTCGAGGAGCGTGGCGAGAGCCTGCTTGGGACCGAGGATCCGATCCTCCGCCGTGATCGGGGTCCTCTGGAGCGCCGGGGTGTTCGGATGCGGAACTGGGGCCATGAGGTCCTCCTCTACTGAGTAGCGGCCGCGGGGACAGTTGACCCGATCGGCTGAGCCAAGTCGGCGTGAGGGTCCCACGGGCGCCGCCCTGTCACAAGAGGAGAACGTCTGGAGGGGCAGGAGTGCCCCTCAGGGCCGGGGGGCGACCCCGGCGACCCCTTATGCAGCAATGACCTTTGTCATGGCGGCCCGGAGCCCGGCGAGCGTGATGGGCTTGCTCACGATCAGGTCCACGCCCTCGGGGCGCTCGTCGTGATCGCTCATCAAATCACCGAACCCGGTGAGGAGCACAATCGGCGTCTCGGGTCGCAGACGCTTCGCGGCGACCGCCAGCTGGTCCCCGGTCATCTTGGGCATGGTGCGATCGGTGACGATCAAGTCGAACTTGCCGGTCCGGAGCTTGTCGAGCCCGTCCCGGCCGTCCGTGGCGGTCTCCACGCTGTGATGATCGGCGACGAGGTACTCCTGAACCAGGCTCAGAATCCTCGGCTCGTCGTCGACGACAAGCACGCGTAAGGCCCGGAGCTCCGGAGCGGGCGGCGGGGCTTCCGCGCTCTTCTCTCGCACCGGGATGGTTTTGACCGGGAGCTTGATCTGGAACGTCGCCCCCTTCCCCGGCGCGCTGTCGATCGTGATCGTTCCCCCGTGACGGCATACGATCCCATAGACCATGGGGAGACCCAACCCGGTCCCTTCCGCGCCCTTCGTGGTGAAGAACGGCTCGAGGCAGCGTTGGCGCACTTCGTCGGTCATTCCGGTGCCCGTGTCCGAGACCTCGAGAACGACGAACGTCCCGTCGACGCGCGTGCGCAGCGTGATCGTGCCGCCTTCCGGCATCGCGTCCACCGCGTTGAAAATCAGGTTCGTGAGCATCTCGCGAAGATCCGCTTCGTTCCCGGAGAGGAGCGGCGTGACCGCCAGCTCGGATTTCACCTCGATCGTGACGCCCTCGACGAGCGCCTGATCCTTCCACTTGGGCTGGGTCATGGCGATCGACTGCCGCACGATCGCATCCAGGGCGACCACCGGGAATACCTCCTTCTCGTCGCGCGGCCGGTAGAACTCCCGCAGGCGCTTCACGACGTTGGCCGCGTCCTTGGCGGCCGTATTGATGTTCTTGAGGTAGGCCAGGGTCTTCTCGCGGTCGTCGAGGATCTGGGTGCGCACGAGGAGAAAATCGGTGTAGCCCACGATCGGGGTCAGCGCGTTGTTGAAGTCGTGGGTCACTCCGCTGGCCATCTGGCCCAAAGCCCGCAGCCGCTCCTGCTGCACGAGGGTCTCTTGGGCGCGGTGAAGCTCTGAAAGAGCCAGCTCGAGCTTCCGGTTGCTCTCTGCGAGAGCCTCCTTGGCGCGGGTGCGCTCGTCCACGAGCGCGCGCAGCTTCTGCGCCCTCTGCGTGAGACGGCGGACGCGCGACCGGTGCCACCACACCCCGGACAGTGCGACGGCGCCAATACAGAGCCCGAGAAATCCGTACGTTTGATAGAAGTGCGGGGCAAGGTCCAGCGCGGCGGAGGCGCCTTCCGCGCTCCAGACGCCGTCGTTGTTGCAGGCGAGGACCCGGAACGTGTAGCGGCCCGGCGGGATGTTGGTGTAGTAAGCCACCCTTCTCGTGCCGGCTTCGACCCAGTCCCGATCAAACCCGTCCAGCCGATAACGGAAGCGCACGCGCTCCGGCGCCAGGTAGCTCAAGGCCGCGTACTGGAACTCCAGCGCGCCCTTCCCGGGCGGGACGTGCATCGTTCCCTTCGACGCCAACGGCTTGCCGTCCGCGATCACCCGCTCGACCAGGACCGGCGGCGGGCGACGGTTGAACGGGATGTGGCTCGGATCGATGACGGCCGCGCCGCCCAGCGTGGAGAACCAGAGTCTGCCATCGTCCGCTTTCAGCGCGCCGGGCGAGTTGCCGTTGCACTCGCGGCTCCGCATTCCGTCGGCTTCGCCGAAGGCGAGGGCCGTGACCTTCGGGATCTTCCCGTCCGCGAAGCCGTCGAGCTGCGCGAGGCTCACGCGCGAGACACCGACGTTGCAGCTCATCCAGAAGTTGCCCTGGGTGTCCTCGAGGATCGAATAGACCGTGTCATCGAAGAGCCCGTCGCGCGTCGTGATCTGCCGGAATTTCCCATCCTGGAATCGAACCAGGCCGCCTCCCAGCGTACCGAACCACACCGTCCCCTGCGAGTCCTGCGTGATGCAACCGATGACGTCGTACGGGAAGCCGTTCGACGTCGAGTAGCTCGTGAAATGGCCGCCTTGCAGCCTGCTGATCCCGCCGCCGATGGTTCCGATCCAGAGGACTCCGTCGCGATCCTCGAACAAGTCCCGCACCATGTTGTGCGCGAGGCCGTCCGCGGTCGTGTACGACGTGAACTTGCCGTCCTTGTACCGATCCAGTCCGCCGCCGTTGTAGCCGATCCAGAGATTGCCCTGACGGTCTTCGTGCATCGTCGTCACGACGTTCCGCCCGGGCCCGCTCGGCGTCAGCGTCGTGAACTTTCCGTCCTTGAAGCGGGAAAGCCCGCCGCCGAACGTCCCGATCCAGATCGCGCCGGTGTGGTCCTCGCAGAGCGACTCGACGAGATCGCTGGCCAGGCCGTTCTTGGTGGTGTAGGAGACGAACGCGCCGTGGTTGTAGCGGCTCAAGCCGCCGCCCCGGGTCCCGAGCCAGATCGCGCCGGTCCGGTCCTGGATCACCGGGCCGACCCCGTCGTGCACGAGCCCCTCGCGGGTCGTGTAATTCAGGAACTTGCCGTCCTGCAGCCTCGTCAGACCGCCGCCGAACGTCCCCACCCAAAGGCTCCCCTCGCGATCCTCGCGGATGCTTCGGATCCGGTCACCGGAGAGCCCCTCCTTCGCCGTTAGCGACGAGAACACTCCTCGCGTGTAGCGGCATAGCCCTCCCTCGGTTCCGATCCAGAGGTTTCCCGCGCGGTCCTCGCACAGGGCGTAGACGCCGTCGTCCGGGAGCCCGTCTGCCCGGCGGTAGTTCGTGAAGTGACCGTCCGCGTATCGCGAAAGGCCGCCGAGGGTGCCGACCCAGAGGACGCCTCCCCGGTCGCGATAGAGGGACATGACGGTGTTGTCCGGGAGGCCGTCCCGCGTGGTATAGGCGACGCCCTTCCCGTCGTGGAACCGGCAGAGACCTTCCGCGGTGCCGAGCCAGAGGCTTCCATCCTCGTCCTTCACGATGCCGCGCACGATGTCGCTCGGAAGGCCGTCGCGTTGCGTGTAGGCCGTCGCGCGCCCTTGCTGGAGCAGCACCAGACCGCCGCCTACGGTTCCGACCCAGAGGCCGCCGCGACCGTCCTCGAAGGCGGGTCGAACCGCGTTGTTCTCGAGCCCCAGCTCGTGCCCCCTCTGCGTGAACGTGCCGTCCTTGTAGTGCGCGAGCCCGCCGTTCAACGATCCGATCCAGAAGCCCCCATCGAGAGCCGGTGAGAGGCCGACGACGTAGTTGTGATGGAGCGATCCCGTCACCTGATTGAACGTCGTGAAATGCGCACCGTCGAAGCGGGTGAGCCCTTCCTCGGTGCCGAACCACATGTAGCCGTCCGGATCCTCGTAGATGGCGTGCACGGAGTTCTGAGGGAGCCCGTCCTTCGCGAACCAGGTCTGGACGGCGTACTGCGTGATCGCGCGCGCCGGATCGAGTGCGAAGCCGGCGCGCGGGAGGAGGAGCAGGAAGAGGGCAAAGCCCCATGCTCGAATCGTCCGCATCGCCCTTGTTATCGGCCGATTGGGGCGCGACCGAGAGAGTGCTCGTATGGCAGTGCAAAGCTATGATATACTATGACTTACGGGATGGTCTGTGATGCCCGGAGAGCCACATTCGGTGCAACTTCTGCTACAAAGGGTGCATGAGCGAGCCGAGCGAGACCGGCAAGGGGAAGCACGAGAAGCGAATCGTGTACGTCGTGCTTCCGGTCTACAACGAGGAAGCCCGAATCGAGAGGCTGCTCGACCACGTCGACGAGGCGCTCGAAGACGCCGCGATGCCCTACAGGGTCATCCTGGTCGACGACGGCAGTCGAGATTCCACCCGAGACATCGTGCGCGCGTGCGCGGCCCGAATGCCGATCCGGCTGATGCAGCACGAGGTCAACCTCGGGCTGGGCGCCACCATCCGCGATGGGCTCGTCGCGGCGGCGGAGTCGGCGGGCGGCCGGGACATCATCGTGACGATGGACGCCGACGATACGCACGCGCCGGGACTGATCCTCCGAATGGTTCGTATGATCTCCGAGGGGCACGATGTCGTCATCGCGTCACGATACCGCGCCGGGTCCCGATGCGTGGGCGTTCCCCTGTTCCGGCAGGCTCTGAGCTACGGCGCGTCCTGGATCTTCCGCCTCGTATTCCCGACCCGGGGAGTGAGGGACTTCACCTGCGGCTATCGGGCCTATCGCGCGCGCGTGGTTCGGGACGCGCTCGCCCGCTACGGCGAGAGCTTCCTCGACCAGGACGGCTTTCAATGCATGGTGGACATCCTTCTCAAGCTCCGGCGGATGAACCTGATTTTCGGAGAGGTCCCATTCATCCTGCGCTACGACTACAAGGAAGGCGGGAGCAAGATGAACGTGTCGCGGACCGTGATGGCCACGCTGGGCCTGTTGTGGAAGAGGCGGTTCGGCGATTGAGGACGCCCCGGGGACCTCGCTTCGAGCGGGAATACTACGAAGCCAACTACCGCGATTACGCGGGGCAAAATCCGCCGCGGAAGCTGCGGTTCTACCGCCGGCTCGCGGAGCGAGCCGCCGCGGGAAACCCCTCACCGCGAATTCTCGATTTCGGCTGCGCCTTCGGGACGTTTCTCTCAGCGCTGGACCCAGGGTGGCAGCGATTCGGCGCCGACGTGAGTCGATTCGCGACAGAGCAGGCGGCCCGGGCCGTGCCGGGCGCGACGTTCGCCCAGGCCGACATCGACACAATCCCTTTCCCGGGATTGTTCGACGTGATCACGGCCTTCGACGTGATCGAGCATGTGCCGTCGCTGGATCTGGTGGCGTCGACCGTCCGTTCCAAGCTTTCCCCGGACGGCCACTTCATCTTCGTCGTGCCGGTCTACGACGGACCGACCGGGCCGATCGTGCGCCTCCTGGACAAGGATGAGACGCACCTTCACAAGGTGTCGCGCGGCTCCTGGCTTGGATGGGCGGGGGAGAATTTCGCGCTCGTGGAGTGGTGGGGGATCTACCGGTACCTGGTGCCGGGTCTAGGCTACCTGCACCTCCCCACCCGAATCTGGCGCCGATGGACGCCTGCGATCGCGGTCGTGGCGAGGAAGAGCATCGGATGAGCAAGAAGCGCCGGAAGGAAATCAAATCCGAGGGGGACGCCCCGGGAGAGGACCTCCGGCGCGCCGAATGGGGCGTTGCGATCATCCTCTGCCTGCTGGCCGTGCTTTTCCACATCGGCTTCCTAACGCAGGCGGGGGCGCTCTGGCGCGACGAGGTCAACACCGCCGAATTCGCCCGGATGGCCTCGGTCGACGAGATCTACTCGTTCCTAAAGTACGATGGGTTTCCGCCATTGGTGGCACTGCTCGTGCGCGGTTGGGCCGCCGCGGGAGGGGGTAGTGACGACTCGGGCCTCCGAGTGTTCGGCCTCGCCGTCGGTCTCGCCTTCCTCGGCGCGCTCTGGCTGGCGTGTCGATCGCTCCGCTGCCCTACCCCGCTCTTCTCCCTGGCGCTGATCGGCCTCAGTCCCATCGCCGTTCGCGCCGTCGACTCGATCCGGCCCTACGGGCTTGGAATGGTGCTGATCGTGGCGACGATGGCGCTCCTATGGAAGGCCATCGAGTCACCTTCGGCGAAACGATTCGTCGGCGCGGGAGTCCTCGCGGTCTTGAGCGTCCAGTGCATGTACCAGAATGCCTTCTTGCTCCTCGGCATCTGCATGGCCGGCACGCTCGTATCGGTGAGGCGCACCGACCTGAAAACGGCCGGCGCGGTCGTGCTGGTCGGCGCCGCCGCGGCGCTCTCCCTCCTACCCTATCGAGCGACCATTGCCGCGGCGCAGAGCTGGAACGTCGTGATCCAAACCCCGACCAACGTGACGCAGCTGCTCTCGGTGCTCATCGAGGCGGTGAGCCCGGGGGGACCCGCGACGGCCGTCCCCTGGCTCGTGCTTGCCATCGTCTGCGGCTGGGCCGTGGTGCGCTCACTTCGCTCTCGATCCAGTCCCGGACAGAATCCCGCGAGACCGGGCGCGGTGCTATTTAGCGGGGCGGTCGTGGTCGCATCAACGGCCGCATTCCTGGTCGCGCTCGCGTCAACCAAACTGCAGACGCAGCCGTGGTACTACGTCCCGCTGTTGGCGATCCTTGCTCCGGCCCTCGACGCGGGCGCTTGGGCGGCCGCGACGACCAAGGTGTGGAAGATCGCCCGGCTCGTGCTCGCCGTTGCGATCGCCGCGGCGATGGCGGTGTCTGGATGGGCCCAGGTGACCGAGCGACGGACCAACGCCGACATCGTGGCCTCCCTGGTCGGAAAGGAGGCCGCGGCCCAGGATCTGATCCTCGTGAATCCCTGGTATTACGGGGTCACCTTCCGCCGGTACTACAAGGGGCCGGCCAATTGGATGACGCTCCCGCCGCTGGAAGATCTCCGGATCCACCGGTACGACCTGCTCAAGGCGGCGATGGCGCGACCGAATCCGATCGACCCGGTCCTCGAAAAGGTAACCGAGACGTTGAAGTCGGGGCATCGCCTCTGGCTGATCGGAGTGTTTCCCGATCCACGGGACGTGGAGGAGCCGGCCCCGCTGCCCCCAGCGCCCCGTGCGTCGTCAGGCTGGTATTGTGCCCCCTATATCATCACGTGGGGCCGGCAGGTCTCCTATTTGCTGAAGTCCCACGTCCTCCAGGCGGACGTCCTGCCGACCGGAGCGGGGCGTCCCGTGAATCCCTACGAAAACTTGCCGGTGGTCGTCGTCTCGGGATGGCGGTGACCTGGGCCGGGCGGCCCGGCCCTTTTCGCTACTGCGGCAAAATGCCTTCGTAGACCTTGTAGCGCTCTGCGGGAACCTTCCCAACCGTAAACGGAAGAAGGCCGAACGCGTCGGAGTAGAGGCCTGCTCCAAGTCTCATCGTCGAGATCCACCGACCTCCGGGAATCTCGATCGTTTCCACGAGCCGCGTGCGGCCTTCGGGCGCCGGCGACACGTTGGTGTTGTTTTCCGGGATGATGATGATGTCTCCCGGGTAGAGCTGCGTCGTGTGCGAATCGATCTCCTTCCCGCTCAGAGCGTCCATGTAGTACTGGAATCCCCAGTGGCCCTCGAACCAGATTCCGCGGGGGTTGCTTTGGTACTTGGCGTGAATCACGTTGGCCGCCTGCCGCGCGCTGTTGGCGTAGACGAAATCGGCCCAGCCCACTCCCATGGCCACGACCGCGGCCAGCGCGACGCCGGCGATCATCGGTCCCACGCCCAGCCGCGCGTTTCGCCGATGCTCGAGCTGGCGCATCATCATGATCGCCGCGGCCGGAATCATCGGCAGGATCGACCGGGCGTTCGTGGACCAGTTCACGATCGCGGCAAATGCGAATGTGCCGAGGATCCAGAGGGCGAGCAGCATCTCATCGGGATCGCTCCGCTTCGCCAGAGCGAGGATCGCCGGCGCCAGGATGCTGAGCCCTCCCGCCACGAAGAGCCCCAGGAGCCCCGCCGTCGCCCACAGATTTTGGTCCCCCTCTCCCAATTCGTGATTTCCGATCATCCTCGCGCTCGCGACGGCGACCGTCACCGTGATCGCGATTGCCCCGACCGCCAAGAGCGCTCCGGGACGCCACGATCGGAGCGCGAACAGCCATGCCGCGCCAAGACAACCGCCCGTGAATCCCAATCCGATCAACAACTTCTCGAACGAATACTTGCTCCAGCTGGTCCGGGCCCCCGTCGCGTACGAGGCCGCGTCCAGCAGGAGGCCACGCCCATACAGCTCGTTCGTCGCCCACTGGTAGGCGCCAAGGAGAGCCACCGGCACGAGAAGATACGCGGCGGCCCACGGGACGCGCCGCTCGCGGAACACCGAATAGAGGAACAACAGTGGGATCAGGGACATCCCGAAGTACTTCGCCAACGAGCAGAGTGCGATCGAAACCCCGGAAAGGGTCAGAAGGATCCAGGACCGCCTCTCCAGGCCGGTCACCCAGAGGGCGACCGCGACAACCCAGAGCGCGAGCATCAGGGTATCCGACATGACGTTGCTGCTCGATACGATGAATGCCGGGGTGAAGAGCGTGCAAAGGGCCGCCAGGAGCGGCCGGCGGCACATCCTCTCGGCAAGGAGATACGTTCCGAGGATCGCCACGATGGCCGGCAGAAGAAACGCGAGGTGGAGGCTGCGCTCGCTCCATCCCGCTACCGCCGCGACGGCCGCGATGTAGTAGGAGGTCAAGGGGGGGTTCTTGGTGACCTCCGACATGGGCATCGCGACTCCGTACCAGTTGACGGAAAACCCATATGGGTTTCCGGGATTCGCCTGGATCTGCTTCGCGGCCCAGAGGAACAGCGGATCGTCGATGTGAAACGCCTTTCCTACGAATGGGGCGAGGCAGAGAACCGTGAGACCGGCCAGGAGGAGGAGGCGCAGGGCGGGACGACCGGTGAGGATCGGCTCCGCGGGCGCCTTGCCCGATGTCGCGGAGGACCCTTGTGGAGATGGCTGCGCCCCACCGCTCCCTGGAGTCACCGCTGCGCGCCGACGCTTGTTCTTCGCCATGGTCCCTCGTCCCGGCTTACGGACCCGCCGCAGCTGGAGCGCGGAGAGTCTTGATCTGAGCCAGGATGGCGTCGCGCTTCGGGTGATCCGGCGAGCGCCGGAGAACCTCCTCGAAGTAGCCGATCGCCTCCTGGCGATGGCCGATCCGCTGAGCGGCCACGGCCATCTGGAGATAGACGTCGAGAATCGTGAACTGCGCGTCCGGCAGAATGACGAGATCACCGCCGGTGATTCGCTTGTAGAGGTCCATCGCCCTGGGAACGTCGCCGCTTTCCTCGAGGGCCCTGCCCAGGTGGAATGCCGCCTTCGCCTCCTTCGGAGACTCCTGGAGCGCGAGTCCGTACCACTCCACCGCCTGGCGGTAATCGCCGTGGCGGAATGCCGCCGTGCCGACATGGATCAGGCCGTCGGTCGCAGGCTGGCCGGACTTGTGATAGCGCTCGATCCCCTCGCGGATCGACTGACGGGAGGCTTCTTCGTTTCCCATGGCCTTCTGCACCGCGCCGATCCAGATCGTCGCCAGGGGGGCGACCCAGGTCTTGCCTTGCGAGATCGGGGTGAGCCGCCGGAGGGCGTCCTCGGGCTTCCCCGCGTCGAGATCGCGCTGCGCCAGCGCCAGCTCGCTGTCGTCGGCCCCGGCCCCGGCCGTACCGCCCACCAGGGCGGCGACCTTGCCCGCTTCCACGCTGTTGCCCATCCACAGATAGGCGTGGACCAAGCCCATGAGCGGCCCGTTCGCGACCAATCCGATCTTGGACGATCCGCTCAGATCCTGCGCGGTCACAGGCCCCGATCCCGGGAGGTCGAGATCTTTTCGAAGAACGTCGCTCCACAGGCTCACGCTGCTGGTCCAGACAACGATCCGCGCGAAGGTGAGGATGGAATAGAACCCGATCAGGAGGATCGCGGCCCCGGCAAGCCACGCGCGGGCGGGACTGCGACGGGCCGGAGCCCGGTCGGCGCCCCGCGGTCGGAAGAGGGGCGTCGCCAGCGCCACAAGAGCGAGGGACGACCCGATCGTCGGGAAGAGCAGATATCGATCGGTCATCCAGATCCGCAGCGTGAAGAAGAAGTTCATGACGGTCGCGAGCGGGAGCAGAAAGAGGGCGATCCCGAACGCGGCCGCGGGATTCTTCCGGCGCAGTGAGAAGAACCCGGCGACGAGCCCCATCCCGAGGAGGGCACCGATGAAGACGATCGAACGCTCGGGGGGCTCACCGCCGACCGCGTAAAACGCGGACAGCCGGATGGGCAGAAGCGCGTGCCCGACGTAGAGGGCGAATATCTTGGCCAGGAGCGCCACGCGTGCCACCAGCGGAAGTCCCGGCTGGATCAGGGCGCTGTCCCGGTCCTGGGCGTTGGTGGTGAGAAGGATCGTAACCGCCGCGATGGCGAGGAACGGCAGCTTGTCGAGGATTTGTCTCCGGGTGATCCGTCCCGAGAAGCAGAGATCGTAGGCGAAGAACACGGCCGGAAGGACCACCGCGTAGCCTTTCGAGAGCATCGCGGCAGCGGACAGAACGAACGTGGAAACGTACGTCCCCCAGCGAACGGAGGAGGAGCCCGCGTAGCGCACATAGGTGTTGAGCGCGAGCGCATAAAAGAAGAGGCAGACAACGTCCTTTCTCGACGCCAGCCAGGCTACCGACTCCACATGGATCGTGTGCGTCGCGAAGATCGCCGCCGCCACGAACGCGCCGGGACGCCAGCCGAGCAGCCGGGCGAAGAGGAAATAGAGCCCAACGACCCCTGCGATGTAGAAAGCGAGCTGGGTGATATGAAATCCAGGCACCCACGTTCCCCAGACGGCGCGGTCGAACGCATACGTGAGCGTCGTGATGGGGTGAAAGTTGGCGAAAAAGGGCTTCGTCAAGATGCGGAGGAGATTCGCGCCCGACAGGTGCTCGAGCCGCGAGTCACGGAAGATGTAGACGTAGTCGTCCCAGTCGTGGACCGGCACGAGCATCGAGCGCGCGTACACAAGCGCGGTGAGGAGGACGAGCGCGGCCGGCCCGATCCAAGGGCGGCGGAGGACGTTGTCGCGCGGCGGGTTCTGTCTGCCTTTGGGTTTCGATTTGGACAAGGGAGGTCCCGGCTCTACAGGGTCGCGACCGCCTGCTTCCGCCTCAGCTGCAATATTCGCGCGTCGGGATCCACCACGATGCGCTCGGGAACGAATCCGCAGCGGATCGTGAGCGTCCTCGATTCTCCGGCACCGAGCGTCACGCTCCCGCGCGCTTCGCGGTAGGACGGATTCTGCGCCCAGCGCGCTTCGGGTGCCTTCGCATTCGGCTCGGACCAGCGTTCTCCGGCCGCTGCGGCAACTTCCACCGGCATGCTTCCCGTCCCGGTGTTCCACACCGTCACGGTGACATCATAGTCGTTTCCGCTCTTGACCTTCTTCGCGGACACGACCCGGTATTCCGGCACGACCCGATCCTCCAGCCATTCCTTCACGAACGCGTCGAACGCCGCGGCGTCACCCGCGTACGGGCGCATGGACGCAACGAAATCCTGAAGCGCCGGATGATCCCGGCCCACGCTCCACTTGCGGATAAAGTGTTGATACCCCGCCAGCGCGCGATCGTGCCCCATGAAATCGTAAAGCATCCAGAAGACCCAACCCCCCCGGTCGTAGATGACCGTCTCGTCCGCTTCCCTCTTCCCATCCACGTCGTACATGGCGCGCTCGTCGTCCACACGCCGACGATCATTGTAACGGGCTTCGAGGGACTTCGCGAATTCCATTCGCCCCCGTGGGCCCTTCACCTTGTCGAACAGCAACAGGGTGGAGAAATGGGCCATGCCCTCGCTGAGGAAATCGCCGTTCGGCCCGTTGGCTGGGGTCAAGATATTCCCCCACCATTGGTGCGCCGCCTCGTGGGCGGTGACGAGAAATGTCGCGTCGGTCTTGGCGTCGTTCTTGGTCAGGAACCCAATGTTCTCGCTGAACGTGATGTTCGTTCCGAAGCCTTGGGCGTAGCCGGCGAGCGCGGGGAATTCCGAGAGCTTGAGCTCCCGCCAGGGGTACGGGAGGAACCACTCGGAGTACCAGCGGCGGGCGGCGTCCAGGGTGGAGGACATCTCGTCGATGTTGTACGGGTGGGCGGAGTTGTAAAAAATGGTCGTGCCCTTCCCCTGCTTCACCTTCCACTTGCCGCATACGACGTTGAGGATCTTCACGGGGTGATCCGTTGCCCATACTTGCGTGCGCCACCCGTCCTTCACCGAGTCGCTCACGCAGACCCCGACCGAGTTGAGCGTGTACTCCGCGGGAGCCGTGACGCTTACGCGCGCGGGAAACCACGCGGTGGCCCCGTAGCTCGCGCGCGTGACCCCTTTCCAGTAATCACGCGGATAGCGGCGCGGCTCCGTCTTGTTCTCCTTGGTCTCCCCCTGATCCTCCATGTATCCCACGACCGGCACGAAGCTCGGCGTGAAGCCGGTCAGGACGACCCCCGACGGCAGGACGAACTCCGACGTGTTGCCGCCGTTCTTGGTAACGCCCTTGGGGAAACGCCCATCCCACTTCCAACCAATCACGACGCTGTCGCCCTTCGCGAGCGGCGCGGGGGGAGTGAAAATGTAGAGGTGCCGGCTGTCCTCCGGCGTGGCGGGGCGCCCGTTCATGGTCCAGGTCAAATGCTCCCAGTCCCAGCCTCCTGTCAGCGGGATCTGGGCGAGCGGCGCGTCCAGGCCGTTCACGAGCGTGAACGCGCCGTCGCTGGCCAACCAGTGCCGGGCGGGATCCAGCTTCAGCCTCACGTCGGCGCGCGCGACGTCCGGCAGCGGGGCGTCGAGCCACGTCTTGAGATTCTTGGCCCAGTAATCCTTCTTCGCCTTCTTCGCCGCGGCGCCCTCGCTCCCCTCGCTAACCTGGAATATGAGGACCGCCCAGGCGACGAGAGGGACCATGGCGTAGGGCGCGAGTCTGAATGCCGAGGACGCCAGCCGGCGCGGGGCGAGGCGATGCATGGTGCGCACGGCATCGGCCCCGCGGCGGCCGAAGAGGCGCACCGCGAGCACGATGAAGAGCAACGCGAGACCCAGCACCATCACGCGGTTCCAGATCAACGCCACGCGGTCGGTCTCGAAGAAGCCGAGGTCGCTCCACCGGAGGGCGCGCCACAACGCCCAGTTTCCGGCCCAGCTCAGCTGACCGGTCAAGGCGCGGAACCCGGTATACGCGAACGCCGCCAGGGCAACGGCGTAGGCGGCGTAGCGGTTCCCGACCGCCGCGTACACGGCGGTGACGAAGGCCGTCCACGCCAGGAAGGTCGGAATCAGGAGCAGGCCCCACACGAGCAGGTAGGGGCCGAAGGAGAACGGGACCGTGTGCTGCACCAGCAGGGCGATCGCGCTTGCCGCAAGCGACGCGAGCAACACGACGGTCGCGACCGCGCTGTTCGCGAGGGCCTTGCCGGACAGGAGCGCCACGGTGCGGAGCGGGGTCGCGTAGAGAATCTGCGAGAAGCCGGTGGTGCGTTCCCGCTCCAGGGATTCGACCGTATAGAACATGAGCATGAGACAGACGAGCGCGGAAATCTGGTTCGAGACCGCGACCGCTGTCGTGCCGGGCGTCAAGAGGATCGGCGTATCGAACATGCCCACGGCCAACAGCGCGTTGGCGAGCCCCTGAATCAGGATGACCGGGATGAAGATATAGAGGCCGGGTTGGCGGAGCAATTCTTTGAGCTCCGCCCGCGCGACCGAGATCGCGGCTCCGAGGAACGACGGCACCCTGCTCTTCATCCTGAGAGCGCTCAGGGGCGCGGCCGCCGGCGCCTCCTCCCACGTCTCCGCTACGGCCGGACGCGTTCCGATCCTCGCGTGGGCCTTGGAGGCGACCTCGCCGCGCAGCGACCGGGCCACGGACCGCTGGGCGAGGAGTACGGCGCCCAAGCCGGCCACGATGATCCATGCCCGATTGAGCCAGAAGAGCGAGTCGTAGGGGACCGGCTGCGTGTTGTAGAACTGGACGCCGCGGTCCACCTTCAAGTGCGTTTCATTGAGCCACCGATATCCGGCGGGGTCGATCAGCTGGAAGATCTTGTTCACTCTCAGGTCGAGCCACGAAGGCGCCCAGGTCCAGAGAAAGAACCCGAAAATGAGAAGCGTCGCGACCGGGAGCAGGAAGACCAGGACCGGACTTCGGGTCTTCTCTCCGAGGAACATCGACAGTCCGGCAAAGAAGATGAGAAACGGAAGACCGATGGTCAGCACGGGCGTGAGATAGTTCATGACCCGGAACGGGCCACGGATCTCCAGGGCCGACGCGTTTGGAACCACGTGGTTGAACAGCGCGGTGACGGCCACCTGCCAGACCATCAGGACGATGAAGCCGGACGTGATGGCCAAGAAGCGTCCCCATACGTACTCGCCCGCCGTGAGCGGCGTGGAGTGCAGCAGGACGTCGACTTTGTTCTCGCGATCGCGCAGCAGCGTCATGCCCGCCCCGATCGCGATGAAGAACGCGTAATAGAGAAGAACGATGAACGTCATCATCTGCGTCTGCGCGAACTCCGACGTGATCCACGCCTTCGTTCCGCCGACCGAGCTGTCCCCGGAGGAAATCGACATCTTCCCGGACGAGAGTCCGAATGCGCTCAAGAGGAGCATGAAGGCGAGCACGAGGAAGAGCGGCCGACGCAGGGTGTGCCAGAACTCGACGCTGAACGTCGCCCGAAGCCGCCGGAGGCTCATCCCGCGACCTCGGCCGGAGTGGAGCCTAGCGACAGCGCGTCGTCGCGTTGCGCGGCCCTGCCCGCGCGCGCCTCATCGGTCGGAAACGCTCCGAGGCGCATGAGCACGAGGTAGGCATCCTCCAGCGTCACCGGAACGGAGACGAACCCGTCGGGCGGAGATCCCGCGGGCTCGTAGACGCGCGCCCGGTTGCGTCCCTCCACCAGGAGCGCCTGCGTGACCGTGCGCTCGGCGCGCAAGCGCGGCAGATCGTCCACGCTCACCATGCCCTCGAAGATGTGCCCGCGTATCGCCGCCCGGGCCTCGCTCGGTGACGTCACGGTCAAGAGCCGGCCCGCTCGGATGACGGCGAAGCGCGGGCAGAGCACCGCGACGTCCTCCACGATGTGGGTCGAGAGAAGGACGATGCGATCCGCCGCGAGCTCGGACAGCAGATGGTAGAACCGCAGGCGCTCCTCCGGATCCAAACCCGCCGTCGGCTCGTCCACGATGATGAGACGCGGACCGCCCGCGAGAGCCTGCGCGATCCCAAGGCGCTGCCGCATGCCGCCCGAATACCCTTTGACCTTGCGCTTGGCCGCGAACGTGAGATTCACGCGTTCCAGCAGAGCCGCCACGAGCTTCTTGCGTCCTTGCGGGGCCACGACCCCTTTGAGCTCGAGGAGATGCGCGAGCATGGCCTCGCCCGTCAGGTGAGGATAGAAGCCGAATTCCTGCGGCAGATAACCGAGGCGCGGCCAGAGCGTGTCCGGATGCCCGAGAATGTCCGATCCGTCCAGCGCCACGCTGCCCGAGGTGGGCTCGAGCAGCCCGGCCAGGATCTTCATGAAGGTGGACTTCCCCGCGCCGTTCGGCCCGAGTAGCCCGAACATGCCTTGAGGTACGTCCAGGTCGATTCCGTTCAATGCCGTGACCGGACCCGGGTAGATCTTGACCAGGCCCCGAGCGCTAAGCATAGGTCCTCCGGGTAGATGGAGTGCAGGGTCCCAGGCGGTGCGCGCAAGGGTGAAGGGGAGGGCCCCCTTCGGAGATCCCGGCGCGGCTGGGCGCAGAATTACATACGCATCGTTCCCCCGCAAGGTTTCGCCCAGTCTGGAGGGGGGTGGACTTCATCGTGCGCTACCGTGCGTTCAAGAGCCGCCGCGCCAGGCGCTCCGCCTGCACGCGAAGCTCGGGGACCGCGGTGCTTTCCCAGAGCTCCCCCTTTCGGAGCGGACCGAGGGTGAACAGGCGATCGGAGATGCGTCCCGCAGCGTCCATCAGCGCGCCGTCGGCGTCGCACGCCAAGCCGATGCCGACCTCATCCGGCCTGCAAGCTCCCGACGTCAAGAGTGTCAGGGTGAGCGGCGACCGGCACATCTCGACGCCGGTATTGGGTCCGGTGCAATTGATGACCCGTTGGACGAGGAGCCTCTGCGCGGCGGCCCCCCGCGGAGCGATCGCGACCCGGAGCGCATCGCGTTCGGCGTCGATGGTGACAATCCGGGCCGCGTGCCGGATCACGCTTCCGGATTGAAGCTCCACCTTCACCTTCTCGTCGATCTCGGGTGCGACGCGGTGACGATGGACTTCCCAGTACGCCCGCGGGTGCCTCAGAAATCGCTGCTTCTGCTCGGTGTCGAGCGAGCGCCAGAGGTCCTGCGTCGCGGGACGGAGAGCATCAATGCTCGAACGCCACCCTTCCCCGTTCTTCTCAGCGCGCAGGGCCTCCTTCCGGAGCCGTTTCATCATCAGGAGGAGACGCCCTCGTGGGAAATCGGCCGGGATTCCGGATCGGGGCACTTCCGCCCCTCCATGCGGCAGAGGAAGAAGGCCGTGCCGGGACAGTAGGTGGATCACGCCGCGGAACCCGCGGCGGCGTGACTCCAAGAGAACGTCGACCGCGGTCAGGCCGCTGCCGATCAGGAGGAGCGATGCGTCGCTGGGGAGCTGATCCAGCGCTGCGCTGTCCCATGGATTCTCCTTATACCGGCCGCCATCGAGGACCGCGCGGTCGAGTGGAACCGGCGGCGCGGGGAGCGGGTGTCCGGTGGCGAGAACGACATGGCTCGCGGGCTTGGCCGGTCCCGTGCGGAACCGCAGTCGGAGGCCTTCGCCCGCAGATTCCACATCGAGGACTTCCGCCGAATGAATCTGGAGCCGACCCTCCGACTCCTTGGTCTCGCGATTCAGGATCTCGGCGACGTACTCGCCGTAGCGGTCTCGCGGGAGAAACGCGCCGGGCTGGACCGAGCCGTCTCGCGCGCGGGCCCACTCCAAGAAGTGTCCGGGGGCGTCAGCGAACGCGCTCATGCGGCCCGCGGGAACATTGAGCAGATGAATCGGGCTGGTCGTCCCGTAGGCGTGTCCCCGACCTGGAGCACCGTCTTGCTCGTAGAGCGACACGTGAACGTCCGCCGAGGCGGAGCGCGCCAGTCGGAGGAGGTGAACCGCGACCATGGTGCCGCTGAATCCGGCTCCGACGACCGCTATCTCGGGGCGCATGGGTGAGGCGGGCTCGGGAGGGGCCGGCGGTCCGCGCTACGTTCGCTTGGCCAGATCGACGCGTCGCCCGAGCACCTGGAAGCGGTGATCCGAACGGAGCGCATCGAAGGTCGGATTGGATCCGGCGGTGAGAACCATCTACTCCCCCGGGACCGGTATGCTGAACTCCTTGTAGTCCGAGGGGATTTCGAACAGCTCCTTCGACAATGGTTTCCGATCGAAGGACTCGGCCTTGAGGTCGAGCGTCATCCTTCCCTTCTCGAAGCACCGCGTGATGAGCGGAAACCCGTCAACGCTCGTGTCCCACTCGAACGCGCGTACGCCTTCTCCCGCGCCGGCCGGGACCACCTTGATCGTGAAGTTGCGGAGATACTCCTGCATCGCGAGCATCGTCTCGTGCTCGGGCTCGCTCAATTGGAAATCCTTCGATGGGGTGCCCCAGTACTCGCCGCGCTTTTCCTCGCTCCGCATGATCTCCACCTTCGTGCAATCGTACCGGAGCACCTTCGTCCTCTCCTTCGTCCAGACGTACTCGGTGGGAGACGGGTGGCCGGCCGAGCCCAGCGACTGCTGCATCATCGCCTTCGCCGCCTCCCTTTGGGCCGCAGGCAGCTGGGCGAGCTGCGCCTCCATCGAGGCCGCCAGGTCGCCTTCCCCCTCTCGGGCCGACTCGATCCAGCTCTTCGTCATCTCGAAATAGGTCTTCTCCCCGTCGTCGACGAACCGCAGCACCCCTTCCTTCTCGAGGAAGAGCATGCGGCAGTCGCGCGATCCCTTCATCACCATCGCGACCCGGCCCGGCTCGATCGAGAACTGCGCGGTCGCCGGGACTTCCTTCGAGCTTTTCCGCTCGACGCCGCGATAGTAGGTGTTGAGCTCGGCCCGGGACGGGGGGGCTGTGGCAAGCAACATCAGGGCGATCAGGGGAAAGCGGCGCATGGAGCTCCCTTCGCGGTGGCGTGACCTTCGTCTTCCCGAGGGTCAGCGTATTCTAGCTTATCGAGGCGACCAGTGGGGGGCGGCGAGGAAGAGCCCGTCTTTCCACCCGATCTGGTAGACGAGCCAGACGCCGAAAACAAGGGAGAGCAGGCCCGTCACGAGGCGCGCGCCGCGGCTGAAGCGCGGCCAACGCTGAGACGCCGCGGTCAAGGGTGTGGCGAGACCGGTGGTGATCAAGGCCATCCCCGCGAGGGTTCCCAGGCCGAAGATCAATAGGTACGCGCACGCCCATCGCGGGTCGCGCACCGTCGCGAGCACGAGGAGGGCGACCGCCGCGCTCCCGGCAAGGCCGTGGATCAGCCCCACGAAGAACGCCCGCCAGGCCGGAATGCGCTCCCGCTTCCCTTCCCCGGGAAGCCCCATGGCGCCATCATCCGCGGGCGGCTTCAGATTCAGAAGGCCGACCACCACGAGCGCAAGTCCCACGGCCAGCTCCAGCGAGAGCCCGACACGAGGTGGCACGATCACGTTGAAGAGGATGATGGCGGCGCCCACCGTAAACAACGTCACGGTGTGGCCCAGGCCCCATACGACCCCCAGCCACATGGCCGGGAGCACGCGTCTCGTGCGCGCTGTAATCGCGGTCACCGCGACGACGTGGTCCGGATCGGCGGCGTGGCGGAGCCCGAGCGCGAGCGCGGGGCCAAGAAGTGCGAATGGGTTCAAGGGTCTACCCTTGTCTGGCCCCGGCCACGTTCAAGCGGCGGGAGCGGGGACACGCTCGTTCATCTCCGCTCGGGCAACTCGGGGCGTCTTGGACGCCGCGTCGCGTCCCACCAGGCGCCGCTGGAAGGCGTCGAGGTAGGTATAGATCACCGGCGTCACGTAAAGGGTCACGAGCTGCGAGAACGCAAGCCCGCCGACGACCGCGATGCCCAACGGTTGGCGCGATTCCGATCCGGACCCCAGGCCGATGGCAATCGGCAGCGTTCCCATGAGCGCGGCCATGGTGGTCATCATGATCGGCCGGAATCGGATGATGCACGCCTCGACGATCGCGTCGCGCGGCGACTTCCCCTGCGTGCGCTCCGCGTCGAGTGCGAAATCGATCATCATGATCGCGTTCTTCTTCACGAGCCCCACCAGCATGACGATGCCGACGAACGCGTAGATGCTGAGCTCCGTGCGGCAGACCATCAGGGCCAGGAGCGCCCCGAATCCCGCGAACGGGAGACCCGAGAGGATCGTGAGCGGGTGGATGAAGCTCTCGTAGAGGATGCCGAGCACGAGATAGATCACGAGGACCGCCAGGAGGAGCAGGAGGAGGAGCCCTTGCTGGCTCGACTGGAACGCCTGGGCCGTGCCCGAGAAGCTGCCCGTGATCGTCGTCGGGAGCGTCTCGCGCGCGGATCTTTGCACCGCGTCCACCGCCTGTCCCAGCGACGCGCCGGGCCGGAGGTTGAACGAGACGGTTACCGCGGGGATCTGCCCCATGTGGTTGACGCTGAGCGGTCCGACGGCCGGAGTGACCGTCGCGACGGCCCCCAGCGGGACCAGTCCGCCGCCGCTCGACGGGATGTAGAGGCTCTGGAGGGCGGTCGGGTCGAGCTGAAATTCGGGCAGGAGCTCCATCACGACCCAGTACTGATCGGTCGGCGTGAAGATCGTTGAGACCTGCCGCGAGCCGTAGGCGTCGTAGAGCGCCTCCTCGATCTGCTGGACGGTAACGCCCAGCGAGGCGGCCCGGTCCCGGTCGATGGTCACGTTCGCCTGCGGGTTCGAGATCTGGAGATCGCTCGTGACGTCCTGAAGCTCGGGGACGTCCCGCAGCCGATTGGTGAGATCCGTCGCGCCTTGGTAGAGCGATTGGAGGTCGGACCCTTGGAGCGAGTACTGGTACTGGCTCTTCGAGATCCGGCCGCCCACGTTGATGACCGGCGGGTTCTGGAGGAAGACCCGGATGCCGGGCACCTGGGCGACCTTCGGCTGGAGGTCGCGGATCACCTGATCGGCGGAGCGCGTTCGCTCGGAGCGGGGCTTCAGCCGGATGATGATCCGGCCCTGGTTCGTGGAGGAGATGCCGCCTCCCGACGCGACCGAAGACATGTACGCCTCCACCTCGGGATTCTTACCGACGATCGCGGCCACCTGCTTCTGGTGCTCGACCATGGCGTCGAACGACGTGCCCTCCGCGGTCTCCGTCGTCGCCTGGATGCGCCCGGTGTCTTCGCTCGGGATGAAGCCCTTGGGGATCGCGCGGAACAGGAGGACCGTCCCGACCAGAATGCCGAGCGAGAACAGCATCGTGACACGCCTGTGAAGCATGACCCAGCCCAGCGTCCGGCGGTAGAGATCCAGGGTCCGCTGGTAGGCGCCTTCGATGGCCTGGTAGGCCCTTCCATGCGACCGTGCCCGCTCCATACGGAGAAACCGGCTGCAAAGCATCGGCGTCAGCGTCAGCGAGACGATCCCCGACACGAGGATCGCCGCGCTGATGGTCATCGCGAACTCGTGGAAGAGCCGGCCTAAGAGCCCGCCCATCAGGAGCACGGGGATGAAGACCGCCACGAGGGAGAGCGTCATCGAGACGATTGTGAAGCCGATCTCCCGCGAGCCGTCGAGGGCGGCGCGAAGCGCCGGCTTCCCCTGCTCCATGTTCCGGTGGATGTTCTCGAGCATGACGATCGCGTCGTCCACGACGAAGCCCACCGAGAGCGTGAGCGCCATCAGGGAGAGGTTGTCGAGGCTGTAGCCGAGGAAGTGCATGACCGCGAACGTGCCCACGACCGAGAGCGGCAGCGAGAGGCTGGGGATCACGGTCGCGGCGATGTTGCGCAGGAAGAGGAAGATCACCATCACGACCAGCGCCAGGGTCAGGAGGAGCGTGAACTGGACGTCCTCCACGGAGTGCCGGATGGTGACCGACCGATCGTACAGCGTGTGGATCTCGACCGACGCCGGGAGCTGAGGCCGCACCTGCTCTAGGAGATCGTGCACGGCGTCCGCGACCTGGACCGTGTTCGTCCCCGGCTGCCGCTGGATCGCGAGCGTGATGCTGCGCTGATCTCTGTACCAGCTCGCGACCCGGTTGTTCTGCACGTCGTCGCGGACCTGGCCCAGATCGCGAAGCCGCACGGGGGCGCCTTCGCGGATCGCGACGACCAGGTCCCCGAACTCCTTGGCGTTCCGCAGCTGACCGCCCGCGACGACCGTCGAGGACCGGCTCTTCCCCCAGAGGATCCCGGTCGGCAGATTCACGTTCGCGGCCTGGATGGCGTCGCTGACCTGCCCGATCGCGATCCCGCGCGAGGAGAGAGCCCTCGGGTCGAGCTGGATGCGCACCGCGTATTTCTGCGCCCCGAAGACGGACACCTGCGCCACGCCCTTCACCATGGAGATCCGCTGCGCGAGGGCGTTTTCGGCGTACTCGTCGAGCTGGGAGAGCGAGAGCATCTTGGACGTCAGGACCAGGAAGAGGATCGGCGAATCGGCCGGGTTCACCTTCTGGTAGGAGGGGGGGGTGATTCCGGTCGGAAGCGAGCGGAGGGTCTTGGTGATCGCCGCCTGGACGTCCTGCGCCGCCGCGTCGATGTCGCGATCGAGCGCGAACTGGAGCGTGATCGAGGTGCTCCCCTGGCTGCTCGAGGAGGTCATCGCGTCGAGCCCGGATATCGTCGAGAACTGCTTCTCGAGCGGCGTCGCCACGGCGGAGGCCATCGTCTCGGGGCTCGCGCCCGGCAGGTTCGCGCTGACCGAGGTCACGGGGTAGTCGACGTTGGGAAGGTCGCTCACGGGGAGGAGGCGGTAACCCACGACGCCGAAGATGAGGACACCCGCCATCACCAGCGTCGTCATGATCGGCCGGCGGATGAAGATGCCGGAGAGGTTCATGGCCCTTCCTCGCCGATCGAGGGGCGGATCGAGACCTTGGAACCCGGCGCGAGCTTGAGCTGTCCGTCGGTCACGACCGCCTCGCCCGCGCTCAGGCCGCGCGCGATGACCGAGATTTCGTCCCTCGTCCGCTCGACTTCGACAGGACGTGAGGCGACCGTGGAATCGGGCTTCACGACGTAGACGTAGGGCCCCTGCTGCCCCACCGAGACCGCCCGGGCCGGGACGACCAGCGATTTCGGAGCGACGTAGAGAATCAGCCGGACGTCCACGAACTGACCGGGCACGAGGCGCCCGTCCGGGTTCGGGACCTCTCCCTTCAGCAGCAGGGTGCCGCTGCCGGGGTCGACCGCGTTGTCGACGAACACGAGCTTCCCGGGAATCACCTGCGATCCGTCCGGGTGGATCTCCACGCGCGGGTTGCCGGTCCGGTAACGCTGCAGGAGCGGAACCTCCCGCTCCGGGATCGCGAACCGGACGCGGATCGGATTCGGCTGGATGATGGTGACGAGCGGGTCGCTCGTGGCGGCCTTCACGTAGTCGCCCTCGTGGACGGTCACGCGGCCGGTGTGCCCTGAGATCGGCGCGCGGATCGCGGCGAACTCGAGATTCAATCGCGCCGTACCGGCGCCCGCGGAGTCGGCCCGCACCGTGGCGGCGAGCGCCTCGGCGTCGGCGCGCTTCTGATCCCATTCGGATTGGGAAAGCATGTTCTGGGCGAAGAGCTTCTCGGCGCGCTCGGATTCGAGCCGGGCCGTGGCGGCCCGGGCCCGATCTCGCGCCAGAGCGGCGAGCGCCTGGTCGAGCGCGGCACCGAACGGGCGCGGATCCAGCTGGATCAGGAGCTGGCCGGCCCGGACGTAGTCCCCCTCCCGGAACGCGACCCGCTGGACGGTCCCTCCCACCTGGGAACCGATGGCGGCGGTCTGGATGGCCTCGACGGTGCCTGTGGCCGCAATCGCGAAAGGTACCGGCCGCTCGACGGCGATCGCGACCGTGACCGGGATCCGCGCGCTCTTGGGCGCGCTCTTGGAGCCGCAGCCGAGCGACACGCAGAGGCCAAGCAATGCAAGGTAGACCGGGAGCAGCCCACGGCCCGGCCTACCGGCCAGCATGTCCGCAACCGGGTCACGCATGCTGGTGGATACCGTCAGTCGCCGTTGGGGGTCCGTTGGTTGGAGGGTGATCGGAGGAACGTCATACTTTCACACACAATTGCAGCAATCATGACGCACCGGCGGCTCCGGTTCAAGCGTCGGGCGGCGCGGAGTTCGGGGTGGTGCGGAGACGGACTAGAAGTACGCGGCGGTCGTCACCGTGATCCCCGCCTTGGGCGTCTTGTTGTTGAAGCGGTCCCGGGCGATCTCGTAGTACCAGCCGAGCCGGATGACCCCGAGCGGGACCTGGCGGAAGTTCAAGCTCGTAGAGAGCCGGGTCCTCGAGTCTCCCCGCAACGAAGGGTCGAGGTCGACCGCGTCGAGGCGCAGACCTAAGGAGAGCCTCGAATGGGTCCACCCGCCGAAGATCGGCTCCCGGAGCGTTCGCGTCAGCTCGACCGAGCCGCCGTACTGCTGCTGCGCGTAGAGGGCCTCGAGACCGGGCGGCACGTCGATCAACGCCAAGACCCCCTCGCTGAAGAGATCGAGCCCGGCGAAGCCGGATGTGGCGTCGGCGACCAGGACGTGGACGTACCGTGCGTGGTCGATGGTCACGCCGCCCAAGACCGTCTTGTTGTATTGGCCGCTCTGCGCAGCCAGTCCGATCTCGGACGTGGGCGACGGGCGAGCGGCCACGCGGACGGAGAGCGCTGGAATGCCGTTGTTATCCCCATAGTTGTTCCGGCCCATCGGGACCCGGGTGCCGCCGACGGCGTCCATGATGAGGCCGTCGTCGTACCCGGTAACGACGGCGACTTCATACGAGAGCGGCCAGCCGGAGAACGTTCCGCCAACCCCGCGAAGGCCGATGCCGAGCTGCGCGTTGGGGACGCCGATCAGTTGCGTCGCGGGCAGCGAGCGTTCGGCGAACTCATACGCGGGTCCGTCGTGGTGGAGGTTAGTGCGCCCCAGCGGGACAAGGAAGATTCCGGCGTGAAGTTGCATCGACCGGTTAAGGCGATACCGAAGATCGGCCTGCTCGAGAGAAAAATCATCCGTGCCCTGATCCCAAGCTCCCTCGGCCAGGAGGTCGACCCGGGGATGAAGGCGCGCGGTCGCGAAGCCGCCGATCCGACCGACCGAGAACCACTCCGGATCGGTGACGCCGCGGACGCGGTCCTCGGCGAAGCGAAGCTCGCCGTACGCCCCGAAGGCGATCCGATCCAGGCTGCCGTGGTAAGGACCCTCGTGAAGAGGCCAGGGCGAAGTCTCCTCGCGCGGCGGCGCTGCCGTCGCCGCGCGGACGGGCCGCGTCTCCCCGCTCACGTCCGCCGCGAGAAGCGCCAGAAGCGCGGCGGTTCCCGCGGCCGCGATCGACACGCGCGCCTTCATCGGGACTCCACGAAGTCGAGAACCGCCGCGCGGTCCGCCTGCGGCATCGCGAGGAACGCGTCGCGCGCGGCGGCGGCTTCCCCGCCATGAAGGCGGATCGCCTCGTCCACGCTGTGAGCGCGCCCGTCGTGGAGCAGGAAGAGCTGGCCGTTCAGGAACTCCCGCGCGATGCGCAGGCCCCAGAGGGGAGCCGTTCGCCATTCCTGGCCGTCCGCGTCGCCGTCCGGGCGATTGTCCGCGAGCCCGGGACCCAGGTCATGGAGCAGGAGGTCGGAGTAGAGCGTGACGTCTCGATTCGAGAGCGCCTCGATCTCATGCGCCCCGGTCCGCATCGTCGGGATGTGGCAGGCCGAGCACCGCGCCGACGCGAAGAGCGTCTGCCCCCGGCGGCGCTGGTCCGTCCACTCGCCTGGGGTCGGGGGCGCGAGCATCCGCATGTACTGCTCGACGTCGTTGACCTGCCCTCCGTTCACTTCCGGATCGGGAGCACGGTCTGGATCCGGAAGCCCCGCCGGCGCGAGCGGATTCACGTTCTCGTCGGGCAGAGCCGGAGACGTGACGCCCATGTCCTGGTGGTAGGCCGTGACCGTTTGCTGGAAGAGCGACGTGACCGCCGCCTTGCGCCCGAACCGGCCGACCCTAAGACCCGGCCCGGCGCCCTGCTCCGTGGCCGGGACGTAGGACGGCGGAGTGACCATGTTGGCGCGGCCCGAGATTCCGTCGGCATCCGCGTCGCCGGGATCGGCGTGCGAGAGGATCACGGAATCGGTCAGCGCCTCGATCAGGCCCACGCCGAACACCGCGGGCGGCATGCGCCGCGATACGTCGACGCCCGCCGGCAGATGCTCGGGGACCGCGCCGGGAATCGCCTTGTCCTGAATCTGGGGCCCGCCCTCCCCGATCACCAAATCCGTCCCACGGCTGAACCGGACGAGGATGTTCCCGGGGATGCCGCGGCCGTCGCCGCTGTGGCACGAGGCGCAGGAGACGTTGTTGAAGATGGGGCCGAGCCCTTCGGCGATGGTGAACGCGCGGCGGAACTGGACCTGCCCATCTTGGAAATCGCCCAGCTCCCCGTTGTCCAGTCCCTGGATCGGCTGATCGAATCGCTCTCCGAGTTGCGGTGGCGAGGTGAGCAGCTTGTCGCAACCCACGCCGACGATCGCGAGAACGCAAATCGCAATGGCGGCGAGGTCGCACCCTCTCTGTCCCCCACCGCTGCCCGAGCCGCGCCTGTACCCCCGCGCTCTGCCCCGACCGCGGAATGAGGCCGCAATCAATGTGTCATGAAAGGAATACGACGTCGGCATTACGCCCCCCTCGAGCAATGCGAAGAAACCCGAGTGTCAACCTCGCAAGAGGTGGGCCAATATCCCGGGCCCGGATTTTGCTCCATCCTGGCCGGCGGGGGATGCCACGCCGGTCCCGGCCACGGCTCGATCCATCCAAACAAACGCGATGAGGAAGGAGCGTTACCCATGAAAGCGCTGGCGCTGGCTGTGAGGCTCGCGTTGCCGATCGTGATGGCGCTGCTCGCGGTTCCGCTTTCGGCGGCGGGCAGTCAGCTCTCGGCGAGCGGCAATCAGCTCTCCGAGGGCTCGGTGGAATTCTCGCCGTCGGTATCGTTCAGCCATCAGAACTTCAAGCGCGAAGGCTACGGAAACGTCGAGACGTCCACCAGGCTCGACATCGCACCCACGGTGGGATTCTGCGTCTCGAGGCACTACGAGGTAACCGGAGCCCTCTTGACGCGGCACCAGTCGGTGAATGGAAACAGCGATACGGCGCTCGGCGCCTCGGCCGGACTCACGTATAACTTCTCTTCGAAGGGTGATGTCATCCCGTACGCGAACGTCGGATTCGGCGCGCTCTTCTACGGCGGATTCGCGCTCGACCAAACCGCGGTGCTTGCTCCGATGGTCACAGGGGGCATCCGGGTTCTGGTCGGATCGACCGCCTCGGTGAACATGAGCTTGGGGTACCAGCACGAGAGCAATGCGAACGGGGAATTCAACGCGAGCGCGAACCGGGTGCTGGCGGGCGTCGGCCTCTCGGTTTTCCCCTGGCATACGAAATAGTACAGAGCGAGCGGTTTCGGACACGCGGGGAGGAGCGGATCGCTCCCCGGCCCGGCAAGGCATGGGGCGGCTAGCGCGCCTCGACGGCGGCGGCCAGCCGCTCGATGTCCTCCAGATCGTTGTAAACCTGCGCAGACACCCGCACCAAGAGGCGATCGCGCCAGGCGTGTAGCTGGACCTCGATCCGGTCTTCGAAGAGGAGCGCGTCCCTGACGCGCGCAGCGTCCTCCGGGGTCGAGCCCATGCGATCCGGAAGCTGGACGGTCGCCATGGTGCCGACCATCTCCTCCTCCATCCCCAGCTTCGTTCCCCACCGCCGGCTCAGATGTCGCGCCGCTTCCCACGCCAGGCCGTGGTTGTAGGCGCGCACCGCCTCGACGCCCAGGCTCCGGAAGAACGCGATCGCCTCGGGCGCGGCGAGAAACGGCGACGGATCGCGCGTCCCCGTCAGATCAAATTCGGCGCTCAACCCTTGATCCAGTCCCCACGAGATCACGGTCGGGTGGAGCCCTTCGTGCCGCTCCGGGGCGACCCACAGGAATCCCGACGCGCGCGGCGTGAAGGCCCACTTGTGGAGGTTGGCCGAGTACCAGTCGACGCCGAGTGAGGGAACGTCGAGCGCCAACGCGCCCGGGGCGTGCGCGCCGTCCACGAGGACCCGCACTCCCTTTGCGCGGCAGCGCGACGCGATCTCCCGCACGGGGAGCACGAGCGCGCTCTCCGAGGTGACGTGATCGAGGACGAGGACCCGCGTCCGTGGACCGATCGCGGCGAGGACGGCCGCGACGACGGCGTCGGGGCCCGGGACCGGGTAGGGCAGCTCGATCGATCGGACCCGCGCGCCACGCCGTCGGGTGACGAACGCGGCGACCTTGGCCACGGCGCCGTAGACGTGGTCGGTGACCAACACCTCATCGCCTTCCCGCAGATCGAGCGAGCGGAGCACCGCGTTGATTCCGGTCGTCGCGTTGTCCACGAACACGAAGTCCTCACCCTTCGCGCCCACGAAGGGCGCCACGTCGGCCGCGGCCGCCCGGAGCAGCGGCGGCTCCCTCCGGGGCCTCCCCACGGGCGCGACGCCCGTCAACTCCCGAAGGAGAAATTGCGAGGGACGGCGCTCGATCTCGTCGCGGATAGCCTGCTGCTTCGCGAGCACGCGCTTGGGCGTCGCGCCCACCGTGCCGTGATTCAGGTAGATGACATCGGGATCCAGGAGCCATTGATCGAGCATCGAGCGGCCGAAGGTCATCGGGTCACCAGAGGGAATCCGCGACCACGGGAACCGTCACGCGCTTCGCCTCCGCGCCCTGCCGCAGCCAGCGGAGGAGCGCCTCCGCCTCCCAATCCCCCGGCATCATAGCGAGCAAGCGGTGGGCGAAGCGGATCGTCGCCTCTCGCCGGCCGGTCAACGCGACCTTTCTCATCACGCCGCGCACGGCCGCCGTGTCCGCGGGCGCTAGGCCCAGCGCGGCGAGAACAGGAGCGTCGATGTCCCTCCGCGCCGGGTTCGAGAGGAACATCCCGGCCACGTCGAGGGCATCCTCTCGATCGAGCGGCGGGGTGGTCCGGAGGAGTTTCGCCGCTTCGGGCTCTCTTCCGTCCGCGAGGAGAAGCGCCGCGGCCAGCCGGCGGTGAACCACCGCGACGAGCGGATCGGGAGCCGGCATCCGGAGGAGGATCTCCACGGCGCGGTCGGTGTGTCCCGACGCGGCGAGCCCTTGGGCGTACGCGCGCAGGGTGGCGCCGTACTCGTACGAGCCGGAATCGGCGAGGGCGGGCCGTGTCTCGAGCGTGCGGGGGTCGATCTCATGGACGCTCATGTCCGGCGCGACCCAGGCCAGCCGCTCCTCGGGCGGATCCGGCCGGCGCCACTCCGGGTGCATCGTGTCGATGGAGTGGTTCCGATACCAGATCCGGAGCACCTGAAACCGGAACAGGTGCATCGAGACGGCTTTGTCCTCCGGCACGAAGACGGAGAGGTAAACGTGAGCGGGCGAGTCGATCCGCGGGAAGCGCTTTCGGAATTCGGCCTCGGCACGGCGGAGCCGCTCCATCGGAGGGCGCACGGTGCGCTCGGTCGGAATCCCCGGGCCGAGATCCATGCCCCGGCACCAGATCCCCAACGCGAGAAACCCCAGAGCGAGCGCGGCCGCCGGTAACGCCGGGAGGCGCGCCAGCCCGACCCCCAAGAGCATCGACGTGCCGATCGCGGCCAGGGAGAGGTAGTAGGGCTGCCAGTAGCGCACGAGGAGGCTGATCAGAAGAAGCGGCGGGATCGCGAGGAGGAGCGAAAGGGCGACGAGGCGCGGCGCCGAGGTGATTCCACCCTGTGCGGTTCCTCTGTCGAGCGATCCGGCGCGAAAGCGCCAAATCGTCCATGACCCCATCAGGACGACCGCGGCCGCGAGGGCGAGCGTGGAATTCCGCTCGCCGGGCCAAGGCGTGCCCGCCCCGCTGATCGGCAGGTTCCCGAGCGTGGCCACGCCCTTGACGAGGGAAGCCCAACGGTCGGCGCCGCTCCACGTCAAGTATGCCGCGCTCGGGCCTCCGCTCTCCAAGCCGCTCGACAAGAGGAGCCGGATCCCAGGGTGAGCCGCGCCCCATGCGGCGACCAACAGGCCGAATCCGATGAGGCTCGTGCGGACCTTGTAGGGCCGCTCGCCCACAACCCAGCGCGCGATCGCGATCGCGGGAACGAACGCGACCGCGGTTTCCTTGGAGAGGAGCGCGCAGGCCATTCCAAGCATCGCCACGACCGGCCGGTTCGAGAGCTGTGCGGCGAGAGCTGCCAGGACGAAGACGATGGCCAGGAGATCCTGGCTGCCGCTCGCCCAGCCGACAAGGATCGGGAGGGCGCCCAGGGCGGCGAACGCAGCCCCCGCGGCGTATCCAGCGCGGGGGCCCGCGAGCTTTCTCGTGATGGAGCTCAAGAGCAGGACCGCCGCGACCAGGAGAATGGTGTTCGCCAGGTGGCCCCAGAAGGGCTGATTCGGGTCGAGCAGGTAGAGGACGCGGAAGTAGATCTCGCGAGAGAGCGGCCGGTAGAAGAGCGTGCCCGGGTCGGGAGTCAGCTGGCTCAGCTGAAAGCTCTGCGCCCTCCCCAAGAAATCATAGTCGTCGAAGAGGTACGTGAACGAGAACGTGGGCAGGACGAGGACCAGCGCGAGTACCGCGGGCGCGATGAGGGCCCATGGCGGTGCGGGTGGCCACGGTACGCCCCGCCCCTGCGCCGTTGGGCCTCTGCCCAATTTCGCGCGACGCGGCATCAGCGGTATCGGTCCGGGCGGAGTGCCGAGATCTCGATCGAGGTCGGCTCCCCGGAGAGCATCTCCGCCATCAGCTTCCCGGTGATGGGGGCCATGCTTAACCCCATCATGGCGTGTCCGGTCGCGACGGACAGGTTCTCGAACCGCTCGAAGCGCCCGACGTAGGGAAGGCCGTCCGGCGTGCAGGGGCGGTGTCCGCACCAAGCGTTCGTGCCGTTGAAATCCTCGGGGTGGAAGGCCGGGAGGTGCCGCGCGAGCGACCGCAGAATCCCCCGCACGCGCGGCGGGCTGATCCGGTCGTCGAACGCTCCAAGCTCCAGCGTGCCGCCGACGCGGAGAGCGCGGCCCATGGGCGTGAGAGCGACGCGGCTCTCTTGCAACAGCACCGCGCGGCGCGGGCGCTGCGGTGGAGAGGTCAACGTCAGGCTGTAGCCCTTCCCCGGCTGGAGCGGGGGCTTGAGCCCGAGGGAGCGGACCAGCCGGGACGAC
>Ga0137395_10000058_pt1 | contig 32785 bp, 43 predicted proteins | sample czobulk216metaG_FD_108283 | JGI IMG/M metagenome (GOLD analysis project Ga0137395, IMG submission 108283) | Vadose zone soil microbial communities from Angelo Coast Range Reserve, California, USA - czobulk2.16 metaG | ecosystem: Environmental > Terrestrial > Soil > Vadose zone | place: USA...
CCCGAACAGGTTGTTGCCCGCCGCGTACTTGCCATAGCCGGTTTCGTTGGCGGCCATGCCGATCAACGCGGCAGCCGGCACCCCGAGCTGTGCCGAGGCGGACTTCGCCCATGGTGCGATCGAACGGATGAACGCCTCGGGACTCGAACTATCGATGCTGGCCTGTTGTGCAGTTTGCGACGGCGCCAGGCTCGAGGCGGTGGTCGACGCGGAGGCCGTCTGAGCAACCTGCTGATGGGCCTGGGTTGCCCATGTATCGCCAGCCCAACGGTTTGCCTCGGCTTGCTGTTGCTGCTGTTGAGCCGCTTGTTCGGCCGCCTGACGGGCTTGCTCCTGAGCCTCCGCCTGCGCCTGCGCTTGCGCCTGGGCCTGTCGTTGTGCCTCGGCTTGCTCGGCGGCTGCCGCACGGTCCGGTGCGTCCGCGGTCGCCTGCGCAGCCCAAACATCCGCTACCTGACCACGCGCCTGCTGAGCCCACGCGTCGCCCTGGTAGGTTTGCCAGGTGTCACTGTCTACCGTGAATCCCACCGGCTACGCCTCTCCCCGTCGATCGTTGGGTCGGTGCCGCTCGAGCACTGCCAACACGTTGCCGAGCAATTCGTCCGCCTCGTCACGGGTCATCATGTCCATGGCGATCAGCCCAGCGAAGCCCGAGATAACCCGACGCAGCGGTGGCATAACCGGCGAGCCGGGCACATCAGGGCTTGTCCCTTCGGGCAGCAGCAGCTGGTCCACCTCCTCGAGTCGGTGTGGCGGTCGGTTCAGCCAAGCTGGCATCACCGCACCCCGTTCAGCAAGTTGTCCCAACTCGCGTCCCACGGCCGCTCGATCGGTTGCACCTCCACGTACTGCATACGGCTCGAGTGGCCGAGCAGCTGCCGTTGGGCCCGAACCATAGCCAGCTTCTCGATCGCCGCCCGCACCGCGTGGACAAGTCCATCCACCAGGTCGTCCGTCTGTCCCTTCGGAAAGGTCGTCAGCTCGTGCTGCAGCGCCGGCCACTTCGGATGTCGGCGGTCGACGGCGATGTAGCCAGCCTTGCAGCGACCCTCGATCAGCCGAGCTCGGCTGACTTTGTCGGCGTCGGCTGGCACGGTATCGATGTTGGCCAGGTACTTTCGGTCGGTCAGGATCCGCTCGACACGTCGCAGCAGATCGCGCACCGCCGCGACCTTTTTGAACACACCCTCCTCGACGAACACGAACCGCGCCCGAGTCCGGATGATGTGCTCGGCCATGGCTTCGTCGAGGCGCGCCTCGTCGATCCGCTCGCGGTAAATATCCAACACGGCCATGCGCGGGTCCGCGGTCGGTTCGACGCCGAGGGTGATGGCCGCCGTCCAGTCGGCCGATTCGAGCTCGGAAAACGCCAGATCCCAGGCCTGGACGCGGTCGAACTGATCGATCGGCCAGCGTGAGGACAGGTCGGGGAACCACGCGGGGTTGAAGATGGCGCCCGCCCGCGGCGCCGGCTCCTGCTGGTGCTGAGCTGACCAGGCGTAGGTCCCGATGCGCATCTTCTCGTGGTCGGCCCACGGCCGCGGGAAGCGCTGCTCGTCGAGCAGCTCGCCCGGCTGCCGCCGCGGATCGTGCGGCCGATCCGTAACCGGGCAACGCCGAGCCTCGGCCTCGAGGCGCGCCGCCACGTCGCGGCCAACCACGTCGGCGAAGGCCTCCACGTATAGCCGCGGCTCGTATTCCATCGGCAGCTTCAGGTGGTGGACACGGTTGCCCTCGCGCACCAGCCAATCCATCGGCAGGTCGTGTTCGTGCACGCGTTGGGCGATGACCACCATGGCCGAGGCCTCGGGGTCGCTGGCCCGTCCGGGCATGACCTCGCGCCACCAGCTCAGCGTGTTCTCGCGCTCGAGGTCCGACTCGACGGTTTGCAGGTTGTGACAGTCGTCGACCACGATCCGTCCAGCGTGCTCCCCGGTGTTGCGCCCACCGACGCTGGTCGCAACACGCGACCCTGTCCTATCGTTCTCGAACCGGCGTTTGGTGTTCTGGTCGGTCGTGAAGCGGAAGACGTGACCCCAGTGCTGCTGGTACCACGGCGACTCGATCAACCGGCGGGCTTTCACTGTGTCCCGCTCAGTCAGGTCGATGTGGTAGGCGTTCATTAGCCAGCGGGTCCACGGCAGCCACGTCCATTCCCACGCCTGCCAGAACACGCTGACGGTGAGGCTCTTGGTCGTACCAGGGCTGACGTTTACCAGCAGCCTGGTGAGCTCGCCGCGCGAGACAGCCTCCAGGTGATCGGCGATCTCGCCGATGTGCCAGTTGTCGCGGAACGGTACCGCCGGCTCAAGCACCGGCCAGGCCTCACGGATGAACTGGTGCAGGCCCATGGTCTGGCTGGGCACCTGCACTGGCCGCGTGCGAGCGCGTACCTGGAGCAGCGCCTGCAGAGTCACCTCGGGGGCACGACTCGGGTCGACCAGCAGCGCCACCGGTTAGTCCCGCCCCGAGCGGATAATGCGTCCGGCTTCGGCCACCACCTCGTCCGCGTCGAGGCCCAGATCGGCAGCCATCATGCGGATGCGAGTCTCGACGTCGACCCGCAGCGGTTGGTCCAAACCAAGCAACTTCGCACGGCGGTCCTGCAACTTGAGGACGATCTCGATCGCGTGGCAGTCGCCACCAGCGGCCCTGTCCCACACCGAGGTGAGCATGATGTCCAGGCGGCCCAACTCGAGCGCGCGGACCTCCTCCGTTGCCTCGCGCAAGGTTTCATGCAGTGCTCGGGCAACAGCCTTGTAAGCACCGGACTTGCCGGCGTAACCGAGCGCTGCGGCGATCGCATCGTAAGACGTGCCGCGTTTGCGCAACGCCAGCGCCCGGAGCTGTCGGGTGTGGGCGGCCAGGGCTTGTTTCCCGCTCTTGGGTGCACCCATGGTCAAGAAACCGCCTTCGCGGCCGCAGCCCGCTCCCGCACGATCACCTCGACGATCGTGCGGCTGCCACACCGTCGACAGGTGGCCGCTACCCCACGCGCCCCGCACAACAGACAGAAGGTGCGCAGTTGTCCGGCCGGCTCGTCCTGGTCGACGGCCGCGAGCGCAGGCAGCACAGCACGTCTGGCGTGATGGTTCGTTCGCTCGAAGTACTTGGAGGTGCTCATGGCGGACAAACAAAAAGGCGGCCGTCCTGTACAGGACGCCGCCCCAGGTGCGCTGAGGGTTGATTGGCTTGGGAAGTAGTCTAGCGCGCCCGTCGCGGCGCCGATTCAGGCTCACACGTCATGCAGATCGTTCCGCCCGAAAGGCCTCCTCCTCGGACCCCAGCACTCGAGCGCACGACGGGCACGCGTCACCGCCGACGATCACCGGCCCGCTGTCGCACAGAAACGGCACGAACTGCTCAACACCATGCTCACCGCACACATCGCAGCGATCTTCGTCCTCTGGCGGCGGCTTCCTGAATGTCTGAACACACTGGCAACAGTCCAGCCGCCGGAGTGCCAACCTTGCGATGGCCGGTTGCGGACCTTGCGTGCGCAGGTGAACGCAGCGCGTGCACGCCAGGAGTGCCGCCGCCAGATAGGCGCGCTGCTCAGTCGCCATCGACGACTGGGAAGTCCGCTCGGCCCAACCGCGGTCGGGCTGCACGAAGCGCACGAACTCCGCTGCATCCCTGGCGATGCGATGACTGTCCGCGACCGCAGCTTCGATCTGGTCGAGTTCGTGCGGGGGCAAGCTCGACTGCTCGCGCCCGGCGATCAGCTGGCGTGCCATCTCAAGGCGCGTCGCGAAAGAGAGCTCGGCACTCACGCGGCTTCCTCGTCTGGTGGCCCCAGCCGCCAGCCAGGAGGCAGCACTTCGAGCAGCCCGGGCAACTGCTCGGCCGCCCACACCTCGGCCGCGGCCGCGTGTGCGGGGCTGCCGCCAATAATGGCGATCTTCGACCGCACCAGGAGCAGGATGACCTGGTCCAGCATGGCGTACCGATGCGCGCCGGTGCTCAGCGCCATGCAAGTCTCCTCGACGTGTCGCCGCTGGTCCGTGTCACGGAAAGCGCGCGTAAACGGACACGCCTCCCACAACCGACCCGGCGCTACTCCGTACTCACGCTCGCGACTCCCGCGGGCCGCGGTCACAGCGACACCGCCCTCTCGTAAATCTCGTCCAGTCTGCGGCGTTCCTCTAACGGGTCGAAGAACGCAGAACGCTGTGGAATATCGCCCGGAGAATCCCACAGGAGCGGCGGGCTCTCAGAACGATATGGCGTAACGTTCTGACGGTAGCGAACCTCCCGAATGAACTCAGCCTCACAACCGGCGCAGACCACGACGTCGCTGTGCATGTAGTGATCTGGACACCCGGGAATCGGTACCACTTCAGGCGGCGGCTTGACTTCTTCGTGTTTCTGGCGAGGCGCGTGTTTCGGCGGCGCTGGTAAATCGGGAGCGATCGCCACGACTGCCTCGAGGAAGCCCGTGTAGCCACCCTCGGTCAGCGGTGTGATGTCGAACACCCTGCAAAACTCGCCGGCTTCGGGCACACGCGTCGAGTCCAGATCGATCAGGCCGCGTTCGTTATTGAGCGTCTCCCCGGGATCTTTGGTGAGGTCCTGTCGGGCCAGCGCATGCAGCACACTGCGCACGCTCTGAGCGCTCAGGCCGATCGACTCTCCGATTTTTTTGGCCGACGTCTGGAATCTGGTCGTGCCGCGGCTCTGGTAATAGCCAACGATGGCTACTAGGCGAAGCAGCGTCAACTTGAAGACAGGTGACAGGTCGGACTGGATCAACTCGTTGACGAGTTCGATCTGCCGACGCAGGGCGGTTTCCTTCGGGTGATGCCGCAGCTTGCAATGGTCGCTGCACTTGCCGTTTGCGGGTCCGTCTGGGATCTCGGCGACGAACTCAGGCCAGTTCGTCGGATCGTCAGAACGATATGGCGTAACGTTCTGTTCCGCCGCTCGCCTGAGTGTGCGCCTGAGGTAGGACTCATTGCCGCGGCGCTCATCCCATTTATCGCGGTGGAGCGCCTCGCAGCGCCGCATGATCGACTCGGCGCGCTCGACGTCGAGTCCGCACGCGCGCATCAGTTCGCGCGCCAGAGCCCACTCGGCGTCGCTTTGACTCGGATACTCGGCTATGTCACCCTGCCAGACACGCGCGATCTGCGGCTGCTCGAGCACACTGGCCAACAGCTCCTGGTCGTCGTCGCTCACCGCTGCGGCAGCGTCAAAACGATATGGCGTAGCGCTTTCAATTGGCAGCTTCGGCAGGACCCGCTCGAGGTCGTTCGGGTCGACGGTTCGCTCGTCGTCGATCCAGACCACCTGCACGTTGGCCCATTCGCCGGGGCGTTTGCGGTTGTGTGTGCCCGGGCAGCGCATGAGGCGGACTGAGTCCACGGCGGCCTTGTCGGCGCCGATGGCCAGCACCAGGCGCCGGTTCAACTCCTCGGCCTTGTGCGGCTGGACCAGGCGCGACAGGCGCCAGTAGGCGTGGAAGTGACCGGGTGACGTCTCTACCACCGCGGTCGGTCGGATCGGGCAGGGCTCGAGCGGCGCGCCGTCCATGTCCGCATGCACCACGCGACTGGGCGCGGCATTGTCTTTGATGCGCTGTTTGGCCAGGAGCTGCGCGACGGCGAAGTAGCAGTCACGGCCGTTCCTGTCCTCTCTGGCCACCCAGGTGGCGGCTTCCTCGAGCTGGTTTACCCGGAAGTAACGTTCCTGCCAGTTGCCCAACTGGCAGTTGTCGCCGCGGCCGGTCCAGCACGCGCTGTAGAGGCCGACCAGGTCCTGGCGATCGCCGAAGAGATGTCGCCAGAGCCTCAGCGCATCAGCGATGGACGGCTCCGGGCCGTCGTGCGACACTTCGGGTGGTCTGGGTGCTGCTGTAAACTGCATTCAGACTCCTGAGCGCCTCGGTTCCGCTTTGCCGTGAGAAAGTTCGGCGGACCGAGGCGTTTTTCTACGTTGTCGCGCCCTCCAGGACGCGCATGTGCGGAGATTGGCTAGTGGACCGGTCACCAGCCTGCGCGATCGCTGGCAGCAGCCGCTCGGTGGGCCTCTCGATATCGGGCCAGGGCACCGGTAGTCCGAGCGCTTCGCGAATCAGCACCTCGGCTTGCATGTCGGCTGGTCGGCAGTTGGCGACGGCCGATCGCATCAGGGCGGCCGCAGTCACGCTGTCAAGGCTGATCTTGAATCGCACGGCTGCTGGTTCCTCCCGGTGGATTTAGCCTGCCATGGATTGGGGCGAACAAAACACGCCCATAATCGACGCTCATGCCTGCCGGCGTGCCTCCGCGACCAGGTCGGCCCATTCGATTTCCCACTGCTTGAGCCACTTCTGGATCGTGCGCGCCGCGGTGTGAGTCGGCAGGTACTTCCCCAGCATCGCTTGTGTGAGCGGCCGTTTCTGCCGCCGCAGCTCGAGCAGGCTGGCCAACAACCCCGCCCAGCACTCCTCGCGCGAGGTGTAGATGCCCGTTGCCGGCGGCCTGCCGCCGAAGGACGTTACCCCGATGCGGGCGAGTCTCAGTGCGTGCATCAGGTGTCGTTCGTCCTGCTGCGTCAGCTCGTCCGCGTCGGCGCGGATCTGTGAGTCGTGGAGGGTCCCGTCCAGGTTGAAACATGCCTGGGCGTATGCCGGCAGCCCGAGTGGCCAGATGCGCAGCAAGAGCGCCTGCAACTGCACCTCGCGTTCGGCGAGGACCGCCCCCTGTGAGCGAGCTTGCATGAGCCCGCGATAGCGAACCCGTGCCGGCACCGGGACGTCCAGACCGACCCGGGCTGCGCAGAGCACCCCGCCGAAACCGGGCCGCACAGTGACTGCTGGATACAGGATCTCCAGCGTCATGCCGGGCGACAGCGGCAGGCGGCTGTGCACCTCGCCCATAAGCTCGTCGAGAGTCCACATCACCAGGTGACTCGATCTGCCATTGCTCGTCGCTCTGGATTCGCCAGCCTGGTGTAGATCGCCGTGCTGCCGATGCTGGTGTGCCCGAGCTGCTGCTGGATCTCGGTCAGTGGCACGCCCTGGCGGATCTGGTGCACCGCGCTGCCGTGGCGGAAGTCGCGCGCGTGCGCTGGCCGGCTCCGACTGGTCGGAGTCTGCACCAGCACGCCAGCAGCCAGGGCATAGCGGTTGATGAGTTCCCAGGCGTACTGCCTACTGACTGGCTGGGCACGCTGTCGGCCGCGGAACAGGTAGCCGCTTGCTGGGATGCGATTGTCGGCCGCCAGCCGCTTCAGGTCGCTGACCAGCGACGGGCTGACGTAGACCAGTTTGCGCCGATTCAGGTCGCTGCGCTGCTTCTCGTTGTGCAGCCGCAACGCACCCTCGTGCGGATCCAGATCGCACGGTCGAAGGCGCAGGACCTCGCTGATGCGGCCACCCGACTGCCAGAGCGTCTCGAGCAGCAGTCGGTGAGCCGTGGTCTGCGCGGCGTTGATGATGGCCCGCGCCTGGTCCGCAGTGACGTAGCACGGCGGGTCTGAGCTCGACCGTTTCTTGCGCTTGGGCTGGTTGACCGTTCGCACGTTTGTCAACCGATCAGCGTCAAAAGCCGTGTCAGCGGTGTGGCCGTTGAGATGAGCGCCGGGTGAGGAACGGCGCCAGTGGTTGACAATCTCTGATGGACGGACAACCCCGTTGTGGGGCAGTGTGGCGCTAGACTTCTGCTCGGGCATACCGAATCCTCCTGTTGCTTGGGGAGATGTTGATGTCCACCGGCCGCTCGAGTGTTTGCTGCGCTCGAGCGGTTTCTTTGTCCGAGGCGGGCCGCGCCAGCGCGGTATGCCTGTCGGGTTAGCCATCGCTGACGAACACCACACCGCAGTCGAGGCACTGCTGCGAGTCATCGGGACGGATCGGGCCGCGGCGGTAGTGGCCACACACTGGTGGATCGAGGTCCCCGAGCTCACGCTGCCAGAGCTGGGCCTGCACCCGCGCGACCTGGTCCGTTGGGTCCTGGAGCAGGTTGGCGATGACCGCGGCGGCCTTGCCGAGCAGCTCGAACGCGCGCTGCGCGTGCGCCTCGGCGGCATCCATCACGGCACCTGGATGCCTTCGACGAGTTCGCGCGCCTCTCGAATCTTCGACAGGAGCCTCAGGTTGCGCGCGTAGATCGGGTCATCGAAACGCTGGGGGTCGCTCGGGCCGACGCCTAATTGCTGCTCGACGTTCGCGCTCACGTCGTCAGCCCACACCCCCGCCGCATGCTCCGCTTTGGTCAGCTCGTCGACCGCGACCCGCAGCGCCCTGACCAGCTCGTCTCGGTGCTGTTCGCTCAGTGTCGGCATCAGGAGGTCGCCTCGAGGAAGCGGTGGTGACGGAAGCCCGCAGGTGATTGCTTAGGCATCATTCTCCAGGTCCTCAAACAGCGCGGCCAGATCCACCGCCACGCCTTCCACACTGGGAGGCGAACCAGCACCGGCGCGATATAGCCACGTGCCCTGGTCGCTGGTGACCTCCAGCTGGCGCCCGGGTATGTTGACGAGCCACACCTCGGCCACGCCTCCGCGCCGATAGGCTGGCAGTTTCCGCTCTCGATCGAAGCGCAGCGTGCTGTCGGACACTTCGATGGCCAGCAGGCAATCGGCGGCTGTCGGCTTGCGCCGGCCGAGCGGCGTGCGCAGCACGGCCAGGTCTGGCTCGGGTTCGTCGAACTCCGGTACCTCGAGTGGGATCTGCACTAGGAGCCGTCGTTCGGCGTTGAGCGGGGCGAGCATCTGCTGGAGCCGCACGAGCACGAGCAGGTGCGGTGTGCGCATCGGCGGCATCTCGTACAGGGTTCCCTCCACCAGCTCGACGCGACGGTCGTCGAACAGACCGATATCTGTCATGCGGTCGTATTCGTGAGTTCGGATGCGGACCGGCTCTACGGTCGTCACGGAGTTCTCCACTGGCGCAGCGGCGTCATGGTTAGTGTTCTACGATCCTCCTGTCGCGCGCCCGGGCTAACGATCGCGCGGCGTCGGGGTCGCGGCGTGGGTTATTCACGCTGCGGCCTTTTTTTGGTCTGTGGCCTCCGGCAGCGGGATCTGTCGGCCCCCGCTGAGCATCTCGTCAACCGCGGCCGCGGGGATTCGCCACCCAGCGCGTGCGGTGGCCAGCCGTATTCCGCGGATCCGCTTTTCTCGTAGCCAGCGGCGAATCGTCTCCTGGCTCAGCCGCAGTCGGCGTGCGGCCTCCTCGACTGTCAGCAGTTCCTCCTCAGCCATCCTTGCCCGCTCTCCTTTCTAGCCCATTGCCCGCAGTGTTGCACATTGCCTGCAATGTTGTTGTAGCATATTGACCGCGTAGGCCGTAGAGTAGTATACTGAACGTAGATTAGTAGTTCAGGGGCCGGCAGATGACCATGATTGACACCGCAGACTCTCGTTTCCCGAAGGCCGTCGCGATAGCAGACCAGGCTGGGCAGTGGCTGAAGTGCCGCACAGCCGAGGGCCGCAAGGCGTACGGCGTGCCCTCTCAGCGCACCGCCGGTCGCTACTACCTGGTCACTCAGACCACCTGCACCTGCGAAGACGCGAAGCGCCACCCCGCCACGATTTGTAAGCACGCACTCGCGGTTCAGATCCATTGCGCTCGAGTGGCGGGCGAACCGATGCCCGCCAGCGACGTGGTCGACGGCCTGGCTCAGATGGTGGCCGACCGCACGCCGGTGCTCGACATGGTCCGTGAGACCGATGGAACGCTCAGCTGGATCCGCCACGAGCACGCCGACGGTTCTGTGACCCACCTGCCCGACCACGTCGCGCTCGCAGCCAAGTACGACTCGATTTGGGCCAGGTTTTCTAATGACTAGGGCCTGCTCGGTCGACGGCTGCGACCGCGAGGTCAATGCACGCGGCTGGTGCAAGAGTCACTGGACGCGCTGGCGTAAGTACGGCGACCCGCTAGCGCCGAATCACAAAAGCGGCACCAAGCCATTTACTGAAGCTCAGCGCGTAGCAGCGTTCTGGGCGAAGGTGGATCAGTCAGGCGACTGCTGGTTGTGGACGGCCGGTCAGAACGGGATGGGATACGGCTCGATCGGCAACAAGTCTGGGCAGAAGCTCGCTCACAGGATGTCTTACGAGTTGGCTTACGGGCCGATTCCACGCGGTATGTTCGTGTGTCACACGTGCGATACCCCGTCTTGCGTTCGGCCAGAGCACCTGTTCCTCGGCACTCAGGCTGACAACATCGCCGACGCTCAGCGCAAGGGTCGCTTGCAAAGCGGTGAGGCACATCGGCACGCAAAGCTAACGGCCGAAATTGCTGCACTAATCCGTACTGAGCGCGCTCGGGGAGTCACACATAAGGCTCTCGCAGCTCGGTTTTGCGTTGCGGTTGCCACCATCCAGGCCATTGTTGATGGCCACACGTGGAAGTCCGCGCGTCGCTTCGTGGAGGACTGACCGATGCGCCTCACCGACCAGCAGATCCGTGCGACGGTCGCGCGGATGGACAGGCCCGAAGCATCGAAGCGTGCGATCCTGCGCGCCGCTCTCGCTGGCGATGGCCCGTCGCGGTTCGTGGTCTACCGCGAGTTCAAGCGGCAGAACGGCATCGTTGAGCAGAACGCCGCGACCGGCTTGTACGCGCAGTGGCTAGCCCGCGCGCTCGTCGTGGAGGGCTGACCGATGCGGATCGGCGTCTACCACCCGTTTGTTGCCAGTGACCACGACCCCGCGTGCGCAGCGCTGTGCACGAACTGGAATGAAGCGAAGCGAGACAACGTCGGCTGCGACGGCGGTCCACATTCCTGCTGGTGTCTAGACGGTGCCCTGACATACGAAGAGTTTCAAGCCAAGCATCCCGATGTCACCGTGGCGGAGGTCTGATCGATGGCCAGCCACGCCAAGAACGCCTCGATCGAGCCGAAGCAGCGGCGGTCTGACCACTTGTGGACCGACACGTGTCCGGACTGCGGCACCTCCATCGTCGCTGCCACGTCCGACGACGTGTTGGGTGCGGTATGCGCCTGTGCTGGCCGGCGCATTGTGCGCCACCTGGTCGAGCTCATCTGTGCTCATTGCGCGCGAGAGATAGGCACTGTTGTGCTGGCTGGCCCACGGGCGCCTGTCCTTGTGCCACGCCACCTGCGGTGCCCGCACTGTGGCGGCCAGCCCATCCCAGGCGAGCGCACCGAGCAGATCACGTACAGCCCGATGCCGCGCGTGGTGCCACGCCGCGGCCGTCCGCCGAAGTGGCTCCGAGAACTCAGGAGGAGTGCCTGATGAACCAGCACGAGACGGCCACAGATGAGCCGTCACGCGAATGTGTTGCCTATCACGAGGCGGGTCACGCAGGGGCGAGCATCCGGCTTGGTCGCCGATTTCGATATGTGACGATCAGGCCAAACGATGAGTCGTTGGGCCACGTGAAACCGTGGACGATGCCTCCTTCGTTCCGCCCCGATATTGAGGTCACCCCTACAGGAGAACGCCTGCTACGCGATCGGGTAATGATTCTGCTGGCTGGCGGGCTCGCTGCGGAGAAGCACTGTCCAGGTATTGACTCCGGGGACAGCCTGATGATCGACGGGTTCATTGTGGGTGGCGATATTCACCACGCGGTGGACTACGCCATGTATGTCACCGGAGGCGACTCCGATGAAGCAGGGCTTTACGTTGGGTGGCTGCGACATCGAACCAGCGCGCTGCTTTCGAGTCCATCCGTTTGGGCTGGTGTAGGAGCAATTGCAGCGGCGTTGCTTGAGCATGAGCGGCTAACGCTCGCACAAGCCGGAGACGCGTGGCGACGCGGCGTTCATGAATACATCGAACGCGCGCAGGCCCAGCGGGGTGTCACATCCCCGTTTGGAACAAGCAGGGACTGACCGATGGCCAGCAAACAACTCGAAACGATCAGCGGCGCCGTGGAGCAGGTCAACTCCAAAGGCACGGGCATCCGCGTCCTGGGCGAGTGGCTGAACGTCAGCCAGTACCACCCGATCGCCACCTTGCCGACGGCTGGCCAGCTCGTCGAGGTCCAGATCGAACGCACCGACCGCGGGCCCTGGATCAACAGCCTCAAGATCATCGGTGACGCGCCCGCCCCGCCGAGCTCCTCGAGTCCCGATCGCGTGTCCGTCCGCCTGTCCGTGCTGCGGTCAGCGGCTACCTTCGCCGGCGGCTACGCCCAGTCCCGCGAGGACGTCAAGTCGAGCGACGTGCTCAAGATCGCCGACGTGTGGTTGCGCTGGGCCCTCGAGCCTGAGGGCAGCTACGCCAAAGGGGGTGAACCGACCGCTTGACCACCGGCCACTACGCCAGAGGGCCGGCATGGTGCTTCAACCACCCGCCGGCCCCGTTCGCACCGCGCCCTTCTAGGAGACGACCGATGCATCCCGATTATCGAACATCCGAGACGATTCGCGACCGCCTGCTCCGCGACTTCAGTGCAATCCGCACGTTGCTCGCCGATCCCCAGTACGGCGGCCAGGTCCTCGAGCGTTTGCCGTCGGGCGAGTACGCCTGGCTGCGACCCGAGCACCATTCGATTCGCATCGTCGAGCCGGTCACGCTCGCGCAGCCTGACGACGACACGCGCTACGACCTCACGGAACTGGGCAGGCGCGCCCTCGCCGAGGCCGCGCTGTTCGGACCATGGCCAACTGCCGCCGAGGCCTCCTCTACCGATGAGCACTGGGGTGCGGCGTGATCGTCGCTCGATCTCGCCGACACCCTTCGCTGGCGCTGGTCCGCGGCCGTCCGGGCAGTCACCCACTGCCGCAACGTCCCGCCGTCGTCACCACCATGCGCGACGCTCGCGGCGAGTCGCTCCAGATCGAGCAGGACGGTGTCTTCTACCGCCGCGAGCACGACCAGGACCTCGCGCGGCGCCAGCGTCAGGCTGACGCTCTTCGTGCGCAGATCCGCACGCGCGCCGGCGGCAACGTCCTCCAACTTGCCAACGAACTGGTCAACCTGGCCTGGGGCGAGGCGATCGACGAGCAGATGGCGCTGCTGCGCTCGATCGGCTGGATGCTGGTCGCCAACGGTCGCCAAGATTTGTGGCGGCTCACCTTCCTCGAATTCAACCGCGATTCCGTCTACGTGGTCGGCGACGAGGCGCGGTTCCTTCTCAAAGAGCCGATGGCCGATCCGACGCCGTTGGTTGACAACGATCAGGACCTGGCGTGAACGGCCGTCCGGTTTCAGCGGCGGACGATGATCGGACGGGTCACCTGGCTCGTCCCTCGCAGCCCGGGGCGTCGCTACCCCTGCCCACTTTCGACCTGGTCGCTGCGCGCGATCTGCATCTGCGCCATCTGGCGGACGGGCGGGCTCCGAGCGGCGTGCTCAAACAGTATGGCGAGACCGAGGAGCGGTTCATCGAATACCTGCAAGAGCGCGGTGTGCCAGTCGCGCTTGAGGCGCTCTGCGAGGCGAACGTCACCGGCTATGCCGAGTGGGTCCTGCCGCGACATTGCTACAAAGAGTTCACTGGCACCCACGCGGTCCAGCGACGCTGCTCCTTCCTCAGGATCTGGGCACGCTTTCTGTGGCGGCAGGGACTGTTACGAGATGAACCCTTCAGACCGCGACGGGCGCTGTCCAGACAGCTGTGCGACACCCACCGCATGACCGAGCTCGGACAGGCCATCGAAGCGTGCCTGTTGGCCGCTCAGGTTGAGGGGAGAAGCCCGGGTACGGTTCGCACGTACAAGGGTCAACTGGCCAGCTTGTTGGTCTACGCCGTCGAACATGGCTTCACCACCCCCGAGAGCGTGACGCCGCTGCTCGTGCGCCGCATGGCTGCCGAGCGCCTGACCACGAGTCCCCGCCGAACGCGGGCGTTCAAAGGTGGTGAGGCGACGGTGCGCAGCCTCATCCACGCGTGTAAATACTTCGCCCGTTGGGCGAACACTCAGGGCATCAGTGTGCCCGACCTGTCGAAGGTGAAGGGGCCTCGCATGCCGTTGCGCGTCCAGCCTCGGGTCACCGCGGATGAGTTCCGCGATCTCGAGCAGGCGGCCCAGCAGCGCGTGCGACTGCCGAGTCGGTCGCACCGGCGGTTCGTCATCGCGCGTGATCTGGCGCTGCTGAGCTTCCTGGCCGACACGGGCCTGCGCGCACACGAGGTCTGCGCGATGAACATCAGCGATGTTGACCTTCAGACGGGCACGGTGATCGTTGGACGTGGCAAAGGCGGCAACGGCCGCGCGCTGTGTGTTCGAGATGCAGACGCGCACGACGGCGGCTCGACGCTGCATCTCTTGCGCGCCTACCTACAGGAGCGCGAGCACCTGCAATGGCTTGCCGAGGAGCCGGGTGCGCTCTGGATCAGCTCGAGAGGTCGCCGTTTCAGCCGAGCTGTCTTGCGCGACGTGCTCGCCGACGTGTGCGGTCGTGCCGGCGTTGCTGGTAACAGACCACCGCACGCGTTTCGACGAACGCATTTCACCGAGCACTACCGTGCCGACCCCGCGGCAATCCAGGTCCTGGTCGCGCGTATGGGCTGGTCGCCGCAGAGCGACAAGATGATCGAGACCTACACCAGAGGCGCGATTATCGACCTGGCTGCCACGACGCCGCGGCCCAGCATTGCACGGCGATTGCGCGGCGATGATCCGGCACAACTGGTCAGCCTGGCTACGTCGTGTGCCGAGGGCGTATCAAGCCCGCGCATGACTGCCGAACTGATCGCTGTCATTCGGAACGATCCCGCGCTCGTGCGCGCGCTGCTCGAGGCGCTGGCGTCATGACGGGCGCTACCGCTCAGACTGAGCTGGCGCTGGCCATCGACGAGTGTCTCTTTCAGGCCCGCGTCGAGGGCAGGAGCCGCGACACAATCAAGACGTACGGGAACATGCTCGCCTACCTGGAGCGCTTCGCTGCGGTCCAGGGCGTCACCACACCGGGCGAGCTGAGCGCTTCCCTGCTGCGCGCCGCGGCCACACAGTTGCTCGCCCCTGACAGTCCGCGTCACAACCACAAAGGCGGTGAGGGTTCGGTACGGGGACTCTTCTCGGCCGCGCGCTACTTTGCCCGATGGGCCGCTTGCCAGGGAATCCAGGTCCCCGATCTGTCCAGACTGAAGCGGCCACGGCTACCACGCCGGGTGCAGCCTCGCGTCTCGGCCGACGAGTTCCGCAGGCTCGAGTCCATGATCCAGCGCCGCGCCACGAGCGGCACCCGCTTTGCGCACTTCACGTCCGTCCGCGACCTGGCGCTGCTGTACGTGCTCACTGATACCGGGCTGCGCATCAGTGAGGTCTGCGCTCTAGACATCGGCGACATCGATCTCGGCATCGGCGCGATCACGGTCCGCCGTGGCAAGGGGGGCAAGGGTCGGGCGCTTTCGATTCGCGACGCTGGCGCCCTGGGCGGCGGTCCCACGCTGACCGCGCTGCGGACCTACCTCGAGCGCAGGGCAACGTGCCACGGCGTTGATCCGCGCGCCCTGTGGGTAAGCGTGTGGGGTCACCGTTTCACTCGTAACAGCATGCTCAAACTGATGACAGCGCTGTGCGCCGAGGCTGGCATCCCGTCTCGCGCGGTGCACAGCTTCCGCCGCGCGCACTTCACCGAGCAGTACAACGCCGATCCGTCGGCGCTGCCCGTACTCGTGGCGCGCATGGGCTGGGCAAGCCTTGAGACAGACATGGTCGCGGTTTACACCAGGGGCGCCATGGTCGACCTGGCCCGCACGCAACCACGGCCCAGCATCGTCCGCCAGTGGCGTGCCGACGCGGCCCCGCCCACGCCGACAACTGCGCAGTCTATCCCTGGTGTCGCGAGCGATGTCGTAGCGCTGGTCCGCGACCATCCAGACGTCATCCGCGCGCTGCTCCAGGCGATGCATGGAGCCGCGTAGACCGACATAGGAGGCGAGTACTATGTGGGTTCGCCCGGCTGGCGGAATCGCTGGCTGGGCGAGACACACGACGGTCGGGGGCCGCTCCCTGCTCGGGGATCGAACCTCGGCCGCCGCCGGGCACCCCCTCGAAACCGCTCCACAACGCGTGTCAGACGATCTGATCCGGCGCCGCTTCTGGGGACGGCGCTCTCTTTGTGTCCAGCGCGTGACTGATCGCGGTCTGTCTGGGTGCGGACTGTTCCGCTAGGCTGGCGCGGATGGCCGCGTACCTTTCCGCTCGGCAGGCTGCGGAGGTCTGCGGAGTGTCGGAAAAGACCATCCGCAACTGGATCGCCGTCGGCAAGCTCTCCGCGGAGAAGTCCGCAGCCGGTTTCCGCATCGCGCGAGATCAGCTCGAGCCGCTGATTTCAACGTCCGCGCGGACTTCCGCGACTGCGGAGCGGAATGGTGCGGAGTCCGCGGACATTCCGCAGACCTACTCCGCGGACGGGTCCGCAGCCATGCTCGAACTGGTGCACCTGGTCGCGCAGTTGCAAGGCGATGTCGTCGGCAAGGCCGAGGCTGCGGCGATGTGGCAGACTCGCGCCGAGCTGCTCGCCATCCAACTCCACCAGGCACAGGAGCGGATTCTTGCCCTCGAGGCGCCCCGCGAGCCGACCCCCTTCCAGATCGCGCCACGCGGGCCTACAGATGGCCTGGGTGTGGAGATGGCCCAGGAGACGACCGAGGACAAACGACCGTGGTGGCTGCGCTGGCTGTCTGCATAGCGCGTGGGCCTGCGTCTCCGCGCCCGCAGGCGCGCCTCATGCGGGGGTGATCCCGGAAGTGAGCGCGCGAGCGACGAACGGGGTAGGGGGGCTGCAAGCTCCCCTACCCGCGGCTTGCGAGCCACATGATTGGATTTACCATCGCCGGCATGAGCGAGGGGAAGAATCCGGAGGACAAGTGCGCAGAGTGCGGCCACCCGCGCAACGTCCACCACGAATACACCACTCCGCACTGCCTTGCTGCGACAACTGCTGAACCTGGACAACCAGCTGCGGCCTGCAGTTGCCAGGGGTTTACGGAACCCGAGAACTAGCCATCAGCGATCTCCGCTAAGGTTGGCCGGCTCATGCAGGCCAGCACTGAGGCCGCTTCGAATTGTGGCCCAGCACTGGCGATCGCCATCGTCGGCGACCAGGCCATTAGCCACCGCCGCGGCGTGGAGCGCGTCCTCGACGTCGCTTTGCTCGAGCGCGCCCGCCGCGACCCATTTGCCGAGCGTCCAGGCGGCACCATTGAGCGCCGCGTTCCGCCCTGGCCGTGTGGCTATCTCGAGGTTGCGGATCACCCCGTCCATGTAGGCCTCGCCGCGGCGCCGATCGCCACTGACCTTCACTCGCCGCGTCTTCTGTGGTCGCTCTACTCGAGGCAGCTCGGGCAACGTGCTGGCGTCGAGCAGTTGGCCAGCGTGGTTCACAGTCTCGCCGACCACGCCGGCGGGATGACCGGGCAGGTAGTACTGGCGGCTCGGGTCCTTGCAGGACGGATCCGCCTCGGGACACAGAGCCGCTCGAGCGCGTAGCCACACGTCGCGCCATCGCTTCGCCGCGACAGGCCTGGCCAGCGGGATCACTACGCGCCACTTTGGCGTCTCGGGGGTGTGCGACCAGGTCGTGTGTCCGATCCAGCACACACCTTCAAGGCGCTCGGGATCGGGTGGCACCCGGTCGCAGTCGAACACCAGACACGTCACGCTGGCCACGCCGGCGTTGCCGCGGCTCGTTGCACCGTCGGCGTACTGCGTCGGCGACCAACAACGGCCGCGGCGCTTGTCGGCCAGGACCTCGAACCTGCCGAGCAGCCGCGCCAACTCCTCGAGGCTGACCGTCCGCGGCTGCACGGCGGGCTGGTCGACACCGGCGAACAGCGCGATCGCGAACGTGTCCGCGGCCGCGTCAGATTCCTCCGGTGTGCCCTCGTCCTCACCAGCCTCGGCCACGCCCGCAGCGTCCTGCTTGTCCTGCCGCCTCCGCTCTGCCTCGCGCCGCGCGTGCTCCGCGCGAGTCAGTGGCTCCATGTGCGCCGTCTCCACGCACCACCGCCGGCGGCACGTGTGGTCGATCGTCCAGCCCTTTGGCAGCGCAGCCTCGCCACGCTCCCAGCGGAACAGCAGCGGCGCCGCTCGCCGATAGTGACCCTGCCAATGTGCCCGCGGGTAGCCGTCATCGTCGAAGCTGCCCCGCCAGCCGCGACAACCGCTCACGTCAGGCGCTGCTACCAGACGCAGCACGGCGGCTCGCTCAGGATCGACGGGCGCAGGTGCTACAGGTGCCGCCGTGACCGTCTGGTAGCCATCCGTAGAGGGAACAGTCGGACCTCCCGGCGGCAACGCCAGCCGTCTCGGCATGTGCGCCGTGGCCGGCAACGCGAGGACCACCCGCTCGATACGCTCCCGCGCGCTGTCGCCCATCGGCGCCACGCGTAGCCAGCCCGAGCCGCGTGGCAGGCTGAGCAGCGATGAGGCGTACACACGCGGCTCCTCGCGCAGACGGCTCACCGTCCGCCCGTCGCTCGACCGGCTGATATCCTCGCGCCAGACCGTGCCGAACTGCGCCGCGATCTGCTCGGCGTCGGCTGCGGAGCCCTGTCGCAGCACGATCTGCCATGCCGTCGAGCGCATGATCGCATCAGGTAGGTCGCGGTCCACCGCCGACAGTCCGGCAATGCCCCAGTCGGCTACGACCAGGCCGAGGCCGGCATCCCGCGCGGTGCCGAACAGGTTGGCCAGGTGCCGGCCTTCGTGTTCCAGCAGCCGCGGCTCGTCGACCACGAACAGACAGCGTCCCTGCCAACGCGCCTGGCGTAGCTCGGCGGCCAGCCGCAGCATGGCGATCAGGGTCCACGCGCCCAGCTTGCGCGAGATCGCCCCGTAGCGCGGGTCCAGCTGCACCAGCAGTTTGCCGCTGGTGGCCAGCACGTCGGCGAACCGCAACGCATCGGTGCCGGCGCCCAGCGAGCGGCCGGCTGGCGAGTCCAGCAGCGTGCCGAGGCGCTCGCCGAAGGTCTGGAAGGCCTCGCGGATCGTGGCGCTCGGGCTATCCAGTTCGACCAGCCATCGTGCGGCCATGGCGTCATTCGACGGCATCGCCTGGCGGATCGCCGCGGCCAGCGTGGCGGGACTCGACAGCAGCTCGAGGATGCGCTGCGGCTCGCGCAGCTCGTCCCGCCAGCGGAGTACCCAGGCCGCGCGCTGGACGGCGTGCTCGGCGATGGCGCGATAGACGATGCCTCGGTCGGTGAAGATCTCGCCCTCGAGCAGCTGCTGGGCGAGGATGGCCGGCTCGGGGTCGAGCAGGTCCAGCTTGAGCGGGCTACCGATCTGCCACACGTGGCCTGGCAACCCCCACACCGTGTCGGCAAGCTCGGGGCTGCCCTTCGTGTCGAGCGCGATGACCGGGCCTGGATAACCCTGGATCAGCAGCCGCAGCAGGCTCGTTTTGCCAGAGCCCGGCGCACCGCCAATGTAGCCGTGGTGGTTCAATGCGAGCACGTCCAGGTGCACGGCGCGCACGGCGGACGTGTAGCCAACGCCAACGCGGCCGCGCGTGTGGCGGATGCCTCGTCGAGCTCGTCGGCGTGCGATCCAGCCAGGGCGTCGCGCGGTCATCGCCCTCGGCGACGTCGAGGACCTGGTGGCCACCGAAAGCGCCACGTACATCAGCCCGGCCAGCACCATGCCCGCGGCGTAAACCATCAGGAGGGTTGCCGTCGGCGGCATCGCCGGCATGCCTCAGCGCAGCGGTACGACCTGCGTCGACAGCACTGTCGGCCCGTCGACAACCCTGACCGTGATGTGGTCTGGCCCAGACGCTTGCCGTGGCCAGGCCAGGAGCAGGATCACGATGATGAGCAACAGCACGCCGACCACCGCGGCCCATTGCTGAGTGGTCCACGTGGCTATCCCGGCCGGGATCATGGGCGCGTCCGCCAGACCTCGGGTATCGCCAGCGTTGGCACGGCCGCATCGTGGCGCGCGGCGCTCTCAACCGCCATACGCGTGGCGATCGGCAGCAGCAGGAACAGCAGCACCAGGAACACCACGAACGCGACCAGCAGTGGCTTCCAGAACGTGACCACCAGCCATACCCACGCGGGCATGACGACGACAGGTTGAACCTTCATACGGCCGCCGCCTCTCGGTGTAGAGGAATCGGCGCCGGCACCGCCAGCACCGGGTCACTGTGGAAAGCTTGGTATTCGGCTGGCGACAGCTTGTCGTACAGATCCAGCGTGACGCGCCTCTGCCCCGACACGAGCAAGCCCATGCCGATGCCGGCCTTGCGGACGAACGATTTCTCCTCGTCTGACAACTCGAGCGCGTCAGCCACTTCGTTCAGCTCGCGCGGCTGCTGGGCGCCGCACCACCAGGCGTCGCAATTGCCCTGGATGGCGCGCCCCACGTGGGTGTTGAACCACGTGGAAGGCCGCTGCGTCATGGCGTGCGCGCTCTGGCCCCAGTGTCGCGAACGCTGGAAGGCTTCGCGCAACGCGACCTCGCCGGCTTCCGTCTCGGCGATGCGCGTCGCTTCGTCCACAAACAGGATCGACCGCCCGGGATGCGCGAGCATGTGCCGCTTCACCACGTCGGCCCACGCGGCGAAGATCGCCCCCGCCTCACGCGGGTCTGTCTCGCTCAGGTCGAGGATCACCACGCCATCATCCTGGTGCAGCACGATCTCGGCAGTGTCCCGGGCGTCGCGTGGGCTCAGCTTCCGACCGCCGAGGTAGTCCAGAAAGCGCCCGCAGTGTTCGTGCTGCTCGTCCTGGTCGATGCCGAACACGCGAATGTGCTGGATCAGATGCAGTCGGCTCCACAGCATGTGGGCGCCCACGCCCTTGCCCGCGTTGGTCGTGCCGTACCACGCCATGTGCGGACCCTTGTTCGCTCGCACGTAGGGCGTGAAAATGCACGGCCGCTGGCCAGCTTCGCCCCACGGCACGCCGTCGGCGAGTTGTAAGTAGCCGTCCGACCACGGGTACGTGCGGGCCAGCGTACCCGTCTCGATCAGGTGCGCGCGACCCCACAACGGCCTGGTCTGGAGCGGGTCGAACTGGCGCAGCCCGGCTGCCTGTTCCCAGCGCAACACGTGCAGTTTCGCGCCCATGTGCTTGGCGCGCTGCTCGACCTTCAGCGAGCGATCGCGCACGGCCTGCCGCGAGTTGGCCCGTACCAGCACGGTGATGCCGACCTTGAACGGCGCGACCCGCCGCCGCTCGAGCGCGTCGTACAGCGCCTGCAACTGCTCCAGCGCGATGCGTCGCTTCATGCTCGGCGCCGACGTGGCGAGCTGATTGATTTTTGGGGTCAGCGTCCACGTCTTGATGTCGTTGGCGTCCTGCGGTTCGACGTCGATCGCCACGTCCAGTGGCTCGTCGCTGGCCAGGAACGGCGACAGCCAGTTGGTCAGGATCGCCGCGGGGAACTCGCCGAGCGCGTACGCCCGCGTCCACCAGCCATCCGCCAGGGCTTCGGTCGTACCCTCCTCTAGGACCTCGGGCTCCTCGCGCGCCTCGGTTGCCGCCGGGTCCCACGTCAGCGTGCGCAGCAGCGGCAGTTGTGTGGGGTCGACGCGCTCGGCTTGCATACGCGCCTGCCGCAGCGTCTTGTCCATCGCTTCGCAGCGGAACTGGAGCTCGGCGTCGTCGGCTGCCGGCACCACCAGCAGTCGATCGCGTTCGATCAACCCTTCGCTGGCCAGCTGCGCCTCGAACCACGCTCCCAGGTCGCGCGCTACCTCACGCGGATCCTCGCGTAACTGCGCCACCACGGGCAGGGTGTTGAGCGATCGACCGCGCACGATGATCTTGATCGGGTGCGCCAGCCCGTTCAGGATCGCGCCCCACTGCGCGCGCGCCTGGCGTCGCAGCGGCGCGCTGGCCGTCTCGAGGTTGAAGGTCGGCATGCGGTAGACGGCGATCGGCGTGGACGGCCGCGGCTTCGGCGTGCGGTACGTGCGCGCCACGAACGCCGCCGCGGCGAGCGCGCCGTGTTCGGCGGGTGGGTCCAGCCACCAGGCCGCCAGCGGCGACACCACCAGCGCCGGTAGCAGGGCCGCGCCTACGGCCGGCGGTAACAGCCCGTGCGTGCCCATCCACGCGGTGACGCCGAGCGGGATGCCCGCGAACACGGTCGGGTACACCAGCGGCAGCAGGAGCCGCGCGGGGAACGGGCCGATGGACTGGCCACTCCGCAGGTGCGTCGGCACCAGGTAACTCGGCTCGACGGCGATCGCGTCCGTGTCCACGCTCGAGCTCACATGCCGAACAGCCCGGACAGCCACAGCCCGAGGGCTCCCGAGCCGCCGAGCAGGGTCGAGCCAGTCAGCACCGACAGGAACACGCGTTTGATGAACCCGCCGATGTGGGTGTCCATCCAGGCGAACATCAGGCACAGGCCGGCCGCCGCCAGCGTGAGCACCAGTATCCCGCCGCCGAGAATGAGCAGACCCGCCGAGATCCCATTGATTGCGCTGACGATTGATGCCGTAGGCATGCAGAAAACCTCCTCCGTTTAGTCGAACGAGTAGTAGGTACTCAGAGCGGTTGCAGGTCCGAGCTGGGGTGCAGACGAGGGCGCGGCCTGCATCGGGCCTTCGCTCAATGCGCCCGCCGCGGCGCTCCCCGCGCCGGCGGCCAGGCCGAGGCCTGCCAGGGACGCGCCCGTGCGCAGCAGCGAACCGGCTACGCCTCCGAGCGTGGTGCCCGGCGTGCTGGCCATCCAGTCGACCAGGTCGTGCGCCGCCAGGAACGCACCGCACACGCCGAAGATGACGAAGAACCCCGAGCCGCCATTGGCGTGCGTCAGCGCCAGTGCCAGGCCCACACCGCTGGCGATCGTCGCCAGCACCGCACCGGCCAGTCGGCCTACGAACTCACGCACCCACAGGTTCGTGACCCACGCCGTCTCGGGATACAGCCCGCACACCGCCGCGACCGGGCTCCACACGATCGCCACGGCCACGTGCACAACGTTCGAGGCCAGCTTCAACCACAGGCGGATGCCGAGCACGATCATCAGCAGCAGAGCAATCACCACCGACGGGAACGGGCCCGACGTTTCAGGCAGCGTCTCGGCCAGATCGGCGATGGCGACTGCGCGGGCCAGCGACTGCTCGAGGTCGATGGCGTGCTCGATCAACCACGGCAGCAGCGACAGGACGCACGTCCAGACCACGACACGGCCGAAGAACTCGTCGACGAGCGCGCTTCTGCCCGTCAGCGTGTGTACGAACGTTCGCAGGCCGAGCAGGGTCATCGCCAGCACCAGGCCGGCCGCGGCGACCGCGCCCGTCGCCGGCATCATGGCCAGCACTGGCGTGAACTGGTCGGTGACGTCGCGCGGGATCGGCAGCAGCGTCGCGTTCCATATCGCCAAGAACAGCGCGCGCATCATGCTGTACAGCCACTGAGAAAACGCGTTCCAGCTCGCCGTGCCGATCTCGCCCAGGTGGTCGAGCAGCGCCTGCCAGATGGCATTGCCGAGCCCGCCCAGGTCGATCGTGAACGATGGTCCGCCATCACCAGGCGGCGCCGTCTGGAGAAAACGATCAGGCATGCGTGTCCTCCACGTGATCGGGTCGCGTTCCCCACCGCGCAACCGTGCGTCTTGTCAGGAGCCAGGCAGCGCCCAGGACGGCCGCTACCACCATGGCCGCGGTTCTGGCAAAGCCGCCCCAATCCCACTGACCAGGAGCCGAATTGGTGGCGCGCGGGGCGGGCGCCGCCTGGAGAGTGCCTCGAGTCGGCGTCGCCACGGCCGCCGGAAGCGAAACGGTCGCTGTTGGCGTGATGGTCGGCGCACGAGTCGGTGTGGGACTGGCCGTCGGCGTGCGGGTAGGCTGCGACGTCGCGGTCGCAGCTGGCACCGGCGTCTCGGTTGGCGCCACGGTCACCACCACGACCACCGTCTGCACGATCGTGCGGACCTCCACCTGCGGCGGACTGGCCGGCGCCGGCGGAGCAGACCTCGGCGTCGGTGTTGGCCTCGGCGTGGGTGATGGATCGGGTGTCGGATCTAGGGTCGGCGTGACGATTGGTTCGTCGATCGCCACGTCGCTCAGCGCGAGCGTGGGACACGGCACCGGCACGCCAGCCTCATCGAAGACGACATAGCCGCTGCTCGGGTCGCCCAGGTCCTGATCGGTCAGCCAGCATGATGCTGGCGTGGCTGTCGGCGTTACAGTCGGCTCCTCGGTCGGCTCAGGTGTGGGTGTCGGCAGCGGTGTCGACGTCGCGATCGCTGTCGCGGTGAGCGTCGGTGTGGGTGTCTCAGTTGGACACTCGAGCCGTTGCTGGGCACGACAGTTGGCCAGCTCCTCGCGGGCATGCGCTGTGGCTTCGGCAGGCGTGCGACTGTCTGCCAGGACAGGAGCCGGCAGCAAGACAACTGTCCCCAGCGCGCCGAGGATTGCGACCGCGAGCAGGACCAGGATCAGCAGTTTCACCGCCTCTCGTCACCTGCTATCGTAGAACACGCGTTCGGTAGTCGGTGTGAATTACCCATCCGCACTGCTCCACTATACCGCCACTACTCCGACAGTAGGTCGATGGTAGAATAGCGCTATGCCGTCACTCCGTCAGAGCGCATGTGTCGGTCAACCGTCGCACTCCGGTACGCTCGCCGGCAGAGTGCCTCGACCTCAGGCGCTGTTCGCTGCGCCTCGGCTGCGGGAGTTGCGGCTCGAGCGCCTGTTCTCTCAGGAACGACTCGCCAAACAGGCAGGCGTCGCGCGCGAGTCGATCATCACCCTCGAGCGAGGGGGTGTGGCGCGGGCGATCACCATCACACGGCTTGCCGAGGCCCTCGATGTATCGCCGGCCCAACTGATGGGCCAAACGCCAGAGAACTAGGCCATCCCACGGGCTACGCGATGCTGCTCCGCGATCGACGACCCCTCCGATCCGTCACGGATTATGGCCAGGCACTCAGGAGTAAACCGTGACAGATTCAACCCGAAAAACCGCCCACACACGGCCCGCTCCGCCCCGATCGGACCCCGCCATTCTCGCCGAGCTGTTAGCGCTACACGGTGTGGAAGGGCTCGTGCTGGACGCCAGTTGGGGCGGCGGCGGCATCTGGAGCCGCGCGCTGCTCGAGCGCTATCGTCCCACGCGCCTCGACGCGCGCCCTGAGACGCAGCCCGACGTCGTAGGCGACTGGAACCGCCTCGGCGATCTGTTCGTGCCCAGCGGTTTTCGTACCGCCGTCTGGGACCCGCCGCACATCTCCGACGCCGGTGATGGCCTCGTCGGCGAGGCGAGCTGGGGCAGCCGCTACGGCACGCGCGACCCAGGCTTGCGCGCCGACAGCGTGTGCCACCTGTTCGCGCCATTCCTGGCGAGCGTCCGCACGGTCCTCGACCCACGCCGCGGCACGCTCGTCGTCAAGCTCGCCGACCAGGTGCACCAGGGCGAGTTGCAGTGGCAGCCATTCGAGCTCCGCCGCGTCGCGCTCGAGCTCGGCTGGTACGCCTGCGATTACCAGGTGCGCGTGCGGACGCAGCCGATCGACCCGAAATGGGTCCGTCAGCGGCACATCCGCCGCAGCGCCACCTTCTGGCTGGTGTTCCACACCGGGTCGCGCTGTCCAAGCCGAGGCCTCGACCTAGTGCGCGTCTGCGCCGCCGCCGAAGATGGTCACGTGTTCAGACCACGACGGCGCGACCAGATCACCTGCGATGACCGCTGCCGTCAGCGGCTACGCCGCGCGCGCCAGGCGAAACAGCGTGCTGCATGAACCCATCCCCGCGGCAGCTACTCCTGCAGGGACTTGCGGCGCTGCGCGAACGGCACCAGCGCGCGCAACGCAGGGCAGCCGTACACCACGTCATGCCTGACGACAACTGGTACGACCCAGGGCCGGTCAAGCCGCGGCAGCTCGACCCGAACTCCCGCTGTCCGGACTGCAAGACTGGGCCGATGTTCCCCCCCCGCTCACCCGTTCGAGCCGTGCTGGGTCAAGCTGCCGGGTGGTCAGATGTGCGGCTGCATCGTGGGCGTCGTCGCCAGCCCGGCGTGACCAATCAAAAGTGGCGCTAGCGACGCTGGTTGCAGACTTGTCGCGCTCGCATTCTGAGTTTGAGCCGAACCTGTAGAACCGTAGGGCGTGCGCGTTTTCGCGGTTGTACCTGACGTGCCTAGCAATGCAGACTGATCGTGCATTAGGTTTCGTCCTTATGCGCTAAGCCGCGGAGCCGCTGTCATCGGCTCCGCGGCGATTCTTACTGCCGCTAATCCCAGCGATCCCTCCGGACGATGCTCGAGGTGGAGCCCCCACCATGAAACACTTCATGTCTTGTCTGCGTCGTTTCGCCCTCGTCCTCGGCCTTGCCGCTTGCCTCGTCGCGCCCCAGACCGCCGCGGCGCAGGCCCTCACTGCACCGCGCTACCACGGTCAGCGACCGGCCGGCTGCGTTCGATTTACGTTTCTCGACACGCCTCTTCGGAACTGCGTCTACCCCGATAACACGGCGGGATTGTGGACCGACCAGGACGGCGGTGCTGTGCTCGTCGCCTTCGACAACGCCGACGGAAACGGCCTTACGTTCACCGACGACGGCCTGTACCTGTTCGGGCTTGGGTGAGCGATCTGCGCTACGCTGATTGGTGATGACCGCCGACGAACATACGATCAGCGGCCCACACTTCCACGTCACGCGCGGCGGCTACGCCAGTGGCCTGCCCTATGAACGCATCTGTATGACCGCACAGCGGTTGCACGACCAGGACGAGCGTGATGCATGGTTTGCCGACCTGGTCGACCCGAAGCACCACGCTGACCGATCCCTCGCCGATGTCTTCAACGACCCGGCCACGCAGAAGTTGATCTCCGATCTGCTCCAGTCGCTCCCCCCTGAACTTCGTCAGCCCTAACCCGCGTCCACCTCGTCGGGATCGGCGCCGCTAGAAGCCGCTGAAAGATCATCGAAGATGGCCGGCATGAGCACCCACGCCACGGCTTGCCGCAGTATCCGATCATCGGAGCCAGGTCCGACACTGACCTGTGGCCCGCCGCTGCTCGCCCACAGACGCAGTGTGTCGGCTTGCCGATCCACTGCCAGGCGGATATAGATCCCGCGCGTGTCCAGGGCAGCCGGCGGGAACAAGGCGAGCAGGTTCCCATCCCGCGCGTCGGGCTCGCTGCCGACCGACCAGCCGTATGCGATCCCGTCCACCCGCGGTAAGTACCGCCACAGCGCTTGTTCCTCAGCCTGTTCCGCCTGCCAGCGCCGCTCCCGCTCGGCCGTGGCCATCTGGCGCTGAACCTGCCTGAGCTCAGGCAAGGACTCTTCAAATAGCTGGCGCCACTCGGCCAGGCTACCGGGCGGTCCCGTGATCGGCCGCCGCTTCCACCCCGCCTCGATGAAGATCTCGTCGAGCGTCTTCATTGCAAGTGCTCAACGCCATACAACTTGCCGCTGTGGGCGAGCTTCTCGAACTCGGGATTCAGTTCGCCCGTCGCCAACAGCATCGGCGGCAGCTTGGGACCCGCCGCCGGACTGGTCCCATCTGGAGTCGCCGGCTGCGGCTTCGACACGACCACCTTCGTCTTCAAGCTCGACACCTCGGCCTTGAGCCGCTGTATCTCGGCTTGCGCCTTCTTCTCGCCGGCCCTGAAGCCAGCCTGGTGAATAATGTCACGCACCGCGGTCGGATCCGGCGTCGACATCAACTGGCGGTGCGCTTTTTCATCCATGCCCTCGAGCTTGACCGCATCCTGGAGCGCCGTGCCCCACGCGGCAACCATCTGCTGCTGGGCGACGCGGTAGATGGGCCCCGCCGAGATCCTCCACGATCTCATGATGTTGGTACGCTGCTGTTCTTCCGGTGTGGCACGTCCACTCGCCAACTTGTCGAGCAACGCCTGATACTCGCGTTCGTCACCGGCTTGCTCGCGGATCGCCTGGATGATGCTGGTATCGCTCGCCTGGCGGGCCTGAAGTTCGGACCGCGCTTGCTGCAATTCGGCTTGCGCCGTATCGAGATCGGCCTTGAACCGCGATGCGTCACGGCGGCTGAAGCGCTCTTGTTCCTGGTCGACCTTTGGCTGCTGCCTGGGCTTTGGCCGTGGCTCCGACGCGGGCTGCTCTTCGGTTGGCTCCTCGGCACCTTCGCCCTCTCCCTCGCCTTCGCCTTCGTCCAGGTCCTCGCCCTCGTCGGTAGAATCGGCCACCGCGAACGGGTCACCACCCTCGGCTTCGATCGCGGCTTGCGCTTCGGCACCGGCTCTCGCCACGGCCATGATCTCCTCGAGCTGCTCGGGCGTAGAGGCGGTGCTGATCGGCGCGATGTCGGCCCGCGAAGTGTCTTCAACGGTCATAGATTTCCTCCGGTCGGTTCGCTATAGTCGGCGTCCGCATGCAACACCCCGAGTTCCCCCGTTGGCTCCAATGGGCCCTCTTCGTAGTCGCCGGGCTGCTGATCTTCCAGGCGTGGATCATTCCCGCCAAGCTCCTCGGGCTCGAGCTGACCACGAACGTCTTCGCTCTCGGCTTTGTCGTCACCTTCATCGCCGGTTGCGCCATTGCTGAAACGGTCCGTCACCACTCCAGGCTCGAGTACAAGCCGCCCGAGCCTCCCATCCTGAGCAACAGGTCACGCTGGTTCTAGGGCAGACCCATCGCATGCCGCCGGCGCAGTTCGGCCTGCTCTAGTGAATCCAGCCCCTCCAATTCCTCGGGTAGAACTGGCAGCGGGGGTCGTGTCGATGTCGCCGCTGCGGCCGGCTGAAGTGCAGTCATCGGTAGCGGCGGCCTGATCGCCTGGGCCTGGGCGCGTGACTCGGCACGCGCTGTCGCTGCGCCGGCCGCCGTCAGATCAGTCAGCGGTACAGGCGGTCTGAGCCCTGCCCTGGTCTGGATACGACTGGCAAGATCCCCCGTCTGGGCAATGGCGGCCAGCGTCTGCCGTCCCGCCGCCGTATCGGCCTGGCTCAAGAGCCGCTGCATGACCTGCTGGCGCACCCCGATTGGCGCTTGCTGCAATTGTGTGCTGCCGACAAGCTGTCCCGCCATCTGTTGGAGCAGGTTGTAGCGGTTCGTCTCGTATAGCTTCCGCTCGTTCGGCGAGAGCTCGATACCCGCACCGCCCGTGCCGATCGGCAGCGTCTGTGGTGGTGCTGGCAACGGCACGCCAGCGTCGGCGAACAACTTCAATGCCGGGTTCCTCGAGGGATCGCGGAGCGCTGCCTGAATGTCGGACTCGGCCGACGTACGCATACCCGTCAGAGCTTCGATGCCAGCGCCCACGGGGCCGGTCTGCTGATACGCCTGCACCAGGCTCGAAGCGCCTGCCGGGATCTCTTGCCCCACCACGTAGCCACCGATCTGGCCCGCAGCCTGGGCCGGATTCGCGCCAGGCTCGACAATCGGCTGACCTGTCGGCGTCTTGTTCTCTACAAGCGCCTCTCCAAACCGTAGCGGCTGGCTCAATCTTCCCTGAACGAACTTACCGAGCGCGCTTGTGTCGGCGTGGGCCAGGCCAAGTCCAACCTCCACGAACGGTTTCTGAATGCCCAGGATGTCGACGTAATCAGTCTGGGCTTGTCCCACATCGCTCGTACCCTTCGTGAAGCGACTGATGTCCAGGTCGAGCTCGTGGCCGGGTGCGTTTTCGTTCGTAAAATGGCCGCTGAATAGCTTGTTGAGGCCCTCGAGTGCGATCGCTCCTGCGAGTACCGATGTGGCCACGTAACCCTTGGCCGCGTTGCCGACCTGGCTCTGCAAGTTCGGCGAAAGCGCGTAGCCAACCTGCCGCGCCATGCCCTCCCACACGTCCGGCGCAAACACCATCGCTCGGGCCGCCGCCTGCACGTCCGGACTGCGCGCAATCCGCACGAGATTAAGTCCGCCGAACGTCTGGTTGACCATCGTGGCCGCAGCTTCGGGTGACATGCCCGAGCGGACCAGCGCGTCCCACCCCATAACTTTGAGCGTGGGAATCTGCCGCCCGAACAGAGCCGGCCCGATGACATGGCCCGTTCCCGCGAATGCTGCCCCGAGCAAACCCTTGCCGAGCGCGTCTTGCAGTGCGGCCTGATCGTCCATCTGCTGCGCTTTGTCCGCGGCGTACGTTGAGGTCGCGCCCCCAGCAAAGCCAATGCCCATGCGAGTCGCCAGACCTCTGACCCCGCCCAACAACCCACCCACTTCTTCCCCAAACCCGCGCGCCTCGGGCAGCGTCACCCCTGATTGAGCCGCGGCCTCATACTGCGGCGCCCACCGCAACCGCCACGCGTCATACGCTGGCCCCCACCAGTTCTGGAGTGCCGTGCCGACCGCGGGTAGCGGATTCTGACCACGACCGGCCAACATACGGCCTCCCTGGAGCTCTTCGAAAAGCGCGTGGAACGGCGAGCCAGCGAGCACCGTTTCTTTGACAGCGCCCGTTGCAGCAGCGATTGGACTCAGGACGTAACGGGTAAATGCGCTCGGCCCTCCAAACGTGTTGTGCACGACATTGGCTACCTCTGGCGACAGGTAGTAGCCCTGCAAGCCGTAGCGGGCCGGCAGCTCGGCGCCGCCGATCCACCCCGCCGGCCGCGCGACACCAGGGCGGATGGCCAGCACGCCATCGGCTTGGACGAGCTGGCGCAACTGTCCGAAGAAATCCCGCTGCGCGACGTTCGCGGCATCGCGAGCCTGCTGTTGCGCTACGTCTCGCGCCACCGTCCCCTGTCGGAACAGAGTGTCGGCTTGAGCAGCACCGACCCGCACCGCACCATCGAACCCATTCAGCAACCCTTGAACCGTGGCGGATACATCTGCCGCTGGCGTCGTGACGAAACGGCGCGTGAAAGCGATCGCTCCCGGTGCCACCAACCCAGCGCCCAGCCCTAGCGCCGTGCCGGCCACGGTGCGCGCGCCAACCTCGAGCGGACCGGCGCCGGGTGGCGCGCTCTCATAGCCAGCCACGCCGCCCGCCGCGCCACCGCCCAACGTGGCGGCGAAGCGTGCCGTGGCCTGAGCAGGAAGCCCGCCTTGCAGAACGTCCTGAGCGGCGCTGGTCGCTGACGACACCGTATTGCCGAGCGCGCCTAACGCGTCCATCTGACCCTGGCCAAGTGGGTCTGGCCCGGTCACGCTCGGCGGCAACGCGGCTTCGGGCGCAGACGGCGCGCTGGCCTGACGCAGATTGTCATAGACCTGACTGAGGAAGCCGCGTGGATCGCCGATCTTCGCCAGGGCAGCCTCACGTTGCGCGGCATCGTCCGTCCAGCGCTGACCGAAGGACTCGAACGCCGAGCGAACGGCATCCTGCGTCAGCGGACCGGCCGTGTCCGCGTGCCCGAGCAAGCTGAACGCCTGATGGGTCAGCTCAGCCGGGTTGGTACCTGGCTGCAACACTTCGGCAATAGCGCGCGCAACCAGCGGCGCACCCTCAGCAGCCAGCGGCGTGGCCAGTGCCGCGGTGCCGACGCCAGCCGTCGCCTGGAGCGCTGGCAGGTTCGGGTTACGCTCTGCCGCCTGCTCGACCGCCTGCGCGTACGGCTGGCCCTGAGTAATCCCCTGATTGATCTGGTTCAACTGCGCGCCGATCGCCTGAATCTGCGGCTCGAGGCCGGCTTCGCCGTTCAGCCGCCGACTCTGGAGATCCTGTAATTCAGCCTGCAATTGCAGGCCGCCGTGCGCCGCGAACTCCTGGGCCATCTGGTCGCTGCCGGCCACCGTGACCGCCGAACCACCACCGGGCGACACGGCCTCCAGACCATTCTGGATAGCGTGCGCCGTGGTGCCGAGCGCAGACGCCGCCACACCTGGGATATCGACCAGCGGGTTGCCCGTACCAGGCGACTGCACCTGCTGAACGAGCCCGCCGGCGCCGATGGCCGCCTGCCCAAGCAGGCCAGTCTGATCCACGGGAGCGAGGCCTGCCGCTCCGTAGCCACCGCCTTCGGGCACGATCGCCGGCGATCCAACCGGCTGCGGAGGTCCCGACAAACCTGCCAGCGGGTTCACGCCGCCCGCGGGAACGGCTCCATACCCACCACCTTCAGGCGGTGGTGGCGGACCACCCCCGCCGCCAAAGATGCTGCTCAGCCCGCTGGTAACACCGCTCAGCACGTTCTGGACGCCCGTGCCCAGACCCGAGATCGTCTTGCCCACCACGTCGAACGGACTCGTCGGCTGCTGAATCGCTATCGGCTGGCCCACGACCGCGGCGGTCTGCTGTGGCGGCTGGCTCAGATAGAAGTTGCCGAGCTCGGTGTCGGTCGGCATGCGACCCTGGTTGGCCTGCGTCTGCTGAATGAACTCCGCCGCGCTCTGCGGCTGTGGCTGAGCCGGTTGGCCACTCAGCGGATGTCCCGGCGTGGTCGTATCGGTGTACTGCGCCGGCGCACCGCCAGCACCAACGCGGCGAAACTCGGGAGGGCTGCCGATCTGCTGACCCACATCGGCGATGTTGATGGCCGACTGATTGCCACCATCCTGCACGATCTTGCCGTTGCCGATGTACATGCCGACATGCTGCAAGTGCATGTCGCCCTGGCCCATATTCCAGAACACCAGGTCGCCCGGCTGTGGGTCGCCCTGCACCGGACTGGACTGACCGTACAGAGTCGTGGTCGAACCACGTTGCGGCATCCCGAGCAGGTAGCTGACGAAGCCTGAACAGTCCGTGCCACCCTGCGTCGGACTGGCACCGCCCCAGACGTACTTCTGGCCAAGGAACGGCTGCACCTGATTGAGAATGTCCTGAGCAGAGCGAATCGGTGCGCTCGCGGCCTGCGCTACCTGTTGTGCCGCGCCACCAACGGCCTGTCCCGCCCCCTGCAAGGCGTCGCCGATGACCCCACCGAACCGCTGAGCAATGCTACTGATCTTGCCCACGTAGTTCGGGTCGGTCATGTAGCCGCCGTCCTTCAGCGCTCCGACAAACCCCTCCACGCTCTGCTGCCCCTTCGCCGCGGCGTAGCGTGGCGCATTGCCCACCAGGTCGACGAAGTCCTGAAACGATTGCCCC
>Ga0137395_10000059_pt1 | contig 32476 bp, 24 predicted proteins | sample czobulk216metaG_FD_108283 | JGI IMG/M metagenome (GOLD analysis project Ga0137395, IMG submission 108283) | Vadose zone soil microbial communities from Angelo Coast Range Reserve, California, USA - czobulk2.16 metaG | ecosystem: Environmental > Terrestrial > Soil > Vadose zone | place: USA...
AATATTAAGATTGCGTCCGCCAAGGGGGACATCAAGGCGGAGAGCGGGGGAGGAAGTGTCATCGTTCTCTCCGGGTTGCAGGGCGCGGTGCTGGAGACGGGCGGGGGAAGCATTCGAGTGGAGAAATGCTCCGGTCCGGTAAAGGCCACGACGGGTGGCGGAAGCATCGATCTCGGCGACATTGGCGGGTCAGCGCAAATCGAGACAGGCGCTGGAAGTATTCGACTTGCTTCCGCAAAAGGACGCGTGCAGGCGCAGACGGGCGGCGGCAGCATCCAACTGGACGGAGCGACATCGGTGCAGGCGGAAACTTCCGCGGGCGGGATCGTAGTGAAATTACTCTCCTCGGCTGGTGTGCATAACAATTCCACCCTCGAAACTTCGGCGGGCGACATTACTGTTTACCTGGCCCAGGATCTGGCGATTTCCATTCGCGCCCAGATCGAGATCGCCAATGGCCACATGATCCACAGTGATTTTTCGGATATTCACATTTCGAGTGAAGGCGGACCGTGGGAAAAAACTGTCACGGCGGAAGGTCAACTGAATGGCGGTGGTCCAGTGCTGAAGGTCCGGACCAATTCTGGCAACGTCAGCTTCCGGCGCATCAGCCACTAGCGACAGATAGTGGAGCTAGGCGTACCTCGGCGAGTTTATCTTGGGCGAAGTCGGCGTTAGCCGGGCGGGGACGCCCGGCGCTCCACCAAGGAAATTCGACGGGAATAAGTTGAGTTGGGAGGATCGGCGTGAGGATCGGCGTTAGGAGGATCTATGTTAGGAGGATCTATGATCAATCGCTTCTTGCTAACCGTGCTCCTTCTTGCTTGGAGCGTTTCGTCTTTTTCGAGCGCGCAACCGGGAGAATCAAACTATTCGGGGTCAAGCTCAGGATCGAGTTATGACCGCAGCGGCGAATCCTGGGACTGGAGCTCAGACGAGGGTGGCGGGGAGTCGTCATATCTCGGAGTCGATATCGCGGACGTGTCTGCCGAAAGACTGAGCGAGCTCAAGCTTAAGGAAGAGCATGGAGCAGAGGTGACGATGGTCGATCAGGATGCTCCAGCGGGGAAGGCCGGCCTCCACGAGCATGACGTGATCGTAAGCGTGAACGGTACAGCGGTAGAAAGTGCCGCCCAATTGCGGCGGATGATCAAAGAGACGCCACCTGGCCGCGTAGTGAATCTCGGCATCAGCCGCGACGGTCAACCGCTTAGCGTCAAGGTACAGCTCGCTGATCGGCACAAATCTATGGCGTGGGAGCCGAAGATTCATCCCGAGATGCCGAAGGTGCAAATCCCGAACATGCCAGATTTCGACCTGCCCGTCTCAGTGGTCATTGTTCATTCTTCGGCGCGCAGCGGATTGATGGTAGAAAACATGACTCCGCAACTGGGAGAGTTTTTTGGGGTAAAGGGCGGCAATGGCGTGCTGGTGCGGTCGGTGGAAAAGGGAAGTCGCGGTGATAAAGCCGGCTTCCGTGCCGGGGACGTAATCGTCAAAGTCAATAATCAGGCGGTGCACGATTCCTCTGATTTTACGCATGCCTTGCGTTCATCGCAGGGCAGCTCGGCATCCGTGATCTTGATTCGAGATAAGAAAGAACAGAAATTGACACTGCCTCTCCCCGAGAAAAAAGATTCCGGAAGCTTGCTGGAAGACAGCTTTGATGTTCCCGATTTTTCTGCCGAGACGCAAGGCGCACTCAATCGTGTCCGTGAGGAGGTTGCCCGATTGAGTCCCGCAATTAGGGAGACTGTCCACGCGGAAGCGGAAAAAGTGCAGCAGCAAGCGACACGCTGCCGTGACGCGCAGAAGATGCTGCAAGACTTGCAGCAGAAGATGCCAGACAGAGAACTGCAGATGCAGAAGCAGCAGCAGAGATTGCGGCAGGAGTTGTCTGGAAAGTGGATCTCAATCTAACTTCGTCAGCCGGAGAGTCAGACGGGTTACCAACACTTTGGAGCCAGCGACAGGTTACGAAGGTCACGGCGGCAATGGAGATGGATATGGCGCTTTATATGGCGAATGGCCAGATTCCACTATGAAACTACCCGCTGGTTATCTGTTGCGGTGGCGAAAATCCCGATAAGCTGTTGCCGCAATGGCTTTCCGCGCCCTGTTGTTCTCAAAGAGTGCCGAGACGAATGCCGCCATCACGACGGCGTGCAAGAATGCGGGAATTCGAGTCGAAGTTCGTTCTGACATCTTTACCGCCATCGACCAGGCGAAGACCCGAGCGTTTTCTTGCCTGATTGTTGACTGGGCAGACCAGCCGGAAGCCACCTTTCTTTTGAAGCGCGCGCGCGAGTCTGGGTCGAGCCGCGATACCGTATCTGTTGCCATCGTTGACCACGATCCCACGGCGGGGGAAATGCACGACAACCGCCTAGATTTTTTAATCTACCGCCCTATTTCCGCGGAAGACGCTCATGCGGTTCTCACGAAGGCCCGCGAGAAGATGCAGCCATCGGGTGGTGACGATGACGAAATGTTGTCCGCCGAGCACGACAGCAACCAAGTGGCAAATTCAGCTTCGGCTGAACCTGACGTATCGGACAATTCTGCGCCGCAAGAGCCCAGCGTTTTCTTCGAACTAGATGCAGCGATGGTCCATGACGCCGGCGATGCTACCTCCTCGGAACACGAAGCTGAACCGCGGGAGCGAAGGGGGAGTTTCGGGCTCCGTGCAGCATGCGTAGTGCTGCTATTGCTTATGGGCTTTTGCGTTTGGAGATCGCGTGACGCCGGAACACATCTGTCACAATCTTCGCAGGAGAAATTTCGCAGTTTACGAGATTCAGTCGTCGCACTTTTTTCGCACCCACCACCAAAGTTGGCTGCTACTTCCTTGGCGATCGACCCAAAAGTGGATGCCGACCTTGGCAAAGAACAGAATTCGAATGTCCAGACAACTTCGCTTGGCCTGGTAGCAGCCACGTCCACGCTGACGGATGCCCCTTTGCCTCTGCCCAAGGCTTCGGACTTTCCGCTGCCCACACCGGTGTTCGAGCATCCCGCAGTGGCGTCGGTCCGAGTGCAGCGCGCAGCGATTCCGGAGAGCATGCGAAACTCTCCGCCAATTGCGCCGCCGCTTGTGGCTACGGTGAGTCCCGCGCAAATGATGCCCATATCAATTGCGCAGTCGCAACCTTCGCTTCAACAGACAAGCGAGCCTGTGGTACTGAGTGAAGACGTGGAACGTGCGCTTCTCATACACACCGTGAATCCGGTATATCCGTCCGAAGCTTTGCCGCAGAAATTGCATGGGTCGGTGGTCCTGCAGGCGATGATTGGGCGCGACGGAACAGTCGTAGATTTGAAAATTGTTCGCGGATACTTTGTCCTGGGCAAGGCAGCGATCGCCGCCGTCAAGCAGTGGCAGTTTCAGCCCTACACGATCAACGGCCACGCGGCGTCGACCCAAACTCTAATCACTGTCAACTTTACTTATCCGCCCGGATAGCGCGTTATGATCCCCGAATTACCGGTTCCGTCTAGTGCTCGTGTCCTTCATGCTCTCCAGATGGGGGCGAAACGCCGCTCGTTTTCTTCCAATACTCCTGCACCGCAGGCGGCAGTTTCCCGACGCGAGTTAGAAACGCCGTAACCTTCCAAATGTCAGAATCGGAGAGCGCTTTATCCCAGGCAGGCATTCCGGTGTAGCGAACGCCATTGCGAACGACATACGAGACGTGCCATTCCGGGTCATCGGGTGGGTGCAGAATGAGATTCGGAGGCTGTGGATAAAAAGACTTTTCCAAGGCCGATGGCTGGCGGTCAAGGTCACCGTGACACAATGCGCAATTCATGGTGTAGATTTTCAATCCCCCAATAAGATTCTCATCGGTTGGAGGCACGGGATCATTCAACCGGGGAGCGTGCCGCTCGACAGAATTGTCGAGCGCGCTCATGGCAATGTGGCTCTCTAGCGGAGGTGGGGTGACATTGGCTCGGGTCGGCAAAAAACCGAGGAGCGCGAAGCCAATCCCGCCGAACACAAGAACCAGAAGTGTGATGACAATCCCTAGAATAAAATTACGCATTTCAGAGCCCTCTATCCTTCAACAACCTCATTGCTGCTTCTGCTCTATTTCTATAACAAGAGGGTAGCGCATCCCGCACAAGAATGCTTGAGATGGCTTTTGAAGAAAATGTAGCGAAGGGCCAAACGAGAGCGCGGCTCAGTAAGCGTGCAAGCGACGAGCCTCACGCACCACATCGGAAACTTTGGGCAGAAAAAATTCCTCTTGCGGCGGAGAAAACGGAACTGGCGTATCCAGCGACGCCAGTCGCACGATGGGGCCATCGAGATCGTCAAATGCTTCTTCGTTTATGATCGCGGAAATTTCTCCCGCGAGTCCGCCTGTACGCGCGTGTTCGTGCAAAATGATGACTTTGTTTGTTTTCTTGACAGTTACTGCAATTGCCTCGCGATCCAGCGGCGAGACCGTGCGCAGGTCTAGGATTTCGATCTCAATCCCTTCTTTACTAAGAATTTCCGCCGCCTCCAGGGCAACATAAAGCATTGCGGCGTACGTGATCACGCTGAGGTGACGGCCCTCACGCGCCACCCGCGCTTTGCCGAGAGGAACCACATAGTCATCGTCCGGAATATCTTCTTTGATTCGCCGATACAGATATTTATGTTCGAAAAAAATCACGGGATTATGATCGCGGATCGACGCCTTGATCAGCCCCTTCGCATCGCGGGCGGTTGCTGGACAGACAACCTTCAGACCGGGCGCGTGCACGAACCACATCTCGGGATTTTGCGAGTGGAACGGGCCACCGTGAACATTTCCGCCGCTCGGCCCGCGAAGCACCAGCGGAGCGGGCGCTCCCCAACGGTAGTGGGACTTCGCGGCCATGTTGACGATCTGATTGAAAGCGCAGCCGATGAAATCCATGAACTGGAACTCGGCCACGGGACGCAGTCCGGTGAGAGCCGCACCAAACGCCGCGCCTACAATGGCCGACTCCGCCAGCGGAGTATCGATCACGCGCTCGTGTCCGAAGCGGTTGATGAAGCCGTCGGTGACTTTAAACGCTCCACCGTAGATGCCGATATCTTCGCCGAGGCAAAAGACGCTTGGATCGCGTTCCATCTCTTCCCAAATTCCCTGGCGGATGGCTTCGAGGTAGGTGGTTGCGGGCATTCGGATCAGTTCCCGGTTCTTAGTTCTAAGTTCCCGGTTCTCAGTTCTCAGTGACTGCGGCCCCCCTCCCTCCCCCTCCCCCCAATTTCTGATAAAGTATTGTTTTTAAAGGAGTTAATCGCAAAGTATTAAAAACAAATAAGTTATTGTTAGCTTCCGGGAAAGCATCCCTTTAGAATCATTGGGTTAGCCTGGGTTCCATCGCCAAAGTATTGGTTTTAAATGGCTTATATGTAAGGCATTGATAAGGTTGGAGTTGTTGACAGTCCTCGCGGCGCACAGACGCCCATATTTAGAAATCGCGGAGTCGCGAGAATAACATCGCTCAAAATTTGATTTCAAAGAACTTAGTGTTGAATGCGGCTATGGCCACACTGGGCTATAGGCTAACAACTATTTTAACAGCGGTGTCAACTGGGGATCTTGGTTGCTCCAGAAGTCTGCTGTCGCGGCGGTGAACGACTAGCGGGCCCGGCCAAGCGGAGCTTGGACGGGGCACTTTGAAGAGTGGGGTGCACGCTTAGGCTGGGCCAGCCTCCACCACTTCTCGATGTTGCACTCTCGATGAATTTTCTGATGAAAGGCAGGTCAGGAAGATCGTTCGGCGTTTGGGACTAGGAATCGGTCGCGAACTCGATGGCATCGGGTAGTTGCATCTTCCAGTGAAAAACCCTTGGCCGCGGGCTGCCGTGGAATCCCACCCTTCAACAAACGAAGGGTTGATTGGATAAGAGCGAAGGCTCGATCGACCCGGTAGTCTTGGTTTGAGGACTAAGGCTCCTGGGGAGGAAGGAGCCTTCGCAATGATGATTATAGGATGTGATTTTCATCCCAGCTGGCAACAAATTGCGTGGCTGGACACGGAGACGGGCGAAACCGGGGAGCGGAGATTGGCGCATGCGGACGGAGACGTGGAGCGTTTCTATCGGCGGCTGGCGGCACCGGCACTGATCGGAATGGAAGCGACCGGGAACAGTCACTGGCTGGTGGATCTGCTGAGCGAGTTGGGTCACGAGGTGTGGGTGGGAGATGCGGGGCAGATTCGGGCGAACTCAACGCGGCGAGCGCGGCAGCGGGGCCGAATTAGATGGCGACGGCGCGAAAAGTTTGCTACTGGGTAACAGTCAACTTGCTGGTTGCTCTAGCAAGCAATTAGAATCATGCTTTCACGACGCATTGTGCTACGTGTAACGCCGCGTCAAGCCGGAGTTATCTGATCGAAAAACTTTTTCGGTTCGAGTGGGCATTGGGACGCCGATTCCAAGTGAGGATCCTATCCGAGCAGAGATGCATCTTTCGTCCCTAGACACGGTAGTTCAGCCTGTAAAATTTCGCGTCCCGCATGCTGCGCGACTCGTTCTGCCGATATTCTTACTCTTCGCCTATGTCGTACAATGCGTTTGGTTTGCGCGAACGCAATCATTTACGTTCGACGAGCCCCAGCACATCACCACCGGATTAGATAACTGGCGGTTCGACCGCTTTGACCTTGTGCTTGAGCATCCACCCCTGGGGCATCTGCTTCCGACCCTCCCGATTGCTTTCGGGAATTGGGAAATTACTTTGGCCGATCCCCCCAAAAAAGGCATCCTGGGCACCGGAATAACCGATCCCATTGAGCTGGCAACGCGGGTTCGGTTGGTTAACGTCGCGCTCGGCGTTTTCTTAGGCGTTGTTCTTTGGTTCGTTACGCGCAACATCTTCTCAGAGGGCGCAGCGAATCTAGTTCTGACCTTGTTCGCCTTTTCCCCGTCTCTGATTGCTAATTTCACGCTCGTCACGACCGATGGCGTCACAACCCTAATGATCTTTCTGGCCGCCGTCCAACTTGTCCGGTGGAGAACGGATCGTTCGTTACGCGCAACGTTGCTTCTTGGAATGATTCTCGGTTTCCTACTTTTGGCCAAGCTGTCGACGCCACCAGTGTTTTGCCTGGCTTTGGCGTTGATCCTGGTGCTCAAACCTGATGGTTGGGAGTGGTCGCCGAGGCGCTGGAACTGGTACCTCATGTTCGTTGCCTTCGGTCTCGCTTTATTTGTGCTCTGGGGAGGATATTTTTTTCATGTCTCGCACTTGAAAATCGCTGATGGCCGTGTCGAAATGACGTTCCCAAATCGTCCGACTTTCGCGATGGACAGTGTTGGCCGCATTGTCGGCTTCATGCGCCGACCACTCCAACATCATTTGACCCTGCTGATACCGGCTGGCGAATATTTGGAGGGGATCGCCATTCTTGTCGTTCACAATCAGGGCGGTCACAAGACTTTTCTTCTGGGCCAGTCGGCTGAGACGCAAAGACTGTGGTTTCAACCCGCCCTGGCCCTCCTGAAATGGCCGCCAGTTGTCCTTTTGCTGTTCTTTTTCGGGTTGTTTCTTCTGGTAACGCGAAAGGTGCGCCCGAAAACTGACCTGGTTGTCTTGTTCTTGTTCCCAGCGTGTTTCTTATTCTTCCAGATGGTAATGTCGAGGATCTCCACCGGAGAGCGTCATTTCCTGCCGGTGTATCCATTTGTGCTTTTGGCTTGCGGCACTACATGGGAGTGGGCGCGCACTAGAGACGAGCAATTTGAGGGGCCGTCGTCGGGACCAAATCGATCTCTGGCTTGGCTACTGGTCCTTGCGGTTTTTTTGAATGCGGCGGACGTGCTACGTTATGCCCCTGGCTACCTGTCATATTGCAATGTCCTAATTCCGAACCGCAAAAGCTATGAATACTTCAGCGACAGTAATCTCGATTGGGGTCAGGGACTCATTGCATTGCGGCAATATGAGGAGCAACACCCCGGCGAACAGATTTGGCTGGCATATTTTGGGAGCGTTGATCCTGCGGTTTATGGTATCCGGGCAAGGAGCCTTGATGAGGGCCAAAAAGTATCTGGAACCGTGGTCGTTGGGGGAACGGATCTGGCAGGCGAGTACCTAACGAATCCAAATGGATATCGGTGGGTAACAAAATACCCGCTGAAAACGATTTTGGATCACTGCATGTTCGTATATACCGTGCCGTCAGATGCGAATCTCAGTGACCGGTAAGAGGCATTAACTTGCGAAAAGCAAGGCTCCTACGCGACGGCTCCTCCCGCTCAACCTTGCTGTTGCGCCCGAGAATGACTTTCACGGGATTCTCCGGGTTGAAATTGGACAGCCCGTTGGTGGATTTTATTCCACACTCCCCTATCGAGTTTAAGAGATCTTCTTGCGAGCAACCTTTTCTATTTCAGCCTTGAAAGCAGGGCAAACGGGCTGCCGAATTTTGGAGCGCGAAAGGCTTCTTGTAGACGCCGGTGTAAAGTTCGCCATCAACGCGATACGTATAGTAGACCTCAGCGACATCGCATCCATACCCAGTCGATCGGCAATCAGACGCAGTCACGGTCACCTTCGGGACAGGCCAACTGCGGCTCCTCACGATTCTTATCAGAAGCCCCGTCAGGCTAGACATCACCCTACACATCAGCCGAGGCAAATCGCTTACAATTCCCCTTCCATGAATGTTGCGGTTCGTTCTTTTGCGAAGATTAATCTCGGGCTCTACATCGGTGCTGCGCGCGCCGATGGATATCATGATCTGCGCACTGTTTATCGGACGATCGCTTTGCATGATGTTATTCGCTTGAGCGTCGGGCGGGGCAGTGGGATTGAAATTGTCTGCGACGATTCGCGGGTTCCTCTTGATTCTTCTAATACGTGCTACCGCGTTGCGGAGCTTGTGCTGAAGGAGCTGGACGTAAAAAGCAGAGTCACGGTTGAGATCGAGAAACGGCTGCCGGTGCAGGGCGGGCTGGGAGCGGCTTCTTCGAATGGCGTGTCTACGATGATTGGGCTGGAGCGAGCGCTGAAGACGAAACTTTCTCCAGCGGTACGGTTGAGAATTGCGGCGGAAGTTGGATCTGATCTGCCTTTGTTTCTGGTGGGCGGTACGGTGCTGGGGGTGGGGCGGGGTGAGGAAGTCTATCCGCTGCCAGATTTGCCTCCGTTGCCTATCGTAATTGTTACGCCGGAGGTGGGAGTTTCTACGGCTCAGGCGTTCGCGGATTGGGATGCGCTTGTGAAGAGTGGGGCCGAGCTGCGCTCGGCTGGGCGGACGAATGCGTCCGCCCCTACGCGAGACTGGACGGGCGCGGACGCTCGTCGCTCCATTGCTCGTCGCTCCATTGCCCGTCGCTCAATTGATAGATTGACGCGGTTTGGTGGCTCCGATAGACTGTTTGAGGTTGGCTGTCTGCTTTCTTCGTGGCTGACTGATTCAAATAATAGTGGTTCACCCAACACCGGTGCTTCCGCAAAAGGCGGGAGCCGGGCCGGAAAATTGCTTTCCGACCTTGTCCGTACCGGGATTGAAAACGACTTCGAAAAGGTCGTCTTTCCTCAATATCCCGAATTGCGTGACATAAAAGGTGCGCTGGAGCGCGCGGGCTCGAAATATGCCTCGCTCTCTGGCTCAGGGTCGACCCTGTACGGGCTTTTCCGGTCGCACGCGGATGCCGCGAAGGCGGCGAGCCGTCTGCAAAGGCAGGGCGTGAAGGCGGTGGCGACCAGTACGTTGACGCGCCAGAATTATTGGAAAAAGATTCTTGATTGATTTTCGATTGTTGAAACACGGTTGTTGAACGACAATCGAAGTGTGGTTTGTTCTGGGCTTGGGGTCCTTCGCTTCGCTCAGGATGACAGCCGCGAAAGAATAGTCAATCAGCGTTTACTGGGCCGTCGACTAATGGTAGGTCAAGTGCCTTTGGAGCACTTTGTCTAGGTTCGAATCCTAGCGGCCCAGCCAGATCAACCAGTTCTCAGATTCCGGTTCTCAGTTCTCAGTAGAGCACCGGAGCCCAATTCTGAGAATTGATAACCGGGAACTGAGAACCGAAACCTATGGCCACAGTTGCAACCACAACCGTTGAGAAGACCGTAGAAAAGACGACCTCCGAGAAACCGACCGCGGGAAAAAAGCCGATCACGGACGAAAAAACGGAACGCAAACCACAACGCGCCCGAGTCGACGACAGGTTCAAGGTTTTCTGTGGAACCGCCAATGAGGCGCTTTGTGAGGATGTCTGCAACTTTCTTGGCCTGACGCGCGGCCAGGCTCTGGTCACGCGCTTCAAGGACGGCGAAGCGTACGTGCAGATCCAGGAGAACGTGCGTGGGGCTGATGTGTTCGTGATGCAGCCTACTTGTCAACCGGTGGACATGCATCTGATGGAATTGTTGTTGATGATGGATGCGCTCAAGCGTGCGTCGGCGCGGCGAATTACGGCGGTGATTCCTTATTACGGTTATGCGCGCCAGGATCGTAAAGACAAGCCGCGGGTGCCAATATCGTCGAAGCTGGTGGCTGATCTGCTGACTACCGCAGGCGCTGATCGGGCGCTGGTTGTTGATTTGCACGCGCCGCAGTTGCAGGGATTTTTTAATATTCCGGTGGATCACCTGTTCGCTTCGCCGGTGTTGGTTGACTACTTCAAGAAACTGGAGTTGCCGAATCTGACCGTGGTTTCGCCGGACGCGGGCGGTGTGGAACGGGCGCGCTTCTTTGCGAAGAAGATGGATGCTGCGCTGGCGATCGTCGATAAACGGCGCGTCGAAATGAATGTGGCAGAAGTGATGAACGTGATCGGCGAGGTCGACGGCCGAACTTGTCTCATCATCGATGACCTCATCGACACGGCCGGAACGCTGGTCAAAGTGGCGCAGGCTCTGGTTGCGAATGGCGCGAGCAGCGTGTACGCGTGCTGTACTCATCCGGTTCTTTCGGGGGCTGCGGTGGAAAATCTTTTAAACTCGCCGATCACCGAGGTGGTTGTAACCGACACCATCCCACTGAGCGAAGCGGCAAAGCAGACTTCGAAGATCAAGGTGCGTTCGATCGCGGGGCTGATTGGACGGGCGATTCAGTCGATCCATGAAGAAACTTCGGTCAGCAGACTTTTTATTTAGATTGGCGGGGCGAAGAATTGCGGCTTCACGGCTTGCGGTTCACAGCTAACGGACGGGAAAATTAGTTAGAAGGACGGAACGGACTTATGGCAACAGCAACGGATATCAGCATTTTGGAAGCGCAGAAGCGCGAACCTGGAACCAAGAATGCAGCACGGCGCGTTCGCGTCGCCGGAAAAATACCGGCGGTTATTTATGGCGCGGGCAAAGAAGCGTCTTCGGTGGCGGTCGATCCGCGGCAGGTGTTGCGGATCCTCAAGTCGGAGAGCGGGCACAACACGATTTTCGATCTCGCGCTCGATAGCGATCGGGTGAAGGCGATGATCGTGGACTGGCAGTTCGAGCCCATCAAGGGAACTCTGCTGCACGTTGATCTGCAGCGTATCGCTATGGACCAGCGGCTCACGGTCACGGTTCCGGTCGTGCTGAAAGGCGAAGCGGCCGGTGTAAAGACGGAGGGCGGCATTCTTGAGCAGTTGCTCCGCGAGATTGAGATTGAGTGTTTGCCGGCTGACATTCCGAAAAATATCGAAGTGGACATCAGTCATCTTGTCTTCGGCGTTGAAGTTCGCGTGAAAGACCTTCCGCACAACGAGAGGCTGAAGTTCCTCACCGATGAGAATCAGATGATCGCGCACATTACCACCGTGAAGGAAGAAGTGGTTGCGGCTCCGGAAGTGGTTGCGGATGCGACGGCGACTCCGGCTGAACCCGAAGTCATTAAGAAGGGTAAGCAGGAGACCGAGGGTGAAGGCGAAGCTGAGGGCGATGCCAAGAGCAAGGCCAAGCCCGAGAAGGCGGAGAAGTCCGAGAAGAAAGAGAAGAAATAGTTTTTGGCTGCCGGCTTCTAGCTTCCAGCTACAAACCAGCAGCTAAGAGCCTAGAGCTAATTTGCGTGAAACTGATCGTCGGTTTGGGCAATCCCGGAATCGAATACCAGTTCACGCCGCACAATCTCGGATTTTTGGCGATTGATCGGATCGCCAATAGTCTCGGGATCGAGGTTAGAAATCGCCAGTGTCGCGCGCTGACTGCTCGGGCGACGATCGCGGGAGAAGAGGCGATCCTGGCAAAACCCGAGACCTACATGAACCTGAGTGGGCTTTCGGTACGGGAACTGGTGGCGGAACATCAGGTCGATGTAACGCGCGACTTGATTGTGATTTACGACGAACTGGATTTGCCGCTGGGCGCGATTCGCATCCGGCAGCGGGGAAGTTCGGCGGGGCATAACGGGATGGAATCGATCCTGGGCGCGCTAAATACAGATGAGTTTTTGCGGATTCGTCTGGGCATTGCGCCCGACCGCAAAGTGGTGGACGGCGTGAAGTACGTGCTCACGCCATTTCGCAAAGTGCAAGAGATAGTGGTGGATGAAGTCCTCGACAAGGTGGCAGAAGCGGTTGAAGTGATTGTGAAAGAAGGGCCAGCGGCCGCGATGAACCGTTTCAATCGTAAGAATGAAAACGGGGAAGAGTCGCAGGCGATATAGAAATAGCCGCAGGTTGCAGCTCAAGATTTTGCGGCAGAGATTTGGAGATAACGAATGAATCGTAATTATGAAGTGATGTTCATCGTCCGCCCAGACATGGTGGAAGAAGATCTGAACAAGCTGATTTCCACGCTCGAGTCGTCAGTGACTTCGGCGGGTGGAACTACCAAGAGTGAGGTCTGGGGCAAACGTCGTCTCGCCTACAAAGTGGGCCGGTTCAATGATGGCATTTTTGTACTGATGCTGATTGACGCCGCGGGCGCTGTTGTACACGAAGTCGAACGCCGCTTGCGTGTAACTGAACAGGTGATCAAGTTTCTCACCGTGCGCACGGACGAAGAGCTGAAGCGTCTCGACAAGATCAAGAAGCTTCGCGATTCGAAAAAGAAAGCGAGTGCCCAGCCTGCGGCTGCTCCAGCAACGCCAGCGACGGCGGAGGCAGGGACAGAGGCTCCAGCTACGGCATCGGCCTAGAGTTCGATTTCCGAAGTTGGATTGGCGCCGTCACTATTAATACGGTTTGAATTCAGAAGCAGGAATTTAGAAAGCAGGAGAATTATGGCAGAAGAAACAAGAACACCGAGCTCGCATGGAGCAGGCGGCCACGAGCGCAGCGGCGGACCGCCACGTGGTCCTCGCCCTGGCGGAGGCCCCGGAGGTCCACGCGAAGGTGGCCGCAAGTACTTCCGGCGGAAGAAAGTTTGCAAGTTCTGCGTCGAGAAGATCGAAGCGGTCAATTACAAAGACGTGCGTCTGCTGGCGCAGTTTGTGGCGGAGAGCGGCAAGATCACTCCGCGGCGCCTGACCGGCGTTTGCACGCCACATCAGCGCCGTCTATCGAGGGCCATCAAGCAGGCTCGCAACATTGCCTTGCTGCCCTTCGCTGGACGCGCACAATAGTTGGATCTCAGACAAGATCAGGATTCCTCGGTGAACTGTGGCTATCCGTGAGGTTAAAAATCATTAGCACAGGGAACACAGAGGTTCACAGAGGAAACAGAAATCGGAGTCATCATCATCATGGAAGTCATTCTTAAAGAAGATGTGCCCAAACTGGGCAACCGCGGCGAAGTGGTGAAGGTCGCCGAGGGCTACGGGCGTAATTTTCTGCTGCCCAAAAAGCTGGCGATTCAGGCCACATCCGCGAACAAGACCGTCATCGAGCAGATGAAGGCTGCGTCGGTGCGGCGATCGGCCAAGGAGAAGTCCGAAGCCGAAGCGCTGGCCAAGCAATTTGACGGACTCGAAGTAAAGTTCCTGCGCAAGTCCGGGGAAGGCGATCACTTATTCGGATCGGTCACTGCCGGCGACATTGCCGAAGCTCTGGAGAAGAAGAGTTTTCATATCGATCGGCGGAAGATCCAGCTACACGAATCGCTCAAGACCATTGGCGAATTCATCATTCCGGTGAAGCTGCATAAGGACGTGACCACGCACCTGAAAGTCGTCGTCGACAAGGAAGCAGCTGCCGAGTAATTCGTTCTGTGCTCGTGTGGTTCAGCTCGTGTGGTGACGGGGCTTTGCCCCGTTCCGGGCAGGGCAAAGCCCCGCCACTACACAATCCGTGTTCCCGGCGTGGCGGGGCTCCGATCTTATGAGTCTGCCTGGATCGTGTGTTGACGAGCCCTCACCTCGTCTTAGCGGGGCAGAGCCCCGCCACCACACGAGCTTAAGTTGCAACATCTGTTCCGAAAAACTCCTCTACTTTTTTTAGGTCTGTTGTCTTCCTGTAGGGTGGCAAGCTCTCTATAAACACGCGGCCGTATTGTTTTTTTAGAATTCTTGTGTCTAGTAGAGCGAGCAGGCCGCGATCGTGTAGGGATCGAATGAGACGGCCGAAGCCTTGCTTCAGGGTGATGACTGCGCTTGGCACTTGATATTCGAAGAAGGCGTTCCCACCGCCAGCATCGATCGCCTTGACTCTCGCCGCAACTACCGGATCGCTTGGCACCGCGAATGGCAGACGGTCGATAATCACGCAGCTTAACTGTTCGCCTTGCACATCGACTCCCTGCCAGAACGACGAGGTCCCAAACAGCACTGCGTTCGGGGTAAGGCGGAACTCCTCTAGCAGCGCCGATTTCGGAGCGTCTCCCTGCTTGAGCATGGGAAAATGCAACTCCCCTAGCAGCCTGTCGTAAATTTCATTCATTTGCGCGTAACTGGTGAAGAGCACAAATGCTCGTCCGCGCGTAATTTTCAGCAACCTTCCAATCACGGCGGAGGCCTCGGCAGCAAATTGCGGCGTGCGGGGATCGGGTAAGTCCGGGGGGACAAACAGAATCGCCTGACTTTCGTAGTCAAAGTGGGAAGGCACAATCATCTCGCGCGCATGGTCAAGCCCCAGGCGTTGACGTATGTAATCAAAACCGCCGCCGACGGCGAGCGTTGCCGAGGTCAGCACCGCAGTCTCCAGCTTCGACCAGAGGCATTCGCGGAGAATCTGTCCAACTTCGATTGGAGTGGCCTGCAGAAAGACATTGGTACGACCGCCAGCAGTTCTTTCTTCCGACGATTTCCGCCGGGCGGGGACGCCCGGCCCTCCGCGAAAGCCTCGCCGCTCGATCCAGAACACTGTGTTCGGATCTTCGTTCTCCATCACGAAGCTGAGCTGCACCTGCAATTGCTGCGCCCGCCTTGTCAGCGTGAAGACTTCTTCCGGCTTCTGCGGCAGTTGATCCAACTCGGCGCTCAGCCGGTTTAGAGCTTGATTGAGGGCAATGAACTCTTCACCATCTTCCTCGAGAAATTCGCGACGTGAGTCAAATGCGAATCTTCCTTCATTCGGCGGCAGGAGGGAAAAGAAGAGTTGCGAGCGCTCTCGCACTGATTGAATCGCGCCAGAGATTTGCGGGGTGTAGAGCTTCTCGCGCTGCAGCAGATGTTCGACATCGTGCGCCAGTTCATCCATGCGAAGGTTGCTGACTGAAATTCCGAAGTAGTTGCCAGCAATGTCTTCCAATTCGTGCGCCTCGTCGAAGATCACCGCTCCGCAGTCAGGAAGCACGCCGGCATCGGCGGCGCCCTCGGCTTCGAGTTTGATGGAGAGGTCCGCGAAGAAGAGATGATGATTGACGATGATGATGTCGCTCTCGGCCGCGCGGCGGCGCATCTCGGTGATGAAGCAGCGCTCAAATTCCTTGCATTTCTGGCCGAGACAGGTATCGACGCGGGCGTCGAGTTTGTGCCAGAGGGCGCTTGCCTCGGGCAGTTCAGCGAGTTCGGCGCGGTCGCCGGTTTGAGTCGTTTTCTCCCAGGCGGCGATGGCGCGGTAGTGTTCAATTTCTTCCAGTCCGCTGAGCACGGGCTGATCGGTGAGGTCAAAAAGTTTCTTGCGGCATAGATAATTGTTGCGGCCCTTCATGTAGCAGACGCTCAGCTTTTTATCTTCGCCGCCAAAGAGAGCGCGCTCCAGCGCAGGGACATCTTTAAAGAAAAGCTGCTCCTGCAAATTCTTGGTGCCGGTCGAGATAATTACGCGCTTGCCTGAGCGGATAACCGGCAGGAGATATGCGAGCGTTTTGCCGGTGCCAGTGCCGGCTTCGACGATCAAGTGCCGCTTTTCTTCGAGCGCCTCTTCCACCGCCTGCGCCATCTGCAACTGCCCGCGACGAAACTCGTACGCAGGATGAGTTTTTGAGAGCAGTCCGCCGGGAGCGAAGAACTGGTAGAGCGAGAATCCTGCGGCGCCATTCACGGCGTGGTGCACGGAATGGGATGATGGAGGCACGGGGTTCTCTATAATAATAACGGTTGGTAGGCTTCGAGCTTCGAGCCGCGAGCTTCGAGTGGACCTTGCGCTGCGCTGGTAGCTTAATTTGGCCGGCAATTTATCGTGAGCACAGAATCGTCCCAGGAACTTTTGAGAATGACAATCCTTTGAGCAAAAAGAAGCTTCTTCCCCTTGTCGCCATCGTCGGACGGCCTAATGTGGGGAAATCTACGCTTTTCAACCATCTGACTGGATCGCGGCGCGCTATCGTCGGCGATGAACCTGGCATTACACGCGACCGGCTCTATGGCGAAGTCGAATGGTTGGGGCGCGAGTTTCGCGTGGTGGATACGGGCGGCATCATTCCCGACGACAAAGACTTTATTCCTTCCGAGATTTTTCGCCAGGCCCGGGTCGCGTTCGAGGAATCGGCGGCCATCGTTATGGTCGTCGATGCGCGGACCGAAATCGCTGGTCCGGATCGAGAGTTGGCTCGGCTCCTCGCTCGCACCGGCAAGCCGCTCTTCCTTGCGGTCAATAAGATGGACAGCGACAAGCAGGATTCGTTGCTCGGAGAATTTCATTCGCTGGGAATGCGAAATATATTTCCGATTTCCGCTGAGCATGGGCGCGGGGTTGACGATCTGCTTGACGCTATCCTCCTTGTGCTGCCCGCGAGCGCAAAGGCAACCACAGGGGACACGGAGATCACGGAGGAAGGCACAGGGGAAGGCTTACCAACTGCGGAGGAGCCGCATGAAATCAAGGTGGCTATCATTGGGCACCCTAACGTCGGCAAATCTACGCTGCTGAACCAGCTCACGGGGGTTGATCGCGCTATTGTGTCGCCGATCGCTGGGACTACTCGGGATTCCATCGATGAAGTCATTCAGTACCACGGCCGGAAGATTCGCTTTGTCGATACGGCGGGGATTCGGCGGAAGGGCAAGACGCGGCTGATGGCGGAGAAGCTTTCGGTGGTGATGGCGCGCAAAAATATCGAAGACGCTGACATCGTGCTCTTCATGGTCGATGCTACCGAAGGGGCCAGCGGACTCGATGCCAACATCGCCGGCTATGCCCACGAGAGTGGACGATCGGTGATTATCCTGGTCAACAAATGGGACCTAGTGGCGAGCGGCGAGAAGCGCGCCATCAGCCAGTCGAAGACGGCTCGTATCCAGGACGCTAAGCGCCCGCAAGATCGCGCACTTTATGAAGAACGCCTGCGCTACGGACTCAAGTTTCTGGCTTACGCTCCGGTGCTATTTCTATCCGCGCACACTGGCAGGGGAACAGAAAAAATTCTGCCGCTCATCGAGAAGGTTGCGGCCGAGCGACGCAAGCGCATTACGACCGGCGAAATGAACCGCTTCCTGAAGACGGTAGACTTCGACCGTGCGTCCGTTCCCGTGAGCAAACGAGTAAAAATCTACTACATGACGCAAGCGGGAGTGGCGCCCCCGACATTTGTTCTCTTCACCGACCGTGCCGTAAAGCTGCACTTTTCTTATCAGCGCTTTCTGGAAAACCAAATCCGCGCTGCGTTTGGATTCGTCGGCTCGCCTATTTGGATTAAGAATCGGGCGCGAGACTAGAACTTCAGCAAACCGCTTCAAGCTAGAATCTAAAGTTCACGAATGCTATGACACATGGGTAAGGAAGCACAGTGAAGATTTTTTCGCGTCTAGGGCTAGCAGCGCTCTTCTCCGCTCTCAATCTTTTCCTGCTCGCGCCGCAGGCTGGCGCTCAGGATAATTACGAAATCCAGGTCTATTCCTCGGAAGCGACTCCAAAGAACGTCACCATGGTGGAGATCCACTCCAATTTCACTGCGGACGGCCAGAAGCAAGTGATCAACGGCGTGGCCCCTTCGAATCACGCCATGCATGAAACCCTGGAGATTACGCACGGTTTTACTGACTGGTTCGAAACCGGCTTCTATGTGTTCACTAGCGTTCAGCCTGGCGGTTCAGGCGGCGGTGGCTGGAACTGGGTGGGCGATCACATTCGTCCGCGGTTGACGGCTCCGGAGTCGTGGCACTTGCCGGTGGGTCTGAGCGTCGCCCAGGAAATTGGGTATCAGCGGCGCAAATTTTCCGAGGATAGCTGGAACTACGAGCTTCGTCCCATCATCGACAAGAAATTAGGGCGCTGGTACTTGGCCTTTAATCCGACATTTGACCGGGCGCTGCATGGTCTGAACACGGGCAGGGGATGGGAATTTTCTCCGAATGTGAAAGTCAGTTTTGATTTCACCAAGAAAATTTCCGGCGGTTTCGAATACTACGGAGGTCTGGGGCCGGTTTCAAACTTCGATCCTATTTCGCAGCAATCGCAACAGATCTTTCCGGTGATTGACCTCAATCTTTCGCCGAACTGGGAGTTTAATTTCGGCGCGGGGGTGGACGTGACCAACTCTGCCGATCACCTGATCGTAAAGTGCATCATCGGGCGGCGCTTCTCGTGGGGACACAAAGCGAGTGCCGCGCGGGAGTAGCGTCAGCCGGGCGGGGACGCCCGGCGCTCCAATGGATACGCTAGCCTATGGGCTCTGGTGACGGCGGCACGGGCGGCGCTTCAAACGGCGGTGGGCTCTGGGGAACCGGGGGCACGTGCGGGATAGGCGCTGGATCAGGATTCAGGAGCAGGTTGAGATTTGGGTATCGAGCAGCAAAGAAATAGAGCGCAAACGCCGGAAAGAAAACAGTAGCCGGCACAGACACCAGAGCGATCAGATAAATCAGGAGCAGCACGAGCATGGTCCCCAGGATGATCGCCAGACTGATAGTCGATACGTTCCAACCGAGGCCGGCAGCTTTCCCCGCTAGCACCATCGCGACGCCAGGAAGCACGACGAACAATGCCGGCACGATTGCGATGATGGTGAACAATATGCCCGCTGCGATAGAGAGGACCAGCTTCAGAAGCAGATAAATGGCAAATCTTCCCTGCTCGCGCCGGACGATCTCCAGCAAGCGGCGCCAGGCGTCCGCAAAATCGACGCCTTCGAGTGCCATGATCGGCACCAGAAAATCTTTGGCCATCACTTGGACAGTCGCGAGAGTCACTACAAATGCCAGTAACAGTGTCGCGGCGAAAATCACTCCGATAATCAAACGTCCGATGTGATGACGAATATCTGTCGCCCACCCTGCCGCGAAACTTAGAGCTAATGGCACGCCTACCAGAACCGCGAAGAAGATCCAAACCGATATCTGAAAGACAATTTGCCACAGAAAGAATCGGCCGCCTGCTCGGCGCCATTTTTGCCATCCCGCTCTGATCGAGCATTCGCGCTGCAGCACCGCGTCAAACAATATGAATCGGAACAGGCTGTTGAGATAGAGGAAGATGAAAGAGAGCACCATTACCACGAAAATTCCGACCACGATTAGCGCGACGAACTGGGCAATGTGTTCGGAAATCCTGGGCGCAGTGTGAGGGAGCCAATCGAGCGGTGAACTTCTAGAAAAGAGTGTAGAGGGACGAAAAATTCCATCGCCGACTTTATGTTGTGTGTGGGGAATACCGCTCCCAAGATTTCCAAAACCGCAGCCGCCGACGTGTATTTCCGCTGCCAGAATTCCTACGAGGGCGAGACGCGACCATTGCCCCAAGCGGAAATGGGTGAACAACTGACTTCGAGTGTGTTGCAGGGCGGGCTGTACGCAATCAACGGCAGAAATGGGCAACGGAGTGTCCTAGAGTATTGCTCACTGTAACAAGTGCACCTTAGAGCGAAGTCGAGCGCTGGTCAAGCAAAACTGTGAAAATCTGTCAGGCCGAGCGGAGCGACGCAGTTGCACTTTGCAGGCCGTGCAAGCTGTACCATTCATCAAATTGCCGCAACGCCAGTTCGCACTGCTGCCGATGGCGTTCTTTGCGGTCGCGCACGCGGCTCACGAGCGCAGGCAAGAGATCGAATGTGATATTCGCCGGTTGAAAGTTCTTGCCCTCCGCCTCGGTGATGTAATGGACGAGGGACCCAAACGCCGTTGCTCTCGGCGGAGGTAGCAGTTTAGCGTCGGTGGCCAGGGCGGCCGCGTTCATTCCCGCCATCAGGCCTGTGGCGATCGATTCCACGTAGCCTTCGACTCCGCAGATTTGCCCGGCGAACATCACGTGCGGATTCGCCTTCATTTGTAATGTGGGGCCCAGCAGTGCTGGCGAGTTGATGTACGTGTTGCGATGAATCTGCCCGTAGCGCAGAAAGCGCGCGTTTTCCAGACCGGGAATCAAGCTGAGGACGCGGGCTTGGTCGCCAAATTTCAGGTGGTTTTGAAATCCCACCAGATTGTAGGAATCTGCCCGCAGATTTTCCTGGCGCAACTGCACAGCTGCGTACGGGATTCTGCCAGTGCGAGGATCCTTGAGCCCGACTGGCTTCATGGGGCCGAAGCGCAGCGTGTCGCGGCCCCGGCGCGCGATCTCTTCAATGGGCAGGCAACTTTCAAAGTAGTTCAGATTTTCCCAGTCCTTCTGCTCCACCGATTGGGCGGAGAGAAGCGCGTCGTAAAATCGGTCGTATTCTTCTTTCGACATTGGACAATTGATGTAATCCGCCGACCCTTTATCGTAGCGGGCCGCTAGATATACCTTGCGCATATCGATGGATTCCGACTCAACGATAGGACTGATCGAATCATAAAAATAAAGGTTGTTATGTGGCGCGGGCGTTCCCTCAGGTGAGGGATCGACATCGAGTTCTGACGACACGATCGGAGAAGAACTCAACCGCACAATTTCTCGCGACAATGCATCCGACGTTAAAGGGCCGGTAGCGATAATCGTCAGCTCGCAATCCTCCACTTGAGAAACTTCTTCGCGGCGGACCGTAATCAGCGGCTCACGAGAGATCGCCTCGGTTACTTTTCTTGAAAAATCGGCGCGGTCAACGGCAAGTGCATGTCCGGCGGGCACTGCAGTTTGCCGGGCGATTTCGAGCAGAAGCGAACCCGCCCGCCGCATTTCTTCTTTCAGCAGCCCGGGAGCGGTGTACTCACTATCAGATTTCAGCGAATTGGAGCAGACCAGTTCCGCGAAATCTCCCGTCTGATGGGCCGGAGTGGAGCGGACTGGGCGCATCTCGAATAGTTTGACGGCGACGCCGCGCCGGGCGCACTGCCACGCCGCTTCCGATCCAGCCAAGCCAGCGCCGATAATATGAACTTTTTTCAAGAAGGTACTTCGCGAATCGCAGCGTACTTTGCGGAATCTGATTATTATAGGCCCCGCGCCCAAGGAGAGAATTCTATGAACCGCATTAGTTTGATTGAACCAGCGCAAGCCAGCGCGGAAGTGAAGGAAATCTACGATGGCAAGCTGAAAGGCAAGCCCGGCAACATTCAGAAAGCTCTGGCGAACCGTCCGGCGATGCTCGGCAACTTCCTGGGATTCTATGCCAGCGTGGGCCGTTCGCTCGATCGCAAGCTGTACGAGGCCGTGTATCTGAGAATCTCGCTGATCAACGGGTGCCACTACTGTTCGCAGCACCACATCCAGGGCGTCATACGCGCCGGACTAACGATGGAGCAAATGAAATCTCTGAAAGAAGGAGACTATTCGGGGTTTAGCACGCCTGAGCAAGTCGCGCTTCGCTATACCGAAAAGCTGACTCGCAAGCCAGACAGCGCCAGCGACGCCGACTTCACGGAGCTGAAGAAGCATTTTTCTGATGAGCAGATTGTTGACTTGCATATGCTCATCGGATTGGCAAACCTCACCAACCGCGTCACTGGGCCCCTGGCGCTGGAGGTTGAGTTTCCTGAGGAGAAGATTTAGTTGGTGGGCTTTACCACGTGCGGGAGCGGCATTGGGGGCGCAGAACTGGACTCGACTTGGACGGTGCGGAGCCCGGTCACCACACGGTCACAGAATTACTCGTTCGTCGCCCACTCGCCTCGTCACCCGCTCGCGGTCCAGATACTCTAGAAGTGGAATTGCGTATTTGCGGCTCACTCCGGTCATATCCTTGAAGCGGGCGACGTCGATTTTGGGAGTGCTGGCTTTAAGGGCTGCGATCTTTTGACGAAGATCCATGAGCGCGCCTTGGTGGAAGACTAGTTCGTCCGAGATTTTGATTAAACTTTTATCGCGCAGAAGCAGGGTGACGATCTTCTGCGCCCGGACTCTATCCACTTTAAGGCCGGCTAATACTTCTTTCAGCGATGGAACCTTTAGCCCGGCGGAGGCGAATGCCTGCTCGATTATTTTCTTGGATTCGGCCTCGTCGTCTTTCATGATCACGCCACGACCAGCAATGTGGACGAGTTCGCCGACGGCTTCCAATTTCTTTTCTTCCGCTAATTTTTGCAGGACGCTATGGAAAACTTCGGGACCAACTTTCACCTGCTCCCGTAGCTGCTCCTTACTCATCCCAGCTACGAGAGGGTTCGCGTCGTGAAATTTCTTTAGAACCTGGAGTACGTTAGTCTTCGCTTCCTGGAATGCCTCTGGGGTAATCAACACTAGATCGCACCAAACTAATCCGGCTTTTATGGCTAACTTCTTCGCTTCTTCGCGCCGGATATTCATCTCGCCTGAGATATCGTCGAGCGGCAGTCCGAGGGTTCCGCGTCGCCGGACTCGAGCGGCGAGAACATCTTCGGGAGAACCGTCGCGCATAACCTTAAGGAACGCGAGCGCATCCTCGGCACGTTGTCTGCGCGTCGCTGGAGAAGCGTTGAGCACAATTCCTCCACCAATGGTTGCGACCGGTGAAAATTGTCGAATGATGAAGCGATCTCCTGGCAGAAGCAGCATGGGCTCAGAAAATCTTAGTTGCGCATATGCTTCATCGCCCGGCTTCATCTGCTTCGTTCCATTCTCTTTGGGTCGATACAAGCGCACCTCCGCGATGGTCTCCGCGGTGTAGGCGTGGAAGTGCACGCGAGCGCCATCTTTCAGGAGCTTTGCTGATGCAAGAAGCGAGAGCAGCACATCGACCCGCATCGTGGAACGGAACGATTCCGCCGTCGCGAGCGTCATACCGCGAGCCAGATCGCCGGTGGATAGTCCTGCCAGGTTCAGCGCGGTACGCTGGCCTGCGACAGCACGTTCCGCGGATGCGCCGTGAACCTGAATGCCTCGAACGCGAACCCGGCGGGCGGCGAGAAATAATTCGAGCTCTTCTTCTTTGCGAATAGTTCCAGCAATCAGAGTGCCGGTGATGACTGTGCCGAAGCCCTTCATGCTGAAAACGCGGTCGATGGGCAAGCGCGCGAGCGCCGCGGAATCTTTGGATGCAACTTCGGAAGCAACTCGGGCTAGCGCGGCTTTCAACTCGTCCAGACCAGCGCCGGTCAGCGAACTCACCGCAATGATCGGGGATTGAGTTGGATCAAGAAATGAGCCACGGACGAAATCCTCAACTTCCAGGCGCACTACTTCGAGGGTGTCGGCATCTACCGCGTCGGACTTTGTAAGCACTGTTACGCCGCGCCGGATTGCGAGGAGGCGGCAGATGTCGAAGTGTTCGCGCGTTTGCGGCTTGATGCCTTCATCGGCCGCAATAACTAGTAGCACCAGGTCGATACCGCCCACCCCTGCCAGCATGTTGCGGACAAAGCGTTCGTGGCCGGGGACGTCGACGAATCCCACGCGAATCTTGCTGCCATCGGGCGCTGGCAACTCGAAATGGGCAAATCCAATGTCAATCGTGATGCCGCGGCGCTTTTCTTCTTCGAGACGATCGGCGTCGATGCCGGTTAGAGCCTTAACCAGCGAGGTCTTGCCGTGGTCGATATGTCCGGTGGTGCCGATGATTACGGACTTCATCTGCGACAGTATAGACGGGGTGGGGACGGACTTGTTCCGCAGGCTTGATCGCGTCTTGGTCCTGGAGCTGATCTTGATCTTGGAGTTGAATTTTACCAGTTGGATTTAGGGTCAAAATCAAAATCAAAGTCAAAGGCAGCGGACAGGAGTGTCCGCTCCACACGAACTCTTAACTCCATTTCTTCAGGCTGGGCCAGAGCTTGGCTAGGGAGCCAAATTTCGCGCCGCGGCAAATGAATACGGGCAGGTCGCGCTCCAGAGCGTAGGGGTTGTCGCGCGAACTGCCAACAAAATCCACGTGTTCGAAGAGCGTCTCTAATGTTTCACGGGTATCGTCGAGCACTATCAAACAGTTGCCCGAATATTCGCGGGGCCCCCACAACCACCATGTCTGGTGGCCGCTGAGCGATTGCGGCAAGCCGTATCTTGGACCGAGGAAATCGATTGCTCCGGCCTGGCCATAATCCTGCGCAAAGATTCCGCAGTCTTTACGTTCATCGGCAGGAAGCTTGTTCCAGGCTAGAGCAACCTCGTCCACAATTTCATTCCAGCCGAACTGGTCGGCATAATGCTGGGGAAGGACAGCGCGCATGTGGCTATGCTCGCTCCGCGGCAGTTTTATGGGCAGCCACTGCATGTAGGTTATGAATTGATCGATGGGCAGAATCGGCATTGCTAAAGGCGCGAGTATTGCGCCCCCTGCCAGCAAAATTGCGATCAGCATCGGTTTCAGCCAGGTCTGGCGAATGCTATCGATGGAGTTATCGATGGCGCTGTCGATTACGACGCATCCGGCGGCGAGATACACGGGGTATATCGGGGCCAGATAATAATTCTTGCCCTTGAGAATGACGAAGACCGCGAAGCTGACGAGATACGTCCAACCGAGAAAGCGCAATGGCTGGAAGCGCCGCGCCACACAGAATGCGATCAGGCCGGTGATCCAAATGGGGGCGGTAAGCGGGTGGATGAGCAAGATTTGCTGCGAGAAAAATTGCCATGGTGTAAGCGCCACATCGCGGCCGTCAGCTTTGATCTTGCGCATGAGTTCGACGAAAGGCCAGTGGTGATTGATGTTCCAGAGCAAGTTAGGAAGGAGGATTAGAAAGGCAACGGTGCCTCCAAGCCACATCCATTTGCTTCCGAGAAATTTGCGTTGCCCGGTCAGGAGCAGTCCGATGACAATTGCGAAGCCGAGCACGAGGATTGAATATTTCTCTTCGAGACCGATTCCGGCAGTCACGCCGAACCAAAGCCAATATCTCGGCTCGTCGGATTTCGCGGCGCGGATGGCGAAATAAAGGCATCCGGTCCAAAGCAAGACCTCTAGATCGCAGTTACTGGTGAGCAGGCTGCCGCCCGATAGAAAGATCGGGGCGATCAGGATGGCCAGCGCGCTGAGCACGACGGCAAATCGCTTTCCTCCCAGTTCGCGCGTGATCATACCGGTCAAGAGCATTAAAGCTGAGGCCGAAAGGGCTGGCATCAGACGAATGCTGCGCAAGGAATCTCCGAAAATGCCGCGGAAGATGCGGCTGAGAATCGGCACCAGCGGCGGCTGGTCAACGTATCCCCAAGCCGGATGATTTCCGCAGATGATGTAATCGAACTCGTCGCGAAAGTAACCGTAACGGCCATTGACGGCCATGTGTAGCGCGAAAGTCAGGGCAGCAATGGCGGCAACGGCCAGCATGCCGTCTTTTTTCGAGCTTTCGCGTTTTGAGCTCTCTTGTTTTGAGCTTGCGTGTTTTGACCCTGCCTGGCCATCTACCGCCAATTCAGTTGGTTGCTGGTCCATGGTGGGCGCAAGCATAGCGGAGTAACGTTACGTTGTCACTTTTATGAGCTCTTTTCTTAAGATTTTCGAGATATTTTCGACGATTCCACATGCGAAAAATTAATTGAGATGCGACAATGAAGATTCCCCAATGACCACCTCTGCGATCAGTGCCGTTACCCCGGAGATGATCCGGGAACACGGCCTCACCTTAGAAGAGTTCGAAAAAATCAAGCAACTGCTGGGCGGACGCGAGCCCACGCGAACCGAACTTGGCATCTTCAGCGTTATGTGGAGCGAACATTGCTCCTATAAGTCATCACGCGTTCACTTGAAGCGCCTGCCGACGCGCAGCAAGCTGGTGGTGCAGGGGCCGGGGGAGAATGCCGGGATTGTTGATATTGGCGACGGCTGGGCGTGCGCGTTCAAAATCGAGTCGCATAATCATCCGTCGTTCATCGAGCCGTTTCAGGGAGCGGCCACTGGTGTGGGTGGCATTCTGCGCGATATTTTCACCATGGGAGCGCGGCCGGTCGCAATTATGGACTCGCTTCGATTTGGGCCGATCTCTGCGGCCACAGACGATGTGGTGACGGGGCTTCGCCCCGTCCTGGCGGGGCAGAGCCCCGCCGCCACACAAGCTCAGACTACACAGGCTGAGATTCACAAGAACCACTCTGTTATGGAAGGCGTCGTTTCGGGGGTTGCTTCTTATGGAAATTGTTTCGGAGTTCCTAACCTTGGCGGAGAGGTGAAATTTGAGCCTTCCTACTCTGGTAATCCTCTGGTGAACGCGTTTGCTCTGGGCTTGGTTCGCCGCGACCAGATTTTTTACGGACGCGCATCCGGCGAGGGCAATCCCGTAATTTACGTCGGCTCGAAGACGGGACGCGACGGGATTCACGGGGCCACGATGGCCAGTGAGGAGTTCAGCGAAGGCTCGGAAGCGAAGCGTCCGAACGTGCAAGTCGGAGATCCGTTCCTTGAAAAGCTGCTCCTGGAAGCCTGTCTGGAGGCGATGCAAACGGGCGCAATCGTCGGCATTCAGGATATGGGCGCTGCCGGGCTCACTTGTTCGACCTGTGAGATGGGCGCGCGTGGCGGGACCGGGGTCGAAATCGAACTGGATCGTGTCCCGCAACGCGAAACCGGCATGACTCCGTACGAGATCATGCTCAGCGAGTCGCAAGAGCGCATGCTGCTAGTTGCGCAAAAGGGACGGGAAGACGAGGTATTCCGCGTCTTCGAGAAGTGGGGGCTGGATGCGGTGGAGATCGGCCGCGTGACCTCTGATGCGAAGATGCGCGTGCTCGAACACGGTGAAGTCGTGGCTGAAATTCCGAATGCCACTCTCACTGACGACGCACCGGTATATAGGCGTCCGCTGGCGCGTTGGGAGCCGACTGTGGATCGCGAAAAACCCGAGCATATTCGGTTCGCCGAAGGCACGGACTTCACGCCTCAGGACTTCACTGCTCAGCTCAAACATTTGCTCGCGAGCCCGAACATTTGTTCGAAGCGCTGGGTGTGGCAGCAGTACGACCACATGGTGCAGACCAACACCGTCGAAGCCCCTGGATCGGGCGATGCGGGCGTGATCCGAATCAAAGGCTCGAAACGTGGATTGGCGATGGCGCTCGACGGCAACGGGCGGTGGTGCTATCTCGATCCGCGTCTGGGAGCGATGCACGCTGTCGCCGAGGCTGCGCGCAAAGTAGCTTGCGCCGGGGCGACTCCCATTGGCGCTACGAACTGCCTCAATTTTGGCAATCCCGAGAAGCCGCATATTATGTGGCAGTTTTCGCAGGTGATTGACGGCATCACCAAGGCCTGCGAGGAGCTCGACACTCCAATTACCGGCGGTAACGTCAGCTTCTACAATGAAACGCTGGGCGAGGGAATTTATCCGACTCCTGTCATCGGAGTTGTCGGTCTGTTGGAGGACGTGCACAAATCGGCGAAGATGCACTTCGCGCTGCCGGGGAGGAAAATCGTCCTTCTGCATGCGAATGAACCCGGCGATGCGGTTGATGCCGAGGTTGAATTTGGATCCTCTGAATATGCGAAAGAAATTCTTGGAGCTGTGTGGGGCTATCCCCCGGCTCTCGATCTTGAAAAAGAGGCGACGTTGCAACGGGCTCTGGTGGCCATAATCCAGGCGGGGCTGGTTGAATCGGTACACGATTGTGCCGATGGCGGGTTGGCCGTGGCGTTGGTGGAATCGGCGCTGCCAGGCGGAGTCGGCGTAAATGTCCGATTGCCGCGGCAGGAAATGGCGCTCGAATTTCTTCTATTCGGAGAAGACGCTAGCCGCGTCGTAGTAAGCTGCGACCCGATCCAACTTTCGCGAATCCAACAGGTGGCGGGGGAATATGGCATTTCCGCGGATGTGCTTGGAGAGACGGGGACGGACAGGGTCGAGATCGCCGTCGGCGAGCAGCCGGTCATTTCCGCGAGCGTAGAGGAATTGCGACATTCGTACGAAGGGGCGCTGGAGAAGGCGTTGCGAACGGAAGTGGGAACAGTGGCTGCGGACTGAGGTGGACGGGCGAGACGCTCGTCGCTTCACTGCGACTGGCTAGGAGCGAAGAGCGGATTTAATTTGGCCAAGAAGGCTGACTGCTAAATGCTGACCTCTGACAAATTTCGCGATGAATGCGGCGTCGTTGCCATCCATGCCCATCCTGAGGCGGAGAAGCTTGCTTACCTTGGGCTTCATGCTCTGCAACATCGTGGGCAGGAATCAGCGGGGATCGTCACCTCTGACGGTGAGCGCCTGCGTCAGCACAAGGCGATGGGCTTGGTCGCCGATATTTTCGGACACGACATACTGGCCTCGATGCGCGGCGTTCTCGCCATTGGACATACGCGCTATTCCACGGCTGGCGATTCCGCTCTGTTGAATGCCCAGCCCATCATGGTGCAATCCAACAAAGGCACGATCGCAATTGCGCACAATGGCAACCTCGTCAATGCGCAAGCCATTCGCGCTAAGCTCGAGGGGCAGGGCTCGATCTTCCAGACCAGCAGCGACACCGAAGTTTTGGTGCATTTGATCGCGCTCTCCCGCGAACAGACTTTGCCGGATGCGATTGCAGATGCGTTGCGCCGCGTTGAGGGCGCCTTTTCGCTGGTCATGATCAGCCGTGACCGTATTTTCGCTGCCCGCGACCCACGAGGGTTCAGGCCGCTGGCCATGGGCCGCATCCCAGCATTGACCTCCGAAAAGAGGGACACCGTTGTCTTCGCCTCGGAGACCTGCGCTTTTGATTTGCTCGGCGCCACCTACGAACGCGACGTGAAACCTGGCGAACTGGTCATCGTTGGTCCGGAAGGAATCAGCTCGCGTTTTTATTCGCCATCTCCAGCGCAGTCGAGCTGCATCTTTGAGCATGTTTATTTTTCTCGGCCTGATAGTCTGGTGTTTGGCCGCTCCGTCGACCAGAGCCGCGACGCCATGGGTAGGCAACTCGCCCGCGAAGCGCCGGTGGACGCCGATATCGTCGTTCCCGTGCCAGATTCCGGCAATACTGCCGCTATCGGATATGCCGCCGAAAGCGGCATCCCGTTTCGTCTCGCACTAATTCGCAACCACTACATCGGACGCACTTTCATCGAGCCGCAACAGTCGGTTCGCGACTTCGGCGTGAGGCTGAAATTGAATGCGGTCCGCAGCCTGCTTGAGGGCAAGCGCGTGATTCTGATTGACGACTCGATCGTGCGCGGCACGACCAGCAAGAAAATTGTCCGCATGATTCGCAACGCCGGCGCTAAAGAAGTCCACATGCGGATTTCTTGTCCGCCGACGATTTCGCCTTGCTTCTACGGAGTGGACACACCTTCAAAAAAAGAACTCATTGCCGCTAACAAGAGTATTGAGGAGATTCGCAACTTCATCGTGGCCGACTCCCTTGCCTATCTGTCACTGGAAGGCTTGAAAAAAGCTTGTGCTGATGGCGAGAAAACTACTTACTGCTCGGCTTGCTATACGGGCAAGTATCCTACCGTGGTGGACGTAGAAGAGATACTGCCGGCGGCCGCCGCCTCGAAGTAAACTCGTTGAAGGCGAGGCCAGCTTCCAGGTGACAGGATTGCGTAGATCAAGTTCGAACTGCTCCGTTAGATCCCCATTTATTTTATTTTTGATTATCCTCTCTCTCGCTTTTCCTTTACTCGGGCAGAATCCCAACGGTGCGCTTCGAGGAGAGGCGCAGGACATGAGCGGGGCGCGTGTGGTGGGTGCTCGAATCGCCGTTGAATCAACTGGATCATCGCTCACTCGCGAAGTGACGGCTGACGCGCGAGGGGAATTTCGAATCGAGGGCTTGCCGCCCGGACCCTATCGCGTGACCGTAACCGCGAACGGCTTTGCAGCAGCCAACGCTGACGTAGTAGTGGCGGTCAGCGTGGTGAGAGATTTGACTATCACGCTCAAGCCGGTAAGCGAGCGCGAAACTTTGAACGTGCGGGGAAGCCCCTCCTCGATCACTACCGAGTCGATTGACACGGCGAGCGCCGTGCATCAAGGAGTTGTCGGTAGTCAAGACCTGGAAACCCTGCCGCTGGCGGCGCGCAGCTTTGCCAACATTGCGTACCTCGTGCCTGGAACCGAACCGGTCGAGCCATCTGATCCCACCAAGGCGCGAATCACCGCCGTATCGACCGGCGGCAGTTCTGGATTGAATAATGAGCTTTCGGTCGATGGCGGCGATAATTCAGACGACTGGATTGGCGGCTTCCTACAAAACTTCTCGCCCGACGGTATTCAGGAATTTGCGGTGCGGACGGCCAATGAAGATGCAGATACTGGCGGAACCACCGCGGGATCGGTGGTGATCACGACCAAGCACGGGACTAATGATTGGCACGAAAGCGCGGCCTTCTACGAACGCGCGGCGGCGCTGAACGCGCGCTTTCCGATCGAGAACCCGGCGGAGACATGCACCGACGGAGTTTGCGTGCACAATCCGAAGCAGCCATTTTCGCGGCAAAATTATGTTGGCACTCTTGGCGGGCCGCTCGCAAAAAATAAAGTGTGGTTCTTTACGTCGTTCGAGCACGTGCATGAAAATGCCAGCATTGCCTACAGCCCAAATAGCACCGCGCAATTCAATGCTCTGGCGCAAATAGCGGCCAACGGCTTGATCGATGTGAATGGGACGACTGTCACCTCGATTCCTGTACCAACTTCCGTTCCGATTCCCTTCCGCGACTACATTGGTTCGCTGCGATTTGACTGGGCGCAATCTTCGAAATCGCAGTGGTTCCTGCGGACGTCCGAAGACAGCTATCTGACGCATAATGCACTGGTGCAGCAGGCAACGCTGCCTTCAACCGGCCTGACCACGCACAATAACTATTTCAATTCGGTTATTAGCAACACATACGCTTTTAGCCCAACGTGGCTTGAAACTTTTGTTTTTGACGCCAGCGAATTGCATCTCACCCAGACGCGCAATTCGACACTGGGCTTCGCTCTGCAATTTCCATTTAGTCTGACTTCACTGACCGTCTCTGGTTTCGAAACGTTTGGGGACAATCAGTTCGCCACGCCGATTACTGCATTTCCGGAGATTCGCAATCAGGAGAAGTATCAGCTTCGCTACGATCTCAGCCGGGCCACCGGCGATCATTCACTTAAATTCGGTATCAACCTTATCCACGAGCCGGTGCTCAGCGGGATGCTGTCCTCCAACGCCGAAACACTAGTCACCTTCCCGAACGATCCGACTTTCTATACCGCAAACTCGACGAATCTCGCGCAGTTTCCCGTTGATTTAGTGGCCGGCGCAGCGAACACGCCTTCCGGCGATGGTGGCTTCTCGCAGAACATTCAACGCCTGGCAATATACGCGGAAGATTCGTTTCGATTGTCGCGGCATGTGACCGTCAACTACGGTCTGCGCTACCAGACAACTTTTGGTCTCTTCGACGCTTCGGGGCGCGGCCAGGAGGCAAATCCGGTTTTCTCCATGCTTCCTTTAAACGGAGTTCCGGCTGCGGTTCCTCATGATGATCGCAAGCAATTCGCGCCTCGGCTTGGAATCGTGTACTCGCCAGGCGGCAGCGAGAAGACGGTGATTCGCGCCGGCTTCGGCATGTTCTATAACGATCTGGCACAGAACGGTTGGGTGACTGCTTTGCAGGCGGTGAATGGAGGAATCGACAACAGCCCTCCGTCGTATATCGATCCACGCTACAAGACGCCCTATAGCATCCACGCCACTGTGGGCGCGCAGCACGCATTGAACGAGCACTGGAGCGTGAGCGCCGACTACACCCACGAAGAAGGCAACCATGGTTATCGCGGTTACGCTTTCCCGGAATTCAATTTGTACAAGTCGGACAACCGTTCCAGCTACAACGCGCTGATGCTTCATTTGCAGGGGAACGTGTCCAGCCGTTTCAGTCTGATCGCGAATTACACGCTGGCCCGCGCGCAGACGTGGGGATGCGTCCTTGGAGAATTGTTCGACTACGTGGACGGAGTTTGCGATCCTTTCAATCCTTTCGGCCCCGGAGATTACGGACCGTCCGGCGAAGATATTCGCAACCGCTTCGTACTTGCCGGAACGCTGCGCGTTCCTGGCGGTTTCGAACTGACGACGCTTACCCAGGCAGAAAGC
>Ga0137395_10000061_pt1 | contig 32289 bp, 20 predicted proteins | sample czobulk216metaG_FD_108283 | JGI IMG/M metagenome (GOLD analysis project Ga0137395, IMG submission 108283) | Vadose zone soil microbial communities from Angelo Coast Range Reserve, California, USA - czobulk2.16 metaG | ecosystem: Environmental > Terrestrial > Soil > Vadose zone | place: USA...
AGAACCACACGCGATCCTTCTTGATCGGCCCGCCAAGGCCCGCATTGGCGTCCCACAGCTTCAGAATCGAGAGAGGCGAGGCGAGGCCCGCGGCCTTCAGCGCGTCGGTGTAGTTGCTGCTCACCATTCCGCTGCCGACGTACGCTGTGTAGGCGCTGCCCTTGAAGGTGTTGCCGCCGGTCTTCGGCACTACGTTAATCGCCGGACCGCCGACTTCGGCTTCGCCGAGGCCCCCGGAATTCGTCGTCACGACTTCTGCGGAGTTGAGGATGTCTGCGTTGTAGCCCGACACTCCCGCGCCGTTGAGCGAGGCGCCCGTGTTCAGTCCGTCGACTGTCAGGCGGCCTTCGTTGTTGCGGCCGCCAGCGCCGCCGAAGACCACCATGCCCGGCGTCACCTGGACGTCTGCTGATGTGCCGGCCTGCGTAATGATGGACGGCATCAGCACCATGATGCCCGCGTAGCCGCGCGCAGTCGGAATGGCATTGACCGTCTCGCCACTGAGCGTCGTCTGCCGCCGCGTGCTCTGGACGTCGACAATGGGCGTCTCGCCGCTCACCGTGATCGTCTCTTCAACCGCACCAACCTTCATGTCGGCGTTGATGGTCGCCACGAACGACCCGGTGAGCTCGATGCCCTCGCGCTTGACGCTCGAGAAGCCCGTGAGCGTGAAGGTCACGGTGTACGTGCCCGGGCGAAGGTCGACGATTCGGTATTGACCCGAGCCGTCCGTGACGGCCGAGCGGGTTTTCTCGATGAGCACGGGACTGGATGCTTCCACGGTGACACCGGGGAGGACCGCGCCTGAAGTGTCTTTGGCGGTGCCGGTCAGGGTCGCCTGAACCTGCGCAAAAACCGCCGTCGGCGCGAACGCGAGCAAGGCGACAAGACTTGCCAGTCGGACTACACCACGCATAGAACGAACCTCCGTAACTGTTGGCGAGGGCAGCGCGAAGTGATAGCGGCGGCTGCCAGTTCGTAAGACTAGCGCAAACCAACTAGGCCGCGTTGACCGCGGCTGGTAAAGAAACGGCGGCGACAGCCGTGAATTCAAAAAGTTGAAGAAATACGAAGGGAAAGGGCGAGATGGCGGAGCCGCCATCTCGCCAGCGTGCACTAGAAGTCGACAGGGACGTTCAGTCTCACGAAACGCGGCGTAAGTTCAAAAACCCGCACCTGCGGTCGCGGCGGACGTCTGCACGAGCGCGAGATCTTCGTCCGCCCACGGCGTGCGGCAGGGCTGGTGACGTTCGTAAAGCACAAGGTTCGCGCTCATGTGCCGTAGCTGCGCCGTCAGCCCGGCCCGCTTCGCGGCGTTCATCACATCACGTTGAATCGCGATCGCCTGCGTATAGTCGCCCGACTCCGCGAGCGCCATGGCTATCGTCTCGCCGAGCGCGGTCGTGCGTTCGCCCTTGAACAGCTCTTCGGAAATCGCCGCCGCGCGTTGACCGTCGCGGACGCGATCGTCCGGGCTCGTCGCCAGTACGCGCGCAAGGCCCATCTTGAATTCCATGCGATCGGGAAACACCTTCGACGCCTCGTCGAGCCAGTCGCGCGCCTCACGATAGCGTTTGGCCTGGACGAGGCTCATCGCGTATCCCAACCGTGCGATCGATTGGCGCGGGTTGATATCGAGCGTCTCGCGATACTGGGCCAGCGACGCCTCTGCCCGGCCGTTCCGCCGCAGATAATCCGCCATGGCCAGGTGCGCCTCGACGTAATTCGGCTGGTATTTCACCGAGGCCTCGAAATGCGGGAGCACCTGCGCGAGCGGATGTCCCTGCCCCGCCAGCATGACTGCCAGACTGTAGTGCGCCTTCGCAGTCGCCTCATCGATTCCGCTCGGCGGCCCGGCTTCCACCACGGCCTCGAACTGGGTCTGGGCGCCGGCAACATCGCCGGTCAGGTAAAGCGCCGTGCCAAGCTTGTGCTGAAGCGACCGTCGAAGCGGCGAGTTCGTCCGCGTGAGCGACAGGCCCTTGCGGAAAAACTCCGCGGCGCTCTTCCAATCGCGGACTTCGAACTCACGGATGCCGCGAAGCTCGTACGATAGCCCGCTCTCGAGCAGCAGATCCATTTCCTGCTGCAGCGGGTCCGGCACGGGCAGATCGCGATTGCGCCACTGTCGAAGATGCGGCTGCGCTTTGTCGAGCTGTCCGAGCCCTCGATACGCGGCAGCCAGCGGCGCATGAAGGCTTTCGGCTTCGGGATCGATCGCGAGCGCATCTTCCAGATGCTTCACGGCCTGCGGATAGTCGCGCCGTGCGACAGCCACGCGGCCGAGGCCCGCGAGGACGGCCACCGCTCGCGGCGCGATCGAAAAGGCCCTGGCGAAGAGCGGCTCAGCAGCTTCCGGCCGTCCCTGATCGAGATGCAGGCGTCCCAGCCAGATCAAGGTGGGAAGATCGCCGGGCCGCAGTTCCAGCACTCGCTTGAACGCCGCTTCCGCCTGGTCGGTTTCTCCGCGGCTCTTGTACAGGTTCGCGAGATAGTACGGCCAGCGGATTTCGCCGGGAGCGAGCGCCTGGGCGTTCAAATAGCACGGCTCCGCCGCGTCGAAGAACTCCGCAGCCTGCAGCACCATGCCGTACTGCCCGTAGGCGGCCGCGAGTTCGGCATCCGTCGATGAGCCGGCGATCGACTGCGTGAGAGTGCCGTATCGCTCCTTGACCTGCGCTTGAACACCTGGGTCGAGCCGCGAGAGATCAGGCAGCGCCACGGGGCGCGCGTGACGGCGGGCCGGCGATGAGCAGCCTGCTGCACAGATCAACCACGAAGACACGAAGATCACGAAGACCGGTCTCACCTGCCTCCTCCCTCGGTGAGGGTCGTGTACTTGTCGATCGGCACGCTGTCGAACGACTCGACGCGGCCGCTCGGCCAGGTGACTCGGATTCGCGGCTGCTCGGCCGACGAGCCGAGGCCCACCAGCACGCGCGGGTCGCTGGCCGATGCGTAGCTGCCGTCCGCGCGAGCGCGTCGCCACAAGGGCGGTCCGCTGCTGCGACCGATCTCCGCGCGGGCGCCTGTTTGATCCCGTAGGGCGACCCGTTCAGGGTCGCCGGCGCGGCGGGCCTGAGCGGCCCGCCCTGCGAGTCGCAGTCCAATCCAATGATTCTGGTTGACGACGTTGCTGAGGAGAAGGCGCAGCGGGCCGTTGGCATTCGCGACAACGAGGTCTGTGTCGCCGTCGTTGTCGATGTCGCCGAACGCGACACCCCGGCCGACGTCGGCGACTTTGAAGATCGCGCCGGCCCGGCTCGAGACATCTTCAAAGCGCCCGCTTCCCGTATTCCGGTACAGCTGCGGCGTCATCTTGAGTGGAAACGGATCGTTCGCGCGCGCAAGCGCTTCAATCGTCGCCACGCCGCCGTTGGCGACAAACAGGTCCAGCCAACCGTCGCGATCGAAATCGAACCAGCCCGCGCCGAAACCGGTCTTCGCGAGGCTTGGCGTCCCGAGGCCCGATGCCGCCCGTCGATCCTCGAAGTTGCCCGCCCCGTCGTTCAGATAAAACGCGTTCATCTGATCGAGCCAGTTCGTGACGATCAGATCCTCGTCGCCGTCGTTGTCAACGTCCCCGGCATCGACCCCCATGCTCGCTTCGGCCTGCCCGGTCCCGCTGACCGCCGCGCCGGCCAGGAACGCTGTGTCCTTGAAGGTGCCGTTGTGCTGGTTGATCCAGAGCTGGTTCGGCTGGCTGTCATTCGCGACGTACAAATCGATCCAGCCGTCGTTGTTGAAGTCGGCCGTCGACACTCCGAGCGCCGGCCCGTAGGCGCCGCCGACAAGCGCCTTTGCGGTCACGTCTTCGAACGCCCCGTTGCCGCGATTGTGGTACAGGTGGCTCGGCTGCGCGCGGTAGCTGTTCGGCGGGCAGTAATCGCGGCGGCCGGTGACGCTCTCGCACTGGATGTCGCCGGCGACGCTATATATAAGGTAGTTGCCGACGAAGAGATCGAGCCAGCCATCGCGGTCGTAGTCGAAAAACACTGCCGACACGCCCCAGCCGCCAGGGTCGCCCACGCCCGTCTCTTTCGTGACGTCGGTGAAGGTGCCGTTGCCGTTGTTTCGCAGCAGCACGGCGCCGTTCAGGCTGGTCCGGTAGATGTCCACGAATCCGTCGTTGTTGAAGTCGCCGACGGCGACGCCCATGCCGTACGACTGCAGGTTGATGCCCGCCTGCTCCGTCACGTCGGTGAAGTGCAGCGTACGAGTCCCGTCGGCGTTCACGACGAGATCGTTTCGGAACAGACGATCCTTGAGCACGGGCGTCCCGGCCGGCGGCAGCGCTTTGCCGTCGACGCTGAGCATCTGGCCCTGCGTCACGTAGACGTCGAGATCGCCGTCGTTGTCGTAGTCGAGAAGCGCCACGCCCGGCGCCATGATCTCGGGATAGTAGAAGTGGCCGGACATCCCGTTGAAGTGCGTGAACAGGAGGTTGGACGCTTGCGTCGCGTCCGTGAACCATTCGGCTGACGAGGGCTTCGTGTCAGCCGGTGTCTTGCTGCACGCCGCCAGGAGGCACAGACAGAAAAGGCAGGAAGGGCGGGATGGGCAGGACGGCAAGAACATCTAACTATTCTTTCCCGTCCCGCCCTTCCTGCCTAACCTGCCCTTCCCGCCTTTCCTGCCTATCCAGCCCGTCCTGCCTCGCGCTCCCGCCTGCGCGATCGCGCTAGAAGTCGATCGTCAGGTTGAACCGAGCGAACCTCGGAGCCAGGATCGTCGTCGGCCGGAGCCACGCAGCCCCTGCCGGGACGGTCGCGGTTGCCGGATCGAAGACCTGGTTGAACGCCGTGCCTCTGTCGCTGTTGAAGAGGTTGTAGAAGTCGAAGCCGACGGTCGTTCGCGTGCGCCCAAACCTCAGCACTTTTGCGGCGCGAAGGTCGAGCGAGTTCACCCGATCCGGATACACCTGGCCTGGCAACGTCAAGTCGACCGCCTGAAACGGCAGGCCGGCCACGAGTCCGCGACCAAGTGTCGACCCCTGCGCCGTGAGCACGGCAGTGGTCACGTTCTCGTTGGCCGATGTCGACAGACCATTGGTCGCGACGAACGTGTTGACCGTCGATGGCTGCACGTTGGGCGTCGACCGGAAGGAGCTCGACACGAGAACGTCGATCTTCGGCACCGTGTACGAAACCAGGCCCCGAACCGTGGTCAACCAGGGCTCCGTCGCGGCGCATGCCGCGACCTGCTGATTCGCGAGCACGGACCCCGCCGTCACATAGGTCTCCGGAAGTTTCTGCATCACCGCGCAGTAGTCCCGCACGCCACGCCCCGTGCTCGTACCACCCTGGATGGTGACGCCGTTGTTCGTCCGCGCGTTGACGTTGACGTCGAAGCCGTGCCAATACGTGCTGACGTCTCCGTACTCGCTGGCGAATGTGTAGTAGTTGTCGGTGGCGCCGAGCGACGTGCGGGCGTTGCGCGTGTAGAACGAAACCGGATACCCGCCGCCGTTCGGCAGATTCGAGTTGAGTGGAGCCGTCATCGTCGCGACATCGAAATCCTGCGGCCCGACGGCCCGGTTGTCGGTGAAGAAGAAGTTGCCCCACCACCGGCGGTTGTAGCTCACATCAACAGACACGCGCGGCGCGATTTCCTGCTGCACTGACACACCAAATTGCCAGTCGTACGGCCGGATGCCCCAGCCGTTCAGCACGGCTGGATTGACGGTGGTCGTGCTGAACGGGTTGCCGAAATTCGAATTCAGCCACACCCCGCAAGTGTCGATGCTTCCGGTCGTCGCCGGCGATTGTGCCGCCGAGCTTTTCAGATTGCAGTCGACGACGAAGTCTTTGTTGTTGTCGGTCCACGCGCGATTGGTCGTCTGCTGGAACGTGACCGCGGGATTCGCGATCGTGTACTGCGCGTCGTTGTTCGCCGCCTGCAGGTATTTGCTGACGTTCACTTTCAACGAGGTTTTGCCGGTGCCGAACACGTCGTACGCCGCACCCACGCGAGGCGTGATGTCGTGGTAGCCGGTGACGCCCTTGGTCTCGGGGAAGAGAAACACGGAGCCGAACTGGTTGTCGGCGACGATGCCATTCTCGCCTTGCGGGAACCAGCTCCACGCGTGCTCGTAGCGGATGCCGCCCTGGAGCGTCAGGCGGTTGTGAGTCCACTGATCCTGCGCGTAGATCGCGTCGAACCGCGTGCGGTTGCTCTGCCAGAACGGCGCATCACGCTGCTCGACCTGGATCGGATTGTTGGTGTTGAAGACGTACCGAATCGGACTGAGCTCGTTCTGGAAGTTCTTCTGGACCTGAAATGCGGCCTGATAGCCGATCTTCAGGCTGTGCGCACCGGTGACGTATGTGCCTGAGGCACGCCATACATTGTGGAACTGTTCATTCGAGCCCGCCGAGGCCCAGCCGCGGTAGGTGAAATTTCCCACCGGCAGTCCGCAGCAAGCCAGCGAGCTCTGCTCCTGCACCGGAATGAGGTTCAGAGCGCCGCCAGGAATCTGGCCGCCGAATCTGCTCGCGAACTGCGAGAACCCCGCCTCGAGGAGCAGCTTGTTCGAAAAAGGCGACGACCACGTCGCCTGGGTGATCTTTTCGCGGTTGTCCCACACGTTGCCCGACTCGGGCGACAGCGCACCGAAGAAGCCGGCTCCGACGCTGCCCAGCGCGATCCAGTCGTCACCGCGATCGCGGCACTGTTCCGCGCCCTTCGTGTACGCCGATCCGTTGCACACCTGTTGATAGTCGAGGTAGAAGCCCACCTTGTTCCGCGCCGACGCCTGGCCTGTCAGCCGAATCGCCTCGATCATCTTCGCCGCGGCGCCTCGCCCCTGCACGGTGTCGTCGCGCTGGTAGTTCCACTTCGTGGCATCGCCAGCATTCTTGTTGCCGAACAGTCCGGGGACATCCTGGTGATTGCCGTAGCTGCGGACGTTGTTGAAGAACCACAGTCGATCCTTGACGATCGGGCCGCCGAGAGCAAAGTTGGTATCCCAGTTTTTCCGCAGCGTCGGTATGTTGAGACCGTAGCCCTTCAGCGTGTCGTTGAGATTGTCACCCTGCGACCACTTGCCCGCGGTGCTCAGAAAGCCCGTGCCGCTGAACTTGTTGCCGCCGGTCTTGGGGACCAGGTTGAATGCCGGTCCGCCGCGATCCGTTTCGCCGAGGCCGCCGGCGATCGTCACCTGGATCTCGGACGACTCGCCGATCGGATACCCGAAGCCCGCGACACCGCCGCCGTTGAAGGCCGACCCGACGTTCATGCCGTCGATCTGGACCGTGCCTTCGTTGCCGCGCCCGCCGCGCGCCGTAAAGAAGTTGGTCGACACGGCGGAGCTGACATCGAGGCCTGTCGCCTGAATGCCCGGCACCGTGGCGAGGACGTTGCCGTAGCCGCGCGACGTCGGAATCGTTTCGACGACGGCGCTCGACAGCACGACCTGCTTCCTGGTGCTCGTCTGGATGTCGACGACGGGCGTTTCGCCCGTCACGGTTATCGTTTCCGCGACGGCGCCAACGCGCATGTCGGCGTTGATGCTGACGACTCCCGCGCCCGCAACTTCGACGGCCTCCCTCTTCACCGTGGAGAAACCGGCCAGCGTGAAGGTCATGGCGTACGTTCCAGGCGTCAGGTCAGGAATCCTGTACTGCCCAGTTCCGTCGGTGACGGCCGTACGGGTTTTCTCGAGCAACACCGGGCTGGCCGCTTCGACGGTGACACCCGGCAGCACGGCGCCCGACGAGTCTTTGACGACACCCGCCAAGGCAGTCTGGGCATATGCCGACCCGGACGTGACGGCCAGGCACGCCGCGACGAGCATCAACTTTCTCAACACGGTCATAGCGATCTCCCTTCAAAGCATTTCTCGAACAGGACTTACACGCAGCAACCACTCCGCGCGCCAAGCATTCTAAAGATCCCGCAAAGAACAAATCAAGACTGTAACGCTAAGTTGGACGACTCGGTTAGCAGTCAGTACAGAGAAAACCGGAGGCAGTTTTGGCTGCCTCCGGATTCTTGGAGCTGACCGACGGCCGTTCTTAGAAATCGAACGTGACGTTGAACTTGGCCGCCCGCGCGTTGAGGATCGATGTCGGCACGAGGTAGCCGGACCCGTCCCCGTACATCTGTTGGAACCCGGTACCGGTGTTGTCATTGGTCAGGTTGAAGAAGTCCACGGAGACTTCGAGCCGCCTGCCGCTGAATTTCAGAATCTTCGCGAACCGCGCATCGATCTGGTTTATCCGGGGCCCGAAAATCTGTCCGGGTGGGAGCAGATTCACCGTCGTTGGCGTGCCGTTGATCGTGGTGGCGAGATTAGCCGACAGGCCGGTGCTGTTGCCCTCGGGCGTCGCACCGAAGCCAAACGATGAGTTCGGCTGGAAACGGAGGATGCCGCTGACGAGCACGTCGATATGCGGGATGGTGTAGAGCGCGAAACCGCGCGCCTGCGTCTGCCACGATTCTTCCTTGAGACAGGAGCTGGCCAATTGAGTCGCATTCCCAAAGGGCGACGGGTTGGTCAGAGCCGAATTGTAGAGCTCCGGCACTTTGGCCGCGACGCCGCAGTTGTCGGTGATGGCGCGGCCGGTGCTCGTGCCGAACTGGAGCGTGAAGCCATTGCGGAGCCGCGAGTTGATGGTGATGTCCACGCCGCTCCAGTGGTTCGTCCAGTCGCCGTAGTCGCCGGCGAACGTGTAGCGATTCTGGATGACGCTCGTGTTCACTCCGGCCTTGGGCACCACGTACGACAGGGCGTTGCCGCCGCCATTGGGCAGTTTCGCGTTTGACGGCGCTGTGATCGTCACGGTCTGGAAGTCGCTCGCCTGCAGGTTGATATTGTCGTAGACGAAGAAATTGCCGAACTGCCGGCGGTTGAAGCCCACCTCGAGCGAGGTGCGCGGCGCGATCTCCTGCTGGACCGACACGCCGAACTGCCAGTCGTACGGACGCACGCCCCACCCGCTCAGCACGGCCGGATTCACAATCGTGGAGGCGTTTGGGTTGGCGAAGTTCCCGAGGTCGGCGGCGATGCACTCGCCGTTTGGCGCCGGGTTGTTGAGAACACAGGTCGGCAAATGGTCGCCGTTGACGTCGCTGAACGCCCGGGACGCCGTCGTCTGGAAATTCGGGCCGCGCCGGCCGTTGCGGCCGTCGAGCGCCGGATTGCCGATGGTGTAGTTCTCCTGGTTGTTCGCGCTCTGCAGGTACTTGCCGACGTTCACCTTCAGCGACGTCCTGCCTTTGCCAAACACGTCGTACGCAACACCAAAACGCGGCGTGATGTCGTTGTAGCCGGTTACGCCTTTCGTCTCAGCGAACGTGATCGGCGCCTTGTTCCAGACGCCGGCCTGCGGCGCTCCGTTGTGGTCGGCGGGGAACCAACTGAACGCGTGGTCGTACCGGACCGCTCCCTGCAGCGTGGCGCGGCCAATTGTCCACTGGTCCTGCGCGTAGAACGCGTGCGACTCCGTGCGGTTGCTCTGCTGCCACGGGGCGATACGGATCGTCGCTGACTCGAAACCCGGAAAGACAATGGCGCTGAGGTCGGTGACGACGTACCCCAAGTCACTCGACAGGTCGGTCGTTTGCTCGACGTAGTACGCACCCTTGTAGCCGAACTTCAGGTTGTGCGAGCCGGTCACGTACGACGCAGACGCGCGCCACGTGACCGGATTCTGCGTGTTGTCGATCATGTTGTCCTCGCCGCGGTAGATGCGGAAGGTCGGCGCGAACGTGGTGATCTGCGCGAGGTTCGTGATCGCACCGGGCTGCTTCATCCAGCCCCAGTGACTGACGAACGTCGAAACACCTGCCTCGAGAAGCAGCTTGTTGGTAACGGGCGACTGCCACGTCCCTTCGGAGATGATCTCTCGGGCGTCCCAATAGTTCGACTGCGCCTCAGGCGAGAACGCTGCGCCGAAGCCGTTGGACGGCACCCAATTCGCGCCTCGCTTGCGACAACCATCGGTCGTGGTCATCGACGCGCCATCACAGTCCCACTGATAGTCGTAGGAGAAGCTGACCTTGTTGCGCGGCGTCACCTGTGAGGTGAACCGGCCCGATACCACCGTCTTGGACGTCGCCGTGCGCGACGGCGTGGTCAAGTCGGGCGCATAGTCGAAGTGAGCCGGATCGCCGGCGAACTTGTTCGCGTAACCGCCTGGCACCGCGGCGTGATTGCCGAAGTCGCGGTAGTTCGCGTAAAACCACAACTTGTCCCTGACAATCGGACCGCCCACCGCGCCGCTGTAATCCCACACCTTGATCAGCGACGCTGCGGTGATCCCTTGCTGTTGAAGCGCGGCGTCGATGTTGTTGGACTGCAGGCTCGACCCGCTGCCGGATCCGAAGATCGTGCCCTTGAACGTGTTGCCGCCGGTCTTCGGCACGATGTTCAGAATGGGTCCGCCCGTTTCAGCGTCACCGAGGTTTCCCGAGATGGTGAGCTGCATCTCCTGAGCATTGGCCACGTCGTACGCGTTGCCCGACACGCCGCCGCCGTTGAATGCCGCTCCGACGTTGAGCCCATCCACCTGCACCGTGCCTTCATTGGCGGGACCGCCGTGCGCCGTGAAGAACGGCACGAACGCCGAAACCGACGAACTCGCCGGAGCGCCCTGCATCGAGGGAATCGCCGCCAGAATGCCGCCGTATCCGCGGGCCACCGGCAAATCGTTGATCGTGTTGCTGTCGATGACGGACTGGCGCCGCGTCGTCTGCACTTCAACGACCGGCGTCTCGCCTGTGACGTTGATAGTTTCCGCGACGTTACCAACCTTCATGTCGGCGTTGATCGTGACAACGCCCGCGCCCGCCAGTTCGACGCCGTCGCGCTTCACCACCGAGAAACCGGACAGCGTGAACGTCACCGAGTACGTGCCGGGACGCAAATCGACGATCTGGTACTGCCCCGTACCGTCTGTGATCGCGGAACGCGTTTTCTCAATCAGAGCGGGGCTGGCGGCCTCAACGCTGACGCCCGGCAACACAGCGCCGGATGAGTCCTTCGCGACGCCGGCGAGCGAGACTTGTGCAACCGCGGCTGCAGGTAACAGCGTGACAATCCCGACCAGAAGCCACAACTTTCTCAACAAAGACATAGCCGCTCCTTTGAGAGCCATACCGTTTAGGTCTGACTGATATACCCTTGTCGCATAAGCATTTAGCATCAGTCGCGGCGATTCTAGAGGCGCGCTGGCGGCGCGTCAACGTGATACAGAGAAGTTCGCAGACAATCCTTGCAAAAAAAGATCGTCAAGTCCGAAAAGTTGGATGACTGAGTTATCCTGACGCGCAGATGAAATCCATACTCGGCAAATACGGCGACCTGTTCTTCTTCCTGCTGCGCGTCGTCGCGGCGCTGATGTTCCTGTCGCACGGCCTGCAGAAACTAAACGTTGCCATGCTCGGCGGCTTTACTCCGCCGCCGAGCCTTCCACAGCTGACGTGGGCGGCGTGGATTGAAAGCATCGGCGGCGTGCTGCTGATCCTCGGCCTGGGCACGCGATATGTCGCGTTCATCCTCAGTGGTGAAATGGCCGTCGCGTATTTCATGAGCCACTTCGGCACCGTGATGGGACCTGTCCAGGCTCCGCCCGGGCCAGGCCCGCACAGCTTCTTTCCGCATCTGAACGGCGGCGAGATCACGGTCCTCTATTGCTTCCTCTGGCTATATCTGGCGGCGCGAGGGCCGGGGAAGTTGAGCCTCGATGCGATGCTGGGGCTCGAGTCACCGAGCTCATAAGGATTGCGACAATGAAATAGCCGGCACAGGCCGGGCGTATTCCTGACGTTGGAAGAGTTCGGCCCGACCTGATGTCCGTCAAATTTCGACAATACTCTCGCCTCTGGTACGGCCTCGCCTTGGCGGTTGCAGGCGTTGTCGGGGCCTCGGCCGGGCAGACTCAGCCCCCTGCCGCACAGACGCAAGCCGGGGCCGTCTGCCGAGTCGAAGGCCGCATCACGAGCGGTCGGAACGCGCTGCCTGGTGCATCAGTAATCGTTCGCGTTAACGGCGTCCTGAAAGCGGCGACATCAACAGATATCGATGGGCGATACACGATCGTCTTCTCGCCCAACGCGACCTACCACCTCTCTGCTGAGCTGACGGCGTTCGCGCCGATCGAGCGCGACCTCACGCTCGGCGCGCCGCCATGCGATGCGAAGGCCGACTTCACACTTTCGCTGAAGCCGAGGAGCGAACCCATTGCATCAGCACCCGCGCCAGCTTCGTCGAGGGCAGCAGCGCCAGCCGCCCCGCAGCCGCCAGGCGCTGCGCCCGACTCCGGATCGGAACCGACTATCGGCCGCGGAGGCGGCGGTGGACGGAGCGGTTCCGGCCGCGGTGGAGGCTTTGCCGGACGCGGCGCTGGCGCAGGCCAAAACGGACAGCGCTTCCAGACACTCGGCGTGCAGGCCGATGCCAACGGCGAGGCGACCCTCGAACAGGCGCCCGTCGACGATGCGGCGGACGCGTCGAGATTGCTGCCGGCAGGCTTCTCGCTGCAGAACGCACAAGCCGACGCCGTCGCAATATCAGGCAGCACCGACGCGACAAATATCGACCGCGGTTTTCTGAACGATCGCAATCAGGCGATCGCGCTCGGCCAGTTCGATCCGGCAACCGGACAATTCGCGGCTGGCGCCGGAGCCGGGCAGGCTTTCGGCGGCGATCAGGGCGCGGCGCAGGGACAATTCGCCGGGGCCGGCGGACAAGCCGGACAGGGATTTGGCGGCGGGCGCGGCGGTGGAGCCGGAGGCGGCCGCGGGAACTTCGCGATCGGCGGACGTGGCGCTCGCGGCCAGAGCCCTTATCAGGGGACGGCGACCTATACATTCGGCGGCTCCGTGCTCGACACGCCGCCGTTCCAGGTCAATCCGAATGTCGCGGCCACGCAGCCGCGGTTCGGTCAGAACTCGTTCGGCTCGACGTTCGGCGGGCCGCTGAAAATTCCGGGCGTCTACAAGAACACGAATCGGCGGACGAACTTCCAGCTCAATTACACGGGCAATCGCTCGAATAACGTGTTCGATCAATACGCGACCGTGCCGACACAGGCGATGCGGAACGGTGATTTCTCGAGCAGCTCGACTCAGCTGATCAACCCGCGCACCGGTCAGCCCTTCGCCAACAACCAGATTCCCGTGTCTCAGATGGATCCCGCGGCGTTATATCTGCTGGGATTCATTCCCCTGCCCAACGTCCAGGGCACCTCGAACAACGGGAAGAACTATCACTTGTCCACGACGGCGAATTCATCGTCGGACAGTCTCAGCCTGCGGCTGACACAAAACCTGTCGCCGACCGTTCAGCCGAATGGCCGCGGCGGCTTCCAGGGGCGCGGCGGCGGGGGCGGCGGCGGACGCGGCGGGTTCGGCGGACGCGGTGGCGGTCGCGGCACGAACATCAACCTGCAGGCGCAGCTTCAGTACCGTCACAACCAGACCGAGGCGCTGAATATATTTCCGAATCTCGGAAGCCGCTCGACCAGCACGACGCTGAGCGTCCCGATCACGCTCAACGTCGTGCGGAACCGCTTCATCAACAACTTCACCGTCAACATCACGCACACCAGCGCGGAGACGACGAACAGCTTTGCGAACGTGCAGAACGTGGGCGGAGCGGCCGGCATCAACTATCCGGCGGGCGCCTCGACGAGTCCGCAGTACTGGGGCGTGCCGAGCCTCTCGATTGCCGGCGGCTTTACCGGACTGCAGGGCGCTCCGGCGTTCGCACGTACCGATACGCGGATCACCACGAGCTACGTCTTGTCGCACCCGATTGCCAAGCATCAACTGCGGTTCGGGGTCGACTACAGGCTCGATCGCGACACCAACCAGTTGAACGTCAACGCGCCGGGTGCGTTCACCTTTACGGGGTTGTACTCCGGCGTCCCCGTCGCCGACTTTCTGCTGGGCGCGGCCCAGCAGGCGACGCTGCAAGTGGGAGGCCTCAGCGAGCTGCGCGGCCGATCGTTTGATACCTACATCGAGGACAACTGGCAGAAGAGCTCGAAGCTGACGTTCAACCTCGGCCTGCGCTACGAGCTGGTGATGCCGTACACGGATGCCAACGGTCATCTCGTGAACCTTGATGCCGCCCCAGGATTCGCCGCGGTGGCGCCTGTGCTTGCCGGCGCCAGCGGGCCGTTCAGCGGCGCGTTTCCAGCGAGCGTCATCAACACCGACGCCAACAACATCGGTCCGCGAATCGGCGTCGCCTACCGGCCGGTTCGCGGGACCATCATTCGCACGGGATACAGCATCACGTACAACCAGGGCTCGTACGCGACGATCGCCCGCCGTCTTGCCTCGCAGCCGCAGCCGGGGTTTGCCGACACGGAGACCGTCACCGGCACGTCGACGACGCCGTTGCTGCTGGAGAACGCGCTGCTGACGTCGACATCGAGCACGACGAACAACTGGGGCGTCGACAAGGGCTACCAGCTCGGATTGATCCAGACGTGGAATGCGTCCCTCAGCCGGGATCTGACGCCCGTCTGGACCGTGCTCGTCGGTTACACCGGCACGAAGGGCACCGACCTCGATCTATTCAGCGCGCCGAACCGAACCGTGGCCGGCGGACTGCTCGTGCCTGGCGTTCAGCCGTTCACGTGGGAAACGTCCGACGGCCATTCGATGCTCAACCTCGGCACGGTTCAATTGACACGACGTCTCGCCCACGGCATCGGCGGCAGCGCGTCGTACACGCTGATGAATTCGAAGGACAACACGCCGTCTCTCGGCGGCGGAGGCGTCATCGTCGCGCAGAACCCGCTCGACCCGAACGCGGAGTACGCGCTGTCGAACTTCGATCGGCGCCATCAGTTCACGGGGAATCTGCTCGCGGAACTGCCGTTCGGACCCGGCAGGCGCTGGCTGGATCACGGCGGCCTGCTGGCCGACATCTTCGGCGGATGGACGGCCACGCTCGCCTTGAGCCTGCAATCAGGGACGCCGTTCACGATGCGGATCTGCGGCGCGGCGATCGACGTGGCGCAAGGCACGAACTGCTCGCTTCGTGCGGATCTGACGAGCGTCTCGCCGCAACTGGCCGATCCGAGCCTGCTGAACTTTTTCAACACCAAAGCATTTGCGACGCCGCCGCTCGGCACCTACGGCGATTCGCCTCGCAACTTTCTCATCGGGCCAGGCAGCGATCAGCTGAATGGCACGCTCATTCGCGATATCCGTCTTGGCGGCGTCCGCAACGTGACGCTGCAGATCAACGCGACGAATCTGCTGAACAACGTCCAGTGGCTGGGCATCGACACGAACCCCACGTCAACGACCTACGGGCAAGTCGTGTCCGTTCGCGCCATGCGCGCCGCAACGGCGACGCTGAGGTTCAGGTTCTGACGATGACATCGACGCGCGTTGCGGCTGTCGTCACGCTGGCTGCTCTTGCCGCCCAGCCGCTTGCCGGGCAACAACAGCCCGTCTTCCGCAGCACGGTCAATCTGGTGCTCGTGGACGTCGTCGTTCGCGATCGACGGGGTGCGATCGTCACGGGCCTGAAAGCCGACGATTTTCAGTTGCTGGAAGACGGCAAGCCGCAACAGATTCTGACGTTCGCGTTCGAGCAGATCCAGGGCAACGCCGCACCGGTCGAACGAGCGTCGCTGCTCGCCGGAGCGACGGCGAGCGTCGCCCCACGCGTTGTCGCCCCTGCGACGCCGGCCGCGCAGGCCGCCACTGTCGCAACACCGGCAACGCCGCTGACATCGGAAGAGGTCGCAGGTCATCGCCTGCTGACGCTGCTCTTCGACACCAGCTCCATGCAGCCTGAGGACGTGCAGAAGGCGACCGACGAGGCGATCAAGTGGGTGAACGACAAGATGTCGCCCGCCGACCTCGTCGCCGTGGCGACGATTGGATCGACGCTTCAGGTGCTCTCCGACTTCACGAGCGACAAGGAACAGGTGCGCAGCGTCCTGCAGACATTTTCGGCCGCCGGCGGCACGGCGTTCGCCGCCGTCGACGCGAGCACGCAGGCCACCGATGAAGCCGCTACTTCACAGACAGACGACAGCACGTCCACCGACGTCAGCGCCCAGGAGCTCGACACGTTCAACAACGACGTCCGTCTGCGTGCGCTGAAGACCCTCGCAGAGGCGCTCGCGCCGATTCAGCAGAAGAAAGCCATCCTCTATTTCAGCTCGGGGATGCAGCGCAATGGAACCGACAATCAGGTCGAGCTGCGCGCCGCCGTCAACGCCGCCGTGCGGGCGAACGTCGCCATCTACCCGGTCGACTCTCGCGGTCTTCAGGCTGTCGTGCCGGGCGGCAGCGCCCGTCAGGGCAGCCGCGGCGGGCTGAGTGCGTTCACCGGATCGGCCGTCAACCAGCAGTTCACGCAGCTCGCGGCGCAGCAGGAGACGCTGACGACGCTGGCGGCCGACACCGGCGGCACGGCATTTCTCGATTCCAACGATTTTGGCGAAGCGTTCGGCCAGGTCACGAAGGACATCTCCTCGTACTACATCCTGGGCTTCGCGAGCACGAACGGCGACAAGGACGGCCGATACCGGCGCATCACCGTCCGTCTGCGGAACAAGTCGGACGCGAAGATTGAAGCGCGGGAGGGCTACTACGCCGACCGCGACTTCACGCACACGGCGAAGGGCGATCGCGAGGTTCAGCTGCAGGAACAGCTGTCGATGCAGATCCCGGCGACGGACGTACCGCTGTTCGTGGCGACGGGGTTTTTCAGGCTCGCGGCCGATCGCTACTACGTGCCCGTGTCGGTTGCCGTCCCCGGCTCGGCGGTCCCTCCGGCCGCAAAGAGCACGGACAAGGTCACGCTCGATGTCGCTGGCTTCATCCGCGACGAGCGCAACTTCCCCGTCGGGCGGATCCGCGACACGATGACCGTGCCGCCGGCAAGCACCGATACCCTGGCCGCCCGGCAGGTGCTGTATGCGACCGGCGTCACGCTGCCGCCAGGACGCTTCTCCGTCAAGATGGTCGTTCGCGAGAATACGACCGGGCAGATGGGGACCTTCGAAACCAAGCTCGTGGTGCCCGAGCTCAAGCAGGCACCCGTCAAGGTCAGCTCCGTCGTCATCAGCACGCAGCTGCAGAGTGTGAACGGCCGGAAGACTGTGAATCCTCTCGTGCGCGACGGCGTCGAACTCGTCCCCAACCTGACGCACATCGTGGGCCGGAATCAGAAGCTGTACTTCTACTACGAAGTCTACGATCCAGCCGTCGACAGCGGAATGCCGCAGGTCCGCACGAGCCTCGCCTTCTACCGGGGTCGCGTCAAGGTGTTCGAAACGCCAGTCGTCGAGCGCACGATGCTCGACGCGGCCGATCGGCACGCCGCGATCTTCCAGTTCGAGGTTCCAGCCGAGAGCTTCAAGCCGGGCCTCTACACGTGCCAGGTCAACATCGTCGATGAAGTGACGGGCCGCTTCGCGTTCCCGCGGTTGGAGATGTACGTCCGCTGACGTTTGTCAGCGACGGGCCGAGCAGCGCCGGGCCTCGTCCGGCATCGGCGCGAGCTGATTCACGAACCCTTCGGTATTCGCGTTGAGCGGCTCTGCTCTCACCGCCCGAATGAAGACGCTTTCCGGTGTTAGCGGCAGCGACGCCACGCTGGCGCAGAACGCTGTGGACGCCGGCGCCTGCAGGTATTCCTCGACATTCGAGATGTAGAAGGCCGAGATCGTCGCCCGGCGACGCCGCACATAGTCGCCGATCGCGCGGATGGTCTTCGGCCCGCCAAAGTCGCCGACGAGGGGCACGAGCGCGTTCCGCCGTTCGAGATCCCTGATGAACGCGAACGCCTGTTCGCTGGCCAGAAAACTGCGCGGCTCCAGCGCCTCATCGGTCGCCGACATCAGCTCGGCGTATGTCGGCTGGGTGGTGCCGCCGAAGCTGCCGTACGGCGAGTACTGGATCTTCGTGCCCGCAAGAAAGAACACACGGAGGATCGCCTCGAGACGCGTGAGGTCATCGCCACGGAGCGGAAACCGGTGCACGGTCGTCAGCTGATGGCGAATCGACACCAGCGTCGCGGTCAACAGGCGTTCGCTCGGATCGACGACCGAGAAGGCGGAGAAGAGTTCTGCCGCCGACGAGCTCGCCGACAGGCCGCCGGCGCGGGGACGCGACAGCAGCCGCGACAAAAAATCCGCTCGATCCGATGCGAGCTCGAAGAGCGCTTTGTACATCAAATGCAGGTCGGTATTGCCCCTTCTGACATCCACGATGAACGCGAGCTTCGACTTCAAGGCGGCGATGTAGGTGAAATTCTGCTCGGGTCCAACGCCGATGTAGACGCCGCCCGGTTTGACGCGGCGAACCATCTCGGGAATGACCCACTGGAACTTGATCTCGTTACTCACGAGGTTGTCGGATCGGAAATTCCCTTCCGGTTCGGACGATGAGGTGACGAGCGACCAGAATTCCTGGCTGGTGAGTCGATCCGGCAGTGCGGCGTTCACGCCGGACGAGCTGTACAGCGCGGCAAGAATGGCGGCCGGGACGAACCACCGCCTCATCATGGCTGCACGTCGCGAAGGAACGCGATGAGCGCCGCGTGGACAACCGCCGGGCGTTCCCACTGCGGCAGATGGCCCGCATCGTCGACGGCCACCAGCCGCGCGAACGGCATCACGCCCATCAGCGACGCGCTCAGCTCGAATGGCACGTTCGGATCCTGTTTGCCCCAGATCACGAGAACGGGCCGCTGGTGGCTGCCGACACGCTGCAACTCGTCGCGCTGATCCGAGTCGACGTTGTTCACGGCGTCTGAGAGGCGCGCGCGCCTGAAACCGCGATACTGCAGCTGAACCCGGTACCGGGCGGGCCAGTCGGGAAACCGCTCGGGATGCAGGAAGTCGTTCAGCTGGCCGTCGGCCCAGGATCGCTCGCCGAGGATCGCGGTGAGCACATTCCAGACGCGCGGCATCGACTCGAAGCTGCCCAGGGTTTCAGGCGCTCGAAAGGCGGGATCGATGTAGACGAGCGACCGCACGCGGCCCGGATACCGTGCCGCGATGCTCGTGATCACCGATCCGCCGAACGACAGACCCGCCAGATCGAACGTCGCGGCGATATGGAGAGCGTCAAGCAGTTCGGTGAGCTGGCGGACGTAAAGGTCCTGCGTGAACGGAATGTCGGGACGGTCGGAGTAGCCCCGGCCGTAGTAGTCGTAACGCAGCACGCGGAAACCGGCGTCGACGAGCGCCGTGAATGTCGGATCCCAGATATAGTACGGAACGGTGGCGCCCGCGGCGAGGACGACGACCGGGCCGGCCGGGGATCCGCCGAGCTCGTAGTGCGTGAAGCCGTCGCTCAGCCGGACGAACCCACCCGGTGCGGCGTCTCTGACGGATTGGTTGAGATCGAGTCGCTCCGGATCGACGGCGACGTACAGCCCGGCGGGAATCGCGACAAAGATGACAAGGATGGCGACGCCGTAGATCGCCAGCAGCCGGCCGGGCGTAATGCCCGGCGATCTACTGTCCACCAGCCCCGCAATCCTTCACGTCCGCGCGCATGTTGCCCAGCTCGGAGTTGAGCCCCATGCCCGGCCCGACGCCGCCGCCACGCACCGACCTGATGAACGTGCTTCCCGCCTCGAGCGGCAGCGTCGCGACGTTGCGGCAGAAGTTCCCCCAGATGCGATCCTGGTAGAGATACTGCTCGACGTTCGAGAGATAGAAGGCCGACACCGTCGCACCCTTCATCTTGATCCAGTCGCCGACGGAGCGAATGGCCTTCGGTCCGGCAAAGTTGCCCACGACCGGCACGAGCAGATTCTTCGTTTCGAGCCCCTTGAGGAACGCGAAGTTGTCCTCGTTCGCGAGGAAGCTCCGTTGTGCGCCTGCTTCGTCCGTCGCGACCATCAGATCGCCGTAGCTCGGCTGGTATCGCGCGCCAAATCCGCCGGTTGACGAGTAGTTCAGCGCCGGGCCGAAATTGTAGAACGCGTGATACACGTACTCGACGCCCTGCAGGTCGCCGTCCGACAGCGTGAAGCGATGCTTGCTGACGAGGACATCATCGATCGCCTTCAGATTCTCCTTGAACAGCGTTTCGCTCGACGCGAGATCCTTGTACGCGTTGAAGATGTCCATCGCCGACGAGTTCTTGTCGAGCCCATCCGGCCGTTTCCGCGAGAACAGCCGCGAGACGAACTCGGCTCTGTCTGCCGACAGCTCGAACAAAGCCTTGTACGTCAGCTGGAGATCCAGATTGCCGCGGCGGATGTCGACGATGAAGACCATCTTCGGCCGCAGATTCGTGATGTAAGTGAAGTTCTGCTCGGGACCCACGCCCATGTAGACGCTCGGCGTCTTGATGTTCGACAGAAGATCAGGGATGACCCGCTGCAACCAGACCTCATTCGACAGCAGGTTGTCGGAGCGGAAGAACCCGTCGGGTTCGGAGAAATCGGTACTGAGCTTCCAGAATTCCTGATCGGTGAGCTGTGACGGCAGCGAATCGGCGGCGTGCAACCTCGAGAGCGCCAGGACGCCGGCGCAGAGGATGGCCATCGCTGTCGCGAGGAATCGTCGTCTCGTCGTCGTCATCAACATCACCTCGGCTGATGAATCGTAGGAACTCCTCGCCCCGGTGTCAAAGCAAATCCTCGGGCCAGGCCGGGTCTTGACCTCGGGTGGCGTCCCACCTATTCTCCTCAGCATGAACGCCAAAGTTGCGGCACTCGCGACATCAATCCTGGGAGTCGTCGTCGCGGCGGTTCCCGCGTCGGCCCACCATTCGTTCGCCGCCGAGTTCGACGGCAACAAACCGATGCGCGTCGTCGGTACGATTACGAAGGTGGAATGGACGAATCCACACGCGTACTTCTACATCGACGTGAAGGACGAGCAAGGGAACGTCACGAAATGGGCGTGCGAGGGCGGTGGACCCGGCGCGCTGTCGCGCAGGGGCTGGAAGAAAGGCGACGTCAAGCTCGGCGACACGCTCGTCGTCGACGGCTACCTCGCCAGAGACGGCTCTCACCTGATCGACGCGCGGCGCGTCACGCTGCCCGACGGGCGCATCGTCTCCGGCGCGTCGGCCGGCGACGGCGGTCCGCCGGTTCCGAATCCTTAGATGCTTCCAAGCGTCCGGCTCTAGCCGGACGGAGAACCGAATCATGAGAACAGCGCATCCAGTTCGCCTGCTTCCGGCGGCCCTCGCCGTTTTGTTCCTCTCATTGCCATCCGCCTTCGCGCAGGACGAGCTTTCGCGCGCCGACGTGAAGTCGACCAAGCCCGCGCCGCGAACCCCGGATGGCCACCCCGATTTCAATGGGTACTGGAAAAGCATCCGCGGCACGATCACCGGCAACATCGGCAAGGATCTGCCCGGGCTCAAGCTGCCGTTCACGCCTGCCGGTGAAGCCGCGCTTCAGCACAACCTCACGGCGACGATCGATCCCGAGAGCCTCTGCATCATCGGCGGCACACCGCGGCACAACGCGAGCGGTCTGCCGTTTGAGATCGTCCAGAGCCCGAAAAAAGTCGTGTTCCTCTACTTCTACTCGTATTACCGGACGATCCCCGTCGACGGGCGCAAACATGCCGCCGATCCCGATCCGTCGTTTTTCGGCGAGGAAATCGGACGCTGGGAAGGCGACACGCTCGTGGTCGATTCGATCGGCTTCAAGGACGAGAAGGTGTGGATCGATGAAAACGCCAACCCGCACAGCGACGCGCTCCATGTCGTCGAGCGGTGGACTCGTCCCGATGCGGATCACGTCAACGTCGACACGCTGATCGAGGACCCGAAGTTCTACACGAAGCCATTTCATTACACGAGAACCTGGATTGCTGGACGGCCGGACGAAGAACTGGCCGAGTACTCGTGCAGCGAGAACAACGTCGACCAGACACACCTCGGATTCGGACCGGGAGCGATCCGTCCAGACGGCACGCGCGGATACCTCAATCCTGCACCGTTGCCGCCTCCCGTCAAACCAAACGAGCTGCCCAAGAAGTAGCGTCCGGCTTTGGCCGGACGTCCGCCTGAGGCGGACTACGAATGTTCGGTTGACGAATAGTCTACAAACTCGGTAGACTTAATCGACTTCGATGCTGACCCGGAAAGGCAAGTACGGCCTGAAGGCGATGATTGCGCTCGCCAAGGAGCGCGGCGAGGGCCCCGTCCTCATCGGCGACCTCGCTGAGCAGGAGGCGATTCCCAGGAAGTTTCTCGAGAACATCCTGCTGGCGCTCAAGCATCGCGGCCTGGTCCACAGCCGCAAAGGACCTGGCGGGGGGTATCAGCTTGCCAGGACGCCCGCGCAGATTAGCGTCGGCGATATCGTCCGGGCGCTCGACGGTCCGCTCGCGCTCGTCTCGTGCGTGAGCCAGACGGCCTACTCACCCTGCGAAGAATGCGTGACGGAGAAAGACTGCGCCGTCCGCCGTGTGTTTCAGCAGGTCCGCGACGAGACGGCGCGGATCCTCGACGGCACCACGCTCAAAGCCGCGGCCGCGAGAGGCCGATGATGCCGTCCTACATTTCCAGCCCATCCTGCCCGTCCTGCCCGTCCTGCCCCAGTTGTTGTCGTCCGCGCTGTCGACGTCGTTGTCAGTGCTCGTGTTGTCGCTGACCAGCGTCACCGCAGCGTTCGTTCAACTTCTGGAGGAGTCATGTTTCGCTTGTTTCGTTCGTCCTTTGCCGCCGTTTTCATGATTGCAGCGGCTTCGTCGCTTCTCTTCGCTCAGAACGCCACCGGCGTGATCTCCGGCGTCGTGAAAGACTCGTCGGGCGGTGTGTTGCCGGGCACGACCGTCAAGATCGTGAACGAGGCCACGAGCGCCGGGACGGACCTGGTCACGAACACCGACGGCACGTACAGCACGGAGCCGCTGGCGCCGGGTACGTATCGCGTCGAGGTGTCGCTCGACGGGTTCGACACGTCCACCCGGCGCATCGTTCTCGCGGCCGGCCAGAGGGCGACCAACGACGTTACGCTCAGCCCAGCCCGTTTCACCCAATCGGTTGTCGTGACGGCGCGCCGGGTCGAGGAGCTTGCGCAGGATGTCCCGATTCCCGTGTCGGTCGTCCGGGGAGATCTCGTCTCCGATGCCGGAGCGTTCAACGTGAACCGCCTGAAGGAAATGATTCCGACGGTCCAGTTCTACACGACCAACCCGCGAAACTCGGCGATCAATATCCGTGGACTCGGCGCGCCGTTCGGCCTGACCAACGACGGCCTCGAGCCTGGCGTCGGCCTCTACATCGACGGCGTCTTCTACGCGCGGCCGGCGTCGGCCACGCTCGATTTTCTCGACGTCGATCAGGTGGAGATCCTCCGCGGTCCGCAAGGCACGCTGTTCGGAAAAAACACGACAGCCGGCGCGATCAACGTCACGACGCGGAAGCCGAGCTTCACACCCGGCACCGAGTTCGAGGCCAACTACGGCAGCTTCCAGTTCGTGCAGGCAAAGGCTTCCATCACGGGCCCCCTCTCGAAGCACCTCGCCGCGCGCATCTCGTTCTCCGGAACGCAACGGGACGGGACCGTCTACAACGTGAAGACGCAGAAGTACGTGAACGCCCTCAACAACCTCGGCGTGCGCGCGCAGATCCTGTATGCGCCGAGCGACCGGCTCGCGATCACGCTGGCGCTCGATGACACCCGCCAGCGTCCGGAGGGATATACCCAGGTCGTCGCGGGCGTCGTGCCGACCCTGCGCCCCGCGAACCGTCAGTACGCAGCGATCGCCGCCGGCCTCAAGTACGCGCCTCCCAGCTTCAACGCGTTTGAGCGCCGCACGGACATCGACACGCCGCTGCGATCGAATCAGGATCTCGGCGGCGCCTCGCTCAACATCGACCTGAAACTCGGACCTGGCCGCCTGACGTCGACGACGGCGTGGCGGTACTGGAATTGGGATCCGTCGAGCGACCGCGACTTTCTCGGTCTGCCGATTACCACGATCTCCGCGGCTCCGTCCACGCAGCGGCAGTGGACGCAGGAGGTGCGGTACGCGGAGGACGTCTCGCGCACATTGAATTTCGTGGCCGGCGCGTTCTTCTTCAACCAGTCGCTCGACTCCGACCCGACGTTCAAGCAGGAGCAGGGCTCGGCCGCGGCACCGTTTCTCCTCGCGCCGAGCACGGCGGCGTCAACGCCGGGGCTGCTGGACGGCTACGGCTACAACCAGGCGGTGCGGTACCGAAACACGAGCGCGGCCGTGTTCGGACAGCTGCAGTGGTCGGTCACCGGCCGCCTGCGGCTGCTGCCAGGCCTGCGCCTCAACTACGACAAAAAAGATGTCGACTTCAACCAGCAGACGTACGGCGGGCTGCAGACGACGAATCCGACGCTCCTGGCGTTGCAGCGGTCGGTTCTCGCGCCACAGGCTTACAAGGCCAACATCGACGACACGAACCTGTCCGGACAGATCACGGCCGCGTTCAAGATCATTGATAGCGCCAACGTCTACGCGACATATGCAACCGGCTTCAAGTCGGTCGGCCTCAATCTGAACGGCCTTCCGACCGATGCGAACAACAACCCTGTACTCTCCGTCGCGACGGTGAAGCCTGAAGATGTCCGCAACTACGAAGCCGGACTCAAGACCACGCCGTTCCGCGGCGTGACGGCGAACGTCGCGTTCTTCGATACCGAGATCAAGGACTTCCAGACGCAGGTCACGAACGGCGCCGTCGGCGTCATCCGCGGCTACCTCGCCAACGCGGGGAAAGTCCGGGTGCGTGGCGTCGAATTCGACGGCAACGCCCGCGTGAAGGGGAATCTCTCCGTGTACGCTGCAGTCGCGTACACGGACGGCAGGTACGTCACCTTCGCCGATGCGCCGCCTCCCCTGGAAGAGACGGGTGGTCCGCAGTCGAAGGACGTCTCCGGCTCGGTGCTACCGGGTATTTCCAGATGGGCTCTGTCGGTGGGTGGCGAAGCTTCGCGTCACGCATCGTTCGCGGGCCGATCGGGCGAGCTCTTCGCGGCTGTCGATGCCGCATACCGCTCGTCGTTCTCCTCGAGCCCGTCGTACTCGACATATCTCATCGTCCCCGCGTATCCGCTGTTGAACGCGCGCGTTGGCTTCCGCGTCGCGACCGGATGGACGCTCTCGGTGTGGTCGCGCAATCTGCTGAACCGGGACTATTTCGACTTGCTGACGGCGGCCGCCGGCAATACCGGACTCTACGTGGGTCAGCCTGGCGACCCAAGAACCGTCGGAATCACGCTGCGCCTCACACTCAGGTCGACCTGAATGGAAGGCCGATATACTTGCGGGATGTACCCCAGCTGGCGGGCGCGACAGAGCGTCGTCGCGCTTGTCTTCCTTTGCCTCTATCGCCTGCCGGTTCATGCGCAATCTGCCGAAGCGCCGCCCGTGACCGTTAAATGGAATAACGGTCTCGACATCTCCACGGCGGACGGCGCGAATGAGTTTCAGGCTGGTGCCGTCATTCAGCTCGACGGCCGGTTTGGCCTCGATGATCCGGACCACGACGTCAGCGATACGTTCGTCATGCGGCGCGTGCGCGCGATTTTCCAGGGCCGCGTTTCGAAATACATCACGTTCCGGCTCATGCCCGACTTCGGCAACGGCCAGGCGATCGTGCCCGACGCGTACGTGGACGTCCGCTTCTCGAGAGCGTTCCGCATTCGTTTCGGCAAAGATAAAACGCCGGTCGGACTCGAGCAGCTCTATTCAGGGCCTTACCTTCTGTTCCCTGAACGGAGCCTGCTCAGCAATCTCGTCCCGAATCGCGACCTCGGCGTGCAGGCGCAAGGCGACCTGGGAGCGGTGAGCTACATCGTGGGCGTGTTCAACGGCGTACCGGATGCGTTAAGCGGCGACCTCGACACCGACACCCGCAAAGATCTCGCTGCGCGCGTGACTGTCCGGGCATTCACCCGCACGGCCGGCGCGCTGCAGGGCCTCGGCGTCGCCGCCGGTGCGACGCACGGCCACGAGAGCGGCGCGCTCCCCTCGTATCACACCACGACGCAGTCTGTGTTCTTTGCATACGCACCGGCGACGTCGGCCGACGGTTCACGGACACGCGTGTCGCCCTCGATCTTCTACTACTACAAGTCGTTCGGCGGGTTTGCGGAGTACGCGCACAACACGCAGGCTGTCCGTGGCGCTGCGGCACACGTCGACCTGACGCATACCGCGTGGGACTTCACTGGCTCGTACGTTTTGACAGGCGAAGCGACCAGCGAGCGCGGCGTCATGCCTCAGAAGCCATTCGATCCCGCGCAGCATCATTGGGGCGCGGTGCAGATCGCGGTTCGTTACAGCAGGCTCGACCTCGATCCGTCCGCGTTCAGCGCCGGCCTCGCGACGTCGACCTCGAGTCAGGCGGCACGCGCAATGGGCATCGCGGCGACGCTCTACGCCGGTGCGTTCACGAAGTATGTCCTGTCATTTGAACGCACGGTGTTCGACGACGGCCTCCAGTCGCATCGGGCGCCGGAGAACGCGCTCGTCTTTCGCCTGCAGCTGAGCCTGCAACCCAGTCTCTAAAACCTGTCCATGCCGCAGCACGCCATCGAGCTCGTCTGTATCACGCTCTTCGCCGCCATCGTCAACGGCGGGCTCGGCTACGGCTTCTCGTCGATCACCGTTCCGCTGGCGCTGCTGTTTCTGTCGAACCGCGTGCTCAACCCTGCGCTGGTGCTGATCGAGGTGGCGCTCAATGCCTATGTGCTCTGGGTGAATCGCGACGCGCTCCCAAAAATCTGGAAGCGTGTGGCCCCGATCGTCGTCGGCCTCCTGCCGGGCGTGATTGTCGGCACGATGATCGTGACGAGAGTGAGTCCCGCATGGCTGAAGCTGGGGACGTACCTCGTGCTCCTGCCGTTGATTCTTTTCCAGGCGGCCGGATTCCGGCGGCCGATCAAAGCAGAAAAGGCCATCGGCGTCCCGTTTGGCCTGGGCCTTGGCGTGCTGTATTCCGTGACGACGATTTCAGGACCGCCGCTCGCCCTGCTCCTCAACAACCAGGGACTCGACAAGCGGGAGTTCCGCGCGGCGCTCGGGTTCATCCGGCTGGCCGAATCGAGCTTCACCGCCATCGCCTATTTGACGGCCGGACTGATCACCACGCAGTCAAACCTGCTGATCCCGCAGATCCTGCCGAGCGTGCTGATTGGCGTGCCGATTGGCGCGGCGCTCATCCGGCAGATGAAGGTCGAAACGTTCCGCCGGATATGCATGAGTTTCGACGCGTGGATCGTCGGATTCGGCGTGTCGACGGTTCTTCAAGACACCAACACCGTCCGGGGGGCCGCGGCGTACCTCTTTCTCGTCGCGGTCATCGTCATCGACGGCGTCCTGCTCTACCGCTTCTTCTCGGCGCACCGCCGGATTTGACTTGGCGCGGACAAGCTGAGCATACTTAACGGGTTAATGCCCGTAGTCATCAGTCGTCAGTCTCCAGTCATCAGTCAGCCTGGTGTCAGGATTGCGGCCTGCGCGTGTTGTTGCGCATGTACATGGACCATAAACAGGTCCCCGCGCCCTCGATCCGCTGTATAGCTGTTAGCCGAGACACTCGTTCACAGCGCTTGAAGATCGAAGCCCGGGATGACCTCCCGGGCTTTTGCTTTTTTGGTCCGCCTGCAGGCGGACACTACGTGGGGAACACCGATGGCATTGGTCGCCTTTCAACGAAACGCCGCTCCCGCCCCTCGCCTGGATCACCTCAGGGCGCTGGAGGCCGAGAGCATTCACATCATGCGAGAGGTGGTCGCCGAGTTCGAGCGGCCCGTCATGCTCTACTCGATCGGCAAGGATTCCTCGTGCCTGCTCCGGCTCGCACAGAAGGCCTTCCATCCCGGCCCTATTCCGTTTCCGCTCCTGCACGTCGACACCACGTACAAGTTCAGAGAGATGATCGAGTTCCGCGATCAGTACACCAAGGAGATCGGCGCCCGGCTCATCGTCCATACGAACGAAGAGGCGATCACGGACGGCACGCAGCCCTTCCTTGTGGGCACGCAGCGTTGCTGCGGGTTGCTGAAAACCAAGTCGCTGCTCGACGCGCTCGAAGCCGGCAATTTCGACGCGGCGTTCGGGGGCGCCCGACGCGACGAGGAGCGTTCGCGGGCGAAGGAGCGCATCTTCTCGCTCCGCGATGCCAAGGGCCAGTGGGACCCGAAGAACCAGCGGCCCGAGCTCTGGTCGCTGCTGAACAGCCGCATCCGGACCGGCGAGAGCATCCGCGTGTTCCCCCTCTCGAACTGGACCGAGCTCGACGTCTGGCAATACATCAAGGTCGAAGACATCCCCATTGTCCCGCTCTACTTCGCGAAGGAACGCGAAGTGATCGTCCGCGGCAACTCACTCATCATGAAGGAGCAGCCGTTCGTGCCGCTCCTTCCCGGCGAGAGCACGCAAGTCATCAAGTGCCGCATGCGATCGCTTGGTTGCTCGCCATGCACCGGCGCGATTCGATCCGACGCCGACACGGTGGACAAGATCATCAGCGAACTGGTCGTGACGAAGCACTCCGAACGCCAGCTGCGCATCATCGACCACGATCAGGACGGGTCGATGGAGCTCAAGAAGCGCGAAGGCTATTTCTAATGTCCGGGTTGCTCAGAATCTGCACGGCGGGCAGCGTCGACGATGGGAAGAGCACGCTGATCGGGCGGCTGCTCTACGACTCGCGCGCGGTGTATGAGGATCAGGTGGCGTCGGTCGAGAAGGCGTCGAAGAATCGCGTCGCCGGACCGATCGACTTCTCGCTGTTCACCGACGGCCTGAAAGCCGAGCGCGAACAGGGCATCACGATCGACGTGGCCTACCGTTACTTCGCGACGGCACGCCGGAAGTTCATCCTCGCCGATACGCCAGGTCACGAACAGTACACGCGCAACATGGCGACCGGCGCCTCGACGGCCGACGTGGCCGTGCTGCTGGTGGACGCGCGAAACGGCGTGCGCACGCAGTCGCGCCGCCACGCGCGTATCGCACGGCTTCTCGGCATCAACGATTTCGTCCTCGCGATCAACAAGATGGACCTGATCGATTTCGACCGCGGCGTCTTCGACGGCATCGTCGACGACTTCGAAGACCTGCTGCGGGGGTCGAACTACCACCCGATTCCGATCAGCGCGCTGCACGGCGACAACGTCATCACCGGCAGCGACAGGACGCCCTGGTTCGACGGGAAGAGCCTGCTCGAGTTTCTGGAAACCGTCGAGGTCGACCGGAACGCGACGGGGAAGCCGTTCCGGATGCCGGTGCAGCTCGTCTCGCGGCCCGACGACACATTCCGCGGCTACGCCGGCCAGATTGCGTCGGGCATCATCAAGCCGGGCGACACGGTGACGGCGCTGCCGTCGGGACGCAAGAGCAAGGTCAAGCGGATTGTCACGTGGGACGGCGATCTGGAGATGGCTCACGCGCCGATGTCGGTGACGCTGACGCTCGAGGACGAGATCGACATCTCACGCGGCGACGTGCTGGCCGCCGACTCCCAGCCCGCGGCCCTCAGCTATGACCCGTCGGTCGAGAAGCGCTTCGAGGCCGAGATGGTGTGGATGGACGAGCGTCCGCTCGATCCCGCGCGCGCCTATCTGCTCAAGCAGGGCACCCGCGTCGTCTCGGCGGAGGTCAACCGCGGACTCGTCATGAACCAGATTGGGTCCGTCACGGTGACGACCTCGCGCCCGCTTGTATTCGATCGCTACACCGACAACCGGTTTACCGGCAGCTTCATCTTGATCGATCCCTCGACGAACTTCACGGCTGGAGCGGGCATGATCACGGCAGCCGTCCAGGAGCGGACGGCCGGGCACGCCAGGCCGAGCGCCGCCGAACGTCTCGCGCAGATCGCGCGTAGCGCCGCGAGCGAGGCTGAAGCCGTCGAGCTCGTCCGGCTTGCCCTCGAGGACATCCTCAAATGAGTGATACCAATGACTCGGGACTCGGGGCTCGGGACTCGGGACTCGATCTCGTCGCGCAAGCGACCGACCTCATCAACGAGCAGCTGAAGGACGCCGTGAACCCGGCGATCACGTCGAGCTTCCAGTCGGAATGCGTCGTCCTGACCGATCTGCTGCGTCAGGTGCGTCCGGATATTCCCGTACTGTTCCTCGACACGTTTCATCATTTTGCGCAGACGCTCGAGTACCGCGACGAGATGACGAAGCGCTACAACCTGAACCTGATTAACCTGCGGGCGGCCGAACCACAGGTCGGTTTGTGGGAGAAAGAAGGCACCGAGGCGTGCTGCGCGCGGCACAAGGTGGGGCCGCTTTTTTCGTCGCTCGAAGGCTACGACGTGTGGTTCACCGCTCTTCGGCGCGATCAGTCGCCGAGCCGCGCGAACTTGAAAGAGATTGAGCCGTTCAAGCTGCCGAGCGGAAATGCCATTCGCAAGGTCGCTCCCCTTGCCGCGTGGACCGCGCGCGACGTGTGGCGGTATGCGAAAGACCACGACATCCCGCTGCTCAAGCTCTACCAGCTCGGCTACACCAGCATCGGCTGCGAGCCGTGCACGTCGCTTCCTCCCGATCCCAACGATCCGCGTTCAGGCCGCTGGCAGGGCCAGAAGCTCGAGTGCGGGATACATATAGAAGCGAAATAAAGGTTCCAAGGGTTCCAGAGTTCCACGGGTTCCAAAGGTACCGAGCGCTGCCTGGCGGCTTCGCACAACCGATGGGTTACGCGAGCGACCTCACGGCCTGAGATGGGAGACACATCCCCTCTGAAAAACCCTTGGAACCCTTGGAACCCTTGGAACCCTGGAACCCCGGGAACCCTCAGTGTGCGATCGCTGCGACGAGTTCTTTCGCCTTGGGAAGACTAACCGGGCAGGTGGGATCGTCGACTCTGCAGCGCGCGAGCGTCTGGTTGCAGCCGCAGGTGCACGGCTCGTCGTTGAGCTTGGTGATGGCGGCGATGCGCTGTTCCTTGGTCATCTTCGAAAGATCGATTCCTGGAATTGACGTCACCTGAAGCGCGTTCGCGAGCTTGGCGGGCTTGTCGTCCTTATCAATTTCCTCGATCGATGCGTTCACCGGCAGTCCGGCGAGATGCCGCGTTTCAGCTTCGGTGGTCGCCGCAGTCAGCATGCCGACATGACGCATCACGAGGCGTGACTCCCGATTCACGATGAACGACGTCGGGAGCGCGCTGACGCCCACAAACACTTTCCGCAGCTCGGGCGTCGACATCACGATCGGATAGTTCATCTTGTGCTCGACCGCCCACCGCTTGACCATCTCCGGCGGATCTTCATCGTCGGAGATGCCGATGATCAGGAGCTGATCCCGGTACTTATCCTGCAGCGCGACCAGATCCGGGATTTCCGCACGGCACGGCGGGCACCAGGTGGCCCAGAAGTTGACGATCAAGACCTTGCCTTTGAGATCCGAAGTCGAGAGCTTACGGCCGTCGATATCGGTCATGGTGATATTGCTGACCGGCGACGGAACGCGGTAGAACTGAAGCGCGATCTTCTCATCGCTCGCGGCGGCCCGATCCGGCGCCCGGGTGGCTGCGGGTGCCTGGTCGGCACCGCCGGCACCTTCGGGACCACGCGCAGGCCGCGCCACCATCCACACGGCCGCAACCAGGGCCACCACAGAGATCACGCCAACAAGCCCGAGCGATTTCTTCGAGTCCATTAGATTCATTTTACGCGACCCGTCATCGCACGGCCATCGCGCGATTCCAGACAAACACTGAGCTTCCCGCGGTGTCAGTCTTCAACAGCTCGAGTTCGCCAACGGCGGCGTTTAGCCCCGCTCCACTCATAACACCGGCGCCAATCATTCCATTCCTGGCGCTTTCGATGTTGCCGATGATGTTCTGCACACAGGCGACGAAATCCGGCGACCCGAACCAGTGGACTTCAGGCTGCAGCGACAGTTGAATATCGACAAAGCCCGCACCGCGAAACAGGCGGTAGAGCCGGCGGCCGATCAGCGCGTCGCCGCCGAGCGCCGCCTGAAACCGGATGAACGCGTCCCACGCGCGTTCGAACGCGGGACAAGGCGGATCGAATCGCAGCAGGCTGACATCGTTCTCGCAGACGGCGACGCGGCCGCCTGGCTTCGTCACACGCCACATTTCGCGAAGGACGCGCTGGGGATGGGCCACGTGTTCGAGAAGATATCGCGCGTACACCAGATCGAAGCTCGCGTCGGGAAACTCGAGAGTATGCGCGTCGCCCTGTTTGAAAGTCAGGTGAGGGTCCGACGGCGCGGCGGCAATCTGCGCCGCCGACAACTCCACGCCGACGACCTCGACGCCGGCCGACGCCACGTCAGCGGCAAGAATGCCCAGCCCGCTGCCGACTTCCAGCACATGCGTACCAGGCTCGACGTTCAGGAACTCAACGAACGCC